>Ga0105237_10002544_pt1 | contig 22562 bp, 34 predicted proteins | sample KBSC24metaG_FD_81520 | JGI IMG/M metagenome (GOLD analysis project Ga0105237, IMG submission 81520) | Corn rhizosphere microbial communities from Kellogg Biological Station, Michigan, USA - KBS C2-4 metaG | ecosystem: Host-associated > Plants > Roots > Rhizosphere > Soil | place: Michigan, USA...
CAATCCGCCATTATGACCGGCTGGATGACTCGCAATGAGGCCCGGCGCCGGGAGAATTTGCCGCCGCTTGAGGGCCTGGATGAGCCGCTCATCCCAACCGTGGCGCCACCCATGCTTTTACCGGCTCCAGCCGAGCCCGAGCCCGACGCAACCGATACAAACGACACCGACCCGGAGGGCGTCAATGCCTAGCAATCACCGCACCTCGCGCCTGCCCGCCATCGTGGAAGAACGCCGAGCCGTCAAGCTGGACCGCTCGGCGGTGGATGAACAGTCCCGAGCTTTCACCGGCCACGCGGCCGTCTACAACCAACGGGCCGCCATCGGTGACCCGTTGAAATGGGGCTTTTTCGAGCAGATAGCCCGAGGGGCGTTTGATAAGAGCCTGGCCGATGGTGACGTGGTGCAACTGGCCGACCACGACCCGGCCAAACCGATTGCCCGCATGTCGGCCGGTACCCTCCGGCTGGCCTCCGACGCCACCGGCCTGGCCGTGGACTCCGAGATTGTGGACACGAGCTACGGCTCCGACCTGATCGCCAACGTGCGGGCGGGCAACGTGGCCGGGATGAGCTTTGGCTTTCAGGTGGTCAAAGACGAGTGGACCACCGAAACGGTGGAGCGAAACGACGGCCTCCAGGCCGAGGCCGAGGTTCGCACGCTACTTGAGGTGCGATTGATCGAAGTCTCCACCACGCCCTTCCCGGCCTATTCGGGCACCGACGCCGGGCTACGGTCCATACGGGCGGCCCGGCTCTCGGTGCGAGCCCGTGGCGGCCCCGAGGTTTTGGAGGTCTCAGACGGCCAGCTAGCCGCCTTGGGTGCCGAGCTGAGGGCGGGGGCGGCCTTGTCGGCCGCCAACCTGGCCACCCTTCAGCAAGTGCTCGACCTCCTCGTGGCCGCCGATACCGGCGTGGACACCGCCGATGCCGCTTTGGACTCTGCCCAATCGGTGCTAGCCGCCCTCATGGGCGTGGCCGATCCTGACCCACCCAAGCCCGGTGAGATGGAGATGGACGGCGGTTTCCCGGTTGACCTGGCCATCCGGTACCGCATCCTGGCCGACACTCTCACGAGGAGCAACGCATCATGACCACGCCCGCATTGGCCGGTAGCGTTAGCTTCACCGCCCAGGACCGCCAACAGCTCACCATCACCGCCACGTTGGGCGGGAGCCCGGCGCCTTTGTACGCCGATCCGTACTTGCTCAACGTCTCACCGGGCACGGTTGCGGCCGGAGGCGGGGCCACCGCCACCGTCACCCTCTGGATGCCCGCTGGCACCTACACCTTCACGGCCACGGATCGGGGCACGGTGGTCTACGGCCCCACGGCCATAGTGGTGGCGGCCGGTAGCTCCACCACCATTGGGGCGGCCTCATCCGGGGTGACCGGTTTGAGCGTTGGCTCGGGGGCGCCCTCGGGCGGTTCGGTGGGTAACTTCTACCTTCGCACCGATACGCCCACTGTTGCCAATCAAAGGCTTTATGTGGCCGTGCCCGCGGCGGGCACCACGCCCGCCTTTCGATCCATTGTGACAAGTGCCCCGAACCCGTCGGGGCTCGTCAAGACAATCACCATTCCGGCCTCGGTGGTGGTGGGTGACTTGATGCTCCTCTCGGCCGGGAACAACATCACCACCTCTGTTACGGCCTCGGCCGGGTGGACGTTGCTTACCTCCGATACGGTGCTCGACCCGAACGAATCGGGCCTAGTCGGAAACGCCATCTTTTACAAAGTGGCCGTGGCCGGGGACACGGGCGGGGCCGCCACCGTGACCATCACCTATAACACGAACAACGCCAGCGTTGTCTCACTGGCCGCTTATAGCGGCACGAGCGGGGGCGCCCCGCAAGCCTTCGCGGTGGGCAAGAACGCGGTGGTTAGTGCCACCTTGACCGCACCGGCTGTGACCGCCCTTACCGGGGGCGTGCTCATCGTTAAATACTTCTTTGGTTACAACAATGCCGCCCAATTCACCACGCCCTTTACCGCTGGCCCGGCCACGTCACGGGCGAACACAAAGGATACGGCGGGCACTCAAGCCCTCTACGTGAGCGACCTGGCCCAAGCCGCCTCCGGTGCCTCAGCCGTGGAGACGGCCACCACCAATGCGCTCTGCTCCTCGGTGGTCCATGCCGTGGTGCTGGCCGGGGTGGCGGGCGTGGGCACCTCTTGGGCGGGCATCGCCTAGCCCTTGTTTTTGACCGGAGCCGCCTTGGGCACTCCGGGCCGCAGCAAATGACAGGTGGAGCCGCCTTGGGCACTCCGGGCCGTCACGACAAGCAAACCACTAAGAGAAAGGCCCGGAAATGTCCGAGCGACTGAAAGAGCTGACCGAGGCGCGCGCCAAGGCGTGGGCCACCATGAATGAGCTACGGGAAACCATCGGCAACGCCGCGGCAACCGCCGAGCAGCGGGCGGAATGGGATCGCATCGAGGCCGATATCGTGGAGCTGGGCTCCGACCTGGACCGCGAGAGCCGGGCGGCCAAGATGGCCCTGGCCCTGGCCCAGCCGGTGGATGAGCGCATCACTCCGGGGGCGCCCGAGGGCGAGGATGCGGCCGACGAAAAGCGGTACGCCGACATCTACTCTCGGTATCTCCGCACCGGTCTCGGTGAGGGCTCCAGGCTCAACGTGGAGGAGCGGCTCATCCTGGCCGCTCGGGAAGCTAGAGCGCAGTCCACCACCACCACGGCCGGTGGGTACCTCGTGCCTCAGGGGTATCTCACGAAGATAACCGAGACCATGAAGGCGTTTGGCGGCTTGCTCTCCATTGCCAACATCATTCATACCGAGACCGGCAATATCCTGCCCTGGCCGTCCAATAACGACACCGGCAACCTTGGCGCTCTCCTCTCGGAGAACACTCAGGTTACTGAGGTGGACGTGGCGTTTACTACCCAGCAGCTCGCGGCGTGGACCTACACGAGCAACAGTGTGCTTGTCTCGCTCCAGCTTTTGCAGGATTCCGCTTTTGACCTTGACTCCTGGCTCCCAAAGAAGCTCGGGCAGCGTTTGGGCCGGGCCATTGCCGCCGATCTAGTGACGGGCACGGGCACCACCAAGCCGGTGGGCGTGGACAATGCACCGACTACCGGCGTGACCGGGGGCACCGGCTCCACCACCGCAGCTTTGTGGGGCGCCACCGCTTACGGCAAGGCCTACGGCGACCTCGTATCGCTCATCCACTCCGTGGATGCGGCCTACCGGCAAATGGGCAATTGCAAATTCCTCATGAACGACCTCACCCTGGGAGCCATCCGGGCCGTGACCGATACACAGGGCCGCCCTTTGTGGACCATGAATACCCAGCAATCGGCGGTTGGCCCCGACCCGGATACGATCCTCGGCTACCCGGTGGTGGTGGATAACGCCATGCCCGTGATGGGCGTCTCGGCCAAGTCCATCCTCTTCGGTGACTTCGAGCAAGGCTATATCGTGCGCCAAGTGCTCGATCCGACCATCATGCGGCTGGTTGAGCGCTACGCCGACTATTTGCAGGTTGGTTTTATCGGCTTTCAGCGGATTGATGGCCGCCCGGACGACGCCGCCGCGGTTCGGGCGTTTGTCAATTCGGCCACCTAGTTGACCCTCGGGCGGGGCGGTTCCCTTGACGAGCCACCACCGCTCGAAGGCAACGCAAAACCACCGGCCCCGGAGCCTTTTCCTTTGGGGCTCCGGCCGGTTGGTTGCGTTCGGTCACGCTCCGGCTCGTGTGCCATGAGGCCGGAGCGTGTGCCGTGTGCACCCAACCAACAAACAAGAGAAAGGAGAGCCGACAAATGGCTCTTGGTACTGGTGATATGGGCGGACCTGCCCCGGAGAACACCGACAAGCAAGAGGGTGCCGTGGAGCGCACCGTTGACTTTGTAAAGGAAGTCATCGCCTACCCAACGCGCAACCGTGACGGCTCCGTGACCCATGGCCCGGATGCGGAGCTGCTCTACGATCCGGCCGACATTCCGCCCATGAGCCCGGCCCCGGCCCCAGCCGAGGGCGCACCCGAGCCCGAGCCTTTCGGCACTCCGGTGCCACCTGTCGAGCCGCCCGCCATCGTGGCCGACACTGAGGCCCCAACGCCGTAGGAGGCGCATCGCATGACCGTTACCGCCCTCGTGACCATGGCCGAGCTGACCGCCCACCTTAATATGCTGATTACTCCCACCGACGCCATCGTGGCCGAGCTACAAGGCTTTATTGATGATTGTACGCCGGTGGTGGAAGACATCGTGGGCCATGTCGTACCGGCCACGTTTGATGAGCGTTACGACGGCGGCAACGTGTCCATTCAGCTCCGACAATTGCCGGTGCTGACCGTGGCCAGCGTCACCGAGGTAATCGGTTTCACCAATTACACGCTGACCGAGCAACCGCCCAACGCCACCACCTCGGCCTTTGGCTTTTCGGTCGATAACTTGGACATGGGCATCATGGTGCGCCGGGATGGCGGGGGCGGCCTCACCCGGTTTTATGCCAACCGGGGCAATATCGAAGTGGTCTACACCGCGGGGCGGGCCACCGTGCCCGGCAACGTGCGCCGGGGCACCCTGGAGCTAATCCGCCATTGGTGGCAGTACGGCCAGCAAGCACAGGGCCGGGTGGGCTCCTACGCTCCCGGCTCGGCCGCCGAGGATGACTCTGCCCTATCGACCACGCCGAGCGGGTACCTCGTGCCCAACCGGGTAAAAGAACTACTCCAGCCGTCGCAACGCCCGGTGGTCATCGCCTGATGGCCGGGCTCACCTCGGCCATACCCGACGCCATCACCGCCCTCATTGGCCACCTGGCCATGATTGCCGCCACCTACACCGACCCGCAGCTCCAGGTGATTGATGGCGACCTCGGTACCAACGTGCTGCCCGCCTTTGTGCAAATCGGCAACGCCACCGGATGGGTGCAAGAGGCGGTAGACCTCGGCAACTTCCGGCGCGATGAGCGTTTCGACCTGGAGGGCATCATCCAGTGGTTTGACGGCGGGGCCGGTGCCGAGGTGGCCTCACAGGTGCGGGCCGACGCCTTCGCCATCTTGGAGGCGGTGGTTTTGGCCATCACCGCCGATCCGACTCTTGGCGGCTCGGTGATCTTCGCTCAATGCACCGGGGGCGGGGCCATGGAGCAAGGCACCACCGCCAACGGTGGATGGTCGGTGATCGTGCCGTTCCAAGTGCATTGTCAAGCCCAATTGCAACGATAGGGAGGCCGTCAATGGCTCAAGTCACGAATACGACATACGGGCCGGTGGACGTGCCCCTCTACGGCCTTCGGTTCAAGGGTGGCGAAACGTTGGAGGTACCCGACGATATCGCCCGCGAGCTGGGCGGCCCGCTGGCCGTGGAGTGGCCAGCGCCCGAGCCCTCAGCCGAGGCCGTCACGGCCCCGGCCGCAGTACCCACCGCACCATCAACCGGAGGTAACGCATCATGACAGGCACCGTAGTGGGCTCCGGCGTTGGTGGCTCGGTTGGCGTAGCCGCCGAAACCGCCTTCGGTACGTGGGTCACGTCCGCCAAATGGCTCGAATTCGAGTCTGAATCCATCAAGTGGAATCCGAGCCGTACCACCGGCAAGGGCATCCGAAACGGCGGCCTTGTGCCCCGACGCAGCGCCCGGTTGACCACCACCGCCACCGTGGCCGGGTCGTTGGTAACGCCCGTCTATGGCAAGGGTATGGGCCTCTTCCTGGCCAACCTCATGGGTTCCATGGCCATGGCCCCGGTGGTGCAAGGCGCCACCGTCGCGTATTTGCAGACTCACGCCCTGGCCCGCCAGGATGGCCAATCGTTGAGCCTGCAAATCGGGCGGCCCACCATGGATGGCGTGCTCCATCCGTACAACTACAAGGGCTTGAAGATCATCAAGGGCCAGTTTGAGGCCAAGGTTAACGAGGCTCTCCGGGCCACCTTTGATTTTGACGGCAAAGATTATGACGAGGCGGGCGCCTACGGTGCGCCCGTCTACCAAACGGCCAACCCGTATTTCGCCTGGGAGCAAGGCGTGTTTTCCATGGGCACCTTCGGGGCCGAGGTGCCGGTTTCCGGAGTACGGGGCTGGACGCTGACCATCGACCGGCCGAGCAAAACCGACAACTTCTACCTTGACGGCACCGGTCGCAAGGGCGCCCAAGTGCAAAACGATTTCATGAAGATTTCCGGTGCGTTGGAAACGGATTTCCTGTCGAAAACGACCTTTGCCGATCTGTTCGCGGCCGACACTCCCCAGAGCATGATAGTGACCTTTACCGGCCCTCTCATCGCCGGAGCTTTCAGCCAACAGATAACTTTCCGCCTGCCCTCGGTGCAATGGGATGATGAGCCGCCCACCATGGGAGGCCCCGACATTATCCAACCAAAGATGACTTTCACCGTCAACGATGATGACACGAACGTCCCGGCCACCATCACCTACATGAGCACCGACGTAACCCTCTAGTGGCCTCACGCTCGGGGCCACCGCCCATCGTCTTTGGCGTGGCGGTAACCGATTTTAAGGCGTTCGCCAAAGACATAAAGGCGGCTGATAAGAAGCTGGCCACCAACTTGAGGCAACGGCTCAAAAAGGGGGCGGATTTGGTGGCTGACCAAGCCAAGGCCAATGCGGCGTGGTCGCAACGTATACCGGGCTCGATCAAATCCTCATCCTCGCCCAGCTCGGCCAAAATCATCATCCGGGCGCCCAACGCTGCCCCGTTTGAGAACATGGGCAAGGCGGGCAACTTCCGCCACCCGGTTTTCGGCAACCGTCAAGCATGGGTGACCCAAAAGGCCCGGCCCTTTGCTCTGCCCGCCCTGGTGGCCAAGGCCGATGAGGTGGCCGAGCTTGTCGGCAAGGCCCTGGATGACTTCGCACGAGACGCCGGTTTCCGGTGATGGACCGGCTCATTGTGTGGCTTTGGGGCGTGGTGGACCGGCTCGAAAGATATTTGACCGAGGAGAAAACGCCATGATCGTTGAGTGTGAAGGCAAAGAGTACGCCTACGATCCTCGGCTCATTGAAGTGCGGGTGGCAAAGAAGATCAACGAGTACACCGGCCTTGGTCTGCGCTCGTGGGAAAAGGGCGTGGACGATTGCAACGCCAAATGTCTGGCCGCCCTCCTCTTCGCCATCAAGGTGCAAGCCGGAGAGCCGTGCCACTCCATCGCCGCCCTCAACTTTTCGGCTCTTGATTTCTACGATGCCATCGTGCAAGCGGCGGCCAAAGAGCTGGCCGAGAAGATCGAGCCGGAAGAGGTGGCCGAGACGGACCCTATGGTGACCGCCTAGCGCGGGACGATCCGCGGTGGGATGAGCCCATTTACCCGCTACGGCAACGGTACCTCTTCGCCCTGGCCAACCTTTGCGGGCTCGGCCCGGCCGAGGTGGACGCTTTGAGCGTGGTGGATTTTTGGAGCCTCATTATCCCGTGCGAGCAGCACATAAGAGCCATAGCCGCAGCAAACGCACAATGACGGAGGCAAGGCCATGGCTGGAGGCAATACCCGTACCCTAACCGTCAACGTGGTGGGCAACGCCACCGGGGCCAAGAAAGCCATGACCGAGACGGGGGCCACCGCCGAGGCCACCGGCTCGAAAATGTCGAGTGCTTTCAAGGGTGCTTTTGCCGCTCTGGGCTCGGCCTCGGGCGGGGCCTTCGCACCTGTACAGGAGATGTTTGACAAGCTCGGCCCGGCCATTGATTCCTTTAAGGAAAAGGGCCGGACGGTTGGCTCTGTCATGGTCGGCGCCGGGGTGGGTATCGCCGGGGCCGGGGCCGCTCTCACCGCCTTTGGTGACAAGGACAAGGCGGCCACCCAGCAGCTCGGGGCGGCCATCTCGGCCACCGGGGGCGACATTGACGATTTCTCGGAGCGCATCGAGAAGGCCGTCAAGACGAACGAAAAGTACGGCACCACGGCTAGCGGCACCACCGGGGCTATACGCATCTTGACCACATCCACCGGCGACGCGGGCAAGGGCCTGGACTTGATGGGGCTGGCCGCCAACCTGGCAGCGGCCAAGCACATAAGCCTTGAGGCGGCGGCCACAATGGTGGCCAAGGTCCACGGTGGGGCGACAAAGACGCTCAAGGAGTTTGGCGTCACCCTCTCTGCCAATAAGGACAAGACGGCGGCGGCCACCGAAAACCTGGACGCTTTGAGTAAGAAGCTTTCCGGGCAGGCCTCGGCCGGGGCGAACACCTTTACCGGCCATATGAAGGCGCTCAAGACTGAGGTGGAGGATCAAGTAGCCACCATCGGCCAAAAGTACGGCCCGGCCTTGATGGGCGCCGGGGCCGGGATGAGCCTTCTCGGCACGGCCGCCACCGGGGCCAAGGCGGTTATGGGGATGTTCAAAACCACCGAGGAGCTGGGCGCGGTGGCGACCGACGCCCTGGCCGCATCCGAGGGCCTGGAGGCCACCGCCACCGCGGGTGAGACGCTGGCCGATACCACGCTGATCCCGGTGGAGACGGCCGCCCTATCGCCGGTGCTGCTCATCATCGCAGCGGTGGCCCTCTTGGCCGTTGGTATCTATGAGCTGGTCACCCATTGGAAAACGGTATGGACCGCCATACAGGAGGCGGTAAAGGCCGCGGTGGATTTCGTCAAGGGCCTGATTACCGGCGTGGTCGGATGGGTCAAAGGCCATTGGCAATTGCTCCTCGCCATCCTGACCGGGCCTATCGGGCTGGCCGTGCTGGCCATCAAAGATCATTTCAACCAAATTCTGAGCTTTATCACCGGGCTACCGGGCCGGATCGCCGGTATCGCCTCGGGCATGTGGCACGGCATCACCGACGCTTTCCGCTCGGCCCTGAATATGCTCATCGACCTTTGGGACCGGCTCGGGTTCACGCTCCCGGCCATCAATTGGGGGCCAATGCACATTGGCGGCGGCCATATCTCTCTGCCCAAGATTCCGCACCTGGAGGCCGGGGGCATCGCCCTTAGCCCGATGCTGGCCGAGATTGGCCACGGGGCCAACGGTGAGGCGGTTGTACCTCTGCCGCCCGGTGGCCTCGGCGGCGGCGGTGGAGCCATCACCGTCAATGTGCCCCTCTACATCGACGGCCGCCAATTCGCCAAGGCCACCGCCCAATTCACCCGCGCCGAGCTACTCCAAGGCACGGGTAGGAGCACGGGCAGGGTAGGGCTCGGGTGACGGCTATACCCCCGCTGCAATGCTTGGTGGCGTTCAACAATGCGCCGGGTGATGATCCTGGCCTCATCACCACCGTGGCCTCACCGGGCGTCTTGGGCGCCCACAATGTGTGGACCGATATAAGCCCGTGGGTCACCGGGGCTCAGATCGGCCGGGGCACGCAGCATGAGATGGGCGTCTTTGAGGCCGGGACGTGCACCCTTACTTTGGACAATCGGGCGGGCACGTTCAACCCGTGGAATACGGCCTCGCCCTTTTACGGCTTGCTTTTGCCCATGAAATTGGTACAGGTGCGGGCCACCACGGGCGGCACCACCTTTTACCGTTTCACCGGCCATACCTCGGCCTGGCCGATCCTCTGGCCCGATCCGCTCTCCAGCGGGGCCGAGCTGGTGGCCTCCGACGCTTTCCGCCTGTTCAATACCTCCACCCTCTCAACGGTGGGCTTGACCTTGCAAGCCTCGGGCGCCCGCATCGGCGCGCTGCTCGACCTCATCGGCTGGCCCGCGGGGGCCAGGGTGATAGATACCGGCTCCACCAACATCCAGGCCGACGTACAAAATCTGACCGAGGCCGCCGCTTTGGGAGTGCTCCAATCGGTGGAGGAGACAGAGGCGGGCGCCCTGTTTATGGACGGTCAAGGCCGGGTGCGTTTCATTCAGAGGGGCGCCCTCAGCTACTCCACCGGGGCGCCCACGAGCCCGTACGGCGTGGTGCAAGCCGTTCTAGGCGATGAACCACGGGTGGGGGAGATACCTTTCCAACCCGGCCCCACGCTCGGCCTGGATGAGCTGGACATTTACAACCGGGCCGTAGTCACCCGCCAGGGCGGCACCGAGCAAGTCTATGACGACACCGGGAGCCAAGCCGCCTACGGGGTACACGTCTGGAAACCGTCCAGCACCGTGCTTTACACCTCCGACGCCGAGGCTCTGAATCGGGCCTTGTACGTGGTCACCACCCACGCCCAACCAATCACCCGGCTGGCCGCCATCTCCGTGGACCTCAACGACCTTGTTGAGCCGGGCACGGTGGCCACCATGCTGGGCTTGGATTTGCTCTACCGGGTGACGGTCAACCGCCACGGCCCTCCGGGCGGCGGTGACGCCTTCCACCAAGACGGCAACGTGGAGCACATCTCCGAAGTCATCTCGGCCAACGGGTGGACAATCACCCTAGCCCTGGCCCCGGCTGACACCTCCGGTTACTGGACGTGGGGCACCTCGGAATGGGCCACCCTGCCCGATACGACTAGATGGGATTAGGCCAATGTCTTTTATCAATCCCGATAGCGTCCATCGCGGCACCACCGGGGCGGTGGCTCCGGCCGCGTGGGGTGACGTGGTAAACGATGACCTCAACGCCCTGAATACCGCCTTTGTCAATACGGTGCTGACCAATAACGGGGCGCCCGGTGCGGGCGTGGGCGTGGACGGAAATTATTGCATCGACCCTTTCACTTGGATGCTCTACGGCCCCAAGGCCGGTGGCGTTTGGCCTGCCGGTGTGCACATTGTCGGCCCGGCCGGAGCTGTCGGCCCGGCTGGTCCGACGGGGCCAGCGGGGCCTACGGGGGCCGATGGGCCAGCGGGGCCGACCGGCCCGGCCGGAGCGACCGGCCCAACCGGGCCAACGGGGCCGTAGGCCGATGCCCGCCTTTGTCAATCCCGATAGCGTCAACCGGGCGGCCACCGCCACCGTGCCTCCGGCCTCATGGGCCGATGTCGTCAACGATGACCTAGCCAATCTCCGCACGAGGCCAACCAACAATATTCGCTACGGCACGGTGCCTCCGCTGCCCGCGGTGGGCATCGACGGTGATTACTACATCGACAGTGTGGCCCAGATGGTCTACGGCCCCAAGACGGCCAACGTATGGCCCTCTGGGGTGTCCATGGTGGGCGTGGACGCCACCACCGGGGCCGCCGGGGCCACCGGCCCAGCGGGGCCTACAGGGGCGGCGGGGCCGACAGGAGACACCGGCCCCGATGGGGCCACCGGGCCGATGGGGCCAGCCGGGCCGCTCGGCGCTCTCAGACATTACGTTTACGTGCGCCAGCCGACAGGTGCCACGGCGGTCCCCGTCTCCGGGGCCACGTTCGGGGCCATGACAAACGGCACGAGCCCGATTACCGATACGCACTTTTACCCGTCGTTCTTTTATGACGCTCCGCGGGGCCGGTGGGTTTACGTCGGGCAATCCATCTACACCTCACCCGATCTGACCACCTGGACCGCTCGAACCATGCCCGCGGGGTTTTTTGCCAATGGCAATGGCGTTAACGGCTCATGCGTGTATGACGGGCACGTTTTCATGGCGATTGATGCCGCTAACGATCCATCCACCGACGTGATAACTTCGCCCGATTGCGTCACCTGGACGAAGTACACCGTGGATGCTGGGCTCCGTAACGTGCTCTCGGTGGCCGGATCGGGCACCCGTTGGCTTTGCGCCGGTTTGCTCGCTCCTGGTGGGGTAACCGCAGCTCTTCGCACCTCCACCACGGGTGGGGCGGCGTGGTCAACGCTCACGCCTACCTTTACCGGATTCACGACGGCAACCTGGGAGATACTGCGCCTGTTCTACGGACACGGACTGTTTTTCGCTCTCGTCCAAGGCACCATCGGGGCGACCAACGGCACCCAACTATTCCATTCACCCGATGGCATTACTTGGACACCGGCCAGCGTGCCGCCTTTGGTGTTCGGCTCCAACGCCTACACGTTTACGGTGATGGCGTGGAATGGCAGTCTCTTTGTCGCCGGGTCGATAAACAATTCAGGGCCGAGCAGCGGAGTATGGACCTCATCGGATGGAGATGTCTGGACCTTCCGGGCCTTGAGTACAGCCATGGCCATTGTTATCTCGGTCAATTGGGATACGACGCTCGCCCTATGGGTGGTAATCGGATCAAACAGTTTCAGCGGTGGCGGTACGGTGGCCACCTCGCCCGATGGCATCACCTGGACTGAGACGACCTTGACCGATGGCGCTGCCGGGCCGGTGATAGGCCTGGCCGTGGCGTGACAAACCGGGCCGCCCTGGATGAGTGGAACGCCCGAGCCCTGGCCCTCACCCCGGAGGTGGTTTCCCTGCGAACGATGTATGACTCCATCTCGGCCGCCAATATTCCGACCACGGCGGCTTTGGTGGCCGGGTACGTGGACGGCCGTTACGCCTGGAGCCCAGCGGATTGGGCCAGGTTTCTCCATTCAGTCAAGGTGCGCATCGCAGTACGGCCGACCACCAATGATGGCCACGTTTTGGATTGCGAAACCGGGGACGCCACGCCCGGCCAATGCCCCGGATGGGTGCTCATGCGCCGAGCGGCCGGGATAGACCCGAGCGTGTATTGCAATTTTGCCACCTGGCCCGAGGTGAAAGCCGCTTTTGCCGTGGCCTCGGTGGTGCCACCTCACTACTGGATAGCCGGTTACAAGACGCCACCCGATACGAGTATCCCGGCCGGGGCGGTGGCTCACCAATACACCGACGTTGGCCCGTTTGATCTTTCCAGCGTGGCCGACTACTGGCCCGGCGTTGACCCGGCCAGCACCATGGCCACCGCCATCATTCGGCCCTCGGGTGGGCCGCCCATCACCGGAGAGGTGCCTGTTATGTCTCGTGTCGCCTATGACCAAAAGAGCGGGGGCACGTGGGCCATCCAGGCCGATGGCGCCGTTTACACCGCCGATGGTGCCCCGTACCTCGGCGGGCTCAACGCTCACCCGGATTGGCACGCCGGGAGCGGCACCAATCTGGCCGTGGGTATCGCCCCGTGGGGCAACGGTTATGTGATTGTGACCGAGGAGACAACAGACGGCACCGGCGACCCATTCCGGTACTACCGCTTTGCTGGCTCCGGCCCCGTGCCCGGCACCGGGCCGATTGGGCCTCCAGGGGCCACCGGGGACGCTGGCCCGGCCGGGCCGGTTGGGCCTACCGGCGCCACCGGCCCCAAAGGCGATCAAGGACCTCCAGGGGCGGGCGGTTTGTCTCCGGCCGTCATGGATGACCTAGACGCCCTGGCCCGTCACGCCCGTAACCCGTAATCGGCGCTATTCGGGACGATTGATGGCCATGCGAGACGCCACCGCCGATATGGATGAGACACTCAACTAACAAGCTGAGGGCGTTTCGCCATGGTACTGGCCAGTATTTCCGACATTTTGGCGTATATCATCCCGGCCGCAGCCGCTACGGCCGCGGCTGGGGGCGCCTACTCCATAGCTCGCTGGCAAAGCTCCGGGCAGATCAAGACTTCTGACGCTACCGACCTCTGGAAAGAAGCCGACGCCATGCGGAGCATCTACCGCGAGGAGGCGGCTCAACTTCGCCTAGAGGGCGCAGCGTTGCGGCAAGAGGTTTTGACCCTTCGCCAAGACGTGATCGGGCTGCGCAACGAGACGGCCGCCCTTCGGGTGGAGGCGGTCCGATGGCGTGAGGAGGCCGTGAGCCTTCGCTCCGAGGTGGCCACCGGCCGGGTGGAGTCGGCGGCCCTCAGGGCAGAGGCCAAGGCCGGGCGAGAGGAGGCCGCCGCGCTCAGAGTTGAAGCAGCGACGCGCCGAGACGAGGCCGTTATCACGAGGGATGAGGCCGCGGCCGGGCGGGTGGAATCGGCTGCCCTCCGGGGCGAGGCGGCGGCCGGGCGGGCCGAAAGGGTGATGCTACGGAGCGAGGCGGCCATCGGCCGGGCCGAGGTGGAAAACATGCGGGAGGAGGGCACCGGTGAAGAGCATGCGCCTGGCGCGACTGTCAATGACCCGAGACGCTCAGAGGGCGGTTGACCTAGAGGCGGCCTTGTACCGCCAGGAATCCGACGCCCTCAAAGCTGATTTGCGACTGTTGCGGGCCGAGATAAGCGAAACGTCAAAAGAGCTTGTGGCCTTCACCCGAATTATGAAAGAGGTTCCTCATGGATGAGGCCATGCCCGAAAAGGCGGATTTATTGATAGCGGCCGTAGAGCGGCTCGGGGTGGGTATATCGGCATCCAATGGCGCCATAGCTTTGAGCAATGACCGCATTGCCGAATCCAACGCCCGTATATCCGAGCTGGGCCAGGCATCCAAACGTCAACGGCTGCTCATACGAATCTTGGCCGTCTCGGTCGCGTTTGACATTGTGCTTTCCCTGGGCCTGGGCGTGGCTTTTCTCCGAGCCCGCCAAGCCGACAACCGCTCGCGCACGGCGGCGGCGGCGGTGGCGTTGCAAGTGACCGCCAACAATGCCCAAGCCCGTGCCACTTGCCTGGCCTCCAACGCCACCCGAGCCCTGGCTACCCAAGGGTGGGATTATCTCCTCACCCAATCTGAGATAGGAGCGTCACCGGCCATGACCGAGCGAGCCGAGGCCCTACGGACCCACATCGACGCCCTCTACGTGCCACAATCCTGCCCGCGATGACGGGGCACTCCCACGGCCACCCGGCCACCACCTCCACGACCTGCCCGCCGACCACCATCACCTCAACCATCAAGGCGACCACCACCACCACGGCCAAGCCGGTGGCCACCACCGTGGCCACGAGCACGAGCACGAGCGTGGCGCCGGTGACCACCACGAGGCCAACCGCCACGGTGGCCCCGAGCACCACCGTGGCGGTTGCCATCCTCGTGCCTCCAGCGGTGGCCGTGGCCCCTCCAGAGACGACAACGAGCGTGGCCGGGGCCACTCCGGCCTTGGCCTACACCGGGGCGCCCACGGGCGTGGAGACGGGGGCGGCCGGGCTCTTGCTCGGGGCCGGGCTCATCTTGGCCATAGGTGCCCGGCGTTTTCGCAAGAGCTGACCTACCTTGGCCCATCCAGATTCGGATTGCGTATACTTGCCATCGCCTCCAATTGGCTTGGTGGGCACGGCTGAGAGGCCCCGGCTCCGCACGGCCGGGGCCTCTGTCGCGCATCGTGACGGTACTTGCACGCGTGGCGGCATCGCGGTTAACTATTCGGTAGCCAAGCCAAAGGAGATGGACCTATGGCATCTGCCACCCGCCCACGGGGGACTTCGGGCGTGGGCTTTGATGAGATGCTCCGATGCCGCACCCTCGGGCATCAATGGGATGATTTCTACCCAACGTCTTTGGCGCCACCTTCTTTCGGGTGGCGCCTTTCTTTGCGTTGCGCCCGGTGCTCCACCGAGCGCCACGACATCATAAGCCACGCCCAGGGCGAGGTACTCAGCCGGGAGTACCGCTACGTGGACGGCTACCAACAAGGCCGAGATGAGCGCCTCGACCGGCCCGAGCTACGCAAAGCCCTCTATGAGCGCATCCGGGCCAAGCTCCCGCAAGCCGCACTAGCCTCGGATGTAACCGACATATCCACCAAACGGAAGGCAAACACGGCATGACCACCACCACCAAGCCAACGGTGAGGATTGAACAGGTGACGCCCGAGATGGCCGACAAGTACCTCGGCACGATGGTGCACAACCGCCAGCTACGCCAAAGCCGGGTGGTCCAATGGCTTTCCATCATTGAGCGGGGACAATGGGAGTTGACCAATGACGCCATCTCCTTCGATGAAAACGGCCACCTCCTCAACGGCCAGCACCGGCTAGCGGCCATCGCCACGAGCGGCCGAACCCTGCCCCTAGTGGTGCTCCGCAACCTGCCGCCACGGGTACAAGACGTGATGGACTCCGGCCTCACCCGCAAGCTGGCCGACGCCCTCAAACTGCGGGAGCAAAACGACACTCACGTCAAGGCCTCGGCCCTGCGCTGGATACACCGGCTTGAGTACATAGAGGCCCATGATGGCGAACTCGTCACCTACGCCAACAAGTCGGCCGATATCCCGACCATTGCTGAGCTGCTTACAGTTTTCGACGCCCAAGCCGAGGCCATGTCCGAGGTGAGCACCCTGGCACGACGAGCCAAACACGAGCTGAGCGTACCCGAGGGGGGCGCTATGGCGATAATGATCCGCCAACGGGCGATTGACCCAGACGAGCAAGAGGCGTTTTGGGAGACCACGCTTAGCGGGGCCGGGCTGGAGGTCGGGGACGCCCGCCTCGCCCTCCGCAACTATCTGCTGGCGCCGATACGGGGCGGGCACCGGCGCCGGGACTATCAAACCGTGGCCATCGCCATCAAAGCCTGGAACCATTGGCGTGATGGCAATAGCATCATGATACTTCGGTGGGCGTGGGGCGGATTGCACTCCGAGCAATTCCCTATCCCCTATTGAGCAATGGTTGAGCATTTCGACCGGGACGGGCGGCTCATCGGCTTGGCCGAATGGGCCGCCCTGGCTCGTCGGGTTGGCCAGGATGCAGGGGCGGAGGTGAGCAAGGGTGAGTGATACAAGCCCACTGATGGGCGGGATTGTGCAGTGCGAGGAGAAGGTGTGGGAACCACCTGGGTATACCCACTCCCACCGCTGCCCAAATAAGGCTACTTGGCTTGTCACGACTGCTCATGACACCGAGCAGCGATATCGCTGCGGGGTTCACGTCAAATGGTTCGAGCGGCATCGGCCAGCCTTCACGATCACACCACAAACGGGCCGGCCGACGTGAGCGCGTGGGCGGTCGCTCTCATCTGGATCGGAAGCATCCTCGTCTATTCGATCACCGCCACCGTTGTTGGTGTCAAAGCATATTGGGTGTTCCGAGCACGGACCGAGGCCAACAGGAGCGCCCGCGAGTTCGAGCGTGGCTTTGCGCTGGATGAGATCGACCGCGGTTTCGGGTCGTCCATCATCGGGCTGATCTGGCCAGTCGCAGTTTGGTTCGTCGTCGCAATCTGGATGATCTACAGAGGCGAGGAACGCCACCGGCAACAGGCCGCGATGAACGCCGACAGGGACCGGATGCTGGCGCTCGCTCGCAAGGAGTTGGAGGATCTATGACTGCACGAACAGGCCGTCAGCCATGACGATCGAGCATCACACCTTCGCCTATGACCGCAACTTCTTCGACGACAAGCTGATCGCCGCCTGCTCCTGCGGGTGGGAGAGTCGTCGCACCAGTGACACCATCGAAGACGCGCAGGAGCGGTGGGACGAACACCGCGAAGCAGTGTTCATCGAGGCGACGGAAACGGCACAGTCGGGCCGTCAGTTATGAGGATCGGCTACGCCATCGTCGTCCCGACCGCCGAGTGGTGCGGGCACGGCCTCGACCTCACCGAGCAGGAGAAGGCCGCATGGGTCGCCCAGTTCGAGCCTGCTCCAAGGCCACGAACGGGCCGGAGCCAATGATCACCCTTTGCCGCGTATGCAAACGCATGGTGACCGAGCACCTGGCCCGCGTGGATGCCGAGGCGTTGCCGTGGCCGTTGGTGGAGGCCGATATCGACGGCTGGATCGGGCTTTACTGCCCCGGCCCGGAATGGGCCGAGGTGAAAAGGAGGGCGGCCGAATGACCAAGACGCCGAATCCTGGTAGCGCCGAGGCGGTGGCGGCCGGGTGCCTTTGCGCCATCATGGATAACAACCGGGGCACGGCCCCTCCACGGCCGCCCGATGGGTGGTGGATCAATGACAATTGCCCAATGCACGCTCCGACGCCATGAGACGGCTGAAAGGCAACGGTCTTTTCGCGGCCACCATCATCCTGGCCTCGGGGGCGGTGGCCACGCTCATGGTGACCGTGCCCGGCTCCATTATCTTTGTGCTTTGTTTCCTGATAGCGGCCATGGCCGTGGTCAACGCCCAAACGAAGCGGTGGGCTTATGTCCGGGGCTGGATGGACCGGAGTAATTCCAGTTTTCAAAGCGTGGCCGCGGCTCGTGCTCGGGGCATGAGCATTACCGAGTGGCTTATGTCGGAGGTGGAGCGAGACGGGCTTTTCTACGCCGATCATTGTTTGAGCCGACGCGACAAACGCCGGTTAGTGGCAAGCGCCAAGAAAGGAGCGCCGGATGCCTCCAGCGACCACGCCGGGCCGCCGCTCGGGTGACCACCCGGCCCGCACCACCTTGTCCGGCCTGGACCGGGCCGAGGTAAAAGAGCTAGCCGAGGCCGTCCACTACCGCCACGAGGCCCTCAAACGCACAGGGGCAGCCATGGGGGCCGGGCACGCCGGTGAGATGGTCACGGCCAAGCTGGCCGTGCTCCACCACCTGTCGATCATCCTAGCCGACGCCAAACAAGACTTGGAGTGCGAAACGTGGGCGGGGCCATGAGGGCCTTCATTTCCTCCCACGTTTTGTGACCGCTCGGCCCGATACGCCAGAGCGACAAAGCGGCATACCAAGAGGAGCGTTTGTCTATGAGCTATGAGCTATGGGCATGGCTTGTGCAAGAGAGCGACAGCACCGAGGGAGTGATAACGGCCGGAGGGCTCATCAATGGCACGTTTACCAATCTGCAAAGCCGCCAGCGGGCATTGGCTGAGCGCATGCGGCCGTTGGCCGAGGCCCACGCTGAGGCATCCGGTAGGCCGGTGCGCCTTGCCCACCTGATCGAGCAGAGCGAGCCGGGACCGTGAGCCCTTCGGGAACGGTCACCTTGATTACCGGCGTGGCCCGGCCCACCTACGGCAAACGGGCCAAGGTCCACATTGCCGGGACCGAGCCCGGCCGTGCCCGGTGCGGGCGGTACCTCGGCTCCGGGCCGAGACCGGGCATCACCGCCGATACGTGGCAGGGGACCATGGCCGAGGTGACCTGCCAGCAATGTTTCACCATGACCACGCCGAGGCGAAGGCCGACCACGGCGAGATGATCGGGGGCGGCTCGGGCCTAGCCCATTGCCGTGGGTGATGGGGGCCTGATGGTGCCGCATCTTTCTGACGGCCAAGGCTCTCCGGCTGAGCCGCCCTCGTTACCCATTCGGGTAACCCTTGGCAAGATAGTTGCCAGGGTGGCGCCCGAGCCTTACTGTGGAGTCATGACCACCAACCAAGCCAATTCATCCACCACCAACCCATGGAAGGCCCTCGCCCAAGAGCGTGAGGCCCGTTACGGGGCCGGGGGCACCGAGAGCGCCTACGAGCGTGCCGCCATTGAGGGCGAATACGCCGGGACCGATGCCTACGCCACGCCTTGCCCGTGCGGCTCGGTCATGGAGTACCGGGCCACGGTGGGCGCCTTGATCTGCCCGGATTGCCGCCAAATGGCTCATACCAACGGGGTGCTTATCGGCGGCCCTCGCAAGTAGCCCGCCAGCTCCACCAAAGGCCCCGGCTCCGGCGCCGGGGCCTCTTTGCGTTACCTCTTCGGGTAACCCATGGCAAGATGGTTGCCAAGGTGGAGCCCGAGCCTTACTGTGGAGCTATGACCACCAACCAAGCCAATTCATCCACCATTACCGCCCTCCGCACGTGGAAGGGCTCGAAGGCCGTAATCACCATCTACCTGGACGGGGCCGAGCTGGCCAGCCTTGGCGGGGCTCGGGCCGCTCGGGCCGAGGCCGCCATCGTGGCCGATTGGTCGAATTGGTATCCAAACAATCGGTGGAGCGTGGAAATCCGGGGCGACCTGAAAGCGGCCGAGATGGAGGCCTACCGCAAGGCCACCGCCACCACCAAGGGCCGGGGCCGGGCCGAGCGCCCGATCCGCAATCCAGCCATGGCCGTGGCCGTGCCCGTCACCGAGGGCTAAGCCCGCCAGCTCCACCAAAGGCCCCGGCTCCGGCGCCGGGGCCTCTTTGCGTTACCTCTTCGGGTAACCCTTGGCAAGATGGTTGCCAACCGGGAGCCCGAGCCTTACTGTGGAGCTATGACCACCAACCGCAGCGCCGAGGATATCCGCAACAATATTTTGGCCATCGAGTGTGCCGCCTTCGGCATGGGCGTGCCCATCAACGCCGGGCAAGCCCTCCGCATTGCCGCTTTGCGGGCCGAGCTGGCCGCCGAGCTTGACCCGGAAGGCCGAGACGCTTGATAGCGCCCCTCCTGGCCCCGTCTATGAAATCGGCCAGCTACCGGGCCGAGGCTCAAGCCCTTCGGGCCGCACGATGACCACCACCGCCGAGCTGGCCCGCTGGGCCACCAAGGCCCGTGAGGCCACGCTCCGGCGTGACCGCCTCATCGTGGCCATGCGGGCCGAGGGGGCCACCCATCGGGCCATTGCCGAGGCGGCCGGGCTCAGCCATACGGCCGTGCAAAACGTACTGGCCAAGGCGGGGCGGCCATGACCGAGCGCCAGCCAACCTCGGGCGGGAGTGTGCATGGCCGTGCGCTCGATTTGGCCGAGAGGCTTGACCTGATGGCCGATGAGGTCGGAGGGTGGGCGACGTGCTCAACAAGACTGCGCCAGGCGGCTTCCTCGCTGCGCTGGCAGGTCAGGTGGGAGGAACGCCACCCGATGACGGCGTACTACTCCGACGACGCCATAGCTGCACGAACGGGCCGATCATGACCGAGCGCCAGCCGCGGGAGTGGCCGGTGCCGTGCTCGTGGTGTCGGGAGCCCACCTGGGAATCCTCGGCCCTCTGCCCGCGCTGCGCCGAGGCCAAGGCGGCTCGGTCATGAGCCGGGACTCATGGGGCGACCGAGCCGCCTACGTGGAGTGCTCCGAATGCGGCCACCCGCTGGAGCGCCACGGCCTCGGCGGTTGCGATGGCGAGGAGTGCCCTTGTCGGGTGCGCTGGACCGTGCGAGAGATTCAGGAGGCCCGCCGAGCCGAGGGCCTCCCGATCAAGTACAAGGCGTGGAACTACTAGCCCGCCAGCTCCACCCGAGGCCCCATATTGAGAGGGTGGGGCCTCTTTCGCGTCCCAGTGGCTCTCGGGGCCACGTAGGCCCCTCACGCTGCCGGATGGACGGGGCTACCATCCTGCCGTGATCGAGCGCCCGTACCCGTTGGCCGCCGAGGAGCTAGGGCTCGTGGTGGAGGCCAGGCCGACGCCCACCGAGCCGGAGCCCAAACCGGCCCAACCGGGCCACGGCCGGACAAAATCCGGCCTCATTGTCAATTGTGTCAATGTCAACCCATAGCCCTTTCCCTTGTGGCGTATGGCTTTCTCGGCCCCGGTAGGCCCTCCAACGGTTAGCCCTAGGTTCGCGATACCCGGTGAGCCGAGAATCGCTCACCTAGGGTGTACCTTGGAGGTATGGAAACCATCTACCAAGCCAACGCCGAGGCCGGAATCGACGCCACCACGTACGAGCGCATCTCCGAGGATCGGGACGCCAACAAGGTGGGTGACCAACGGGCCGACAATCTCCGGGTATGCCAGAGCCGGGGCTACCGGGTGGTGGCCGATTGCCTAGATGACTCCATCCCGGCCACCCGCTCGAAGGCCACCGGCAAGCTCCATGACCGGCCCGGATGGAATCGCCTACTTGAGCTAGTGGCCACTCACCCGAACGCCCTAGTCATTGTCTGGCCCCGCACGGATCGGGCCATGCGAGACGAAGAGGACTTGATGGCCTTCCGGAAGGCCTGCCGGGCGGCCAAGCGGGCGGGCTTGGTCCGGTTGGTGGAGGATCATTCCGGCGCCCGTGGTGACCCGCTCGACCCTCAGATAAAGCTCATCATGGGCGTGGTGGTGGCTACCGCTGGCTATGAGGTGGATATCAAAGACGCTCGCTCGACGGCCGCTATCGCCCACCGGGCGGCCGAGGGTGCCCACCACGGCGGGGGCCGCTCGTGGGGCCACCGCTATGAGCATGAGGTGGCCATCATGGACCCGGCCAATCCGGCCATGCCCAAGATGGTCAAAGCCCGGACCAAGGCGGGCGTAACGATGGCGCCCGAGGTGAAGCGATGGGGCCGCTTGGTCATCGTGGCCGAGGAGGCGGCCATCATCAGCGACACGGCCGCCCGGCTCATCGCCGGTGAGTCCGTGGCCTCGGTGGTGCGTGACCTGCAACGCATGGGGGCCACCACCGTCAAAGGCAATCAATGGACCGCGGCCCAGCTCGCCCGCGCCATCCAGGCTCCACGGCTGGCCGGTATCCGGATGCACCACGGCACGCCCTACCCGGCCAAGGCGTGGGAGCCGATCCTCACCGCCGAGCAGCATCAAGCCTTGGTGGCCCTCTTCGCTGGCCGCAAAGGCCAGCCGAGGGCGAGCGTGAGTAGATTTCTGCTCTCCGGTTTCGCCCGCTGCGGCCGGTGCGGGCATTGGCTCCAATCCACGCCCACCCACGGGCGTAGGTGCTACGGGTGCCCGCCGCGGAGCCAAGGCGGTTGCGGCGGCCTCAGCGTGGAGATGGTCCACGCCGATGAGGCGGCCCGTGCCCTCCTGCTGGCTGAGGTAGACCGCCCAGGATTCGCCCTAGCCCTCGAGGCGGCCATGGCGCTACAGGAGGGCTCAGCCGACGCCCTACGGGCGCTACGGGCCACCAAGGCCGAGAAGGTGGCCATCTTGGCCGGGCTCATCAAGGCCGACCGTTTCGCCCGGATGGCCTCCACCTTGGAGGATGCCATTGCCACCCTGGACGCTGAGGCGGCGAGTATGGCCTCGGCTCGCAGGATGTCGGCGCATGTCGCGTATGCCGGTTCGGATGAGAGTCTGGTGAGGGCGTATA
>Ga0105237_10002546_pt1 | contig 22556 bp, 15 predicted proteins | sample KBSC24metaG_FD_81520 | JGI IMG/M metagenome (GOLD analysis project Ga0105237, IMG submission 81520) | Corn rhizosphere microbial communities from Kellogg Biological Station, Michigan, USA - KBS C2-4 metaG | ecosystem: Host-associated > Plants > Roots > Rhizosphere > Soil | place: Michigan, USA...
GGCCTACTTGTCGAGCGAGGTGCACAAGAGCTTCGAGCCGCTTTTCGTCGGACAAAGCGCAGAGGCGATGTCGAGTGCGAGGCGGATCGTTGCACATAGGCTGGCACTGCTCGCAGAGCACCCGCTGGGCCCCTATCTGTTTGGCCCGTGCCCAAGCGTCGCTGACTGCTATCTCCTGGTGATGTTGCTGTGGGCGACGAAATTCGGCATCGCCATACCTGAAGCACTGCTCGTGCTGCGCGAATCGATGCTCGGGCGGCCCGCTGTTCAAAAAGCGATGTTACGCGAGGGACTTCGTGTCCAACGCGCGGGTGATGACACTTTTCAGCAGCGGATGGGAGTTGCGTAATGGAACCCGCGTCACATGCGGCCGGCCAGCGGCGTGGATTCGTTGCGTGGCTCGAGAAGCGCTTCCCTCTCCGGGAGCTCATCGAAAGCCAGTTGACGGGCTACTATGCTCCGAAAAATCTGAATGTCTGGTACTACTTCGGTGTTCTCGCTCTCGTGGTGCTGGTATCGCAGTTCGCGACGGGTATCGTTCTGGCGATGTTTTACAAACCCGGCGAGGCAACCGCGTTCGATTCTGTCGAGTACATCATGCGTGAGGTGCCATGGGGGTGGCTCATCCGCTACGTGCACTCAACCGGAGCGTCGGCCTTCTTTGTAATCGTGTACCTGCACATGTTCAGAGCGCTGCTCTACGGCTCGTACAAACAGCCCCGGGAGCTTTTGTGGATTGTCGGGATGCTCGTTTACTTCACGATGATGGCCGAAGCCTTCATGGGCTACGTTTTGCCCTGGGGCAACATGTCGTTCTGGGGTGCGCAAGTCATCGTGAGTCTCTTCGGCACGATACCCGCGGTTGGGCCTGGCCTGGTTGAGTGGATTCGCGGCGATTACGGTATCTCAGGGGCCGCGCTGGGCAGATTTTTCTCGCTTCACGTCATTGCCGTTCCTCTAGCCTTGGTGCTCGTGGTGGTTTTGCACCTGATAGCGCTGCGAACGGTGGGCTCAAACAATCCCGATGGTGTGGACATCAACGACAAGCTGGACGCGAAAGGCCAGCCGGTGGACGGCATTCCCTTTCATCCCTATCACATCGTCAAGGACCTGGTGAGTGTGGCGGTTTTCCTGGTGGTCTTTGCCACGGTCGTCTTCTTCGTCCCGACCTTCGGCGGATTGTTTCTGGAAGCGGACAACTTCAATCCCGCCAATCCTGCATCGACGCCAGAACATATCGCTCCGGTGTGGTACTTCACGCCTTTCTACGCCATCTTGCGCGCAGTGCCCGATCAGCGCCTCGGTGCGCTGCTGATGCTGTTGGCGGTCTTGTCGTTCCTGTTCTTGCCGTGGCTCGATCGTTCGCCAGTGAGGTCGATCCGCTACAAGGGCTGGCTCTCACGCGTTGCGCTGGCACTATTCGCGATCTCGTTCCTGATGCTGGGCTACCTTGGTATCCAGCCGGCTGAAGGCAAATACGTCATCGCCGCGCGTCTTTGCAGCGTGTTCTATTTCGCGTTCTTCTGGCTCATGCCGTTCTACTCGAAAATCGAGCACGTGAAGCGGGTCCCCGAACGGTTGAGCGGCCTCGATCCTTCAAGGGCCCGCTGATCTCGTCAAGAAAGTCCTGCAGACCATTGCTCAGGATGACGCTGTCGTACCCACTCCCTCACAGATCATAGGAGCTCTCATGCGTCTCTCTATCATCTTCGTTATCTGTTGCCTGGGCGCTGCGAGCGCGTCCGCGGCGGAGATCAGGTCGATCTCCCGCCTTGCCGTCGGGCCCGGGAATGTCCTGTTCGTCGCCGACTGGAAGACGGCGCGCGTGCACGCTCTCAGCCTTCCCGAAGCGGCACGGAAGCCGCCGGGCACCGCGTTCAACATCTTCGACCTCGAGCCGTTGCTGTCGAAGCAGGTGGGTGGCGCCAGGGTCACGGTAGAAGACATGGTCGCCCGCCCCGCAACGGCGCAGGTCTACATCGCACTCAGCTACGGCGCCGCGCGGATACCTGCGCTCATCGTGGTGACAAGTGATCACAAGGCTCGCCGCATCGACCTGACAGCGGCGAAATCGACGTCCATCGCGCTGCGCGACGCGCCCACGACCGACTACAAGTTCTGGAGAGAGATGCCCGAGCGAAGCTTTACAGTAACCGATATGAAGTGGCACGACGGAGAGCTCTTCATCGCTGGCCTTTCCAACCAGGAATTCGCCTCGACTCTACGACGGGTGAAATACCCATTCGACTCGAAGCAATCTATCACGTCGATCGAGATCTATCACACAGGTCACAACCTGATCGAGACGCGCGCCCCGATCCGGGCAATGAGTTTCGCGACCTGGGGCGGCAAGCCCTATCTCGTGGCAGCCTATACGTGCACACCCATCGTCACCATCCCGCTCGACGATTTGAAGGACGGCGCCCATATCCGCGGCAAGACGATCGCGGAACTCGGTTACGGCAACACGCCCGCCGACATGATCTCCTACACCAGGACCGAGCAAGGCAAAACCGAGGACTTCCTGGTGCTGCTCAACTTCGAACGGGGGGCGAGTGTCATCCCGGTGTCTCAGGTCGCGGCCGCCAGCGCCGGGCCGGGCATCAACAAGTTGGTCCCGTTCGGTCAAACCACCGGCGTCGCCGCGACGCCCGCGCCTCTGGCCGGCGCGCTGCGGCTCGACAACCTGGACGAGAAATCATTCATCGTCGTGCGCCGGCAGCTCGAGAAGGACGCATTGCAGCTCGTCACGGTAAGCAAGGATCTGAGCTTTCGTCTGAGCGACTTCATATCTGAATACGCCTTCCAGGAGTTCAGCTTCAAGGGCAACGCGTTCCAACTGGAGAACATCAAGCCCAGGCAGGACATGCTCCTGAAGGACGAAGGCTTTGCGGATCAGATCAAACCGGCGGAATGACCCATGCATTTGCGCCGATGGGCCGGCGCGGCCACTCTTGCGGTCGCGCTGAGCTGTTCTCACGCGAAGCCCTCGACACCGCGGGTCATCCTTGTTCAGCCCTCGGGCCCGCAAGTCCCTGCCAATCTGCTTCGCATTTCCATCCGATTCGCGACTCAGGTCGAAGGTCCTGTACTTCCCAGGATCGGCCTGTTGCACGCGGACGGAAGGGGGATCCAAGAGCCGTTTCTCGAGCAGGAGCTGTGGTCTCCCGACGGTAAAGTGTTGACGGTCATGATGCATCCCGGGCGCGTCAAGAGCGCACTGAATGCGCGCGCGCAGTTGGGACCGATCCTCTTGGCGGGGGACGATGTTTTCTTGGCGCTCGATGGGTTTCCTATCAAGCGGTGGAGCGTCGGACCCACAGATGATGCCGGCCCGGTCACATCGGCGTGGAAGCTATCCGCGGTACGCGCCGAGTCGCTGCAGACTCTGGTCGTAGCCCTTGACGGGCCGATTGATGGGCGGGACGCAGGCTACCTGGCCATCGCCGACGCTGGCGGACGCCGAGTGGCAGGGCAAGCCAGGTTGACGGTTGGGGAAAGCGCCTGGACGTTCACTCCGGACACGCCGTGGCGAGCGGGTGCATACAAGCTCGTCGTCCGCGGCACCCTGGAGGACCCGGCCGGCAATCGGCTGGGCAGCCGCTTCGAGACTTCCATCTATTCACCGCCCGTGCCTGCGACTGATGTGGTGGTTCCCTTCGTTATTCAGGAGGGTTGGCGCGCGCGCGCCGCCACGCCGCCGGGGTTTCGCCAACGATGCTGCGAAAGACCCTGGTGAGGTGTGCCTGGTCTGCCAGGCCGCATTCGAGGGCTATCTCACTCAGAGGTTTCTGTGTAGAGAGCATGAGCCCCTGCGCCCGCTCCACGCGACGCCGGACGACGTATCCGTGCGGTGCCTCACTGACGCTGTTTCGGAATGCAACGTTGAAGTGGTATTCGCTGAGGCGAGCGACGGCTGCGAGATCCTTGTTTCTCATTTGCGTGCCCAGGTTTGCTTCGATATGTGCGAGCACTTTGCGGAGTTGCCAGGGTGCGAGACCTCGCCGCGCCTCACTCTCTACACGTGGCGGTGATGTGCCTTCGAGACCGTATAGCATGGCTTGCGCACGCTGAAGGCGGGCGGCGGCACTGGTTCGTTCGTCGCGCAGCGTCTCGGTCAATGCTGTGGACAGCTCTGCAACAGCAGATCGAAGTTGACGGAGTGAGAGTAATGCGGGCTCAGCCACTTCATCGTCCAGAGTCAGCGCGGCGGTCGCGGCACGCGGCAATGCGCCCGTCTGTTGGGAAGAGGTCGGGTCTTTGTCATACATGATCCTGACTCCAGTTGACTCGAGGACATCGGTCCTGAGTCGTTCAGTTCCTCAGAAATGCCAGCAGATCCGCGTTTACCTGGTGCTGATGCGTGGCCGTCAGCCCATGCGGGGCGCCTGGGTAGTAAATTGCCTTGGCGCCCTCGACCAGGCGCTCCGACTTTCGTGCGGAAGCATCGATCGGCACGATCTGATCGTCTTCCCCATGTAGGATCAGCGTCGGGACATCGATTTTCTCGAGGTCTTCGGTAAAGTCTGTTTCTGAGAAGGCCTTGACGCAGTCGTACGCGTTCTTCAGTCCACTCTGCATGCTCCAGAGCCAGAACTGATCGAGAACACCCTGCGAGACCTGCGCTCCAGGCCGATTGGCGCCGTAGAACTGTACAGCCAGATCCTTGTAGAACTGGGAGCGATCCTTGACCAGTCCTGCTCGAATTGAATCGAAAACTTCCAACGGCAGACCTTCCGGATGGTCGGTTGTCTTCAGTAAGTATGGCGTTACGGCTGCAATCAGAACGGCTTTCGCTACACGCTTGGTGCCGTGCCGTCCGATGTAGCGGACGACCTCGCCACCTCCTGTGGAGTGACCCACCAGAGTCACGTTGCGCAGTTCCAATGTCTCTATGACGGCGGCGAGGTCGTCCGCGTAGCCGTTCATATCGTTGCCCGACGAGGCTTGTTCGGAGCGACCGTGACCGCGCCGGTCGTGCGCGACTACTCGAAAGCCGTTCTGTACAAGGAACAACATCTGCATGTCCCATGCGTCGGCGTTCAGCGGCCATCCGTGGGAGAAAGTGACGACGGGACCGCGACCCCAGTCTTTGTAGTAAATCGGCGTTCCATCTTTACTGATAATCGTGTTCACGTGGGGTTCCTTTAAAGTGTTTGATCAACTCTCGGCTTGCAGGTGAGCGTCCAGAAACCCGAGTTGTCTATCATCCTGACGGGCAATCTGCGTGAGCAGCGCGGCCGTTACGACGTCTCCACAATTTTCTATCGGGGCAATGCTGGCGCGAATCGCCCTGGTCAACACCGACAGCCTCTCGGCTACCCCTGCGACATAGACCGAGCCGTCGCGCGTATCGAGCGGGAACTCAGTCAAGGTCGACTGCGCCGCCACGGTGCGCGCCGTGCCATCCGCCCGTCCTCCGAGCGCGGTAATGCGCTCAGCCAGTGCGTCGCAGTGGCTCAGACAAGCGGACGCGGACTTGCGGAACTGTTGATGCAGACCAAAGAAGTGTGGGCCCTTGACGTTCCATTGAGCCTGCTTGAGCTGCGTGAAGAGATCCAGGCTATCCGCAAGATGAGCTTGAAGTCTCTCCAGCACGTTCTCACGGATAGAGATAGAAAGAGGGTTGTGAGTGGCGTACATGGCACTCTCCACGACTCCTGTCGTATAAATATGGCGTTCTACCGCCTCGGGAGAGACGGTATATCCGGCGGGCCCCTCGATTCCCTGGTTGAATATAAAAAAATATAAAATCGGTTCAGGATCTCTCGAGAAACGCACGTGCGGTGAGGAGGTCCGCCGTGTCGAACCCCTCGGTAAAGCGCGCGTACACCGCCTGCAGAGTCTCGACCGCCTCTGCGGCCCGACCCTGTCGTTCTCGGAGCCGTGCCAGACTGGTCGCCGTGCGCAATTCCCAGGATAGCGCCCCCTGCCGACGGGCCCAGTCGAACGACTGCGAATAACAGAGCTCAGCCTCGGCGGAAGCATCCGGACCGTTCCCCAACAGCAGCAGGTCGCCTTTGATCCTCCAGTGCTCCGCGACGAACCAGCGGACCTCGGTAGCCTGCGACTCACGCAAGCCATCCTCGATGACCGCAAGACCTGCAGCTACCTGCCCGCTGTCACCTAACCCCAGCGCCAGGATGCTGATGAATTGAGCGCGGCAGTAGACTGCCCCGACGTTGTGGCTGACGAGTGCCTCGTGAAGCCCTGGCAAGCCACGATCGAATTCGCCACGCTTGGTCCGTAAGGCAGCTTCGAGGTTGGAGACCCACAAGTCGGTTTTGTATGAGCGCACTTTCCGCGCATGCTCGAATGCGAGCCTGACGTAGTGTTCCGCGGTAGCCAGATCTCCCATGAGCATCGCGATGGGGCATGCAAACAAGGCGAGACGAAAGCAATTGAGCAACGCGTGATCGAGCGCCAGGCCCTCGTCCACGACCCTCGAAACGATCCTGAATGATTGGTCTGGGAATCCCTGCAGCCACAGCGCATGCGCCAGGATGAGGTCCCACCCTTCATCGTGAACAACCATCGGAAGACCGCGCCCCCGGTGATCCTCACGGCTTCGCGCGGCATGCATATTACGAACACATCCGTTCAGCTCGCCCATCATCAGGAGCGCATCTGCGATCAGAACGTCTCCGCGGGCCATCGCGGAGGGGTCACCGTGGATTTGGGCGATGCGTGAATATTTCTCGGCAATTGAAAGCGTTTCGGTGCGTGGCGAGCTGCTGGCGCTGCCCCAGAAATACAAGCCAAACAACGAAACCAGCTGAAATTCGAGGTCACCGAGTTGCTCAGCTATCGCAAGTGCTTTTGCACAGGCCGTCTTGCCTTCGAACTCGACTCCGCTGGAAGGAGGTGCCAGTTGCCCATGGGCCGTGCCGAGTGCCATTCCCAAGGCTGCGTTCAGCCGCATTTCCTGCCGCGATTCGCTGTTCGAGCTCAACGCCAAAGCGCGCAGAGCTTGTCGCACCCGGTTGCACCACTCCCCCTCGAGGTACAGTCGCATCCATATCGGCGCCAGAGCGATCGTGAGCTCGGCAGCCATAACGGGATCTCCGCTGCTGGAAAAAGCCCAGTCCAGCGCAACTCGTCCATCTTCGAGCAGGCGGCAGTATTCGGATGACCAGTCCCATATGGAGCCGTTACTCCATTCCGCGGACGCGCGCTCGAAGACTGTCAGGTGGTATTGCGCATGCTGGCGCGCGAACCGCTGTAGCTCCCCGCGCTCGGCGAGCTTTTCAAGAGCATAAGCTCGTGTCGTTTCCAGCATGCGATAACGTGCCACAGCAGCGACGCCGGCGACCGATACCAGCGATTTCTCGACCAGCAGGGACACTTGCGCGACAACATCGTCAGTGTCACGTTCGGCCTCCGAGAGCACGACGGTCGCCGCTTCGAGCTTGAATTCGCCTGCGAATACAGCAAGGCGACATAGGGTCAGGCGCTCGCTTTCAGACAACAACTCATAACTCCAATCCAACGTTGCGCGCAACGTCTGATGGCGTGCTAACGCCGTTCGGCGCCCCCCGGTAAGTAGGCGAAAGCGCTCATCGAGCCGCGTGGCCACCTCCTGCACCCCGAGCACCGCCGCGCGAGCGGCCGCCAACTCGATGGCCAAAGGCATCCCGTCCAAGCGACGGCAGACGAGCCCGAGCCGCCGCGTCACACTGGGCTCGAGCCGAAACTGCGGTTGCGCGGCGCTAGCTCGCGCAACGAACAGTTTCGCGGCGCTGGTGGCGAGAACGTCCTGCTCTTCGAGGGCGTCTTCATCCGGCACATCGAGGGGTTGGACCTGATACACCCACTCGTCTTCTGCGCGCAGCGGCTCACGGCTCGTGCATAGCGCGTGCACCTGTCGGCCAGCGCGCACGAGTTGATTTGCCGTACGAGCGGCGACGTTGATTACGTGTTCGCAGTTATCAAGCACCACGAGCGTGCGCTGCGTGCCCAGCGCATGTGTGATTCGCTGAGGTGCCATGTCGGACACATTCAGACGCAGTACCATTGCGACGCTCGCGGGAACCAGCTCGGCATCACTCAGCGGCGCCAGATCCACGAGCCACACTCCCTGCGGAAAGTGCGGCAGCAGGCTGCGCGCTGCTTCCAGACCCAGCCTCGTCTTGCCGATGCCCCCGGCCCCGGTCAAAGTCAAGAACCGCTTTTCCAGCGCCAACGTGCACACTTCCGACAGCGCAGCCTCTCGCCCGATGAGTGCCGAGGCGGGCGCCGGCAGGTTGGTGCGGTGATCGGGGGCGCGTATCGCTGCAGCTGCGCGGATTTCGCCCACGAATTGATAGCCGCTGCCCGACACCGTCTGGATCAAATCGCGGTCGGCACCCAATGCTTTGCGCAGCGTCCCGATTGCAACCGTCAGATTGTTTTCTTCGACAACTCGCCTGGGCCAGACCTTGCTGATCAGCTCATCCTTGCTGACGATCGTTCCGCGGGCCTCGATGAGCGCCATCAACAGATCGAAGAGTCGGCCCCTCAGCCGAACAGGCTGGTCATCCGCAAGGAGCTCCCGGCGGTGCGGAACGACCTTGAATCGGCCGAATTCAATGGTACTCGCGGGAAGTTTCGCAGCCGGCATGGTCGAGTCTCGTGGTTTCTCGTCCTAAGGACCGAATTGATATCGAAGTTGTCCGCCAATGATTCGTGGTTCCCCATACGCGACGCCAGGTGTCCCCGTGGAGGAGTACGACTCCGAGAGCCTCGTCACATAGACCTTGTTGGTGGCATTGGTGACAAAGGCGGAAATCTCCAGGCCCGCTGCAAGTGGGCTCCGCCAATCGAGCCGTCCATTGAGCAGGCCATAACCCCCGATCTCTTCGTACGGCCCATTCTGGGCACCGCTTGTGGTCGACTGGTAGGAGAACGCCACGGATATTGCCGCGCTTCCGAGCTGATTCGGCAGTGAGATCTCGTGCCGCGCCGACACGCTCACCTTGCTTCGCGGGGTATAGGGAAATGGCTGATTGGACAAGTCTCCGAGAACGGGAGAAAAGTAATGGTTATACCTGGATTGGAGGTACGAATAACTCAGCCGCAGCTCGCTGCGAGCGTCAGGCCTGAGGGTCTGCTCCCATTCAACCCCCTCGATGGTTGCCGATGCTGCGTTCTCCACGACTGACGCGGTGACATCATCGACCTCCACTGGAATGGCTCTCTGAAGGTCTTTGTAGTCCGTATGAAATACGTCAACGTTGGAGCGTGCCACGATTCCCGCGACTTCCCACTCGGCTTTGACTCCCAGCTCGACGTCCGTCACGTGCTCCGGCTGATAGGTGCTGTACTGCGAATGGAACGGGGTCTGAAGATTGAACCCGCCGCTCTTGTAGCCGCGACGGGTTGTAATATACGCCAGAGTCTGCGGCGTGACCTGATAGTCGAGTCCAAGCGTCCATGAAGGCGCGCTGAAGTGCCCATGAGGTAACACGACGCAGGCCGGTGCCTCGCCCTGGGTAAAGGCACACACGTTCTGGAAAGCCGGGATGTAGACATTGCTGGACTGCGCTGCGTAGTCCCATGTGTAGCGAAACCCGGCCGTGAATTTCAGATCATCGAGTCGGGAGGACCAATCTCCCAGGTCATAGTTGAGTTGACCATATGCGGCGTGCGAGCGCTGTGTCGTGGCTCCTTGGGCCACGACTTTGATTGGAAAGTATGTACCGGGAGCTACTTCTGCCGGTTGGGTTACATCGATCTCGGGCACATTCGTCGGCCGCGTATATTCGAAGTAACCTCCCGCCACCCACTGCAGCCGATTGGCGCGGAATGTCCCATTCAGCTGCAGCTCCTCGCTATATTGCTCGCCGGTACCCGCCCACCTCGTGGGAATCGAAGTATCCTGAATTGGCAGGCTCGTGGCGTCGAAGTCCGATACTCCCAGGGTGTTTTTTTCACTCTGATATGCAGCGATGTTCCGGAGCGTCAGATTGCCGCTCAACACCCAACGCAAGTTGTCGATTGCCGTGAGTCTCGATTCGCGGTCGAGTTGATACGCCGAAAATGACGTATGACGCGGGCCGAGTGCTCGTTGCCCGGCTATGAAAGAATAAATCGCCGGAAACGCGGCGGCCGCCAGGCCGTCCGGGTTGGCACCGACGATCTTTCCGCCTTGCCCGTGCTGATTCCTGGAGTAACTGTCGAGGATCAGTTGATTCTCGAGATGCTGAAGAGGTTTGAATAGAATGGAGAGGCGCAAGGCGCGATGATTTCGATCATCGTAATCTCTTCCGGGGAAGAACTGACCCACGTCCCTCGTATATCCGTCGCGCACTGAAACATCCGTGGCCAGGCGGACCTGTAGAAGATCATCGATGACGGGTACGTTCACTGCTCCTTCGAACTCCCGCCAGTCGTACTCTCCCAGAGTGAGCTGGCCGTAGCCCTCCAGATTATTGGTGGGTGCCTGGGGTGTGAGCAGAATCGCGCCGCCGGTCGTGTTGCGGCCGAACAGAGTGCCTTGCGGTCCCTCGAGCACGTCGACGCTCGTCAGGTCGTAGAACAGCCCGGCGCCGAGTCCGCCTTGGGTCAGCCCGAGCGCCGTTTGCGCGTTGATGAGGGGCACTTCGGCAAAATAAGCGACAACGCTGGGTGGTGCCCCGAGGATGTTACCTTGACCCCGCAACACAAAACCGGCGCCCAAGCCCACAGTGTTGTTGATGGTCAGGGCAGGGACGAACCGCACGAGGTCCTGAGTCGAGGTGATGTCGTTCTCCCGCAGATCGGCCGAGCTGAAAGCGGTTATTGCGATCGGAACGGTCTGTAGATTCTCGGCGCGCCGCCGGGCGGTCACGATGACTTCATCGAGGCTGGTGTCGCCATTCGCTGCGGAAGCCCCGGCATAGCCTAGCTCTATGCCCGCGGCACTCAGTGCTGTCGATGCAGTAAGAACGGCGCACATGAAGGTCAACTTTGCCGTGGCCGCGGCGGTGGGAAGGGCGCCCCAGACGCCGGCCGCCAGCGCGTCGCGACGAGCCGAAACGGTTGCGGAAGAGGGCGTGGTCATCGAGTCTCTCCGTTGAGCCCGTGCTTGCCAGCTCTGGCAGCTTTTCCGGAGGGCTGAGTTCAACTCTCACGCGAAATTGCAGTCGCGACGAGTTCAGTGGTGTTAAGGCGTGTGAAGGGCTGCAAATGCACCTTGGTTGTGCAGTGCATGCGGACGCAGCCCAATAGGAATATCCTCGGGGTTGACGCCTGCGCCAGAGCATCGACGTGACCCAAAAACGCCCTCCCTCTCCGCCAGGCGAGCATCCAACGAACGATGTGGCGCTGACTGCGCTCGTCGGACCCGACGAGGCGTCCCGCCCCCAGAGCCTGAGCATTTCATTCGGACCCTTCCGGCTGTTTCCGGCTGCCCGGTCAATCGAAAAAAATGGCGTGCCGCTCGCATTGGGCGATCGTGCGATCGACATCCTGATCGTGCTGGTCGAGCGCGCAGGTCAGATCGTCAGCCATCGCGATCTGATCGAGAGCGTGTGGCGTGGGCTGGTCGTGGACTCGAGTAATCTCAGGGTTCATATGACCGGTCTGCGTAAAGCACTTGGTGATGGTGACGGGCAGGAGAGGTATATCGTCAACGTTACAGGCCAAGGCTATTGCTTCGTTGCGCCTGTCCGGCGGGAAGCGGCTGCGGATCGACGGACGCGGGTTCCGCAGTACCTGGATGATACTGCCAAGCAGCGTCTGGTTCTGCCGCCTGTGCTTGGACGAATGGTAGGCCGCGATGAAGCAGTTCGTACTGTTGCCGCAGATCTGGTCGCCGATCGCTTTGTAACCATTATCGGGCCTGGGGGAATGGGGAAGACGACCGTCGCTATATCCGTCTCCCACGCTATCCGCGAAGAGTTTGGCGGCGATGTGTGCTTCGTTGATATCGGCGCCATCACGGATCCGAAGCTGGTTGTCACCACGGTTGCATCAACGCTCGGTCTCACGATCCAGACCGACAATGTATTGCCGGCTCTCATGCTTTGCCTGCGGCCGTTGCGTATCCTGATTGTGTTCGATAGCTGCGAGCACGTGATCGACGCGGTCGCCACGCTCGCCGAGCGAATCTTCCAGGAGGCACCGGGCGTTCACATCCTGGCAACCAGTCGCGAGGCAATGCGGGTCGAAGGCGAGCACGCATACTGGCTTGCGCCGCTCGCGAGCCCCTCACCCCAGGACACCGTGAGTGCCGCTGACGCGTTGGGCTTTCCCGCAGTGAAGCTGTTCCTGGAGCGGGCCACTGCAACTGGCTGCCGCCTTGAATTGAGTGACGCGGATGTGCCGATCGTCTCCGATATCTGCGAGAGACTCGACGGGCTCCCTCTCGCGATCGAGTTCGCAGCGGCGCGTGTAGCAGCGCACGGCATCGTGGGGACAGCGGACCTTCTGAAAAGCCGTCTCGGTCTTCACTGGCCCGCGCGGCGAACGGCGCTCCCCAGGCACCAGACACTTCACGCTCTCCTTGACTGGAGCTACACCTTTCTTACTGAGCTCGAACGGCGCGTGCTCCGACGGCTCGCAATTTTCGTGGGCCTCTTCACTCTTGAAGCGGCGCGAGCTGTCGCAAGCGACGGCGGATCGGACGAGACACAAGTCGTCGGCGCGCTGGATAGCCTCGTCGCGAAGTCTCTTGTATCCGCCGTGGCTGCGAACGGTACAACGCGGTATCGGCTTTTGGAGACGACTCGCGTTTATGCCATGGAAAAGCTCAACGAGAGTGGCGAAAAGCAGGCGATTGCTCTGCTCCACACCAGATTTTTTGTGTCTCTTCTGACCGGTGTCGATACTCGCAATTCCAGCGGCGCGCGCTCGAACGGGGAGTACTTGGCTAACGTGCGAGCCGCGCTCGAATGGGCTTTCGGCGACCCGGGAAGCGGATTACGCGGGGCGGGCTGGAACGGTGCGCTGGCTTGCGACCGGATTCTCGCTATCGATCTGACAGTCGCCGCTGTTGCTATTTTTCTGGAGCTGTCACTACTCAGCGAATGCCACAAATGGGCCACTGCGGCATTGCTGCTGCTCGAGGATACGATGCTCGGGAGCCAGCAGGAGATGGTGCTGCAGGAGGCAGTGGCAGTTTCATCGACCTGGACCCGGGGCAATGGCGATGACGTGCGTGCGGCAATCATGCGGGCGCTGGAGATCGCGCAGAGCCGCGGTGACACCGCAAACCGTTTGCGACTACTAGCCGGGCTGCACATGTTCCTGCTCCGTGGGGCAGATATGCGGGGCTCCCTCTCGATCGCGGAGGAGTTGGAGAGCGCGGCGCGAACCGCGATGAATGCGTCTTACAGCGTTATTGCTGATTGGTTGCTGGGTTGCTCACACCATTTCATGGGCAATCAATCTGCCGCCCGCCAGTATCTGGAAAGAGGGCTGGCGCGCGCGGACCACGCACAACTGTTCGGACTCGACTATCGATTTCGGGGGCTCATCTGTCATCACCGCTCGCTGTGGTTGAGCGGCTTTCCGAATCGCTCATTGGAGGTTGCGCAGAAGGCGATCCGCGAGGCCGAGGCGTCGAATAAGCCTCTGACGATGTGCTTCGCGTGGCTTTACACCGCGCCCTCGTTTCTGTGGTGCGGTGAATTGGGCGCCGCCGATGAAGTGCTCGGGAAGTTGATGACTCACCCGCATTGGCACGCCCTGCCATCACTCCACGCAACAGCGTTCGCCCTTCAGGGGGAACTGGTCATCCGCCAGGGAGAAAGCGAGCGCGGCCTGGCGCTGTTGCAATCCGCACTCCCCATGATGAGAGCCGATCGACAAACTGTTCAATTGGCTCGCGCAAGCTGCGCGCTTGCAGAGGGACTTGCCGCTGTGGGGCAACTCAGCGAGGCCCTCGCTGTTATCGACAGTGCGGTAGTGGAGACCGAAGCGGGGTCCGAGATTTGTCAACTTCCAGAGCTGCTCCGTGTTCAAGCTGAGATCCTTCTCTCAATGCCATCGAGTGACGATGTGCTTGCGGAGGCCGTTGTCCTGCGGGCGCTCGCGGAGGCTCGCCGGCAATGTGCGCTGGCGTGGGAATTGCGCGCGGCAATGACCCTCGCAAAGATTAGAGTAAAGCAGGGCCGCCACCAGGAGGGGCGCGAATTGGTGTCTTCGGTCTATGCCCGCTTTACCGAAGGATTTGAGACGCGGGAGCTCGAGGCTGCTAGTCAGCTTTTGGAATCGTTGGGGTAGATTCCGGGCGGAGCTGTCAGTCGTTGAACGGCACGTCAGGCGCGGGTCGCTCCGGCGGTCCCAATGGAGTGACGTTCGCACACGTGCCGACTATGGCTTGCTTGGCAAGCAAGCGTTGCGCGAATGGCAAGGAATCCTGCAGCGATGCGTTGACCGCGCCGTTGTGCGAGAGGCCGGGGTAGGTATGCCACTCGACCCGCGTGCCAGCGGCGCACATATTGGCCACTGCGTTGTATTGTTGAGTCGTGCCGGCAGCCGCATCCGCCAGTCCGGTGCCGACGAACACCGGGGTCGGCATTTTTGCGGACGGAAACATGAAGTTTTCCTCCATGTCCGCATCGATGGGCTCGAGGTCGGCCACGAATACCTGTGCGCCGGTAAGGTGCTCGCGGGTGCTGAGCTTGAACATGTCATGCAAGCAGGAGGTTTGAGCCGTGTGCAGCATCTCGCGACCTTGCGCGGTGACGAATGCCTCAGTGTTGGCTTGCGGATGCAGGCTGCGATCTGTGCCGGCGATGCGTAGCATCGCAAAGGCGGGGTCCATCAGCTTCGGATCGCTGTATTGGGCTGGTTTGGCTGTCACTTGCAACTTTCCAGTGGGGCGGAAGGTCATCACCAGTCCGGTAGCCACCGTACCTAACACCTCGATTTCTGGTGCATAAGTAGGAGCCAGAAAGGCGGCTCCCAGAGCCGCACCCGAGCCCTGCGATTGTCCGACCAGCACGACCTGGTTGCGAAGCTGCTCAGGGTAGCGATGCAACGCCGCGCGCACGGCGTCCAGCACACTGTAGCCTTCGGGGCGCCATAACAGATACGGGTGTGCTCCTGGCGTCCCCAATCCCTGATAGTCAGTAGCCACGACGGCGAAGCCATGACCGAGCCACGCGTCGAGGTATTCCTTGTCACGCTCTGTGTTGCCTCTCCAGGAAGGCGCGCAGACGTCTGCAATGCCGGTCGTGCCATGCGCCCAAGCCACAATGGGCCAGCCGCCCGCGGGCATCGTTCCCCGAGGAATGTACATCGTGCCGGAGACGGCGATGCGAGCTTGGTTGCCGATGCCGTCGGTGGAACTGTAGAGAATGCGCAGACTTCGGGCGGCAGCTGGCTGGCGTTGGCTCTCAGGGAGAGGCTCCTGGCGCAGCATCTCGCCGGGTTGTTTGGGCCGTGCGGCGTTCCATACATAGAACGACGTGACGCCACCGTCGCCCACAGAGGGCCCGGTCGGCAGCGACAGCGTGTCAGTGGTACGGAGCGCGACTAATGCAATCATCCCCAACAACATCAAAGCAGCTCCTTCTCCAACAATTGTGCTTCGGCGAGCAGCCGCGGTAGATAGGTGGCCTGCATGGCTGCCGCCGAGCTTCGTTCGACGCGCATACCTGTGTTGAGTGCGAATGCCACCGCCCCGCCGACACGCCGCACGGGCACGGCGAGCGAGCGGAAGCCCAGTTCAGCTTCTTCCTCGGCGATCGCGAAGCCCTCGGCGGCAACTTGTGTGAGCAGCTTGCGCAGCTCGCCTTTGTCGGTAACCGTGCGTGGCGTGAGGGCCTGTGGTTGGAGTTGCTGGAGGAACTGTTCACGCCGGGGTTCCGGCAGATCAGCCAACAGTACACGACCCACCGCACTGCAGAAGGCTGGCAGACGTAAGCCGATGCCTGCAGCATCCATGTACATACGCCGCGGTGTTGCATAAGCAACCATGACAGCGCTTTCGCCGTCCAACGCCGCGACTGAGAACGTCTCACCGTATTCTGCAGCGAGCCGTTCGCAACAAGGTTGGAGGAGCGTGGCAGCATGACTCGCACCGAGATAGGCACCGGCGAGTTGCAACACGTGCGGCGTCAGGCTGAACAGCCGGCCATCCTCTTTCACATATCCCAGGTGCGCCAGGGTCAACAGCGCCCGACGCACTGTGGCGCGTGGTTGGCGGACGTGCCGAGCCACATCGCTCAGCGTCATGGCTTGCGCGTTCGGTCCGAACGCCGTGAGTACCTGCAGTCCGCGATGGAGCGCCTCGGAAAAGTCCCTGCCAAGTGGATTCGACGCGCGCGCCGCCGCGTCCTTGGCCTCGAGCTTAGGCATCGTCCTGCACCCTTGTTCTCTCGCTTGGAATGAGCAAGATATCAGAATTAAGTCATCTGTGCGGTAGGTGAACAAAAATCAGGTGCAAAGCGGCAAAATCTGTGCTCCAATCGGTCGTCTGTTCGATATCTCGCATAAGTGTTCGGTAGTTAAACACTCATGATGACTCGGGAGCAAAACGAGCTGTTGACCCGGATCGGCCCCGGCGCCCCCGCCGGACAGCTCTTGCGCCGTTACTGGCAACCGATCGCCCTGGCCGAAGAGTTGGCCGGTCCACGTCCGGTCAAAGCGGTGCGTGTGCTGGGTCAGGATCTGGTGCTGTTCCGTGGGCCAGACGGGCGCCTGGGATTGTTGGATCGCGACTGCCCGCACCGGGGCGCGGACCTGGCCTTCGGGCGTCTGGAAGACGGAGGCCTGCGCTGCCTCTTCCATGGTTGGTTGTTCGACACCGAAGGCAAGTGCCTGGAGACACCGGCCGAGCCCCCGGAAAGCCGTATCTGCAGCCGCGTGCGCCAGAAGGCCTATCCGGTGCAGGAGCGCAGCGGCATTGTGTTTGCCTTTTTGGGTGAAGGTACGCCGCCGGCATTTCCGGCGTTGGATTGTTTCGTGGCGCCTGACACCCACGTGTTCGCTTTCAAGGGCTACCTGGACTGCAACTGGTTGCAGGCGGTCGAAGTGGGTGTCGATCCGGCCCATGCCAGCTTCCTGCACCGTTTTTTCGAGGACGGCTCGGGCGATGCCTCCTACGGCAGGCAGTTCCGCGCACTTTCCGCGGACAGCGAGCTGCCCATGACCACGGTCTTGCGGCGCTTTCCGCGCCCGAAGATCGAGGTGGAGCAAAGCGAGATCGGGTTGCGAATCACCGCACTGCGCGATATCGGCGCCGGCAAGATGCACGTGCGCGTCACCAATCTGTTATTCCCGCAGGCGTTTGTGATTCCGCTGTCGCAGGAGATCACCATTACGCAGTGGCACGTGCCCATTGACGATGTGAGCTGCTATTGGGTCGCGATTTTCACCAGCTTCACCGGCCCGGTGGACAAAAAGACGATGCGCGAGCAGCGGCTGCAGCTCTACGAGCTGCCTGACTACAAGCCGCGGCTCGGACGAGCCAACAACTACGGCTACAACCTGGAAGAGCAACGGATGCGCACCTATACCGGAATGGGTGAGGACATCAACGTGCACGACCAATGGGCCGTGGAGTCGCAAGGTGCGATCCAGGATCGCACCCGTGAGCATCTTGGGCTGACCGACAAGGCCATCGTGGCGTATCGCATGCTGTTGCTCTCAGCCATGAAGCAGGTGACGGCCGGCGAGCGGGTGTTGATGGAGCTCGATGCGGAAAGTGCTGCGCTGGTGCAGGGTCCCGCCACCATGGACGGCATAGGTCCCGCAGCGCAGTGGCGTGACTACTGGGTCAGTGTAGATGCACGGCGGCGCAACGGTGCGCCCTGGAGGTCCGGCAATAGTTGAATCGGCAGGGACGAGACAATGCTCAATAACAATTACAAGATCGTGAATGAGGGTGTTTGGCTTATTTTTTCAAAAATTTATTTATAAGAGACCAGCCACCATGATTTTGTCGAACCCTTTGAGAGCGGCCGGCGCCTCGATCACTGTCGCTGCTGCGGTGTCGATGCTGCTGGCCGCCGGTGCCGCCCGCGCCGCCGACGATACCTCCACCACCGGGGCCTCCGGCGACGACTCGCTCGTGCTGCAGGAAATCACGGTGACTGCCACGCGCCGGGCCCAAGAGCTCAACAAGGTACCGGTAAACATCACTGCGTACACGCCTGAGCAGATGGATGACCAGGGCATCAGACAGGTAGACGACATCGCGCGCCTGACGCCCGATTTGCAGTTCACTCACACCAGCGGCGCGGCTGGCAACAACAGCAGCAACATTTCGATCCGCGGCGTGTCTTCGGATGTTGGTGCGGCGACCACGGGTATCTATATCGATGATACGCCGATCCAGATGCGTAACGTGGGCTACTGGAACGCCAACGCATTCCCGCAGGTGTTCGATCTGGAGCGAGTCGAGGTGCTTCGTGGTCCACAAGGCACACTGTTCGGCGCCGGCGCTGAAGGCGGCGCCGTGCGCTTCATCACACCCGAGCCCGGACTCCACCAGTACAGCGCTTACGTGCGCAGTGAGCTCGCCGAGACCGTGGGCGGCGATCCGAGCTACGAGTTCGGTGGTGCAGTCGGTGGTCCCATTGTCGAGGACAAGCTGGGCTTCCGTGTCAGTGCCTGGGGACGCAAGGATGGCGGCTACATCAACCGCGTGTCACCGGACACCGGCCAAGTCGTCGACTCTCACAGCAACTACCAGGACTCGGTCGTCGCTCGCGCGGCATTGGCTGTAAAGCCGATCGAAAGTCTCGAGATCACGGCTTCCTTGCTGTACCAGGATGTCGCGGCACACGACCGCGACCAGTACTGGTCGACCCTGAGCGATCCGTCGTCGCAGGACTTCAACCAGGGCGGCAGGGTGGCGCAGCCGACGCGCGATTCATTCTATTTGCCGGCAATGAAGCTGCAGTATGACTTGCCCGGGATGTCCTTCATCTCCAACACGTCCTACTTCTATCACAAGAACTACGCCGACCTCGATTACACGACGTATTTCGCCGGCATCTTCGACGGCAACCCGTTGCAATTTCTGCCGGGGGATGCGCCCTCGCAGGCATACATCTACAACCGGCAGAACTCCTTCACCCAGGAGGCGCGCTTGCAGTCCAACGAGAAGGATGCGCTGATCGACTGGACCTTGGGCGTGTTCTATTCGGACTCCACGCAGAATGACACTGACCTGACCGTGAACGGGCAGGCAGTTTACACCAGCCGCCACGGCAGTACTTTCAGCTACACCCAGTACACCTACGCGCGCGACAAGCAGATTGCCGGCTATGGCGATATCGATGTCAACCTGACCAAGGCGCTGAAGCTGAGCGCGGGCGTGCGCGTCTCCAACGACAAATTCTATTTCGACCAGAAACACGCGTTTTCCGGTGTCGCGCAACCACCGGCCGCGGGTGGGCAGACCAATACTCCGGTCACGCCAAAAATCGGCCTGTCCTATCAGTTGGATCCGGACAACTTCCTGTACGCCACTGCGGCCAAAGGTTTCCGGCAAGGTGGTGTCAACGCCGCCGTGAATGCGAGCCTGTGCGGCACGGATCTGGCGGTGCTCGGACTGTCGAACGCGCCGACAACCTACACACCGGACTCGCTGTGGAGCTATGAGATCGGCGCCAAGGACACCCTGTTCGGTGGACGCGTGGGGTTGGATTCGAGCGTCTATCTGCTCAAGTGGAAGAGTATCCAGCAGTCGGTTCGCATGCCTACGTGCGGCTTCTCCTTCGTCGACAATCTGGGCCAGGCCACCGGCGTCGGCGGTGACATCTCGGCGCGGTTCAAGATCACTTCGAGCTTGTTCGCGGGCATCAACGCCGGCTATGTCAGTCTGACCTATGATCAGAGGCTGCTCGAAGGGCCGAACGCCGTCCTGGTCGAGAAAGGCGATGCCATCGGCGGGTCGCCGTTCCATACTTCCGCCTGGACGCTCTACAAGTTCAACTTGATCGAGCACAATTGGTTCTACCGGATCGATTATTCTTATCAGAACGGCAACCCGGCGGTCGACTCCCGTACCTTCGCCTACGACGCGACACTGTCGCAACCGGGTCCGCTGAAGTCGCTGTCCATGCGGTTGGGTACGTATCTGGGACGTTGGGAGCTCTCGCTCTTTGGTAACAACATCACCAACAATGTGTCTCCCACGGCGATCTCGCACGACATCCCGGGAGCGGTCCCGTACTATCTGACCAGCTACCGTCCCGCGACATACGGCGTCACTGCCGCGTATCGTTTCTGAGAAGTTGCCACTCCCGCCACGCACCCCGCTCGTGGGTGCGTGGCGGGCACGCGGTGCTTGGGCTTCAGCGGTAGCACTCCGGGGCTAGTCGCATCTTCTGTATGGCGACCGGGTCGTGAAATAACAGACGCAGACCGTTGCGCTCGGCCTCGATGGCTTTGAGGCGTCGGATGGCTCTCAAGGCCGCAGCTTCATCATAGGTTTCTCCGGGCGGGATCTCCTCATCGAAGTTCTCCTGCAGATCGCCGGCATCGAAAGGCAGAACAACCGTTCCCGTTTCCGGCAACTCCACTAGCGCGGATTGATGGCCGTGGGTATGGCCTCGGGTGTCGATAAACTCCAGACCCGGCAGCGGCTCCCAATCACCGTCGCGTAGCTCCCATTGCAAGCCCGGGTGGTCGTACTCCTCTGGAAAGTAGGCGATCCCCGGGTCGGCGCTGAACGCATGCTCATACTCACACCGTTGCACCGAGATTCGAGCATGCGTGAACTGCCGCAGGCAGCCGGCGTGGTCGTAGTGCATGTGGGAGAGGATCACCTGGTCGATGTCCTCACAGGTGACTCCGATGGCCTCGAGCTGTGTATCCAGGAGGTGCGCATCGCGGATCACCGGCGCGGTCATACCCTGACGCCAGAATTTTTGCTCCATACGAGCCGAATTGCGCCCGTTGTCGGGATTCAAGCCGGCATCCAGCAATATCCAGCCCGTGGTGGTATCGAGCAGGTAGGCGCAGACCGGCTCACTCAGGATGAACCGGCTGCCGCGACCGCGCGTGGAAATCGTCTTGGGCAGAATCTCAAAGCCACAGAGCAGCACGAAGAGGCGGCGGACGCTGGTGGGAGTACTGCTTGGACTCATGGGAAGGCCTCTGGCGACTTCTTGGGGCACATTAGCGTATATTTCCTATGTGAAAAATTCCGCTCGGCCGTGGACGGCCGACGGACCAACGGGGGGCGGCGTGGCTGACGAGCGAGGCGGTACGAGGGGCGCGACAGTGGCATCGATGGACCTGCATGCGAATCAAATCGGCGCGCGGTTGAAGGAAATCCGGCGCACGCTGGAGCGGACCTTGGCGGAAGTGAGTCAGATGACCGGTGTCTCGATCTCCAATCTATCGAAGATCGAGAACAACCAGATCTCGCCTTCGTTCGACATCATGAAGCGCATCTGTGATGGGCTCGGGATGAGTATCGAGGACTTCGTGCGTCCTGGGATAAAGAGCGTCGTGTCGGGTCGCAAGACCACCACGCGCGAGAGTGAAGGCGAGTACTTTACCAGTGGGCAATATGACTATCGGGCACATGCCTCGGAACTGTCGCACAAGGCCATGGTTCCGCTGGAAATCCGGGTGCGCGCACGCTCCGTGGATGAGTTCGACCACTGGAGCCAGCATCGCGGCGAAGAATTCGTCTACGTGTTGAGCGGCACGATCGAGATTCACACCGAGCATTACGCCGCCTTCCGCCTCGAGCGTGGCGAGAGCGCGTATTTCGACAGCAGCATGCGCCACCTGTACGTGTCGGTGAGCCGGGAGGATGCACGCGTGCTGTCGGTATCCCACGATCCGGGTTCGCCGAAGCACATTTCCAAATTCATGCACCCGTCCGCCCGACAGGTGGACCCTCCGGAGGACTGACCGGGCCGTGCCGGCGGGGCTCTCTCCACCGCGCCGGGCACGCGGGAGGCTCCTCGGCCGCGCATCTCATCCATTTTTTTTCATTTAAGAAAAAAATTATTGGCAGAGCGCCTCGCAGTCGCTAGCATGGGACCGCCGCATTCATGTGCAGGTCCAGATGAAAATTACCTCGATAGAAGCCTCGGCATTCCGTCTCCCCAACCGGCGCAGTTTCAAATGGGCCGGCCTGAATCTGGAGTTGGGAGGCTTCGTGCTCGTGCGCATCACCACGGGCGAGGGCATCATCGGTTATGGTGAGGCGACGCCGCTGCCGGACTGGGGAGGCGACCAGGGACGGCGCTCGGGGGAGACCCTGTCAACCGTCATCAGTGTGATCAATGAGATTTTCGCGCCGGCGCTGGTGGGGAGCGATCCCACGGCCGTGACGGCGGCGCGAAGCACCATGGACAGCTTGGTCGTCGGCAACAGCTACGCCAAATGTGCCGTGGACATCGCGCTCCACGATCTCTGGGGCAAAAGCACGGGACAGCCAGTCTATCGACTGTTGGGAGGCGCGGTACGCGAGAGCGTGGCGGTGGCCCACATGATTGGCTTGATGAACGACGCCGATGCTGTCGAAGAAGGCATCGGCGCGGTGGCGGAAGGCGTGCGGACTCTGCAGGTCAAGGGCGGAGTCGATCCTGAGCGGGATGTCAGGTTGATTGCCGCCCTGCGCCGCGAGGTTGGATCCCATGTAACCTTGCGTTTGGACGCCAACCAGGGCTACGGAC
>Ga0105237_10002548_pt1 | contig 22550 bp, 15 predicted proteins | sample KBSC24metaG_FD_81520 | JGI IMG/M metagenome (GOLD analysis project Ga0105237, IMG submission 81520) | Corn rhizosphere microbial communities from Kellogg Biological Station, Michigan, USA - KBS C2-4 metaG | ecosystem: Host-associated > Plants > Roots > Rhizosphere > Soil | place: Michigan, USA...
CCGCCGGTTACGACGTGAGAGGGCGCCAACCCCGGTGGCGGGTCGGGCTCAAGCGGTTTGCAGGTGATCTCGAGGAGCCCTGGATCGTGAGCGTTTTGCCGCTGCGGAGTGATGCGCCGATATACATCGAGGAGCCTTACCGGCCCAGCTTTGCCGGCTCGAAGCAAGTGGCATCGCTCGTGTCCGTGCGCATTCTACCGGAGTATCAACTGACACTGCCGTTAGGCAGGTAGCTGATCGGGATCGACGAGGGATAGCCACTCCGGTCCTCCGGCAGCCCATTGTCACTGACGCAGGACGAGAAGCTCTCGCTTGTTTACGGTGAGCTTCGTCTGTGTCCTCAGACTCGGCTGACTGCGAGTCGAGGCACTGGCCGGCGGTGTGTCGAGGCTCATTCATTGGGTGCCGGCGCTCCTTTTGGGAGCGGCGCTGTTCGGCCTGTTTCTCGCTGAGCGCCTGCGGCGCCGGATGGTATCTGCTTCGAGCGGCTCGGCGGAGTGATACCCTAGCTCAGTGGCACGCGGCATTCCCGGCGGTGGGTACGGCAATAAAGTGAATGCTGTGCGGTTCGAGCGTGGCTGATTGGCGTGGCAGGGGCTTCCCTTGCAACACAGGTAATTTGCCACCGCTGCCAACCGCCAACACGCTCCCGTTGAGCTTAGCCGTCCGGCTCTCCAAGGTGTCCGCAGTGAGTGTGTAGCTCATCGCATGTTGGCCCTTGATGGAGAGATCGACGGGATGATCCGACATGTTGAGGACCATGAGTGCAACTCCCCCTGCCTGACGCCGCAGACAGTGGGCGTAAAGATGCACGGAAGGCCGCGAGAGTCCCGTGTCCAACACCACCGTTCCCATTAGACGACGCCACAGGAGGGCCGCCCAGTAGTTGGGGCGGGGCTGCAGAGTCTTCGTGTCGATCAAACCGTACTCGCTGGCATCCAGCGTGTTGTGAAAGATCGCACTCAATCCGCGCCTGGCGAGGCGCCCCATCTGATCCAAGTAGCGGAAACTATCCACATATGTGGCTGCCCAGGGATCCCCACCACAGGCAGCTTCTGCCGTCTCGGTCAGCCAGATGGGCGTGCCCTTCGCATACTCGTCGCGCAGTTCCGAGTGCGAATCGAACGCCTGATCGGTTTGCGCAAGCCACTCATCTGAGAGCGTCTTTTGCGCATTCGTCCCCATCGGCGAGCCCGGCGGCGCACAGCGCTGCGAGATGGCGCCGTAGAAGTGGTAGGAAAAGATATCGAACTGTGCCTTGGGCTCGCTCACGAGCAAGTCGCGGACCTTCAGTTCCTCGGGAAGGACTAAATTGACGAGTACCGAATCGCCGGGCCCAACAACGCGCATCTTCGGTGCTGCCCTGGATGTGAATTGACGGAAGGCCGCCTCATCCCTTGCAAACCAGGCAGCGTCATACTTCGGCGGAGCGGCGCCATGGGTGGGCACGTTCGGCTCATTGAACAGCTCCGCCGCCGTAATCTCGCCCCCGATTGAATGAGTGAAATCGATGAGCGCTTTGGCTTCCCTTGGGATCCAGGCACCATTGGGATCGCGCACGCCCGAACTGATCGTAAAGGAGGTCACCAAGTCTGCGTTGACCGCCCGCGCGAACTGGACCACGCCGCGCCATTGCGAGCGGGTCAGCACACCGCGGTAACCCGGCGGCGGCTCGGAGAGCTTCGCAGAATCATCGTCCTGAAAGTACACCGAGTTGGCCCAGGTGCCACTCACACGCAGATACGCCGGCCCCAACGCACCCGCGAGCACACGCAGCCGCTTGTCTGACAAATCGACGGGCGAGCGAGCCTCGAACAGAGCGTTCTGACCGCCCACTTCGACATTACTGCTCGCCGGAGGAATACCCGTTGAGTGCTCATAAGGTTTCCAGAAGCGTCCGCCAATGACTTCCGCCATCTCAATGTTATATGACTGGTAACGCTCATCGACTTCAGCAATGGCTTTCAGCTCACTTGGAGCAATCTTCAGGGCCTCTGCCGCCGTGGATGACTGGCTGAGCATCGCGAACAGTGGCAGAAGGACGCAGGAGCCGTGAGTGCGCATCGAGGATCTCCGGTGGATTGTCGAACTGCCGGCCGCAATGCCATCCACGCCAGCACGTAATCGTGCCTAACCGGCACAACTATTGTAGAGTACAATGATTCGGTCGCGCGGAGAAACGGTCCGCGGCAGGGCTTTGTGGCTCCCGGTGCGCAGGCCACAGTTTCGCGCTGGAAGTGCCTCTGCGGCGCCTGCAGACAGGCACCTTCGGCCACGAGACGACCTGGCTCTTCAAGATCCATCTATTGGGTAGTCTCCTGGGCGAGCTCGACCCGACATTCGCAGCACTGCGGGACGCTACGGTCCCGGTGCTTCAGTCATTCGGCGATACGTCGCTGGTGTGAATGCGTCTGAGCAGATCGAGCAGAGTCTCACGCTCGCGCGTAGTTAGTTTACCCAACATGTTCTTTTCCATTTTTTTGATGCGCTCGAGGATCTCTTTCAACTGCGCCGCGCCGGCTGCAGTGATGGTGAGCGAGCGTGAGCGCCGGTCCATCAAGTCCACGGATCTTTCCAACAGGCCCTTACTCACCAGATCGTCAATCAGCTCCACCAGATTCCCTGCATCGATCAGCAGGAGCTTGCCCACGGATATCTGGTTTATCCCCGGATTGGCGGCGACGATGGAGAGGATGCCGACCAGCCCCTGACGAACGCCTTTGGTCTTGCGGTAGTCCGGATAGAAAACCAGCGACGCCCGCCGGAGGTGATAGCCGATGAGGGTATCCAAAGGACCCAGGCTTGCGCGTTTGTCTGTCGTGGTGCGTTTTTTGGCCGGCATACAGTGCTGGTGGTGCGGTGACTCGAGCATTGTAGCGGATTGGCACGCCAGGGCCCGCTCGCCTCAATCTGCCAGGTCCCCTGGTTCGGGCTCTCCGAGTGCGAGCCCGAGAAAGGGTGTGGCGGCCGCGCGCAGTCCTTCAAAATCCCGACTACCGGCGTGCATGACTTCACCCAGGAGGCGTACGTCCTTGGCCAATAGCGAGGCGCCGTGGGCGAAGCCTGTGGGTGAGCTCATTCGGGCGCACACATCGAGTGCGAAACTGCGTGCGCTACTGGCGCCGAGCAACTGCACGAGCGCAGCACGCGCCAAGCCCAGTTTGCCGCCGGCCTGCAGGGCGTTGTAGGCCATCGCGAGATTGGCCGCCATCAGCGTATTGTTGATCAGCTTCGCAATTTGCCCTGCGCCTACCGGCCCCAGGTGCACGATCAAGCGACCGAAGGTGTTGAAGATGGGGCGCGCGGCTTCGAAGTCACCCATCTCACCTCCGACCATGACTGTCAATGCGCCGGCTTCGGCCGCCGGTGCACCGCCGCTCACGGGCGCATCGATGAGGGCGATGCCCCGTTCCCCAGCCTGGGCAGCAAGCTGCTGACAGGTGTTGGGATGGACCGTGGAATGAATGGCGATGCGCCCGCCTGGGCGCATGGCGGGGATGAGCTCGGCACACACCTGCTTGACATCATCATCGTTGAGGACACACACGCCGATATGCTGAGTGGCTGCAGCGAGCGCCGCGGGACTCTCTGCGAACCGAGCGGCCGTCTGACGATACGCATCCAGCGACTGCGGCCGTCGTGCCCACAATGTCACATTGAGCCCCGCATCGATCATGCGGCGCGCAATGGGCGCACCCTGGCTGCCCAGACCAATGAACCCGCACGCATCAGTTACTTTCGGCTCAGTCATTGCTTGCTTCTATCACCCTCGTTCTCGTCAGACTATGCGTTGGGTTTCGGCGTGCGCCGTGGCCAGAGCCTTCACCAGCTCGTCCTGGAAACCCACTTGGCTCAATATCAGCCCAGTCGCGCGGCCGCCCGCGAGATCTCATCCTCCGAGGTCAACATCGGCTGAGCCATTGCAACCAACTCATCGGGCCCACGTTGGTTTGCGAAAGACACGTATGCTGCGCTCAGAGTGCTTTCACCGATCGACCGCCATCGACGATGAGCAGGGTGCCCGTTTGAAATTGGGAGGCAGCGGAGGCGAGATAGGCGGCCGGTCCCTCCATATCTGAAATGTAGCCGGGTCGCCCTAACGGCGTGATGGCCGAGAAGCGTTTGATCACAGCTTGCGTTTCGGGTTTGTCTGCGGCGAAGCCGGTCAGAATGAAGCCGGGGACGAGCATATTGGCCCGCACCCCGTAAGGACCCATCTCGACCGCCAGGCCCTTGATCATGGCCGCGAGTGCGCCTTTGGCGGCGGCGTAGTGTTCCATCCCCTGCAGTCCGTGAAAGAGCGACAGACTTCCGCACGCCACCAACGAGCCGCCCGGATCGCCGGTCAGCGCGCGCTCTCGCATGTACCGCGCGGCCGCGCGCAGGGTGTAGAAGCCTCCATGCAGCGCCACCCCCAGCAGTTCGTGATACATCTGGCTCGTCAACTCGGAGAAGGAGGGAGCTCGCTGACTGAATCCCGCATTCGCGAATACGCAGTCCAAGCGACCCATTGCCTTTAATGTGGACGCGAAGGCCGCCTCCACGGCCGCTTCATCCGACACGTCGACGGACTCCGTATGCACGCACGGCGCCCCGAGTGACTGCAGGGTCTTCACGGCCTCGGCGTTCTTGTCCCTGCGGCGGCCCCAGACCACCACACTCGCGCCGTGCTTGGCGCACCCTTGCAGGAAGCCGAGGCCGATACCACTGTTGGATCCAGTTGCCAACACCACCTTGCCTCGTAGATCGAACAGCCCGCGGGTCATGGACGTCTCCCGTAAACAGTGCCACGCAGGCTCAGTGGGTATTATGAATGATTGTAGATAACAATGATATAATTGTATAGTACAATGATTGCGACCTGGATAAGACGGCACTCCCGTGGCGCACTGGGTGTACTTTGCCGAGGTTGTCGAATGCAGAGCCGTCCTGAACTATCCCCTCGAGGTCTGAGGGTCGCACAGCTGGTCAGGTCCGGTGAACACCAGCAGGCGCCCATCGAGCGTGCGAGCGGCATCTATGAGAGCCGGGGTGTGGGCAACAGCTACCTGCTTACGACCCCCGACGGGGACGTGCTGGTGAATGCCGGCACGCTCGGGGATGCCCACCGAGGACGCGAGCTGTTCAAGCAGGTCTCGTCTGCCCTCATTCGCTATATCATCCTGACGCAGAGTCATGCGAATCAGTATGGCGGGTTGGAAGTCTACAAAACCGCAAACAATACAGTCATTGCCCATCAGATCTACACCGAGGATCGAGCCTACTTTCAGGCGCTCAGCACGTACTATCAGCGCGGGTCGCGCCGCATCTTCTCGGGCATCACGCGCGGGCTGCAGGAGATCCTGCCCACCCGGGAAGTCACACCGGATCTGTTCATCAATGAGCACTACGCTTTCGTCCTCGGTGGCCGTTGCTTCGAGATCTTCTGGACGCCCGGCGGTGAGACCCGATCGGGGCTGATCGTCTGGCTCCCCGAAGAGCGTATCGCGCTGGTGGGCAACCTCTTCGGTCCACTCTTTGGGAACCATCCGAATCTCAACACCATGCGAGGCGACAAGCCTCGTTCGGCACTGGAGTTTATCCGCAGTGCCGACCAGGTTCGCCGCCTGGCGCCCGAGCTGATCCTGACAGGCCACGAGGCGATCGCCGGTGCACAGCACATCCGTACCGAATTGACCCGCATCATCGACTCGGTACAGTCGGTCCTCGATCAGACATTGCAGGGCATGAACGAGGGCGTCGATCTGCGAACGCTCATGCGAACCGTGAAAACCCCAGCACATCTGGCCCTGACTGAGGAGTACGGCAAGATCGCTTGGAACGTCAGAGCGATCTGGCACGAGTACACCGGCTGGTTTGACCCGAATCGTGGAACTACCGAGCTGTACGGATACGAGCCGCAGAAGGCAGCCCGGGCGCTCGCGGAGCTCACCGGTGGCATCGATCCCATTGCGCACCGTGCACGTCAATTGGTCCGCGAGGGCAGTACGCTCGATGCCTTGTATCTGCTGGACCTGGCCTTGGCCGCGGCCCCTGATTCCTCATTTGCGCGCGAGGTGAAAGCGGAGGCTTTGGCGGCCTTGCTGAATGAGTCCGGCGGCAGGAATCTGTGGGAGCGCATGTGGATCGGGGCCGAGATTCGCAACACACAGGCGAACTCGTCCGCCGAGGAGCCGCAGCGATGAATACGGCAGGCTCGGTGCGCATTGGATCCTCCAAAGGCTCCATGCGGGTGGATGCGGAGTACAAAACTCTGCTCTCAACCATGCAGCTGCTGCGTTTCCAACTGACGAATCCGATCGATGACCTGCTGTATACAGGGGATGGCTATCGGCTGGATCTGAGTGTGACCCCGCGGCCGGCTAATTCACGCGCGCGCTTTGTCGATCGATGGCGTCCATATCGCTACGAGCGCATCGGTGCGCTGTTCCTGCTCCGCAAGGGCGAGCGCGTACACGCCAAGAGCGATGTCGGAGAGGGCTCAACGATCGTCTGCCAGCTGCGAGCTGAGCCGCTGCGCAAGTGGTTTGGGGAGGAACTGGAGTGGACGGATCAGCGCCTGAAGGCGAGCCTGGACATCAGTAGCGAGAGCATCAAGACTCTTCTTTTTCGAATGGGCGCCGAGGTGCGCACGCCGCGTTTTGGGCATGAGACACTGTTGGAACTGATGGCTGCTCAACTGGCGGTCGAGTTACGTCAGTACTGCACAAAAGTGCAAGATTCCACCGCGGGCAGTGCGCTGGCCCGATGGCGCTTACAACTGATTGATGAGCGGTTGGCCGCTAACGAGCCCACTCCCTCCCTCGCGGAGCTCGCATCTCTCTGCCGGATGTCGGTGCGCCAAATGACGCGGGGGTTTCGCATCAGTCGCGGGTGCTCCATCGGCACCTGCATCGCTGAGAGAAGAGTGGAGCAGGCCAAGCGATTGCTGGTTGCGGGCCAGCACATCCAGGTCATTGCGCGCACGCTGGGCTTTGGCTCCCCGTCCGCCTTTTGCTACGCCTTCCGAATGGCGACCGGTTCAACGCCACGGGCTTTTCGCGAGGCCAATTTTGCACTGTGACACGGCATGTTCATGGACATCCCTTCGCCCGAAATGACTGATCGGCAGGGCTCGGGCTCGATAAATCAGACCGCCTGACGATAGCAAATCGATTGCCACGGAAGATCAAGGTGCGCAATCGTTGTGAGGCCAGCGATGTAGGGGACCGACGATGACACCGGATTAAATACTCGATGCCGCCCGCAGCCGCACAAACCTGGCGGACCCGGACAGCGACTCCTGGCGGGAAGGCCTGGATATCCTCACACGCGATCACAACAAGGTCGACCTGTTGAGCGAGCGGGGCTGGTCGGCGATGAAAGCGCGATATGTCGATGCGCTCGCGGCCCGCATGCAGCTGGATGACTATCTGCGCGCCCACCCGGCGCCGCTCAGCAAACCGGTTGAGCGACCGGTGTTCATCCTGGGGCTGCCGCGCACCGGCACGACCATGGTCAGTTACCTGATGGATGCCGATCCAGCCAACCGCTCCCTGCTCAAGTGGGAAGCCTACAACGCCGCGCCTCCCGCAACTCCCGGCGCACTGCGCACAGATCCGCGTTGCGTGGCCGAAAAAGCCAAGGATGAAGCCGTCATCAAAGCCAATCCCACCGGGGTTGCGCAACACTTCGAAGCCGGCGATGGTCCAACGGAGTGCGTGCATTTGCTCGCTCAGGATTTCAAATCGTTGATGTTCGCGGTGCTCTCGACCACGCCCACCTACCATGACTGGATCCTGTTCTGCGATATGAGCTCAGCATTCGCGCATCGCAAGCGAGTGCTGCAAGTCCTGCAGTCAACCAATCCAGGCCGCTGGGTGTTGAAAATGCCATCAGACTCGATGTTCATTCGCACACTGTTTGCGATCTTTCCGGATGCCAGGGTGATTTGGACCCACCGCGATCCGTTCGCCAGCCTGGCCTCGGGACTGAGCTTGCGACTGACAGGACGCAAGATATTCAACAAGGACCCGGATATCGAGTACATGCGGCAGCGCTTTCCGCTGCAGATGGCACTACACGCCATGAGGCCTTTGCAGATGGCACGTGAACGTCCCAATGACATCTACAATCTCTACTATGACGATCTGGTAGCCGACCCGTTGGCGCAGCTGAAGAAGATCTACAACTGGCTCGGTTACCCGTGGACCGGGAATGCCGAGACGGGTATGCGCGGTTGGTTGAAGGCCAATCCCCAGAACCGCTTCGGCGTGCACCGCTATTCACTTGCTCAATGGGGATTCACGCGCGGGGAGCTCGAGCCGTATTTCAGCGACTACCTGCGGGTACACCCGGTAGCCCCGTCCGCCCCAACGGTGTGACTGTGAGCCTGCCTCTTTTGCCGGATGCGATGTAAGCAGCTTGCCATGCTGAAACAAACGGCCCGCTCGCGCACCGCAACCATCCTTCTTATCGACGACGATATCGAGCTGACCGCCATGTTGAGTGAGTATCTACGTGGTGAAGGCTTCGCCGTTGATGCCCTTCACGGCGGATTTGATGGGGCGCGGGCAGCCACTTCGGAGAAGTACGATGCGGTGATTCTGGATGTAATGTTGCCGGACGTGTCGGGGATGAAGGTGCTGGGCCTCATCCGTCGCAATAGCGATGTCCCCGTGATCATGCTCACGGCAAAGGGCGACAATATCGATCGCGTGCAGGGTCTGGAGCTCGGCGCCGACGACTATGTTCCCAAGCCCTATTTTCCACGTGAGCTGGTGGCGCGCTTGCGAGCAGTGCTGCGCCGTCGCGTTGGATCGCACACACAGAACAAGAGAACCGAGTTCACAATCGGCCACCTCCATGTCGACGTCGATGCGCGCAGGGCGTGTTGTGCGGGCCAAGACCTGGATCTTACGGCCTCGGAATTCAACCTTCTGATCACATTGCTGCGTGCCGGGGATCGTGTGGCATCCAAAGAAGAGCTCTCCCAACAAGTCCTCGGGCGATCGCACGCGGCCTACGATCGCAGCATCGACGTTCACGTGAGCAATGTGCGTCAGAAGCTGGCCCGGTTTGAAGCTTCCGTTGTGCTCGAGACGGTGCGCGGAGTGGGTTATCGGATTACGGTCAAGCGATGAGGATCGGGCTTTTTGGCAAGATCCTGGTGGCCTTCTGGCTGGTATTGTTTCTCATGGGCCAGGGCTTATGGTTCTTGTATGCCCAAGAACGTGGCTTCCTACCTTCCGAAGAGCGGACAGCCGCGCGAGTGATGCCACCGCTGCTCACGCTATTGGCGGAACGGGTCAAAACGACGGGTGTAACGGAGGCCCGACGCGAGATACTGCTTCTGCCCGCGACATTTCGCGACAACATCACGATTGCGCCTGTCCCGGCCGGGGCAACTCTGAAAATCGATGGCCTGCAATTCACTTCTGGCGCGTTTGCGCCGGATGGTCGCGAATATCGTATCGTCTATACCATGCCGGGCAAATTGGCCAGTTCACTCAACATACCCAACAATGTCTGGCTCGTCTCCGCGGTAGCGGGGCTGCTGTTCAGCGCCGCGCTTGCACATTATCTGAGTCGGCCTCTCATTGTGTTGCGGGAAGGGTTCAACCGCTTGGCCAACGGTGATCTCGAGGTTCGACTGTGCCCCGAGATTCGCGGAGGCGATGAGATTGCCGACCTCGCGCGGGATTTCGATGTGATGGCAGCTCGACTAGGGCAACTGCTCACCGCGCGGGACCGGTTGCTGCATGACGTTTCCCACGAGTTGCGCTCGCCTCTGACTCGCCTCCAGCAGGCGATCGGCCTTGCACGCCAGGATCCCCAGCGAACCCAGGATCTGTTGGATCGAGTCGATCGGGAGGCTCGCAAGCTCGATGCGATGGTACATGAGCTGTTGGCGCTCGCTCGTGCCGAGAGCGGCGTCGACGAGGGTGAATATTTCGATCCCATCACTGTTGCCGAGAGTGTTATTTCTGATGCCGAGTTCGAAGCGCAAATGCGCGGCCGCCACATCAGGACCGACATTCCCCAACTCGATGAACATTGCCGCCCGAGCGTTCGAGGCAACGCGGAGCTGGTACGCCGCGCGATCGAAAATGTGGTCCGCAATGCCGTGCGCTTTGCGCCTGCAGACTCTGCGGTTCACGTCAGCATTGAGTTGATACAAGCACCGCTGCGCTATCGCTTCAACGTAACTGATGTAGGCAACGGCGTCGATAGCGATACACTCAAAAAGCTGTTTGATCCCTTCGTGCGCGGTGATACAAGAGGGATCGGCCTCGGACTGGCGATTGCGAAACGTGCGATAGTGGCCCAGGGCGGTGTAATTACAGCACGCAATCGCGACACAGGTGGCTTGGTTGTGGAGATTGAACTGCCCGCCGTGCCACACGCTGCGCCCGCTTGATAACGCCCTTACGTCCGAATGTAAGGATTGCGTAAAGAATCTGGCAGCCTGGCGCGCCCGGAATTACGATCAGCCCGTTGTCTTTGCAGTCCACTCGCTGACTGATCGGGCAAGGGGTCGTATCCTGAGTTTAAGCGTGCGCTTTGCCGAGCCGGCCTGTCGCGCGAAATATCGTAGTAGCGCCTCGACCAGTCGGCGGGTCAACTCAATCGAAGCACGTTGAATGAAGCAAACATCGGTCACACTGATGGTCGCGGCGGCGCTCGTAAATGCGCCGATCAGCGCAACTCTTGCCGCCTCCGGCGAACCGGTCACACCGGTTTCGATCCACGCTGAAAGGCTGCCCTGGCTTCGCAATATCGACCCGCGGTTCCAGTCCTTCCAGATCGGCATGTCGCATTTGACTGGTGGTGAGACCTGGCGCTCCTACGACTCCTCGCAAGACAACAAGGCGGGCGCACCGCGAGATTTTTCCGCCGTGCGCGAGCCCAGGTCGCCAGCTGACCTGACCAACCCGCGACTACGAACGCTGGCAGCCGGCCTCGGCCCGTTCTACTTGCGCTATGGCGGCACAACAAGTAATTCCGTGTACTTTCAGGACAATGATGAAGCTCGTCTCGCAAAAGCGCCCGAGGGCTATACGGTAGTGCTGACGCGCGCCGCCTGGAAGGGCGGCCTCGAGTTCGCAAGAGCAGTCGAGGCGCAGGTGGTAACCGGGTTTACCGTCAGCTCCGGTGTGCGCGATGGCGTTGGCGCCTGGACGCCGCGCATGGCAGCTCCCTGGCTTACGTACACGCGCTCCATCGGCGGCGGGATCTATGCGGCAGAACTGTTCAACGAGCCCAACGCGCCCGAGCCCGGGCGCACGCCGAAAGGACAAAGCGCTTCGGACTTCGCACGCGACTTCGCGGTGTTCCGGCCCTTCATGGCACAAGCTGACGCCAGCGTAAAACTGGTCGGCCCCGGCGTCGCGACCCTTGGGATTTCCACACCGGTTCCCTCCATGGACGGTGCGACGGCCGAGGAGTACATGACGGCCAATCCCACGCCTAAATTTGACATCGTGTCGTACCATTTTTATGGGGCTATCGCGGAACGTTGCGCACCACCTGATTCCGATGCCGCGATCAGTGCCAATCGCGCGCTTACCGAGGAGTGGCTTGCGAGGCCGGACAAGCAGTTTCAGAAGCACAAGGCGCTTCGCGATCGCTACGCGCCCGGTGCACCTATCTGGCTCACCGAAACGGGTGCGGCGGCATGCGGCGGGATGAAGTGGCAGCCGACCTTCCTGGACACGTTTCGCTATTTGGACACTGAGGCTCGGCTGGCAAGGCAGGGTTTGGATGCGATATTCACGCACGCGCTGATCAGTGGTAGCAACGGTGTAATCGATGAGAAAACCTTGTTACCCAACGCGGACTACTGGGCGGCGCTGCTGTGGCGCAGGCTGATGGGGACAGGGGTGCTGGATGTTGGTCCGATTCGACCTGGTCTACACATCTATGCTCACTGTTTGCGCGGTACTCCGGGCGGCGTGGCCGTTTTGGCCATCAACCTCGAACAGGCTCCGGCGGCGATCACGCTATCCGCACCCGCACAGCTCTACGCTCTGACGGCACAACAGCTTCAGAGCCGAACCGTCCTGCTCAACGGCGAGCCGCTCGCCATGGCAACCGGAGATCGTCTGCCTGAGATTGTGCCGAAACGGTTGGCAGGCAAGCAGGTGAGGCTTGCTCCCACCAGCATCAGTTTCATTGCGTTGCCGGGCGCAGGAAATCCGAGCTGCTCGGGCGGGCCCGACCGAGCATAGAAATGCGGGTGCAAGAAGTGGGGATCAATCGTACATCGACGTTCGATTATTTTGATCGCACGCGTTGCTCGACGCCCGTGTCTCGACAGTGAATGAATGTGGAGGAGCTTCTTTGTGGTAACTGGACTTGGCAGGCGGGGAATTCGGGGCGGGCTGCTTCTCGGCGTGCTCGTGGCGTTGAATGCGCAAGCGGATGAGGCGCCGCAGGTAGCGACAGTCGCAGTCGACTTCAATCGGCCTCAGGGCAAGCTGCTGCACGCGGAGAGATTCAATAATTTTGCCCGTGCCGCGGGCTTCGCCGAGCAAAGGCCGGCCGACGTCCGGTTCTACAACGAGCAGGGTCTGCACGGGGAGATCTACAGAGTCTGGATTGCGGACTCTGTGTATGACGAGAAGGCGGGAACCTATCACTACGCGGAGCTTCTGCCTTATTTGGCCGATGCAAGCGCAGTTTCCGACTTTGTCCTGGTGGGCTTCCAGATGGTCCTGCGGCTGATCCAAAACGGCGCCTCGCCGGAGCAGATCAAGCCGATCGTGAAGACGATCATCGGTGAGTTGAAGCAGAAGTATCCGCAGATCAAATATGTCGAGGCGTTCAACGAGCCGGACTACAACCTTGCCAAGGTGCTCGAGCCGCAGGATCTCTACAAATACTATGTGCCGTTCTACCAAGCCGTGAACGAGCTGAATGCGCAGCTGCACCCCTCAGTGCCGCTGCAAGTAGGCGGGCCGGCGTTCATGGACTTGGATTTGCCCTGGATGCGGGCCTTCCTCGACGGATTCGAGGCGGACCGTTCACCGGACAAACGCCTCGATTTCATCTCCTATCACGGCTACGGCCATTTCGGGGCCGGAGGCGGTGAGCCCGGCAAGCTTCAGCCTTATCATTTCTACAAGAACGATCCGAGCGAGGTCGCCACGCAACGCGACGCGCTCGATCAGGAACTGCGCAACAGGGGATTGGACGCCAACATTCCCTCCTTCATAACCGAAATGGGCATCTACCCGGGCCCCTCGTTCGACAATCCTACCGATCCGCACCCCGACTATTTACGGCAGGCGGCAGGGATGGCTTCGCTGGCGTACTGGTACATGAACAGTCCGAAGAATGTGCCGTTCAACTGGGTCGTGCGTCATCGCATGGAAGAAAGAAAGGATCAACTCGTCACTCGCGTTCCCAAAGGCGAACCCGTTCCGACCGGAGTCTTTACCCCATACGGCAACATGATGCTGATGATGTCAAAGATGAAGACGACGCGGGTCTCGGCCGTCTCGGATCGCATCAAAGATGGCAAGGGTGTATACGCCGTCGCGTCCATGGATTCGAGCGGCATTACCATTGCGCTCTGGAACTATCAGCACACCGACACCGCGAGCTTCCGTGCCGAGATCAAACTGTCGCATCTGCCAAAAGAGATGAGCAACAGGCCGATCCAGGAAAGGATGTTCAGGATCGATCAGAAGACGAGCAACTACTTTTCCGATCCCGGACTCGCAAATCTGCAGCAGGTCGGGGGCCGGACAGTCACGCTCCATGACGGGCAAACGGAGACGATCGAGCTCGAGCCGAATGCCCTGCAACTGATCTCGTTGGAGCCCACCGGCGCTGCCACCGGAATCTCCGGAAGAAGGCACGGCCAGTAGCCCTGGTTTGCAATGACCGCTGTTACTAGACGGTCAGGTCCGAATCACACTGTCACAGGAGAGGGGGCGATGACAGATCGACAGCAAGTGAAATCAATCAGGGCGCACGTCGTCAGTGCGCTGGCCGGATCGAGTCTCCTGGCCGTCGCTTGCGGGGCGACCGCGCAAACGACAGCGACGACAGCGCCGTCGGTAACGAACGAGAGCGGGCTCGAAGAAATCATCGTGACTGCTCGGCGACGCGAAGAGAGTCTCCAGGACGTACCCCAGACGGTAAATGCGGTGACGTCGGAGTCAGTCGAGAAGCTCAACATTCTGCGCTTTAACGAGGTTCAATCCGTCGTCCCGGGCCTGACGCTCTCCAGCGGCAACAACGGCTACACCACCTCGGCTACGATGCGTGGCGCATCATTCCAAGTCGAATCCGGTGCCCGGCCCACGGTGGAGTTCTACCTGAACGATTCACCGATCGAGTCGGTATTCCTGTTTCAGACTATGTATGACCTCGGTCAAATAGAAGTGCTGCGAGGACCTCAGGGGACTCTGCGTGGTCGTGCGGCGCCCTCCGGCTCGATCACGGTGACAACTCATCGGGCGGATCTGCACGATTTCGGTGGGTATGCGGACCTCACGGCTACCGATCAGGATCGCCAGAATGTCCAGGGTGCAGTGAATCTTCCCCTGATTCGCGACAACCTGGCACTGAGGGTAGCCGGTCTCTGGGATGAGAACGAATACGACGATGTCAGGAGCATCGCCAATCCCAGAAAGCCCTTCGAGCACACTCAAAGCGGGCGCGCGACCCTCAGCTGGGAAGCAAGCGATGCGCTCTCCGGCAATGTGACCTATCAACAGCTGCGGCATCGAATCTATTCATATTTCGGGGTCGAGTCCTTCTCGCTGTCCGAACCGACCGCGTCCCCCTCCAACCCATTCATCACGCCGAGCGCCCGTTTGGCCATTACTGATGGAGCCAATGCTCCCATGCAGAGAATGCAGTTGGCCACCGGTAATGCCGACTATCGCTTCGCCGGGCAGAAATTGAGTTACGTAGGCGCATACAACCTCGAGGACGTTGACGCCCCTTCGCCCCAGGACAATGCCAATGCGGTACCCGATTTCGAGTTTTACCAGCGGCTGCATACGCATCTCAACCAGCGATCGCATGAGTTGCGCCTCGCCTCGGAAGAACGTCTGTTCGGGTGGATGGACTACGTTGTCGGTGGGTTCTACTCGAAGCGTTCGGTACCCAACAATGTGCAGCAGGGAACTCTCGTCGGCCTGCCGGCCCCGACGGGATTCCGCGTGATAACCGTCGTCAATACGCCGATTGCCACTCAGGGTAACCAGGAGGAGAAATCCGTCTTCGCCAATCTCACCGCGCACATTGGCGATCGGATCGAGCTGTCCGGGGGCTTACGCCGCATCGACTGGAAGGATCAGAATGCTGTGACGGTATCGGGCGCCACACTCGCCGATGTGACCAAGAAGGACACACCGGTTGTCTACAACTTCAGTGCCTCCTACCGGCTGACCGATGACGTCATGGTGTATGCCAACTACGGCAAATCCTGGCGTGAAGGGCCCAATGCGATCGGTATTTTCCGACCACTTACCGCGCGGCTGAGTGAGTTCACTCAGTTGAACAACGAGACCTCGAAGTCCTATGAGGTGGGGTTCAAGTCGAGCTTTCTCGAGCACAGGTTGCGCGTGAATGCGTCGCTGTTCCACCAGGATTTCACCAACTACCTGTATCGCGGCCCGACGGTGTACTACGTAAATCTGACTCAGGCGGGCGCCGCGCCGGCGACATTCAACTTCCTCGCCAATGTGGACGCCACGGTCAATGGTGCCGAGTTGGAGGTCGCCTACGAGCCGGTCGAGCGCTGGGTCATCAACGCCTCGTTAGCTTACGCGAACGGCAAGATCAACAACGGCCTGGTCGCCTGCAATGACTTCAATGGGGATGGCATACCCGACACCAATGCCATCACTCCCACCGTGGCGCAGGTCAGGGCCGCGGCCGGAGGCGAGGAGGTTGCTGCCTGTCGCATCAATGATCGACTCTCTACCGCACCCAATCTGTCAGGCACGCTCCAATCCGAATACTCCCTACCCATTACCGGTTCCATGGGCAGCTTCGTCCGTGGCCTTTATACCGTCTTCGGTGAGAATCCTCAGGATCCTCACAATCCGTACGACAACGTGCCGTACTATGGTTTGCTCAATCTCTACCTGGGCATACGCAGCAACTCAGGCGCGTGGGAAGTATCTCTTTTCGGGAAGAACCTGGCCAACTCGGCGCAGGTGTCGGCAGTCGGAAATGGCCCGCAAACAACAGGGTACACCAACCCCATCACACGCCTGGGCGGAAGGCTCCCGAGCGGTTATGCGACCGTGAGTGTTCCTCCTGAGCGGGAGTTTGGCGTAAACCTCAGGTACATCTTCGGGTCGCACTGATTCTTTTGGAATTGCACGGCCCCCCGCTCGGCCGGGTGCCCTTGGCCCGGCCGGGCATTTCTTCGCTGCCTTCGCCAGGCTGGGCGGTTCGTCTCGGGTTCCTTGCTCTGAGCAGGTCGTATGCAAGCGCTTACAGTGATCCAACACTTCGTCATCCACAGTGTGCTGGGGCAATTTCTGCTCTTCTTCCTGGTTGCAGGGTTTCTCGCAACGGTGTTCCGCGGCTTCTTTCGAGCCCGGAAGATTCAGCCAAACGGGTTCAAGTGGCGTACTTTTCGCAATGAGCTGCTGTTCGCAGTCATCAATTCTGCCGTAACCGGCCTGGTGCTCGGCTCACTCACGGCATTCCTGAAGAGCAGGAATCTGATCACTTTCAATACCGCGCCCGCGAGTGGGTGGGTCATCGGCACCGAATATCTGGTCTATTTTTTTGCTTTCGATGCTTACTTCTATTGGTTGCATCGCCTGATGCACGTCGAGCCCATCTATACGATCGTTCACAAAATTCACCACTTCTCAACCTCGCCCAATCCCATGACGACCCTTTCGGTCGGCCCCCTGGAATCGATCATCAATGGGGGTTTTGTTCCGCTGTTCACTGCGCTGCTTACCCTACATCACGGCACGATGGCGTTGATCACACCTACGAGCATCGTGATGGGTCTGTATGTGCATTGCGGCTACGAGTTCTTGCCACGCTGGTGGAATAAGACCTGGTTCACCAGATGGTTCATCACCGCGACGTTCCACGATCAGCACCATAAGTACTTCAGATGGAATTACGGCGGGTATACGACGATTTGGGATTTCATATGCGGGACGGCCCGACCAAAGTACCTGGCGGACTTCGACCTGATCAAAGCGCGGCCTGCCAAGGAGGCTGCTGAGGCATGAAAAGCCGAAGGGCGCAAGCAACATTGATCCCGAAGTAGCATTGCGGCGATGCTGAAAGATCCATCGCGTGCGGCATATCGCGTGAACGCTGGCACAGTGGCGCGACGTTTGGATTGTGGATGTTCAGTTCCCTAGCCGATCCTCATCGAGGAGCGATGACAGCTCCGGTCTATCCCTCCGGCGCGGCACATTGTCAATTGATTGCCGATGCCGTGCGCCCGAACGCGTCGTGCCGAATGGCGCGCTCGAGATGATGCCTGCGCGTGCAGCTTGTTCCATACGTACTCCGGCCGTACCGAGGGGCCCGGAACTATCATAACTGCACTCGGAGGATTGCGCGCTGAGCGAACAAGACAGTGGTCAACAACCTGACTGATCAATAAAAAGCGATAATCCGCGGGGATCATCTCCCCTAACTTAGTGCCTGACGGATTGGGCTTTCCTCGCGGGAGATTGAGTGCCGCCCCTCGAGCTGCACAACTTTGATGGGGGAAGAGCCGTGGGTGTGAACGGCGGGGTCCGATACGCGCTACGCATCGATCCATAGATGAATCGAGTTTGACGCCTTCTCGGCCCGGCTCTTACGGTTGCATCGAAGACCAATGCAACTGTGGCACGCAAGACCAGGAGGGGGGGCGATGGTGGAGTCGAAGCGCGGTGGTCACATTTTTCCTGCCGTTATACGAGCCGTTGGTGTGGCATTACCGATCTGTTGCTGGGCATGGGGTACTGCGGCTTCCGCGCAGGGCACGCCGAGTGATGCGGATCAGAGCAACGTGCTCAACGAAGTGGTCGTCACGGGAACCCGTATTACCACTGTCACTGATGGCTCGAGGGCGCCAACGCCCGTTACAGTGGTTTCGGCTGACAGTTTGCGCGCGAGCACGCCGAGCAGTCTGCCGGACGCACTCAACAAGTTACCGGTTTTCCAGGGATCGCAGCAGCCACGGCGCCCAGGCAGTGGAAGTACCAACCTGGCGAGCAACGTTCTGAATCTCAGGAATTTCGGTGCCCAGCGCACGTTAGTGTTGCTCGATGGCCATCGGCTCACGCCCACTAACGCTGACGGGACCACGAGCGTTGATGTACTGCCTCAGATGCTGGTTTCTCGGGTCGATGTGGTGACGGCCGGGGCCTCGGCGGTGTATGGGTCTGACGCCGTCACGGGAGTGGTGAACTTCATTCTGGACAAGAACTTCAGCGGCCTGAAGTTCGATGGCAACTACGGCGAGTCGACCTACTGGGATGGCGGGAGCTATCGTCTCGGGGCCGCATTCGGTCATGAGCTTTTCGGGGGCCGCGGGCACGTTCTGGCTTCTGTCGAACATTTTCATCAGAATCCCGTTGCGAACTTCGACCGGCCGTACGGGCCCGGGGTTTACGTGCTCACCGGCTCCGGGACGGCAACCAACCCTTTCAGCGTGACATCCGGCACACGACGTGCAGACTCGTCCTTCGGCGGAAAGGTCAATTCCTGCGTCGCGCCCTGTCCAGCCCTGGGGCAGCAATTTGTATCTGACGGGGTGCTCGGAGCGTTCAATCCCGGCGCGAAAACGGGCACGGCGAATCAGAACTCCGGCGGGGATGGAGCCTACAGTCCGTATTCGACTGCCCTCGCAGGCTTGCGCACGGACCAGGGCTTCCTGCGCTTCAGTTATGACATCAGCGACGATATCGGTTTCTACGCACAAGGCTCAGCAGCGGAGAGCTACTCCTACGGCTGGCATTTCCCCGCAAAGCTCACGCCCGTCGCTGCCTCCAGCGCTCCAACGAGCTCGAATTCGACCGCCAGCGTATTCTTCAAGAACAATCCGTTTTTGTCTCCGGCGGTGCAGGCGCAACTCGGCAACAACGGCCGATCTGACTCGACCAACACCTTCAGCCTGGGTACTTACATCACGAATCTGGGTGCCGAAGGCACGACCGGGACACGGGATTACGACCGCAACCTGAACATCACAACCGGGCTCACCGGTCGGCTCGGACGCTTCCACTGGGATTTCTTCTATACGCACGGCCAGAACCGCCAGACCGTGGACAACCTCAACAACTCGAACTATCAGCGGCAGTTTGCCGCTCTGGATGCGGTGACCGGTGCGGACGGCCAGGTACACTGTTATGCCGCGACTCGAGCGGCCACCGCCGCCGCGTATGCGAACTGCGTGCCCTTGAACGCGTTCGGCCCTACCGCGATCACGCCCCAGGCCTTCCAGTGGTTCACACAGACGACCTGGTATCAGATGACCAACAAGATGGATGACGTCGGCGGCAGTTTTTCGGGCAGTGCCTTCGATGGTTGGGCGGGACCGATCTCGTTCGCACTCTCTGCAGAAGGTCGGCACTTGCAGTACGAGGTGACCAGCAACGCGGATCCAACGGCGCAGGTCGACTGCACCGGTCTCAGGATCTGTAACCCCACTTTACCCTTATGGGCACAGCCGGTTTCGGCCCAGGTCCAGGCAACCAACGATGTGGAGGAGGTCGCCGCTGAGTTTGAAGTGCCGTTGTTGAAAGATCTGCCGTTTGCCCGCAGCCTCGTCGCCAATGTCGCGGGCCGCGAGACGCATTACCGGATTTCCGGAAACGCTCCGACGTGGAAGGTGGGTCTCGTCTGGGATGTCAACGGTAGTATCCGTTTTCGGGGAACGACCTCTGTTGATATCCGGGCGCCCACTCTCAATGACCTGTTCCAGCCCCTGCAGTCTTCGGTGACAGGCTTCATCGATCTGCACAGCTCTACCAGCAACACGGTGTTTCTCGTCACCAAAGGCAATCCGAACCTGGTGCCGGAGAAGGCGCGTACCTATACGTTCGGAGTGGTGTTTCAGCCGAGCTTCGCTCCGGACCTGACTGCTTCGCTGGACGTGTATCAGATCCGGCTCGACAACGCGATCGGGCAGGTTTCAGCTCAGAACAATTCCGTTCAGAAGCTCTGCGAGGATTCCGGCGGCACGTCGCTATATTGCTCGTTGTTCCAGCGGCCCCTGCCGTTCTCGGATCACTCACCCGCGAACTTTCCGACTAACGTTTACGCGCAGAACCTGAACACGGCTTTCGCCGAAGTGAGAGGCCTTGATTTCGAGGCAGGCTACAGGCTGCATGGATTCAGCGCGCGGCTGTTCTCCACGTATCAACCGACCATCCGATCTCAAGCCTTTCCCGGCGCAGCAATCGTGTATGTGGTGCCACCGCAGACCGCGACCGCGCCCAAAACCCGGGTGACAGCGGTGGCTGGCTATGACATCGCCGACTGGGCGCTGGGCGTACAGGACAATTGGGTGAGCGGGTACAGTCAGGTCACTCAAGACGGCCAGGTGTGGACACAGCCGCACGTGAGGCCATTCAACTCGGTGGACGTGAACCTGCAATGGAAGTTGCGGGCGGGGTTGGCGGACCTGACCACTTATCTGGCCGTGCAGAATCTCTTCAATGCCAAATCTGACATCGTACCGGGGAGTGGCTCGGTGGGAATATTGTATCCGGTGCCGCCCAATGGGGACATCATGGGGCGGTATCTGACATTAGGCTTGCGTGCGAAGTTGTGATCGGAGCGTGACGGATATGCACCCACTTTCGCGGAGAGACCTTCTGAAACAGGGATCAGCAGCGCTGCTGCTCGCCGGCATCGGCAGCTCGCGGCGGTTGCTGGCTGCCGCCGAGCGCGTACGTGCCACGATCAAAGACGTACAGACATTGACGTTGCAGGGAGATTCACGGACTTACGTTCTGGTGAGAGTAGTGACGACGGACGGGCGGTGGGGTGTTGGAGAAGCTTATGGCAGCCCCGGAGTGGGAGTTGCCGGGCAAATCGAGTCGCTCAAGCCGGCGCTGGTGGGCCGGGATCCCCTGGAGATTGATCGGCTATATACCTTGCTGGGCGAGGGAACTGCCGCGCTGAACGGATCTCGCACCGATGGATCGGCGCATACCCTCATGCGGGCGGCGAGTGGCATCGAGATGGCGCTATGGGACCTGGCCGGTAAGTTGTTGAATGTTCCCACCTCGGTCCTGCTGGGTGGGCGGTTCCGTGATCACGTGCGACTCTATGATCACTCCCGACCGGGTGACTTCTTCGACAAGGCTTCCTGTCGTGATTGGGCCGCCAAGGTACGCCAACATCCCAGTGGGTTTACGGCCCACAAAATCGATTTGCCGCGAACCTCGTCCGCCTGGAGTCCGTCCGGCCGCGCCGAGCCCGACCTCGCGCGGGATCCGGCCAACCGCCATTTGACCAGCAGAGAGCTGACACGCATCGCGCAGGCGTTTGCGAACGTTCGCGAGGCCATCGGTTGGGATCACGACCTGATGGTGCACTGCCACTGGGACCTGGATGTTCCCTCGGCCATTCAACTTGCGCGGGCCGTCGCCGATATCAAGCCGCTGTGGCTGGAAGATCCGCTGCCGGTCAACTACAGCGACTCGTGGAGGCGTTTGAGCGAAGAGTCTCCGGTGCCCATACTGACGGGCGAGAACCTGGCGCGCCGCGAGGAGTTCGCGCCATTTCTGGTTGGCGCGGCCTGTGATTTCGTCAATCCGGACTTGCGCAATGTCGGTGGCTTTCTCGAAGCGAAGCGCGTGGCGGATATGGCCTCCGTGTACGGAATTCCGCTCACGCTTCACAATACCGGCAGCCAGCTGCATACCTATCAGGCCGGTCAGTGGGCCGCCTCGATCCGTGACTTTGTGATCTGCGAGACGGTCACCGGCGAGGGCGGTTGGATGGATCAACTCCTGCGCCTGCAAGGCCCCTACATCGAGAAAGGGCACATTCGTGTCAACGACCAGCCGGGCACAGGGGTTGAGCTGAATCCGGAGATCCTCAGGGCTCATCTGGCGCCGGGACAGAAATGGTGGGGAGATGCCTGATTCGATCTCCCGCGCGGCTCGGACTGTCCGCAGTATGGCAGGTGGCGCAACAGATATTCGACTGTGGCTGGTCGTCGCTCTGCTCACGTGCGCCTGCACCGTTGCCTACGTCGATCGGGTCAACCTCTCCGTTGCGCTCGTGGACGTCGACTTCAAACGGTATTTCCAATTGAATAACGCTGACCGCGGGCTGGTGAGCTCGGCGTTTTTCTGGTCATACACCCTGTGTCAGATTCCGGCCGGCTGGCTCGTGGATCGTCATGGGTCCAAGTATCCCATGGCGGTTTCGTTTGCGCTCTGGAGCAGCCTCACGGCGCTGACGGCGTTCACGACCGGGCTCGCCTGGCTCTGTTTGCTGCGCGTCCTGATCGGAGTGAGCGAGGCCGCCATGCACCCGGCGAGTATGCGCTGGATCCGTTTCAACTTTCCCGAAACGCAACGCGGACTTGCCATCGGCGTGTTCATGTCCGGCTCGAA
>Ga0105237_10002551_pt1 | contig 22511 bp, 20 predicted proteins | sample KBSC24metaG_FD_81520 | JGI IMG/M metagenome (GOLD analysis project Ga0105237, IMG submission 81520) | Corn rhizosphere microbial communities from Kellogg Biological Station, Michigan, USA - KBS C2-4 metaG | ecosystem: Host-associated > Plants > Roots > Rhizosphere > Soil | place: Michigan, USA...
CACCTCGATACTCTTCTTGTCGGCACTGAAGTGGGCGTGCTGGTAGACAAAACCTCGGAAACGATGGCAGCGGTTTAGAATCGTGATCAGGTCCATGGCGCACAAGCGGGCGGCAGCGAATCTCTACCATAAACTGCTCCAGACTCGTGAGCCGCGGGATCGATAAACGCTGGACGACCAAGCGTTCTTTATCCGCGCACCTCTCACCGTAGCCGACCACGCGCCTAAGCGGATCGGCTGGTTCCACGCCTCATTTAGAATCGGCGCTTGCAGTAACGTAGTCCGTCACTTCACTTCGGAGGTCATCCCGTAAGGGCCGTAAACCACGCACGATTCCCGGCCGCCGATCAGGCGGAACTGCACGATGTGTTTCTGATCCCAAAGCTTGCCGTCTCTGGTCTTGAGCCGCACCGGCACAACGACAAATGGGCCGACGCGATTGTATCCTTCTCGGACAATGCCCCCGATTTCCGTTATCTGGGCCAGTCTCTTTCCGTCCTCCTCGTCATGCACCAGGAAGGCGCGCAGCATTTCGTCGCTCCACGGCATCGTGAGCGGGCACAGTCTCCGAATCGACGCCAGGTCGCCGGCCATGATCGCTTGGTGTGCCTGCTCGAGAATCCTGCGGGCGGCCTCGGCACGCGTCATGCCTTCCGCCGACATGCCCTGGTCCGGATTGTTCATCCGCTCCAGGTTCCCGTCGGGCAGCACGACAGGCTTCTGGCGGTAGATTGCTCCTGACGGCACGTCCACCTTCAGGGCATCTTTCGGGAGTTCCTGATAGTAGGTGATCCGCACTGCCGAAACCGCCGGCGCCCCACTCCTCCGCGGATTCTCCCACTCCTTGAGAGCGACCGGCAGCTTCGTCTCTCGGTCGAACTCCACGGACCAGGAAATGTGGCCTGCGACGGTCAGCATGCTACCCGTCATCAAGACTAACTCCCGGCCGCTAGCGGGGTCTTTTGCGTACGCGGTGCCGGCATCCTCGGCCTTGGCGATTAGTCGGAACAGCTCGGGACCAAGCCATGGCTGGAAGCCTGCTGTCTTGGCGTCGTCCACTTCCACCGTATTGGAGCCGTGGTCGAAATAGTAGGTCTTGTTATCCTTCACCCAAATTACCGAGCCGTTGGTGCCCCTAAGGGTCACATCGCCCGAGAGTTCGCCGGATGGCTCTGCTTTCGCCCAGAAGTCGTACAGCACATTGGGCCCAATGAGGAGAGTCATGTTGCAGCCGCGGTACTTCTGGAGCGCCGCTATGGTTTTCTCCAACGCCCAGACCGGCCGACTGACCCTGGCGGCAATCGCCACGATCAGCAGCACCGCTGCCACTCCCGCTGCCAGACGGGCGCTCGTGCTTTTCGCCAGGCCCCGCCCGATCTCCCGGCTCAGCGGCTCCGGCTGCGGCATCGCCTGACGCATGGCCGCGAGCGCATCCGCGAGCGTGCGGTCTTTGGGATTCGCATCCTCTGCCGGGTACAGCCCCCGTAGGTGCCTCTTCACCATCTCTTCCGTCTCCCTGATGTCACGCATGTTGGTAGCTCCCGTTCACGGCCGTGCGCAACTTCTCCACGCCGTAGCGGTAACGGCTCGTTGCCGTATTGACCGAAACCCCCCGCAACTCGGCTATCCGCCTGAACGGGAGCTCGCATTGGAGATGCAGAACCACAACCTCCCGTTGTTCCTCCGGCAGCCCGGCGAGGGCATTGTCGATGGCTGCCGACATCTCCTGGCTCATCGTCTGCGTCTCGGGGTCGGGCCGCTCCGTGGGAGGATCCAGTTCATCTGCGCACTGCGTTTCGCGCTGCGACTGGGAACGGTTGACGTCCCGGGCTCGGTTGGCGACGCACACGGACAAATACGCCTTCAGACTGCCGCTGAGTTGAAACCGACCCGCGGTCTGGGCAAAGCTCACGAAAACGTCGTGGATCACGTCCTCGACGAAGCTGCGGTCCCTCAGCAGTGCCGCTGCAACCCGCATGAGACTAATGCGGTGTTTCTCGTAGATCCGGCGCATGGCGCCCGAATCGCCGCGATTGAAGCGCCAGACCAGTGCCCGGTCTTCTATCATCCACATTGAAGCTCGCTTTAAAGATCGTCGTCGCTTTGGAAACGAATGTACAGGGGGTTTTCGTCTAGCGCTCCGAAAGGAAATGTGCGCGGCACCAGAGTAAACTCAGGCGATCATCCGTGAACTTGTCGATGGCGATCTTCCAGCCCGACACGATCCCATCGACTTGCCCGCGCCCGCATGTTCCGAAGCATCGCCGCTATCACGCACCCGAGTTCCATCCGCTAGCCCGATGGCGCACTGGGACAGCCCTACGTTGATACCTCACGGAGGACCATCAGGTCCGCGCTGAACGGCGTAGCGTTTGCCGGAGAGGGCAAAGTAGTTCGAAAGGCAACTGGTTACGAACAGGAAAAGCTGAAGCCAGGCTATCCCACATCGGGTTCGCGGGCTGCGCGAGCCGAGCTTCCGGCGCCCATTGGAGCGTATCGGTGACCCACAGATTTCTCCGACGAGGCAAAAATGTGGAGTTCGGAGTTCGCCCCCGCCAACCGATACTACATCGACACTTGGTCGAATCCGATTTGCGCCACAACACCGTAGAGGGCCCGAAAACGGGAATTTCGACATTTGCGCGATTGGTGCAGGTGCGTGTTCGTTCGCCGCGCTCCGGCATATAGACAAACAGGAACGTAAGTAGATCGACACACGCTTGATTACGTCTGCACATTCTCCAGGACTGCATAACTGTCCATCCGATAGTCACAGGTCGTACTGATTTTGCAGCCAAGGAACTAGTACCCAAAGGAGCAAAGGCGGCTTACGATGATTCCCGAGAGCATCAAGCTTCTTGATTCATATCCCTCATTTGAGATGTTTGCTCTCAAGTTGCTCTTCGGAGGGGTGGTAATGGCAGCGCACCCGGGAGGGGATTTCTCCCCTTCTCCGGACTTGTGAAATGCTCCAACATTCCCCGTGGCTGCCGTGATGTTGCGCACAGGGCGCAATACCGGCAGCAGTGAGGACCTCACAAAATGTCCTCCAGAGGGCGGTAGCATGCAGCAATCTGCGATCTGAAGGAGGAATTGCCCTGTGTTCACGTGCGATATCGAAACGGCATATCAATTCAGGGTGGAGTCTTGCGAGGATTGGTATGCCATTCACACGAAGTCGCGCCACGAGAAGATCGTAGCCACGATACTTACGGGCAAGGGCTTTCATAATCTGTTGCCGCTCTACAAACGCCGTCATCAGCGTCCCGGCAGAACCCGGGAGTCGGAGTTGCCCGCCTTCCCCGGTTACCTGTTCTGCGAATTCGATCCCAGGTTACGACTTCCGATACTAACGACACCCGGTGTACTGAACATCGTCGCAAACGGACGGACACCATCTCCGATCGAACGCACAGAAATTGAGGCGATTCAACGCTTGGTAGATTCGCCGCTACAACCTGAGCCTTGGCCGTTTCTTGCAATCGGACAACGGGCATACGTCTGCGACGGTCCGCTACAGGGGATAGAAGGCATTCTGGTGGCGTGGAAGAACAGTCATCGTCTTATACTCTCAGCGACTCTCTTGAGGCGGTCAATCGCCGTCGAGATCGAGCGAGAATGGGTCGTTCCATGCCCACCACGAATTTCAAACTGACACGTATTCCCGCATGGGAGCCTTAACAGCCAAGGCAAAGGCAGGCTATTAATGCAAGTTTCCGAAGAGGTCGGCTTTTCGTCCGCGACCATCTCCCCAAACCGGCGCCGCCGGCGCAGATATTCCCTCCGGCTGCCGCTACTTGGCCGCGTCATTGGAACGGGTCCGCTTGCCATAAGTGGAGAAACCGTCATTATCAGCAGCAGTGGCATACTCTTTCTTGCCGCACAACCCATCACCCTACCGGCTCGACTGGTGATGATCGTGGATTGGCCGGCGACTTCCAGCGACCGGGGGCGACTGCAACTGGAAATCCACGCGCATGCCGTGCGTTGCACCGAATATCTGGTCGCGGCGAAGATCGACACCCATCGGTTCGTGTCGTTTCCTCCTGAAGTTGAACGTTCTCCCGATCAGGCAGCCTAGGAAGGGCACAATGGCAATTCTGCAGGCCATGAGCATCAGTCCCCGGTACTATCCGTTGTCCATAATTAGGGCTCTCTGGAAACGTAAATGGTTCATCCTTGGCTTGGCGATGTTGGGCTCGGGGGGAACCGTCGCGGTAGTTTCTAGGCTTTCGCCAGTTTATTCGGCAAAAGCGGTGATTCTGGTGGAATCCCAAAAGATTCCCGAAAACTTCGTGGCATCTACCGTTCAAACCTCGCTAGAGGCTCAACTGGACACGCTGAAACAGCAGGTATTGAGCCGGGATCGTCTGTGGAAACTCCTGGAGGAGTTCGATCTGTACCGCGAAGAGCGAGTCCGGTCGACTAAAGAGGAGGTTCTGGAGCGGATGCGGCGTGATCTGAACATCAGCCTATTGCGCAATTGGAGCGCGCGCGGCCCAGGCGCATTTCAAGTGGAGTACCAAACGGGGAAACCCGATGTGGCGGCCGAGATCGCTAACCGGATCGGTCTATTCTTCATTAACGAAAATCAGCGTCAGCGAACGGAAGAGGCAGAGGCCACGTCCGCTTTTCTTGACGGGCAACTAGCGGCGTCGGAAACCCGGCTGCAACAGCAAGAAGCCAAACTCAAGGAATTTAAGTTGACACACAACGGAGAACTGCCCGAGCAGCAAGCCGCGCTGCTCGCGGCTGTGAACCAAAGCCACACTGAATTGCTAGCCCTGCAAGAGGGGCTCGGCCGGGCGCAGCAGAACAAACTGATTCTGGAGAGTTCGCTGGAATATGCGCAGTCCAACCTTCGCCTGCGAACGACTGCGCAACGTCAAGACGCCGAACAGCGGCACGCGGCGCTGCGAGCAGGCGTACCTCGGGAACCCGCTGCCGGCGTTCCAGCAACTCTGACGCCGCTGGAGCAGGCGCAAAGCGAGCTGGTGCGGCTGCGCGCGCGGTATATGGATTCGCATCCTGAAGTGCAACGGATGATCCGCGAGGTTGAGAGGCTTAAAGGCGTCGACGAGGCGTTGGCAATCTCGAGAGTCCCAGCCGCGACATTGAATCCGGCAGCGACAAATCAGGCCGGCGTGACCCCTAGTGCGGCAACGGAAGAGCTACAGACCGAACAGAATCGTATCCAGGAACTGGGCGCCCAAATCGCGATCGTGAATCGTGATATTCGGAGCCTTGAGGAACGGCGGCAGAAAATAATACAAGACGTCGCTGAAGCTCAAGCCCGCATTCGGAGCCTTCCTGTTCGAGAGCAGCAGCTCGCTGTAATCACTCGCGATTACGATACCAGCCGGGCAAACTACCAGTCGCTGCTCAACAAGAAACTGGCCGCCGATGTGGCAACCGATATGGAGCGCTGGCACAAGTCGCAGAAATTCGTGATGCTGGACCCGGCGCGAGTTCCCCAGAAACCTGCGCGTCCGCACCGGATCCTGCTCGACACATCCGGCTCCCTGGCAGCGTTAATCTTCTCCGCGGCGCTGGCCTTTGTGTTGGAACTTCGAAAGAACGCCTTCCTGGGGGAGTGGGAGTTGCCGCCGGATGTCTGCATCATCGGCCGCGTTCCTCGAATGCATATTGCACAAAGCTGACAGGACTCCGAAATCGATGACTCGATCGAATATGTTGCAGTTGCTGGTCGGGATGTGCGCGGCTGCGACGTGCCTCCTCGCAGGGCTTCAACGCGTTGGGGACGGCACAGCGGGCAACGGTTCTTCCGCGAAAGCCGCAGATTCGTCGCCCGCGTATCGTATCGGCGCGGGCGACATCCTGCAAGTTGATGTCTGGAGAGAGCCCGATGTTTCAGCCGCCTCCGTAACGGTGCGGCCGGACGGCAAGATCTCATTGCCGATGACCGGTGAAGTGCACGTAGCGGGTTTGAGTCCTGGGGAGCTCGAACAAATCATCACCGACAAGCTGAGCAGCCTCATCAGAAACCCGCGCGTGACCGTCACGGCCCGCGAGGTCACCAGCCAGAGAATCTATCTGATCGGCGAAGTCCGTCGGGAAGGCATGCTCCGGTTAGCGGGGCCGACTACCGTACTACAAGCGCTGGCCGAAGCCGGCGGCGTAACCGACTATGCGAAGCGAAATCGGATCTATATTCTTCGCATGGAGGCTGGCCGGCAGATCAGACTGTCATTCAACTATAACGACGTGGTGCGTGGTCAAAAAGTGGAACAGAATGTTCTGTTATTGCCAGGCGATACAATTGTCATCCCGCGGTAGCGGGGCTGCGGGGATCCTTGGACTCCTCCTGTTGATCCTGCTTCCGTGCTGGGGCCAGGAACCGGCGACGGCTCCTCTTCCCCGCCCCACCGGACTCCGTCTCAATGGCCTTTCCGTCTACAACGGAAGCGACTGGCTGCGCGTCCTGTCCAACGGTCCTCAGACGAGCGCTTCACCATTGTGGTTGTGGACCGGTGGAGCGACCGCCGATGTCGCCGCACAGTTTGGGCAGAAAGCTCAGCTTTCGATCAACTACCATTCGGGCTACATCTACAACCAACAATTCTCAGTACTCAACGGGTTCAACCATTCCCTCACGCTTGACTTTCGCACCGATCCGGCTCGGCGCACTGTATTTACGTTGAGTGCCACCGGCGAATCGGGCCCGATCGGAGATGCTCTGTTCGACCCGCGATATACGTTGCAGCAGGTACAGAGTGCTTCGACGATAGATGACATTGCCAGCGGCATCAACGCCGGCCACCCGGCGACGATCCTTAACTCACCGATCGAACTCGCGTTAGCTGGAGTACGGCGACGAAGTGCGGCGGCGACGATCGGCCTGACCCGCGCGCATTCGCGGCGGCTCACTTCATTCCTGCATGTCGGGGCCGCGCGTGAGATACACACCTACGGCCAAGAGCAGCAGGCTGTCGTACACTACCCCAACACGACAATTGGCATGGCGGATGCCGGGCTATCCTACTCGGTCACCAGGAGAACTTCGATCAATGCATTCGCAGGCTACACACGTTCGTATTCGAGCGCTTTCCGGCTGGCGTGGGAGTCGGCGGGAATGGGCGTTCAACGGCAAATCGGCCGTCGGTCGTTTGGGAGTTTGCAGGCGGGGTACCTCCGTATGACGGGTGTCGAGGGCGGGGTTTCGGGACGGGGTTCCTATACCGCCACCGGCACGCTGGGAACGATCAAGGGCTACCACACGCTTGCGGCGACGTTCCGCCGCGGTGTGGCGGACATGCACGGATTGGGGGCGCAGACCGCGATGGCCGGAGAGGGAGCCTGGAGTTGGGCACCGCACGCCAGCGCCTGGTCGGTTGGCAGCAGCCTGGGGATCGAACGGCTGACTGGAAGCGGCGTCGGGACAATCGAAGCGTGGATCTGGCAAGGTACCGCGACACGCCGCCTTTCCACCCATCTCCAGATCGCCGTCGCAGGGGTTTATCTGACCGACACCGGCAGCGAGATCCTGGGACTGACGCGTCGCGGGTTTCGTATTTCGTTCGCATGGAGGCCTGCTGTACCGCGGGTACCTTAATGGAAAAAGTTCCAGTCCTTTTCCTGATCGACGTGCTTTATACCGCCTACGGCGGGGCTGAAGGCGTCCTGCGCAAGATGGTTTTGCACCTTCCGCCGGACCGGTATCGTTGTTCTATCGCGACTTTCTCTACACGGTCGAGTCTAGTCGCTGTAGACGAATACCCCTGCCCGGTTCACCTGTTCCCGATTCGGCGGATGTATGACTGGGAAGCTTTCCTGGCAGGATTGCGGCTGGCGCGGCTGGTGAAGAGCGAAGGTATTCAAATCCTGCACACCTTTTTTCCGGCATCCGACCTGTTAGGAGGAATCGTTGGCAATCTGAGCGGCTGCCCAATCGTGATCTCCAGCCGCCGTGACACAGGCTCTCAGCGCTCCGCAGCGGAGCGGCTCGCGTACCGGTGTTTAGGACGCCGGTTGTTCGATCAGGTTCACGCAGTAAGCGATTGCGTCCGGAAGGGTCACATTCGGCAAGATCGGCTAGATCCGAACAAAGTGGTTACCGTTCACAACGGCGTCGATCTGCGGGAGATCGATGCAGCACCCAAGACGGTGAACCTGTCAGGACTGGTACTTAGCCGGACACAGAATATCGTCTGCGTCGCGAACCTGCGACCCATTAAGAACATTGAAATGTTACTGCGAACTGCAGCGATCGTCCGGCAGCAAGCCCCTTTAGCCCGCTTCCTGATCGTGGGCTCCGCATTTGACCAGGAGTACAGTGACCAAGTCGGGAAGCTGGCGCAGGCATTGGACGTGAACCGGACGGTTACATTCACCGGGCCGAGCTCCGAAGTAGTATCGATCCTGAAAGCTTGTGACATATTCTTCCTACCGTCTCGAAGTGAAGGTTTGTCGAACGCCATCCTGGAAGCGATGGCTTGCCGGCTGCCGTGTGTCGTTACCGCGGTCGGCGGGAATCCGGAACTGGTTCACGAGGGATCCAACGGGTACCTCGTGCCTCTCGACGATGCGGAAGTGGCAGCAGCCCGCATTCTCGAGTTGCTCCGGTGCCCAGATACTGCCAAACAGATGGGAGATGCCGGACGAAGGATTGTCCAGAGCCGTTTCAGTGTGGAGACAATGATCCGCAATCTGACCGGATTGTATGAAGGTCTGTTGGCCGGCAGTGGACGTACTATCCGCGCGGAGCAATATGATCAGCCGCTGCACTCCGAAGAAGTCTTGCGCGACTGATAACCAGGGGTTGGTAAAGTGTTCGACTCGATTACAGGGCTAGGAAAGGCGGCCGTCACCGTGCCAGGCCTAAACGGCCACGAATCTCTGACAACCGAGAGCGAAGCGCATCCCGACGTCGATTCGATCGGCCAATCTTCGCTGGAAGCTCCTGAAGAGCGCACCCGGTCGATCCAATTGGGCGCGGTGTCGCCACTGTTGTCACCGAATGAAGGGATGGCATATGCCTCGGAGCAGTACCGTATCCTACGAACCAGAATCTGCCAACTGCTGAAGAGACCGTTCCAGTTGGTGATCACTAGCCCTACCATCGGCGATGGCAAGACCATTACGGCCGTCAACGTAGCCACGGCGATGGCATTACGAAGTAACGAGCAGACTCTCTTGATCGACGCCGACCTGCGCCGGTCCTCAATTCACCGCGTTCTGCAGGTGCCCAATGACTGCGGACTCGTCGACGTGCTGCAAGGTACACGCAAGCTGGAGGATGCGGTCTTCAGGTCCGAAGAGGTGCCATGCCTTCACGTGCTGACGGCCGGAACACCACCAGGCAATCCGGCAGAATTGCTGGATTCCGATGCGTGGCGCGAACTGGCAAGGACGGCGCGAGCGCGATTTGGGCAGATCATCATAGACTCCCCGCCGGTAGAGGTGGTTGCGGATTTCGATCTTATCGCAGGACAATGCGACGGTGTAGCGCTGGTGCTGCGGCCCGATCACACCAACCGCACACTCACCCTTCAAACCATCAAGAAACTGAAACCGAAACTCACCGGTGTGATCATCAACGTCTATCCGGAATGGTTCCTTTGGAAGAGACCCTCGCATCAGGGGTACTACTACTACAAGTCGCGGCCAGATCCGGCGCCCGCGAAACGAAAGGCAACCAAGTGAGTTGGCCGCGAGACGTCGCGCGCTGGTTATGGGCAGTCCTGTTAATGTTCACGGGCAGTATCTACGTGGCCAGGCGGAAGCTTCGGCAGCAGCACGCCATCGTCGTTCTGGCCCTACACCGCGTCCTGGACGACGACGATTGGCTGCACACGCACAGCCTTCCCGGAATGGTGATGAGGCGACGCACCTTCGAGCGGCTGGCCGCATTCGTCACCCGCCGATTCGACGTAGTGAGTTTACAGACCTTGACGCCGGGAGACGACCCTGGCAGGCAGCGGATCGCTTTCACCTTCGATGACGGATGGATCGACACCTACGCTTTGCTGACGACCACGCGCAGGCTCAACATTCCGATCACAGTCTTCGTCTGCCCTGGACTGGTCGGCCGGATTGCACCTTTCTGGCCCGAGCAATTTGCCGAGCTTGCGAAAGACGCTTTTCCGAGTCTTCAGCACGACGACATGGAGGACGTGATCAACCGGCTCAAACTCTGCCCTGAGGATATTCGACAAAAGGCGATCGCCGTTCTCGGAACTCTGGCCGGCAGGGACTTGGAATGCGACACGCCCGATCTCACCATGTCCTGGAATCAGATCAAAGAGCTGAATGCGTCCGGGGCGGCTATCGGATCTCACACCAACACGCATCAGATCTTAACGACAGTCCCCGAGAACGTGGCGCGTGACGAGATCTTGATATCGAAAGACCATCTGGAATTAATGTTGGCACGTGCGTGCTGCGAATTCGCTTATCCCAACGGTAATCACTCCGCGAGCCTCAGGAAGATACTGGCAGAGGCTGGCACCGAGCACGCCTTCACCACTGACCTTGGCGCCTGGCTTCCCGACTCCGATCCTCTGGCGATACCCCGAGTGAATCTGGCCGAAGCTGAGGTAACAGGACCTGCCGGTCGATTCTCCGCGGCGATGTTCGAGTACACAGCATTCTGGAAAGTTTACCGGGCGTCCTGCAAAGGGTGATTTCGTTTGCTGCCCTATAATTTCGGCCTCGAGCCCTATCTCGGCTTAGCGGTTTATCTAGCGGGCATTCTGGCGTGCCTGTTAAGCATCGTCTGGAAGCCCATGATTGGTCTGTACTACCTGGCGCCCCTGATTCCATTGCAAACGACACGATACCGGATGCTCGAATATCCCCTAGGACAGAGTGTGGTGACCATCCTCGTGCTGAGTGTCGCCCTGGGCCTGTTACGCCAGCGACGGTGGATCATCCGGCGCTCGCCCTGGACCGTCGTGGTTTGCGTGTACGGGGCTTACTTACTGGCATCGCTGTTCATGGATACGAATCACCTAATGGCGCGGCTTCAGGAATGGTGGGATTACATCACGATGCCGGTCCTCCTTTTCCTGGTGCATACCGCCATAGACGACGCACGGCAAATGAAGACCCTTTTACTGCTGATGTGCCTGGCCACGATTGTCATGGACAAGAGCTTCTGGGACGCCATCAAAGACCGCGATTTTTCAAGCTTTTCGAGGGACCTGCAGGAAGGCGGGGCGATGGGCTATGCAGGGGTTCAAGGAATGGGAGCGTACAATGCGCAATACGCCTGGCTCCTCATTTCTCTGGCCGGAGTGTGGAAAAGGCTTCTGATTAGATTGCTCGGCCTGGCACTGGCACTGTTCGCGGCCAATTGCGTGATCTACACCTTCTCCAGGGGAGCATACGTCGCGCTACTGACCGGGTGGTTATTCGTCGGTGTGGTCAAGAATCGCAAGCTGCTGCTACCTCTAGTCGTGTTTGCGATCATCTGGACGTCGGTCGTCCCCAACGCCGTTCGCGAGCGGATCTTCATGACCTACGATCCAAACAGCGCTGAGTTGGACCACGCGGCCGCCGTTCGGGTGGACCTGTGGTCCGATGCAGTCAATCTGTTTCAAGAGAATCCCCTCCTCGGAACGGGCTTTCACACGTACGCGTATATGGGGCGGGTAGGCACCTATGAGGATACCCACAACATCTACTTGAAAATTCTGGTCGAAACCGGCGTCGTGGGCCTGCTGCTGTTTCTTTGGCTGCTGTGGAGGACTTTCCATGCCGGTTTTCTTCTGTTTCGCAACGCCAAAGAACCGTTCTTTTCCGCTTTGGGGCTGGGGCTGGCCGCCTGGATGGTTTGCAGCGTCACCACCAATATGTTCGGCGACCGCTGGACCTACCTGCAGGTTAACGGCTACCTCTGGATCATCGCGGGAATGGCGGCGCGCGCACTGGACATCGAAGTGGCAAGGGCACGCGAGGCCGAGCCGGACGAGTCGGACGTGGTGCTGGAGGCAGGTAATCTGAGCACCACGGTGGAAGTATGAATATCCTTCAGATCATCAGCAGCGACGGCTTCTACGGCGCCGAAGCAATGTTGGTTGAGCTGGCACGCAACTCGACGGCACTTGGATGCAATAGCTATGTAGCCGCCTTCCGCGATTCCCGGCATCCCCACATCGAAGTGGTCGATCAGGCACGACGGTCGGGCATCCCCGCCGAGACGATTCCATGCTATGGGCGGTGGGACCGAAATGTGATTCGAAGGATTCGATTGCTGATTGCGAAGCATAGAATCGATCTCCTCCACTTGCACGGATATAAGGCGGACTTCTATGGCATGCTGGCGGCGTGGCCCAGCGGCCTCGCCCTACTCTCGACCTGCCATAGCTGGCCCAGCCGGCAGCTGGTGATGAGGGCCTACGCGGCGCTCGACCGCCGTCTTCTCAGGAACTTCGACAGGATCGTCCCAGTCAGCGACTCCGTCGCGCGCATCCTCCTCGCATCCGGTGCGAGGCCAGATCGAATCAAGACTATTCCGAACGGAGTGGGAGTCAAGTTCTTCGACAGTGCACCGCCGACACTCACCTTGGAAAAGCGATGGCAAGGAAAGCGCTTGATCGGATTCGTGGGGCGGTTGGTGGAATGTAAGGGCGGCGCGGTTCTGTTGGACGCGGCAAGAGAGGTGGTTGCCCGGCATCCAAATACCATATTCGTGTTTGTCGGCGAAGGCCCTCAACACAGGGCTTGGCAGGCCATGGCTGAACGTTGGGGCATCGCGGAACACGTGGCGATGCTGGGAGTCCGCACTGACATGCCGGGCATTTATGCCTCGCTCGATATGCTCGTTCTGCCGTCATTCGCGGAGGCGACTCCGATGTGCGTTCTGGAAGCACTGGCTGCGCGCAAACCTGTAGTCGCAACGGCCGTCGGAGGCGTCCCCGATCTCGTGATTCCCGGCATGAACGGGATGCTCGTTGAGACAGGAGACGCAGCGGAACTCTCAGCGGCCATCCTGCGTCTCATCGAAGATCCGGAGCTTGCGCGGCGGATGGGGGTAAACGGAAACTCGCACGTCAGGCAGCACTTTTCGGCGGAGACAATGGCTCGCGCCTACGTCAAGCAGTATCACCAGGCTGTGGCGGAACGCATTGCACGGAGCCGGGACTGGGCAGCGTCAGCGGGATGCGCACGATGAAGAACACTCCGCAAGTCTCGATCGTTGTCGCGTGCCGTAACGAGGCATCGCACATCGAGGCGTTCTTGGACTCTTTGCTCGCTCAGGATTTGCCCGAATCAGCATGGGAGGCTATCCTCGCCGACGGCATGAGCGACGACGGAACCTGCGTCATTCTGAACTGTTACGCCGCCCGCAATCCACAACTGCGGGTGGTCGCGAATCCGCGGCGCATTGTATCCACCGGACTCAACGCGGCGATTCGAGCAGCCCGTGGCGAGATCATTTTGAGAATGGACGCGCATACACGTTACGCGGCGGACTACTGCCGTTGCTGTTTGGAGACACTCGAGCGAACAGGCGCCGAAAATGTCGGCGGGCCGGCGAGGACTGAGTCGCGGGGATTGCGCGCTCGCGCCATAGCGGCCGCTTTCCACTCCCGCTTTTCGACCGGTGGCACCCGGTTTCATGACGTCACATATGAAGGCTGGGTGGATACTGTGCCGTACGGCTGCTGGTACAAATCGACGCTCGACAGGATCGGCCTTTTCGACGAGGAACTGGTCCGCAACCAGGATGATGAACTCAATCTGCGACTGACGCGGGCAGGCGGCAGGGTCTGGCAAGATCCCGGAATCTGTTCCTGGTATTCTTCACGATCGAAGCTTTTGAACTTGTTTCGGCAGTATCTGCAGTACGGCTTTTGGAAGGTTGCCGTCATCCGGAAGCATCGCATGCCCGCTTCCTGGCGCCATCTCATACCCGTCGTCTTCCTTATCGTTAACCTGATTCTGTTAGCGGGGCTAGCCGTGTCGCACGTAGCGGGCGCAGCAGACTGGTACAAGCCACTCGTTATCGCAACGATCTTGGTGATCGGGACCTACATCTCAGCTACGCTGGCCGCATCGATCTTTGCAGCACAGCGGAACGGATGGGCACTTCTGCCATACCTGCCGGCCGTCTTCGTCACCTTCCACCTGTCGTACGGGGTCGGTTTTTTGGCAGGACTGATTCATTTTTCGCGACCCTCACCCCGACACAAACCCACGGCAGACTCCGCGTTTGCGCGGATGAGCAGGTAACGTTCGAGAGCGATTCTCATGCGTCGCACGATCGACGTATCGGTATCCATCCTGGTGCTCTTTCTGGTGTCCCCCATCCTGGTGGCGGTTGCCTTGGCCGTGTTCATCGATTCGCGAGGATCGATCTTCTATCCAGCGCGACGCGTGGGATTGAACGGCCGGCAATTCCGAATGTGGAAGTTCCGCACGATGCTGGAAGGGGCCGAATCGATGGGTTCTATCACCGGTCGCAACGATCCCCGCGTAACCAGGGTGGGTGGCGTTCTGCGCAAAACGAAACTGGACGAGTTGCCCCAGTTCGTCAATGTTCTGGCCGGCGATATGACGCTGGTGGGCCCAAGGCCCGAGTCGCCCGACATGGTGGCGCGATACAAGCCCGACGAACTCGCGGTGCTGTCAGTCAAACCGGGCATCACCGGACGGGTCCAGCTCGAAGCAGGCGAGGAGTCCGAGAGCATACCTGAAGGCGTGCAGGCCGAAGAATACTACGCCGGCCATTTGATGGAGAACAAGCTGCGTCGCGATATCGAGTACTTACGTGACCGCACTCCTCTCAGCGACATTCGCATTCTCGTAAATACCGTCGCGTATGTATTCCGTTGCATGGGACACGTACTCATGCCATCCACGAAAGATTCCATATGAACAGTCCATTGCAGGTACCCTTTCACCGGCCCAGCATCGGGAGCGAGGAGATTAACGAGGTGGCGCGCACCTTAGAGTCAGGCTGGTTGACCACAGGGCCGCGGGTCAAGCAGTTCGAGCAGAACTTTCGCTCTTATGTCGAGGCCTCCCATGCGCTGGCCGTTAACTCTTGTACCGCCGGCCTACACCTCGCTCTGGCGGCGCTGAACATCGGCCCAGGTGATGAGGTCATCACCACTCCGCTCACATTCTGCGCCACCGTCAATGTTATTCTGCATGTCGGCGCGACGCCGGTGCTGGCCGACGTAGGACTCGACGGCAATCTCGATCCGGCCAGTGTCGAGGCGCGAATCACCGGCAACACACGAGCCATTTTGCCGGTCCACCTCGCTGGACTGCCATGCGACATGAACACTCTCTGGAGCATCGCCGGGGAGCACCGCCTGTCCGTGATCGAGGATGCAGCCCACGCCGTCGGTTCGCATTACTTCGGCAGGCCGATCGGCACTGCAAGCGCTGACGGCTACCGTTGCAGCGATGCAGTCGCATTCAGCTTCCACCCGACAAAGAACATGACGACTGCCGAAGGTGGCATGGTGACGACCGGCACCGAGTCCGTCGCCGAGACGATGCGCCTCCTCTGCCTGCACGGCATCAGTAAGGATGCCTGGAACCGTTATACGGACCGCGGGAGCTGGTATTACGATGTCTGTGCGCCGGGATTCAAATACAACATGAGCGACGTCCAGGCATCGATCGGCATCCCGCAACTCAACAAGCTCGAAGGTTTCATCGCGGTTCGGCAGCAATACGCTCAGCTCTACAACGAATTGCTAGCCAGTGTGGACGAGGTCGAACTGCCACCTGACAAGCCTCACTGCCGCCATGCCTGGCACCTTTATATGCTGAGGCTGGTTCTCGACAAACTCGAGATCGGGCGTGCCGAATTTATTAATGCACTGAAAGAGCGCGGGATTGGGACGAGCGTGCACTTCATTCCGATTCCCATGCATAAGTTTTTCCGCGACTTCGCAGGTCGTCCCGAGAATCAATGTCCGCGCGCATGCGAGCTGTATCCCCGCCTCATCTCTCTGCCGCTCTACCCCGCGATGACTGAGGAGCAGTTGGAATATACGGCGCGGGCGGTAACGGAGATCGCCCACAAAGCCCGGAAGCACAAGCTCGTGGCGGTGGGCTCATGCTCCGGGCAAAGTTAGATCCGAAATCAACGGGCCCGTTCGAGGAGACACGGATGAAACACTATGTTATGAACAAATACGTAAAATTGCTGCTGGATTCTGTTGGGGCCGGTCTAGCGATTATTCTGGCATTTCAGATTCGGTTCGAAATCAGAGTCCCAGCGGCCGACCAGGCCCGGATGTGGAAGATCCTGGTTCCGATCGCCGCCGCACGGGTCATTGTGCTTATGCTCTCAGGCTTGTGGAATCACAAGTGGCGCTTCACCAGTTCGCAGGAGGCGTTACGACTGGCAGGCTGCTACACGGTTCCCACCCTTGCTCTTTTTGTGTTGCGGATTGCGGCTCCGGAGGAAAGTTGGTTCGCGCTGCCCATTGGCGTTATTGCAGCGGACTATTTATTGTCCATCAGCGGTGCGCTGGGTCTTCGCCTGGCATGGCGTGCGTTTTGCGAACATCGCCCGGGTGGTGTCGTTAAACGACCGCGGAAGCTGCTGCTGATCGGGGCCGGTTATCACGGCGCCATGATCGCAACCGAACTAGCCACACACAGCGGCGTGACCGTAGTTGGCTTCCTTGACGACGACCCGGACAAGCGCGGCACCGCGATCGGTGAGACCAAAGTCCTCGGCGCGATTGACATGTTGGAGGAGTGCATCAAGAAATATGAGGTCGACGACGTGTTGGTGTGCATTCCACCGGCAGGCTGGAACGAGCTCAAATTGAAACCTCTGATGAATGGTGGCGCGACTCGTGTCAAGTTCATGCCAACCGTGGATGATGTACTGGAGGCGGACTGGCCGTCCGTGGAAACAGCGCCAAAAGCTCCGGTGACGCGACGCGCGAAATCCGCGCGCGCGATCGAACGTCAAGGGACCACATCATTAGTGAATAAACGGATTCTGATTACCGGCGGCGCTGGCTTCATCGGGTCAAGCTTGGCCAGCCGCCTGGCGCGCACTAATGACCTGACTCTTCTGGATCTTACCTTCTTTAACAAGCCGATTGGCTATACGGATCTGGTTCATCAGCCCTCTGTGAAATTGGTAGAGGGCGACATTCTGGACGAGGCGCTCCTGACGAAGTTGTGTAGCGACGTAGACATAGTAATTCATGCGGCGGCCGTCCTCGGCGTCAGCCGGGTGTGCAGTGCCGCCCGCGATACGCTCGAGACGAATTATGTTGGAACTTCGCGTCTCCTGCATGCGCTCGAGTCGAATCGGCGGCTCGAACGTTTTGTTTACTTCTCGACGAGCGAGGTATTCGGGATCAACTCGTATCGGGTAACCGAAGACACGCCCTCCAGCATTGGCTCCTCCACAGAAGCTCGTTGGAGCTATGCCATTGCGAAGGTAGCTGGCGAGCACCTCGTCCAATCCTACTACCGCGACTCCGGTATGCCGGCGGTCATCGTGCGTCCATTCAACGTTTTCGGACCTCGGCGGACCGGTGATTACGCTTTGAGGCGGTTTATCGATAACGCGCTGTCCGACACTCCATTAGTAGTACACGGAGATGGGTCACAGATCCGTGCCTGGTGCTACATCGATGACTTCTGCGATGCGATTATGGCGATGATCGCCCGTCCGGAGGCCATCGGCCAGGATTTCAACATCGGTAATCCCGCCAATACCATCACGGTTCACGAACTCGCGCGCCGGGTGATCGAACTGGCGGACTCTAAGTCTCCGATTACGTTTATCGAACATCCGTTTCCGGATATCAGCATCCGCGTACCTTGCCTGACAAAAGCCCAGAGGCTTCTCGAATATCAGCCGTGCTTCGGCCTGGACGAAGCGCTAAGTCTCACGATCGACTGGCACCGCGAACATCAGGGGTCTCCCGTCGAGCGAGGAGAGGTACCTACGCCCGTGGTAGCGTGACCGAGGCCCGCGAGACGAACATGATTCGCTCATCCAAAGGGAAGACTGACGCCATTCGTGTCGTAATGTTGGATCTTCTCTCGTTCGTTCCGTATTACACCGGGCACCTCTGCGCCGCATTGAGGCAATCCGACGAAATCCGAGTGGCCCTGGCATCGATTACCTATTCTTACGATCCGGGTTTCTTTCGCAGACTGGGCATTCGGAACAATTCGGGGCTAGTGGACCTGGCATTCCGCATACGCCATGGCGGGCAACTACTGCGACGCGCGGCGAAGCTCGTGGAATACGGCCTCAATCTAACGTCAATACTGATTCGCCTGATCTGGTCGCGCCCGCATGTGATGCACGTGCAATTCCTCCCGCTCGCGAGTTATGGCTTGTCGATCGAAGCGTGGATCCTGCGTCTCGTTCGCGCATGTGGCATCCGAGTTGTCTACACCGTTCATAACGTCCTGCCGCAGGACAGCCAGACGCGCCATCGCGCCGTGTACCGCGTGATGTACCGCCTCGCCGACCGGTTGGTCTGCCACGACAGCGGCGCAGCCGCACGGTTAATCAGCGAGTTTGCAGTCAACGAAAGACGGATTTCAGTGATCCCACATGGCCCGATGTTTGAGCGGGAGCGCCACGCCGAAGCAGGCGAAGCGCGGGCGCAACTAGGCTTTACCGGCGACCAATGCATTGTATTGTGGCAGGGAATTCTGCGGCCCTACAAGGGAGTTTCGTTTCTTTTGAAAGCCTGGCAGCAAGTCTGCGCCAAAGAGAGCCGAGCACGACTGGCAATTGTCGGCACTGGGGATCCGGAACTCTTGCGCGCAGTTGAAGCGGAAGTGCAGTCGCTTGAGATCGAAGGGCGGGTCCACCTGGAACTCCGATTCGTTTCGGTGGAAGAGCTGGACGGGTACCACGAGGCGGCCGACGTACTGGTCTATCCTTACAGCGAAATCACCACTAGTGGCGCTCTTCTGACGGGCATCGTGCGTGGCAAGGCTATCGTCGCGACTGCCTTACCCGCCTTCGAGCAGATTCTGCGGCACGATAATACGGCTCTGCTGGTCCCCTACGGCGATGTGGCGGCGCTTTCTGCAACTCTTCTACGGCTCATCCGGCATCCGGAACTCAGGGCACAGATGGGTGAGCGTCTGCGCCGTAGCCAGGCCGGGATAGCGAGTTGGAGCGAGATCGCAGAACAAACCCGCGAATGTTACCGGACCGCCGTATCGGAGGCCCAATACGAGAGAGGATTTGACCGGAAAACCGAATATGCCAAGTTTCTGGCTCAGGCATCTCGCCGCTAAACTGCCTTATTCCCTCCAGCAGGAGGCACGTCGCCTGCAATGTCGGTGGCAAATTTTCAGGGGCCGCTTCCGCAGCCGCGAACCTGAGTACGACGACTTGCGAAAGTTCGTGAAGCCAGGCGACTGGGTGCTCGACATTGGAGCGAATGTTGGCCATTACAGTCTTCGGCTCTGCGAGCTAGTCGGACCGTCGGGCCGAGTGATTGCGGTTGAGCCGGTGCCCGCGACATTCGAGATTCTGGCCGCTAACAGCCTCCATTTCGCGCATCGGAATACGACCCTTTTGAATGTGGCCATCAGCGATCATGCGTCCATTACCAGGATGGACGTTCCGAGTTGGAGCTATGGGGGGCCAAACTATTACCGCGCCCACATGACCGAGACTGGCGGCGTCGTGGACGTTTTATGCTGCACCGTCGACTCCCTCGAGATTCCTCACCGGGTTGCTCTCATCAAGATCGACGTCGAAGGTAATGCACGAGCGGCGCTCCGCGGCGGCACAAGCCTAATCGCAAGAGACCGGCCGATGCTGATCATCGAAGGAGAGCCGCACGAGTTTCTTCCCTCCCTGACCGACTTTGATTACCACGCCTGGAAATACCGTGATTCGCCCAACGTGCTTCTTGCCGCGAACTGGCAGGGATACGAAGGGGGTCCCGAACTGGTCGACGCTGCGCAACTGATGTCTCGTTCCTGACAGGAGCATGCCATGATTTTCCTTACACGTTGGTGTATTACCTGTGCGATCTTCTTACCTGTAGTTACGCCGGTGATCGCTCAACCTCGAATCTTCTTCTCCGATCTGGAGAGCGGGCCGAAATCGGGCGGCGAAAAGAACTCCGGCGCTTTTGTAACGCTGTACGGGAAGCGCTTCGGTGCAACCCGCGGCCAATCTTCGATAACCGTAGGTGGCGGACCGGTTGCCGCGTACCCTCTTTGGACGGACACCAAAATCGTTCTTCAGTTGGGCGCCGCCGCCGCGACCGGCGATATTGTCGTCACCACTTTAAGCGGCAGATCGAACACCACCCCATTCGCCGTAAGGCCCGGCCAGATCTACTTCGTCTCTACCACCGGCAACGATCGCGACAACGGCAGTTTCGCATCGCCGTGGCGGACGGTGCTCAAGGCACGTGACACCATGCTGCCGGGAGATATCACCTACGCCATGGATGGCGTAGGCCAAGTCACAGACGACGGCCAGTCGTGGGCGGCGGCCTTCACGTTGCGTCCAGACCGTTGTGGCGGGGAGAGTCCACGTGCACTGATCGCGTATCCCGGAGCTACCGTGACGATTGGCAGCCTGACCGGGCCGCCGCACGCGATCCGTGGGGTGGACCCCAGCGCGTCGGGTGGGGCTTGCAGCGGGTCGTGGGTGTTTGCAGGTCTGATTTTGCGGGGACAGACATCGATCAATCTCTGGGGACCGTCCAAGAACTGGCGCGTGGTGGGCAACGACATGTCCTGTCCGGAAGGCGACGGTCCGACCGCCTGCGCCGCGACTGCCCTCGCGTCCGACATCAAATTCCTAGGCAATCGCGTCCACAACGTAGGTCGTGCCGGTGCATCCGCGTTATATCAGGGTGTCTATTTCGGCACCGACAGCAACAATGTTGAGCTCGGTTGGAATACGATCTCGGAAGTGCGGGGGTGCAGGGGCGTGCAAGTTTACTCGCATCCTTTGGGGAGCGTCGCACCCGACAGCGGTCGTAATCAATTCGGCTTTAGCATTCACGACAATCTTATCCACGATACGCAATGCGATGGCATTGTGCTCTATACCGTCGACCCCTCGAAAGGCAAAGTGGAGATCTACAACAACATCATCTACAACGCGGGAACCGGCAATACGCCGGAGCGCACGGGCAACTGGTCGTGCATCATGATCGTCGGCACTACAAATTATGGGGATCCCGGTGGTGGGACGGTCGAGCTTTTCAACAATACCGTCTATAACTGCGGTATCAATCCGAACCCACCGTACGGCCGCTCCGTTACCGCCATTGGATACGCGGGAAGCAACCCGAAACTATACGTACGACTCCTCGACAACATCGTGTACCAGCCGCCAGGCGTCCCCTATCTCACGGTGCTGGGTCTCGCCAGTGGCGTTCGAGGCTCCCACAACTTGTTCTTTGGAAACGGTGCAGTTCCCTTGAACTCGACCTTGACCTCTTCACTCAACACCGATCCGCAGTTCGTCAATCTTGGCCAGTACGATTTTCATCTTACTGTTAATAGCCCCGCCCGGCACTTCGGCATCGAAACATCCGCAACTGCGGACTACGATGGCCTCCGCAGAGGGGGTGACGCGGGCTTCGATTTGGGTGCGCTTCAATTCACAGAGCGGCACAGTGAGAACATGCGGCCACCAAGAGGTCGATAATTGACATCCGGGACTTCAGAGGTGGCGAGTCGAGAAATCCCAGCCGAGGTTGTCCAGGCTGTCGAGCCGGCCAACCTGCTGGGGAGCGAGATGAAGCGACTGATGCTGCATTCGTCGCATTATCTGGCTGGTCTCGTGGGCGGTCTGGTCGCGGGTTTAATTTCCTTTCCGATCTTTACCCGCACATTTTCGGTCGCGGAATACGGTCTCATCGATCTTGCGCAGAAGATCGTGCTGCTTCTGGTGATTGCGTCAAAGGTCGGTTTGCCGAACGCCATCCTCCGCTTTTATGACAAGGATCAATTCGCCTCCGATGAAGACGCTGCCCGGCGATACTACTCGACGATGTTCTTCGGGACGCTCGGCACTTCGTTCATCATCGCGCTGGTGGCCTACGTCGTTGCGTTGGCCAGACCGGGCAGTCTGAACGCCAGCCCGCTGGTGACGCTGCTATTCCTGTTACCGGCGCTGGGACTTCTGCGCGCCGTCGGAGCGACCCTTTGGGCTTTCTTGAGAATCGAAGAACGGACCAAGCTGTTCAACGCCACCACCGTAGGCAGCAAGCTAGCAACTGTCGCCGTGATTTGCATACTGTTACCGTTCGCTGGGCGAACCGCTCACACCTATTTGATCGGAATGATTCTGGTAGAGAGCGTGGTGGTCGGCTCGCTCTCGTGGTCGTTGCTACGCAGGGGTGTATTGTCTCCCGATCGTTTCGATTCCGCTCTCTACCGCGCCGGCGTGGTCTTCGGCATGCCGCTCGTGATCTATGAATTCGCGTTCGCGATTCTGGCATCCGCGGATCGCTTCCTGGTGCGACACTATCTGGGGGCCGACGCTCTCGGCTTTTATTCGGCGGCGTTCGGGCTCGCGCAGCACGGCAATGAATTGCTATCCGCACCCC
>Ga0105237_10002557_pt1 | contig 22478 bp, 19 predicted proteins | sample KBSC24metaG_FD_81520 | JGI IMG/M metagenome (GOLD analysis project Ga0105237, IMG submission 81520) | Corn rhizosphere microbial communities from Kellogg Biological Station, Michigan, USA - KBS C2-4 metaG | ecosystem: Host-associated > Plants > Roots > Rhizosphere > Soil | place: Michigan, USA...
CAGATCTTCCGGCCGTACGTCGAACGTCTCGATGGCGCCCGACGGTACGGAGATCCATGTCAATCCATATGTTGAATCGACGTCGAGTGTAGCCAACGCTTCGCGGAGCAAGTGCAACCGCCCAACGGGCATCGAGGCGTAGATGTGCTGATACATCGCCTCGGGATCGACACCCGCCAGCAAGAGCTCACCCGCGATGGCGTGGCAACGCGGTGACGTGTTGCTGAAGCGAAAACCACCGGTATCGGTGAGAATCGCCACATACAAGCCGTGCGCGACTTGAGGCGTGATGGTAAGCCCCAACACTTTGGCGAAGTCGTAAATGAGCTCGCCGGTGGCGCACGCCGTGGTGTCCGAAAAAATTTCCGATCCGGGTGGATCGTCGCTCGGAACGTGATGGTCGATTACCAGCTTGGGGACCGTCGCCGCGCGCACCGTATCGGCGAGCCGGCTCAGACGCCGGACGTCGCTGATGTCGACCACGATGATGAGGTCGGCGCGCTCGATCGCGGCCGCGCCACCCGACTGATAGTCGGTGGCCTGTACGTCGTCGTCCAACAAAAAGCGGAACATCTCGGGCCACGGCGTGGGATTCACGATCGTGACCGTCATTCCCATCTGTTGCAGCAGCCGAGCGAGCGCGGTTTCGGAACCGCAGCCGTCGCCGTCGGCGTTGATGTGCGTCAGTAAAACAACCGAGCGCCCCGCGCGCAATTCACGCGCGAGACGCTCGATGGCTTGCCGTCGTGGTTCAGGAACAGCGAGTAGATCAACCACCGTTCGACTGCGCCCGTGCCAATTTTGAATGGGATTTGCCGTACGCGAAATAGATGACGAAACCGATGATCATCCACACGACGAGCCGTTCCCAGGTGGCGCCCGGGAGACCATACATCATGTAGCCGCACACGAGGATCCCGAGCGCGGGGACGAGCGGCACGAACGGGGTGCGGAATGGACGAGCGATCCCCGGGTTGGTGTACCGCAACGCGATGACACCCGCGCACACGATCACGAAGGCGAGCAATGTTCCGATGGACACCATTTCACCCAACAGATCGATGGGGAACAATCCCGCGATGATGCCGGCCACGATGCCGGTCATGATGGTGGTGACGTACGGTGTCTGGAACTTGGGGTGGATTTTCCCGAACGCTGGCGGCAACAATCCGTCGCGCGACATGGAGTAGAAGACACGCGGTTGGCCCATCAACATGACGAGCACCACCGAGGCCAGACCGGCGATGGCGCCGATGTTGATAAGCGGGCGGAGCCACGCCAATGCGGGACCGGCCTTTTCGATGGCCACGAATACCGGGTGCGGCACATTGAGCTCGGTGTAGTGTGCCAAGCCCGTCATGACGAGCGCCATCAAGATATACAGCACAGTGCAGATGGCGAGAGAGCCGAGCATGCCGATCGGCATGTCACGCTGTGGATTTTTTGCTTCCTGTGCCGCCGTGGAGACGGCGTCGAATCCGATATACGCAAAGAACACCACACCCGCGCCACGCACGATGCCGCTCCAACCGAAATGACCGAACTCACCGGTGTTGGCGGGAATAAACGGATGCCAGTTGGCCTGATTCACATACTGGAAGCCGAAGCCGATGACCAACAACACGATGGCCAGCTTGACGATCACGATGAGGTTGTTGAATCCGGCCGACTCTTTGATCCCGATCACGAGCAACGTGGTCATGAGCCCCACGAGCACCATGGCGGGAATGTTGATGACAGCGCCGGTGGTGGAGAAACCGTTGATGAAGCCGTGTCCTTCGGTGAACTTGAGCGGCGCGCTACTCAATGCCGTGGGAATGTTGAGTCCCAGCTCACGCATGAAGGCGGTGAAGTAGCCCGACCAACCGACCGCCACCGTGGCGGCACCAAAGAGATATTCGAGGATGAGATCCCACCCGATGATCCAGGCGATGAACTCGCCGAGGGTGGCGTAACCATATGTGTACGCGCTGCCGGCTACGGGAATCATGGACGAGAATTCGGCGTAACAGAGACCAGCGAACAAACAGCCGGCGGCGGCAAAGACGAACGACCAGACGATGCCAGGGCCCGCGTAGTTGGCGGCCGCCGTTCCCGTCAGCACGAAGATACCGGCGCCGATAATGGCACCGATACCAAGTGTCGTAAGGTTGAGCGCCCCGAGGGTGCGTTTGAGCGTGTGCCCTTCGCTGTCGCCCGCTGCTTCACGCTGCAGGTCCGCGATGCTCTTGGTGGTGAATAATCCCATGATACTCCTCTGCTCCCCTCGTCGATTGTCAGAGACGTAGGAAAGGGTCCTTCCTCGGTGGCGCTGCCTCGCTACCATCGCCTGCGTGGCGAGGCAGAAGCCCAGAGCAAGAACCCTTTACGACCTCTCGTACGCACCATCTTCGCGGCCGTGCCCCCCGATGCCTCGCGGGGCGCAGGCGCCGCATTCCCGAGCTATACGACTAGCTAGACGGAATAGTTGGGCGCTTCTCTCGTGATCACGACGTCATGCGGATGCGACTCGCGCAGCCCCGCCGTTGTGATCCGCACAAATTCGGTGTTCGTGCGAAGTTCGTCAATAGTGGCGCACCCCGTATACCCCATTCCGGCGCGTAAACCACCCACCATCTGGAAGATCACGTCCATAGCCGGTCCCTTGTACGGGACACGCCCTTCGATCCCTTCGGGGACGAGCTTTTTGGCCGACATCTCGCCTTCTTGGAAATAACGGTCGGCGCTCCCGTCCTGCATGGCGGAGAGACTCCCCATGCCACGGATCATCTTGAAGCGACGCCCTTCGAGCAGAATGGATTCGCCCGGACTTTCTTCGGTCCCCGCGAGCATGGAGCCCATCATCACACTCGATGCGCCCGCGGCCAACGCCTTCACGATATCGCCCGAATATTTGATCCCGCCATCGGCGATCACGGGAATGTCACCGGCACCCTCGACAGCATCCATCACCGCGGTCAGCTGCGGCACGCCGATGCCGGCCACCACGCGCGTGGTGCAGATGGAGCCCGGCCCGACCCCGACCTTGACCGCGTCGACACCACGTGCGACCAAGGCCGCCGCGCCCGCGCGCGTGGCCACGTTGCCGGCCACCAATTGTACGTCGGGGAATCGCTCACGCACATCGGCCGTGGCCTTGAGCACGAACTCGGAGTGACCATGTGCGGTGTCGATGATCAACACGTCCACGCCCGCGTCCACCAGCGCACGCGCGCGGTCTTCGTAGTTGTTGGAACCGATGGCGGCCGCGACGCGCAACCGGCCATGTTGGTCTTTGTTGGCGTTGGGGAATTCACGCCGTTTGTGAATGTCCTTGACCGTGATGAGCCCGCGCAACTTCCCATCGGTATCGACCACCGGAAGCTTCTCGATGCGGTGCTTCCCCATGATCCGCTCGGCTTCGTCCAACGTCGTCCCCACGGGCGCGGTGACGAGATCTTCATGTGTCATCGCTTCGCGCAACGGACGATCGAGATTGCGCTCGAACTGCAGATCGCGGTTGGTGATGATCCCGACCAGACGCCCATCACCATCGATGATTGGGACGCCGGAAATTTTGAAGCGGCTCATCATGGCTACCGCCTCACGCAACGACCCATCTGGTGAGAGCGTGATTGGATTCCGAATCATCCCGCTTTCGGAACGCTTTACCCGGTCCACCTCGGCGGCCTGCCGGTCGACGGACATGTTTTTGTGAATGACCCCGATACCACCGGCCCGTGCCATCACGATGGCCATCTCGGACTCGGTTACCGTGTCCATCGCGGCGGACACGAACGGAACGTTCAGGGTAATACCACGCGTGAAACGCGATTGCGTGCTCACGTCCTTGGGCTGCACCAGTGAGTGCGCCGGCTGCAAGAGCACGTCGTCAAAAGTGAGCGCCTGCTCCACGCGAATCCGGGGATAGCCGGTGGCTGGACGCTGGGGCTCACGGATAGACGAAGGCCCGCCATCCGACGTCGTCGGGGAAGCGGGCCGATAGTTTGAAGTTGTTGAGATCGCCATGGGGAAATGTATTACAACCGCCCGAGGATTCGCAATCGGCGTCGGAACCGCTTGGGAAGGAAAAAAGCCGACGCGGCGAGCACTTGTTCGAGTCGCAGATCGCTCAGGTCGTCCGGATCGCCCATCCAGTGGTCCAACAGCACATCACGTCCGGCCCGTTTGATGAGTCGCCTGAGCGCGAGAATCAACAAAAACAGGTCGTCGATCTCGCCGATGAACGGAATGGCGTCCGGCACCAGATCGATCGGCGAGATGAAATAGCCGATCGCGGCGGCCACCAGCAACTTGTCCATCTTGGACACACGGCCGTCGGTCAGCAGTCCGTACAGAAGCCGAATAAAATGCGGGAGCTGCTTGAGCGCCGAGAGCACCGTCCGGTGCTGCCCCCTTCGCGGGCGCTCACGCGACGCGTTGGACGACGCTTCACGCGCCTGCATCGCCGAACGCCGGCGACGCTCGGTCGCCGTGGTGTACACGTCGTCCTCCTCGAAATCATCGTCGTCAAAGTCGTCGTCGCGCGCGGAACGATAGCGATTGGAAATCACAGACATGACCTGGTAAGACGCGAGAGGTATGCCGCCCTTCCCCCACCGCTGCCGGTTGGCGGCGATGGGGAGAACGACGCGTTGTGGAGATGCCTCTGAAATACCTCTTCGCTCTGCTCCGCCATGGCGTGGCTGCGCTCGCTCAGAGCATTCCGATGCATCTCGCTAGTAGATGTACACTGGTGTGCCGACCGGCACCATGGGGTACAGCTGTTCGATATCGCTGTTACGCATGCGCACGCAGCCGTGACTGACCGAGCGTCCGATGGACTGCGGATCGTCAGTGCCGTGAATGCCGTACCCGTCGCCGAGATCGAGTCGCCGAGTTCCCAGGACACCCTGGTACCGCCGTTGATTGGTCCCGAAGGGTGGAATGACGACGTTCCCGCCCACCACCAGTTCGCGCCCTTCTTTGGGGGGCGCCACGGCCACACGTTGTCCATTGGGCATGGTGCGCACGATGTTCGCCCCTTGCACACTGTATGTCGAACCATCGCTCGCTCTGAGCGCCTGGCCACGCTCCAGATGCACGACACCCAGGCCACGCTTGTGCGCCTGCTCCACGAAGTGCCAATCGGGCGGCACCCACGCGGGCGTTTCGTCTTTGTCGATCACGCGTAGCCGGCCGCGCGGTGTTTCGAAACGCCACTGCTCGCTGGCGCCATTTCCCACCAACGATTTCCCGCTCGCGGTGGCGACGGCCGCGGTGAACAACACGCTGTCGCCTTGTTTGTACCAAAGCCGATGGTCGGCGATGCTCACCACGAGATACGGCGCATTGGCGCTGGGCGGTGTGGCGAGCAAGCGGCGCATGCTATCGCTCTCCACGCCCAGCTTGGCACGCATGTCGTTCAAGAGACCGACGTTGTCGTTGAACACCATGCGCGTGACGTCGCGGCGATAGCGCCACACCGCGGTATCAGCCGCGAGCTTGAAGCTGGCGACGAGCGCGAGCGCGATCCCGAGCAGGAGCAGCCAGGCGATTTTTCCGCCGTGTCTGAAAAAGTTGATCATCGCTCCGGACTCAGTAGAAGTACACCGTCATCCCCGCCGAGACATTGGGGATAATAGCCTTGAAGTCCGCAGGCTGCATGCGCACGTCGCCAGGCTCCGCGTTGGCGTTGGTGGTGTCGGCGCTGCCATAAATGCGCGTTCCGCCCACCAGGACAATCATGACCGGCGCCGACGTGACGCTGTCGGTGACGATTTCTTGAATGGTTCGTTCGCCACGCGGCCGCACGCTCGGAATGCTATCATGTCCCGCGGGCTCCGCGCGACGACGCCGACTCTGAATGTCGTGCATCATGTGCAGCGAGTCCGCCGTGGAATCCGGCACCACGGGCATCGGCTCGGGGACAATTTGCACGCGCATATCACGCAACATGGCGCCGTCGCGCGTGAGATACATGCGCCCACTGTCCACCGCCACCGACAGATGAAGCTGCGGCGCCCAACGCGCCTGATGCTTGGCCAATTCGAGTGCCATGGCCAACTTGCCACGCTCGGCGTTCATCAACAGATCGCTCTTTTCCCGTTCCGACGCCGTCATGGCCGAGCGGAGCCGCGTGATCTCGGCTTCGTATTCGGTGCGGCGATGCCAGATCCAGAAATCCACCGCCACGAGCAATACGATCGACAGCCCCGCCATCTTCAGAAAGTTCGGATACGCATGTCGGAACGCGCGCCACGTGGGACGGCGACGTTCGACGCCGCCGGAGACCCGCGCGGATCGACTAGACGGCGAGGGAGAACGGGGGGAATCGCTCATTTGAGAGGTTGAATGCTTTCGACGTCCAGCACGGCCACGCCGGCTGGCTCACTCCGTCCCGAACGCACACGCGCCACGACGGTGATCTTGGATAACGGTGACAATGCACGCGCCATGCCGAGCAGCGATGGAGGAACAGCGAGATACACCAACGCGTTTTCCTGTCCCGGCCCACGAGCGAGCATATATGGCTCACCCGGCGTGAGACCGTGACGAAGCGTATCGGCGGTTTGCAGCGCGAGATATTCCACCGTCCACTTCAACATGACACCACGCAGCCGATCCGGTGCGCTCCGTAAATCCGCAGCGCTGACGGACGTTCGAATCGCGGTGTCCGATGGCGTCAGATCGGATTCGCGCACCCAGCCTTCGGTACGCACACGCACCCAGCCGCGGTCACGCGCCAACACTTCCACCGGGGTGCCAGGTTGGAGCTGCCCGCGCGCGCCAGCCTCGGGCGCAACCGACACCGCAGTGGTACGCGTCACGACGTATGGCATGGGGCCACCCGCTGAGGGTGTCGCCGTACTCGCCGTCGCGGCGGCCGCCACGGGGACAGCTCGCGATGCCGCAGCAGCTTTCGCGGGCGTAGACGTCGCGGACTTGGCGGTCGAGCTCTTGGTGGTGCGGGAGGACGCCGAGCTCTTGGCCAACGACGATTTGGCCGATGATTTGGACGGCTTGGGATCGGGCGTATCGTCCTTGGTCGAGTGAGGCCGCTTCCCCTTGGTCGTCTTGCTTTTTGCCGACGATTTGGACTTGGACGACGATGTCCCCTGCGCATACGCGGAGGGCGCGGGCGCAAGGAGGAGCATCCCCCCGATCAGGAGGGCGACGAAGCCGATCCGCCGGGCGTGGCGGAGATATCCATCAAACTGACGCATCCGAGACGACCCACATAAATTAGACTGGTTCTAACGTAGTCCCTCTTAGAGATTCGAGCAAAAATGGCAGAGCGTTCCGGTCAGCCAGTCGCGCTGATCGTACTGGATGGCTGGGGATATCGCGCCGAGCGCGAGGGCAACGCGATCGCGCTGGCGCAGACGCCGGCGTGGGACCGCTTGGCCGCGCTCCCGTCGCGCACCATGCTGGAAGCCTCGGGCCTTCGCGTCGGCCTCCCCGCCGGCCAAATGGGCAACAGCGAAGTGGGACACCTCAATCTCGGCGCCGGACGCGTCGTCCCACAAGACCTCGTCCGCATTTCGTCCGCCATCAAGGACGGCTCCTTTTTCACCAACACGGCCCTCGTGGCCGCCTGTGAGACTGCCAAACAAAACCATGGCACGCTCCATCTCGTCGGCCTGATCGGCGCTGGGGGCGTGCACGCCATCGATCAACATCTGTTCGCGCTCATCGATCTGGCGCATCGCCAAAGCGTCCCACGCGTGGCCATTCACGCCATGATGGACGGCCGCGATACGCTCCCCACATCGGGAGTGAGCTACATGCGCGAGCTGTTGGCCTACATCGACCGGGCAGCACACAGTGGGAGCACGACGCGTGTGGTCGTGGCTACCGTGGGCGGCCGGTACTATGGCATGGACCGCGATAAGCGGTGGCCACGCACCGAGCGGTTCTACCGCGCCATGGTGGACGGCGTGGGGCCACGCGCCACCGATCCACTGCACGTCATCCAGGCGTCGTACGACGCCGGCGTGACCGACGAGTTCATCATCCCCGTGGTCATCGAGCATGACGGCGCCCCCGTGGGGGCGATGCGCACGGGCGACGCGGTCATTGGATTCAATTATCGCTCCGACCGCATGCGTCAGATCGTGCGTGCGCTCATCGATCCACAGTTCGACGGTTTCGACATCTCCACGCGTCCGTCGGTGTCGGTCACCACGTTGACCACGTACGACAAAACGTTCGACGTCCCGGTGGCCTTCGAACCGTTCTCCATGTCGCGCATCGTCGCCGAAGTGATCTCCGACGCGGGGCGATCGATGCTCAAGACGGCGGAAACCGAGAAGTATCCGCACGTCACCTATTTCTTCAATGGCGGCGTGGAGCCCCCGTTTCGGTGCGAAGAGCGGCTGCTCGTGCCCAGCCAGCAAGTGGCCACGTACGATCTGGCACCGCAAATGAGCGCCACGGGAATCACCGACGTCCTATGTACGTCGATAAATGCCCGCGCGCACGACTTCATGCTGTGCAACTTCGCCAACGCCGACATGGTCGGTCACACCGGCTCCATGCCAGCCACGCTTGCCGCGGTGGAAACCGTGGACCGCTGTCTCGCCCGCATCATCGAAAGCGCACAACGCTCCGGCACGCGCCTGCTCATTACCGCCGATCATGGCAACGCCGAGCAGATGATCGACCCCGAAACAGGCGGGCCGCATACGGCACATACCACCAATCCGGTGCCACTGGTGTATTTCGACCCGCTGGGCGGACACGCATCGCTGCGCGCCGGTGGCGCGCTGTGTGACGTCGGCCCGACGGTGCTTTCGCTCCTTGGTATTCCCGCGCCATCCGAGATGACGGGGACCTCTCTGTTCACTTCCTACTCGACGCCCTCGTGACCACTCACGTCGTCCCTTTTGCCGTCTCCACCGTCGTGCACCGCATGACACGCTTCGCACGCGGCACGGCCGCCATCGTGGCGTGCGCCGCGCTCGTCGCGCTGCTCTCCACCCCCCTCGCCGCGCAGACGCCGACGCCAACCGATACCACGCCACGCGCGACGCCGCCGGCGCCGGCGCCACCTGCGTCACCGACGCAGCCAACCGCGCAAGGGACACCGGCGCCGATCTCCGGAGGCACGAAAGTGGGCTCGATGCCGGAGCAGAGCCCCTATCACGATCTCGAGACACCGCAACGCGTGACGGTGTACGGCGGCTACTACCGGGCCAGCAAAGATGTCGTGCACGCCACGCCCGGCAACGGCGCGCTGGTCGGTGTGCGCTACGAGGTAACGGTCGGGGGCCCCGCGCAATTCTATGTGCGCGCCTCGCGTGTCTGGTCCCAACGCACCGCTTACAATCCCACGCTCTCGACCAGCGGCCGGACCCTCGGCAGCGTCAGCAGCCCGCTGTATCTGGCCGACCTCGGCTTCTCGTTCGATCTCACGGGACGCAAATCATGGCACTCGCTCGTCCCCATCGCCGGCTTTGGGATCGGAATCGCCAACGCGGGCGGCAAAGTGTCCAAAGATCCATACAGCTTCAACACGCAGTTCGAAGCGTCTACCGAGCTCGGCATTCGCTACATCCCCAACAACGGACTCGAAGCCCGCTTCACGCTCGGCAACGTCTTCTATCAAACCCGGTACCCCTCGGCGTACTTCACCAAAGCCAATGACGGCACGTCCGTGGTCCCACAGGACGAGTCCAAGAGCTCGTTCCGTGGAAGCTGGATGTTTACCGGTGGACTTTCCTTCCCAATCTTCCGTTAGATGCACGATCGCTTGTAGCTCCGGCCTGGCTCCTCGCAGCAACATTCGCAGCAAGCGCCGCTCGGCGCGGCCGAGCCGGCCGAGCGAGGACGTTGCGAAGAGCCCAGACCGGAACAGTCACCCCACATCTCAGCACACCCATTAGCATTCCGGCGCCAGTCTACGTGACTGGCGCCGCTGTTTTTACAAACCAGCCGCCCCGAAATCCCCTAAATTGCAGCATGTCTATTTGCACGCTCACCCGCCGAGTCACCTTCGCGGCGGCGCACCGCTATCGTCGCCCCGATTGGGACGACGCCACCAACGAAGCCACCTTTGGCCACTGCGCGTGGCCCAACTATCACGGCCATAGCTACGTCTGCGACGTCACCATCGGCGGCGCCATCGATCCCACCACGGGGTTCGTGATCGATCTGGGCGTGCTCGACGAAATCCTGCGTCGCGAAGTGTACGACCGGTTCGACCACCGTAACATCAACACCGACATCCCCGAGTTCGCCGATGGCAAGTTGATCCCCACGGGAGAAGAGCTCGCCAAATTCATCTTCATCCGGGTCGAGCAGTCGTTACGCGAACACCCCAAACGTCCCGCCGCCACGGTACGCTCGGTCACCATCGCCGAAGATCACACCCTGTCCGCCACGTATGCGGTGGGGTAACAGGCGCACCATTACCGCCACGCTCCTCTGCGCGGCGGCCAGCACGTGGACAATCGCGTGCACTCCCGCGATTCAACCGCTATCGCAAAGCCCGGCTGCCGTCGCGGCAGGCGACTCCGCGCAGACACACGCGTCACTTCCCACACGCATCGTCACCGCCGCGATCGTGCGGCAGACGCTCGATTCCGCGCTGCAGCAACCGCAATTCCGGACGGCCACGTGGGGCGTGCTGATCGTCACGCAAAGTGGTGACACGATTTACGCGCACAATGCGTCGACGCTCATGATCCCGGCGTCCAACATGAAAATCGTGACCGCCGCTACCGCGCTCGCGCAGCTCGGTCCGGAATTCCGTTTTCGTCCCACCGCGCTCGCCCTCGCGGCGGACGACACGGTGCCCAGTGATTTTGGTCCCATGTACGATACGGCGTTCCTGCGAACGCACAGCTTGCGCGACGTCCTTCCCAAAATGCTCAAGCCGTCGCAGAACCGGCTTGCCGAACAGCTGGCGCGCACCGTGGCGTTGGAGCAAACCGGATCGGCCTCACGCGACAGCGCGATCGCCATCACGCAACGGCAATTGCAGCTGTGGAACATCCCATCTGACGGCTATATCCTGTCGGATGGGAGTGGCTACGACCGCGGGAACTATCTCTCGCCCGCCACCATCGTCGACATTCTCTCGCAGATGTCGCGCGACACGGCCTTTTCGGCATTCTACGACGCGCTCCCCATCGCGGGCATCGACGGAACACTGGCCAGACGCATGCGCGCCTCACGCGCCGAAAGCAATGCGCACGCCAAAACCGGATCGCTCCACTCCATCCGCGCGCTCTCTGGCTACGTCGCCACGCCGGCCGGAACGGACGTGACGTTCAGCTTCATCTGCAACGCGTACACAGCGCCGGCCGATCAAGTGCTCCGGATCATGGACAGCACCGTCGCCCTTCTCGCCGAACTGTCGGACGTCCGATGAGTTCGACCGGCCATACCCGTCGATGACCACACGATCGGGACGAGCGTTAGTGGCCCATCTGGAGCGCCGCTTCGTGACGGTCAACGACGACGTTCGCGTCGCCGGTCGCGATATCAACCTGCTCCGTCCCCGAAGCGCCGACGAGCTGATCAGCGATCAGGATTTCGATCGCGACGAACGGCTCCCGTATTGGGCCGAGCTGTGGCCTTCATCCACCGTGCTCGCCGGCGTGATCGCCGAGTCCGGATTCGCGCCCATGCGCGGAATCGAGTTGGGGTGCGGCGTCGGTCTCGTAAGCATCGCCGCCACCATCGCCGGCCACACTGTCCTCGGCACCGACTACTACGACGACGCGCTCCAGTTCACCCGCGCCAACGCCTTTCGCAACCTGGGCCACGAGCTCGACACCCGACTCGTGGATTGGCGCGCCATGCCGGCCGATCTGGGAACGTTCGACCTCGTCCTGGCGTCGGACGTTCTGTATGAATCGTCTTACGCGACCATCGTCGCCCATGCGATCGACGTGACCTTGGGCGACACGGGACGCGCGCTCATCGCCGACCCTGGACGCGTCGCCACGGAGTCATTTGTGCAGGCTTGTCGTGACAGAGGACTACGCACGGCAGTCGCCGGGACGCGACCATATTTAGCGGGCACGATTCGGCAGACCATCACGGTCTACCAAATCACCCGATAAAACAACCAGGGGCCAGCCGATGATGGCTGGCCCCTGGTTGTATCAAAGATCGCGCGCGATGCACGATACGATGTGTTATGCGTGCACGGGCCCGTGTGACGCGCCCCGCGGCGCGAGCTGCTGCGCGACCACTTCGGCGATGTCGTACACCGGGACGGACGACTCCTTGGCCGTGACACCGTCGCGAATCATTGTCATACAGAACGGGCACGCCACGGCAAGAGCGTCTGCTCCCGTGGCCAACAGCTCTTCGGAGCGCTCGATATTAATGCGCTTCCCGACGCGCTCTTCCATGAACATCCGCCCACCGCCCGCGCCGCAGCACAGTCCGCGACTCTTGGACCGCTCCGGCTCGACCAGATTCACGACCGGCAGCGCACGCTTGAGCGTCTCGCGCGGCGCGTCGTACACATCGTTGTACCGCCCCAAATAGCACGAGTCGTGGTACGCGATGGTGAGCTTGTGCCCTTCGTCGGTGTGTAGAAGCGGAATTCGCTCGTCCAGCAGCAACCGCTCGATGTAGGTGGAGTGGTGAATGACGTCGTAGTTGCCACCCAGCTGCGGATACTCGTTTCCGATTTGATGGAAGCAATGCGGGCAGCTCGTGACCACCGTCTTGACGCCATACCGGTCCAGCGTCTCGATGTTTTCCTTGGCGAGCATTTGATAGAGATATTCGTTCCCCATCCGCCGCGCGGGATCACCGTTGCACTTTTCTTCCTGTCCCAGGATCGCGAACTTGACACCGGCCGCCTGCAGAATACGGGCGAATGCCACCGCGATTTTTTTGGCGCGGTCGTCAAACGACCCCATGCATCCGACCCAGAACAGCACGTCAGGACGCTCGTTCCGCTCCACCAGCTCCGCCATCGTGGGGATCTCCATCCCCTCGGCCCACTTGGCACGGTCGCCCGGATTGAACGACCAGGGCGATCCGTTGCGCTCCATCGCCTCGAACGCCGGCTGCACTTCTTCGGGGAAGCGCGATTCCATGAGCACCAGATCGCGCCGCAACTCCATGATGGTGTCGAGATGGTCGATCGACACCGGGCACTCCTGCACGCACGCCCGACAGCTGGTGCACGCCCACAGCTCGTCTTCGGTGATGTAGTTGTCCAACAACCGGTGCTCGATCGCGGCCGCGGCCGTTTCACCGGCAGGACGCGCGTCGGTCCCTTCACCCAACGCCAGATGCGGATGGACAAATTCGCCGAAATCGCCCGTAGCAAGCGGCGCCAGCTCCATCAACCGCTCGCGCGTGTTGATAATAATCTTGCGCGGGCTGAGCGGTTTGCCCGTGAGATTGGCCGGACATGCCGCCGTGCATCGTCCGCATTCCGTGCACGAGTAGCCATCCAGCAAATTCTTCCACGTCAAATGGATCACGTCTGACGCACCGAACTGCTCGGCGTTTTCGGCCTCGAGATCCATGTACCGCATTACACCCTTGGCGCCCGGACCACTCGTATTGGAGAGGTACGTATTGGGCAATGATGTGAGCACGTGCAGGTGCTTGGAATACGGCAGATAGTTGAGAAACGCCAGAATCAGCAGTGCGTGCACCCACCAACTCACGTCACGCCCCAGGTCGAGCGTGCTCGACGACAAACCGCTCAATCCGCGCGCCAGCACCGCCGACACCGGCTTGAAGAGCGTCATGGCGTTCACGGGATCGAGCGCCGCGTCGAACGCGCCCAACGCAATGAGCGACAGCATGAGCATTGCGATCATCGACAAAATGAAGATCGCGTCGCCCGAATGGACCTTGTCGCCCTGCAGGCGCTTGGGCTTGATCACCAAACGGCGGTACAGCAACGCCCCCACCGCCGCCAGCACCAGCACGGCGAACCCTTCCTGCGACAACATGTACAGATTGTACAGCGGCACCGGGAGAATGCGCGCGTACGAAAATCCCGGAACGATTCCACCCGCGATGATTTCCGCCGTTCCAATCGTGAGCACCACGAATCCCCAGAAGACGAACGCGTGCAACACGCCCGCCTTGGGATCGCGCAGAATTTTGGTCTGTCCGATCCCGATCAACAGAAGATTCTTGAGACGTGTCCCCGGAGCATCGAGCCGATCGTCCGGCTTTCCGACCGAGGTCATGTAGGTGATCAGCCGCTGCGCGTTGTAGGAGAAAAACGCCGCGGCGAATACCGTGATCCCGATGAACAGCAGGTGACCCATGGTCATCCTCGCGCTTTGGCCTCTTTCACCGCGCTCGTCAGCGCCGGCACCACTTCGAACAGGTCACCGACGATCCCGTAGTCGGCGACCTTGAAGATGGGCGCTTCTTTGTCCTTGTTGATCGCGACGATGGTCTTTGAAGTACGCATGCCGGCCAAGTGCTGAATGGCCCCCGAGATCCCGACCGCGACGTACAGTTGTGGACTCACCAACCGCCCCGTCTGGCCGATCTGATCACTGTGCGGCCGCCACCCTTCGTCCGTCACGACGCGCGTGGCGCCGACAGCGGCGTTGCCAAAGGCTGCCGCGAGATCTTCGACCAGCGTGAAGTGCTCGGGCCCTTTGAGCCCACGTCCGCCCGCCACGATCACCGGCGCTTCGCCCAAATCCAGCTTGGCACCGCCGCCGAGCTTCACTTCGGTTACGACGACGCGCGACGCCGAGGGGTCGCCAACGGGTTGCGTCTGCTCGACCGTTCCCGCTTTGGGCGATTCGGCCGGCGTGAACGAATTGGCGCGAATGGCAACGATCGCGGGGGTCGACGCGATGCGGACCGTGGCGAGCACTTTGCCGATGTTCATCGGATGCTTCACCACCACCGCGTCACCCTCACGCGCAATGGCCGTCACGTCCGTTACCAGTCCCACGCCCAATTTGGCCGCGACACGCGGCGCGAGGTCGCTCCCCAACGCCGACGTCGGGAAGATCGCCACATCGTAGCCGCCGCTCCGAATGCGCTCCGCCGCAGTCGCCGCGGTCGCTTCGGGATTGTACTTGTCGAATGCGGCGTGTTCTACGACGATCACGCTGTCGGCGCCATAAGCCGCCAGTTGACTGGCTTTCGCTGCGATCCCCGGTGCGCCGACCAGTAACGCGTGTACGGCCCCACCGGATTGGTCCGCGAGCGCGCGCGCGGCGGTCACCGCTTCGAACGCGATCTTTCGTAGCTCGCCTTCGCGAGCTTCCGCAAATGCAAAAATGTTGGCCATGATTTAGAGCACCTTCGCTTCCGTTTGGAGCAACCGCACCAACTCTGGTACCGCCGCCGCGCCTTCGCCAATGATCCGCCCCGCCGCACGCTCGGGCGGAAGCTCGAGCGCTGTGATCGTGATCGCAGGTGTCCCCAACTGCGCCGGCTTGGACTCGAGCGGCTTTTTCTTGGCCGCCATGATTCCCTTGAGCGACGGGTAGCGCGCCGTGTTCAATCCCTGATCCACCGTGAGCACCGCGGGGACCGGGAACGACACGAACTCCTGCCCCCCCTCGATCTCACGCTTGGCCGTCCCCGTGGCGCCCGACAGCTCGAGCTTGGAGATGGCCGTCACCACCGGCAATCCCAGTTGCTCGGCGACGATCGTCCCAACGACACCGTTGGAGGAGTCGGGCGACTGTTTGCCAAAGAAGATGAGATCGTAGCCGCCATCCTTGAGCTCAGTGGCGAGTGCCTGAGCGATCGCCGAACCGTCGAACGGCACGGCGTCGGCCTTGAGCTGCACGCCCCGATCCGCGCCCATGGAGAGCGCTTTGCGGATCACCTCCTGGACCGTGTCGGGGCCTAGGGAGATGGCGACCACTTCGGTGGCGGGATCTTTGTCTTTGATCTGGAGCGCCGCTTCGACCGCCCATGCGTCGAAGTCGTTGATGTCGAACTTGAGCCCAGTGTCGTCCACGGACGTCCCGTTCGCGGCAATTTTGAAACGCACGTCCATATCGGGGACACGCTTGATGCACACGGCGATTTTCACCGCGAGTACTCTCCTGTAATCGGGAACCAGCCCGGGACCGGCGAATGGGACGCACAGTGGCGTCCCCAATGGGCCCGGTGTCGAAAATCACACGTAATGTAACTGGGCCTCCCGCACGAAGGAGCCGTTTGTACGGGAGAGTATTCTATAAGGTAGACGGAGTTACGCAGAGGTCACATTTGTGACCGCTGGACCGGAGATGACTCGACACATCGTCACTCCAGCGCCCCATCGCCACGCCACGTCCCGTTATTCGAACGCGTTGAGCCCCGTCACGGCTTGACCCAAAATGAGCGTGTGTACGTCGTGCGTCCCCTCGTACGTGTACACGCTTTCGAGATTCTCCATGTGCCGCATGGCGGCGTACTCCGCTAAAATCCCGTTGGCGCCCAGTAACCGCCGCGCCTCGCGTGCGATGTTGCACGCAATGTCCACGTTGTTGCGCTTGGCCAGCGACACCTGCTGTGGCGAGAAGGTCCCCGCGTCCTTGAGTCGCCCCAGATGCAGCACGAGCAGCTGCGCCTTGACGATCTCCGTGAGCATGTCGGCGAGCCGCGCCTGCTGCAGTTGGAATCCACCGATCGGCCTGCCGAACATCACGCGATTCCCCGCGTACGCCAGCGCCTCTTCGTAGCATGCCATCGCCGCCCCCATCGCCCCCCACGAAATTCCGTACCGCGCCTGGGTGAGACACATGAGCGGACTCTTGAGTCCGCCCGATTTAGGGAGGATGGCATCCGCCGGCAAATGCACGTCCTGGAACGACAGCGCGGAGGTATCCGACGCCCGGAGTGACAGTTTTCCTTTTTGGTCCTTGGCCGAGAATCCCGGTGTGTTGGTGGGGACGATGAAGCCGCGGATCGACTTGTCGCTCGTATCGTCGTCGGTCTTGGCCCATACGATGGCCACCTGCGCGGTGGATCCGTTGGTGATCCACATCTTGGCTCCGTTCAAGATCCAGGAGCCGTCCGCCTGCCGGCGAGCCCGAGTGATCATCCCCGACGGATTGGAACCGTAGTCGGGCTCCGTGAGTCCAAAGCAGCCGATGATCTCCCCCTTGGCCATTTTCGGGAGATAGTGCCGCTTTTGCTCCTCGGAGCCAAAAGCGTAGATGGGGTACATCACCAGCGCCCCCTGCACCGACGCGAACGACCGGATTCCGGAGTCGCCGCGCTCCAACTCCTGCATGATGAGCCCGTAGCTCACGTTGTTGAGCCCGGCACACCCATACTCCTCCGGAAGATTGGCGCCAAAGACCCCGAGCTCGGCCATCCCCGGAATCAGCTCACGAGGAAATTTCCCCTCCACGTACGCCGAGCCGATGACCGGCAAGACTTGGTCGGTGACGAACGCCCGCACGGTGTCGCGCACCGCGCGCTCCTCTTCGGAGAGGACGGAATCGATATCGTAGAAGTCAGTTGGAGAGGCCATCCTATAAAAATAGCGGCCATGGATCGGGGATGCTGGCGACGAGGCGCTACGCGTCGAGATGCGCTCCGGGCACGCTTGTCCCGAGCTCGAACGCGTTTCAGCTGTTGCGAGGCGCCGCCGGGCGGGTGGCCCGGGCGCTAATCCCGATTTCGCGTGCCTTCCGGCGGAAATACTGCCCATGATCGAGGGGCAATCCATTCTCGTCCTGCCACTGGTGCACCATTTCGTGCACGAGCGTGTGCAGCACATCGTCCCATGGATCGCGTCGAATGTGCCGGCGCGAGATCGCGATTTCGGGGTGAATTCCCTCCGACGGCAACGCAGCCATGTAATGCCCCAACCGGTTTTTCATTCGGCGAGAGATGCGAATGGGAACTGTCCGCAACGCACCGTTGAACAGCTTGGCGTTGTAATACTGATGCGCCGCCGTCAACTTGGCCACCAAGGCCACGTCTTGCGGATTGGTTCGTGGCGTGCGCACCCGCGTGGTCCGAACGTCCGGCAAATCAAGGAGCCCTGTTCCTCCCATCGCCGATGGAGGCATCGCGATCCGCGTCGGCTCGAACGTGGGACGAACCGGCTGCGCCGGATGCATCACCGGCCGCTCGACCGGACGCGACCGTGGTTGCGCCGCTTCGAGCTGATCGAACAGATCGCACTGCTCCCACAACTGCCGGATCCGCGAGCGCAACGACTCTTTTAACGTGCGCAGCACGTCCGCTCCCCCGCGACGAAATCATTATCCGATGATGACCACGGCCGGATCTCCACGTCGATCGACGTCGGCGTCACCGTGATCGACTGATACGACGACGGCCGCCCGCCGCGCGACCGATCAGAGATCGTCCCCGCGGTAGATACGATGATCCGGCGGTCGCCGAATTCCACGGCGCTCACCTGCTCCTCATGATCGTGCCCGCACAACACGAGATCGACCCCCATCTCGGCGAGCGCGCGCAACACCGCATGTGGGTGCTTGAGCCCATAGCGATGCGACAACCGGCCAGCGACGGGATTGTGGTGCATGACCACCACTTTGACGCTCTCCATCGGCATCAACGCGACCTTGGTGCGCGTCGCGGCGAGCTGCTCGGGCATCACATCGCCAATGATGGACAGATCGCGTAACCGCGTCGTGAGCGTGCGCGGCGTGATCCCGTGCGACGTGTTGATGCCCACGAACGACACACCGTCCACGTCCAGCGTGGGCTCGAGGTTGGACGAGATGTAGCGCCGATAATTGTCGTACAACCGGTGATACGATCCGAGCTTGAGCGGGGCGTACCACCACGCCACGTCGTGATTTCCCGGCACGCTGATGGTGGGACAACAGCGCTCCGCTTCGCGTAGGAAGACCGCGGCACGCTGAAATTCGCCCGCCTTGGAGCGCTGCGAAAAATCGCCCGAGATCGCCACCACATCGCACATCCCGGCATCGATGGCGGCGTTGACCGCATCCACCTGCGCCAATACGGCGGGCGGACCAAAATGCAAATCCGACACGTGCAGGATTCTGGTCACGCGCGACGAACACTCACAAGCAAACGGTTGGAGGCGACCATCAGTTTGCCGGCACCACCAGCGACGCTACCTGCTCCGCTAAATCGGCGAACACCGCGTTGGACCACGCCGAGACGGGCGTTCCCGCAACGTCTCCCGTCCAGATGACCGTCGAACTCCGTGCGTCGATCGCCGCAAGCCGCAACAGCAACGCCCCCTGCTTGCCGCGATTGACGGTCCGCACTTCAACGGGAATGAGCACCACGCGTGCGTCGTTGAGCGCGATGAGCGACCGGAGCTGCGATGCGAGCGGTTCACCGATTTCGTACCGGGGTGGCTTGTGCCCAAAACGGAGCGCAATAGCCGCGACATTGTGTGGATCGGCCACGAAGTCGGCGTTTCGCTTGGCCGACCGGGTGATGTCGTCGGCCAACCGCCACGTTTGCAGACCACGGTCGCGTAACGTCGACACCAACGCCGAGTCGAGCTGCGCCAGCCAGTCACCCTGGGTGGGGAGCTGTTTGGCCCAGCCGAGTGTGTCGGCAAAGCTGACATAGCGCGTGGGAAGCATCAGCACCGACTTGGCCGCCATCCCTTCCAGCGGCGCCGGTTTCCGTGCCCGCGCGGAATCTTTGGTGGACACAGAGGGGGCAACGGTGGCCGTCGCGGGATCCGCGGCTGGCGTGGCCGGAGTCTGCGCCATCGCGACCACGCCGGTCAGCGCGAGCCCGATGCCGACACCGAACGCCCAACGGAATATCGCCTGAGAACATGTCGCGACACGCATGTCAGAAAAGCTAATTCATGAACACACGCTCCGCCTCTCCACATCGCTCAGCGCGGACGACACGGACACGCGTTCACCTCTGTGTCGGGGAGGCCAGCGCACGCACTCAAATGCACGACGATGGTCGACACCAGCGCGACGCGTTCCCCTCCTCTGGACCAAGGCGAGACATGCATTGCGGAACCAGGGATCCCCCTGCAATTTCCCTGGGTCTTTGGCCCCTTTTTGCCGGAACTGCGCTTGCGACGTCTCTCGACGATTCTTACCTGGACCGCCGTCGCCCTCGCGGGCGCCTTCGCCTTTGGCCGCCTCGCCCTCTCGCGCGGCGAAACGATCAACGCGGCCTGGCTCCTCACCGCCGCCCTCTGCACGTACGCGGTCGGGTACCGGTTCTACAGCCGGTTCATCACAGCCCGCCTGTTTGCCCTCGATGATCGTCACCCCACTCCGGCGCACCGGCTCTCCGATGGGCGCGATTACGTGCCGACCAACAAGTGGATCGTCTTTGGTCACCACTTTGCCGCGATCGCTGGGCCGGGCCCGTTAGTCGGCCCCACGCTCGCCGCGCAATTCGGCTATCTCCCCGGGGCGCTCTGGATCATCATCGGCGTCGTCCTGGGCGGCGCCGTCCAAGATCTCGTCATCCTCTGCGCCTCGCTCCGGCGCGACGGCAAATCGCTTGGACAGATGGCCGCCGAAGAGATCGGACCAGTCGCGGGCATCATCGCCCTCGTCGCCATTCTGGGGATCATGGTGATCCTCATCTCCGTCCTGGGGCTCGTCATCGTCAACGCGCTCAAAGCCAGCCCATGGGGCGTGGTCACGATCGGACTCACGATCCCCATCGCGCTCATCATGGGGATCTACCTTCGCTACATCCGGCCGCACCGCGTGCTCGAGGCCAGCGCCATCGGGATCGTCCTCCTCGTCGTCGCGCTCTTCGTTGGCCAGTGGGTGGCCCACAACTCCGCCGTCGCGCCGATGTTCACCTTGAGCAGCACGACACTCGCCTTCTCGGTCATGGCGTACGGATTCATCGCGTCCGTCACACCGGTGTGGCTCCTCCTCGCACCGCGCGACTATCTCTCTGCGTTCGTCAAAATCGGCGTAGTGGTCGCGTTGGCGTTGGGGCTGCTGCTCGTGCTACCGCCACTCCAAATGCCCGCGCTCACCACGTTCGCGAGCGTCGGAACCGGACCGGTCTTCGCGGGAAAACTGTTCCCCTTTGCGTTCATTACGATCGCATGCGGCGCCATCAGCGGTTTCCACGCACTGATCGCCTCGGGAACCACCCCCAAGCTGATCGACAAAGAAACCGACGCCCGCATGATCGGCTATGGCGCGATGCTCACCGAATCACTCGTCGCCGTCATGGCGCTCATTGCCGCCTGTCTGCTCACGCCAGGGATCTACTTCGCCATCAACTCACCAGCGAGCGCTATCGGCACCACGGTCCAAAGCGCCGCGCACGCGGTCTCGTCGTGGGGCTTTTCCATCACGCCGGACCAGCTTTCGCTCCTCGCGCACCAGGTCGGCGAACAATCGTTGCTCTCGCGCACCGGCGGCGCCCCCAGCCTCGCAGTGGGGATGGCGCAGCTCTTCTCGAATATCATTGGTGGCGACACGGCCAAAGCACTCTGGTACCACTTCGCCATCATGTTCGAGGCGCTGTTCATCCTCACTACGCTCGACGCCGGCACGCGAGTCGGCCGCTTCATTCTCCAGGATCTCGGTCAACGGATCTGGGCGCCACTCGGCCGCGTCTCCTGGTATCCCGCGGTCGTCATCGCCAGTGCACTGTTCGTGCTCATGTGGGGTCACTTTCTGTACTGGGGCGTCCGTGATCCATTGGGCGGGGTGAACTCGCTCTGGCCACTCTTTGGCATCGCCAATCAACTCCTGGCCGCCATCGCACTCTGTGTCGGCACAACGATCATCATCAATCAAGGCAAAGCGCGCTACGCTTTTTTGACCTTCGTTCCGCTCGCCTGGCTCGTGGTCGTCACCGCCACGGCGGGCTATCAAAAAATCATGTCACCGAGCCCAAAGCTCGGCTTCCTCGCACACGCCTCTACACTGCAACAGGCGATCACGACCGGCGTCTTCCCTCCCGGCGTCGCCGATGCCTCCATCGCCGCCAAGCTGATGTGGAACGACCGGCTCGACGCCGGCATCACTGCGTTCTTTTTGATTGCCGTGATCGCGATACTCGTGGCGTCGATTGCTCGATGGACACGCGGAATCCGCGACGGCGCTCGCAACGAAGCGCACGCATGAGGTGCACATGAGGTGCGTATGACAATTGCCTCGATTCTCAGCCGAATCGTCGGAGCTCCCGACTACGATGCGTATCTCGCCCATCTGCGCGAATGTCACCCCGAGCAAACACCACTCTCAAAAGAGGAGTTCGTGCGGCAGCGACTCGAAGAGCGCTACAATACCCCGGGAAACCGTTGCTGTTAGGAGAGTCGCTTGCCGCGCGACCACTCACGCGACAATAGGTTGACACCATCGGCCTTACGCCGACGCGCGCGCTCCAACCACGGTCTCCCCTACGAGCATCATGCCAACCGCCGCGGCCACGGCCAATCCGGCTCCCATGAGAAACGCGGCGGGCGCGCCAAAGCGGTCCCACACCATCCCGAACGCCAACGACGCGGGGAGCGCGCCAAGCCCAATCGCCAGATTGTACCAGCCGAGCGCGGTTCCTTTGCGCATGCCGGGAACAAGGTCCACGACGAACGCCTTCTCTGTCCCCTCCGTCATCCCGTA
>Ga0105237_10002563_pt1 | contig 22429 bp, 10 predicted proteins | sample KBSC24metaG_FD_81520 | JGI IMG/M metagenome (GOLD analysis project Ga0105237, IMG submission 81520) | Corn rhizosphere microbial communities from Kellogg Biological Station, Michigan, USA - KBS C2-4 metaG | ecosystem: Host-associated > Plants > Roots > Rhizosphere > Soil | place: Michigan, USA...
TGCGCTCAGCGAATCCGCCTATGACGGGCACTGCCTATCTTGGCGCGACAGATTGGCGAGCCAGCATCGGACTGCCGGCGCCTCGGATTGCTATTATCCAGGATCTAGACCCTACGCCGGGCGACGGAGTCATCACGAACGGCGTAGTCCGTGATCTTCCTGCGGTCAGCAATCTCGATTTCCCGATGTTTACGCCCTTCGCCGATTGCCACGTCGTAGTTTCCGTTCCGCTCTCGATCGCCGCCGAACCAGAAAAGCCCTTGAACCTAATCCGGAGTGATTAGCAGTGATCATACCCAGCCGAAAATTTCCTTCCCTGATATCCGCTATTCTGCTCGCCGCGGCAGTTGCCCTATTCTGTGGCTCATGCTCGAGAACCGCGAAAGTTGAGGCACAGGCAGCACCGGCCGCAACCACAGTCGCCGTGGTAAAAGCCACAATTGAAGATTTGTCGCGCGGGTTGGTTCTCACGGCTGAGTTCAAGCCCTTTCAGGAGGTCGACCTCATGGCTAAAGTGGCCGGCTATGTCAAGACCATCAAAGTGGACGTAGGCGACCGTGTAAAACAGGGGCAAGTGTTGGCAACTCTCGAGATCCCCGAGATGGCTGACGACCGCGCTCGGGCCAAGGCAGGAGTAGATCGATCTGTTGCAGAAGTAGCTCGCGCCAAAGATCAACTCCAACAGACTCAATCGGCCCATGAGATCGCTCACCTCTCTTATACGCGATTGGCGGAAGTCTCCAAACAGAAGCCCGGACTCGTCGCGCAACAGGAGATCGACGATGCTCATGGCAAGGACCTGGTAGCGGAGGCGCAGATTTCCGCGGCCAGATCAAACCTGGTGGCAGCGGAAGAGCAGGTGCACGTCAATGATGCGGAATTGCAGCGGATCAAGACGATGTTCGACTACACAAGTGTCACCGCGCCTTTCGCAGGCGTGGTGACCAAGCGTTACGCCGATACCGGATCGATGATCCAGGCAGGCACGGCATCGAGCAGCCAGGCGATGCCACTGGTGAAGCTGTCGGAAAACAGTCTGCTCCGCTTGATTCTTCCGGTACCTGAGTCGGCGGTGCCAACGGTGCACCTTGGACAGCAGGTAGATGTCCGGGTGCCCACGCTGAAGCGCAGTTTCCCCGGGCGAGTCGCGCGCTTCTCCGATAAGCTGTCGCTGGCGACCCGCACAATGGACACGGAAGTGGATGTTCCGAACGCCAATCTAATTCTCATCCCCGGCATGTACGCCGAGGTGAATCTGAGCCTGGACAACCGCCACCGAGTGCTTGTTGTTCCCGTTCCGGCCGTGGACGTTGGAAGCGATGAGTCTTCCGGACAAGTTGTGGTGGTGACACCCGAGAATCGCATCGAGATCCGCAAGGTACAAATCGGCCTCCAGACCTCGACCAAGGTGGAAATTCGGTCCGGTTTGAAGGAGGGAGATCTGGTGGTGGTCGGCAGCCGCGCGGGCTTGCAGCCGGGTCAAGACGTACGGCCGAAAATAACTACGATGGGATCTTCCTCATAACCGCATGTCCAGTTTCGCAATACGCAATCCCTATTTCATTGTTGTCATCTGCCTGATTATTTGCGTGGTCGGGATCACGAGCCTCGCGCGCATGCCCATTGACATGTTCCCGGCGATGAATATCCCGGTTGTTGTCGTGGCGACGTTCTACTCCGGCATGCCTCCGGAGCAGATTGAGACCGATATCACCAGCCGCTTCGAACGATTCTTCAAGCTGGGCAGTGGAATCGACCATATCGAGTCGCGCTCTCTGCCCGGCGTAAGCGTTATCAAGGTCTATTTCCAATCGAACACGAATCCGGATTCAGACGTAACGACGATTTCGAATCTGGCGATGGCGCAGTTAAGAAGACTGCCGCCCGGTACACTCCCGCCAGTTGTCTTGAAGTTTGACGCATCGAGTCTGCCCGTATGCCTGGTCACATTCAAGGGCGAGGGCCTCGACGAAACACACTTGCGGGATCTGGCCCAGTTTCAGGTGCGCAACCAGATCTCTAGCGTGCCGGGGGCGAGCGTACCTCAGCCGTTCGGCGGCAAATACCGTCAGATTATGGTGTACACGGATCCCTACAGGCTCGAAGCCCACCAGATGAGTCTGATGGATGTGGTGCGAACACTGAACATGGCAAATCTGATTTTGCCGGCAGGCGATGTCCAACTGGGCCCGCTCGACTACAACATATACACGAACAGCCAGTTGCGGACCGTCGGCGAGATCAATCAGCTCCCGATCAAAATGGTCGGGCAATCTCCAGTGCGGATCGCAGACATTGGAAACGCGGTGGATGGTCATCAAATCCAGACCAACATCGTCCGCGTGGACGGTCAACCGTCCGTCTATGTTCCGGTGCTGAAGCAGGGCGGCGATACGAATACGATCGCCGTCGTCGATGGCATAAAAGAGGCCGTACAACATCTGATCGACGTTCCCAAACAACTGATCACCCGTGTTGTGTTCGATCAGTCGAAGTTCGTGAAGACGGCGATTGAAACCCTGCTGGACGAAGGCGGCATCGGATTGTTGCTCACGACTGTAATGATCCTGGTGTTCCTCGGGAGCATCCGCGCGACCGTGGCGGTCTTCTTCTCAATTCCTCTATCGGTGCTCGCTGCATTCATTGCGCTGTCCATGGGTGGCGGCTCGATCAACAGCATGGTGCTGGGCGGGTTCGCGCTGGCGTTCTCGCGGCTGATCGATAATTCTGTGGTAGTGCTCGAGAACATATACCGGCATCTCGAGCTTGGCGAGGAGCCTGCGGTGGCGGCGGCGAAAGGCGGCCAGGAGGTGGCCCTGCCGGTGCTCGCGGCGACGCTCACCACGGTGGTCGTCTTTTTCCCCGTTACGTTCCTCTATGGCGTCAGCAAATTTCTGTTCACCGCACTGGCGCTCGCGGTAGCGCTCTCGCTATTTGCCTCGTTCGCTGTCGCCATGACGGTGGTGCCGCTGTTCTGCGCCCGCTTTCTGAAAGCCTCTTCTCATCACCACACGCCTTCCGAGGAAGTGCCCGTCATGGTGGTGCAAAAGAAGCGGCGCCGTTCCTTTGGTCAGTGGTTCAACATTTGGTTCAACGATCAATTCGAAACTTTCCTTAGGCTGTACGACAGACTAGTGGCAGCCACGCTGCGAAGGCCGGTCCTGACGCTTGGGGGATTCGCGGCTATCTTTATCCTCAGTCTCGGCCTGTTCCCGCTTCTCGGCCTTTCGTTCTTTCCCCGAACCGACGCCGGGCAATTCGTAATCAGTTTGAAAGCGCCCAGCGGCACCCGGCTCTCGGTGACAGAAAGCGAAGTAGCAAAAGTCGAAAACCTGGTGCGCGAGGTCGTTTCTCCGGAAGACTTCGGCATGATCGTTTCCAACATCGGCGCCACGCCCGACTATTCGGCAATCTACACAACGAACTCCGCCATGCACACTGCGTTCGTGCAGGTGAGCCTGAAAGACGACCACAAGATTGGCAGCTACGAGTACATCGCGCGTGTTAAGAAAAAGATGCAGACGGAACTGCCTGAATTGACGGCGTACTTCCAATCGGGGGGCATGGTGGACGCGGTTCTAAATCTCGGCCTGCCCGCGCCCATCGACGTTCAGGTGGCCGGTTCCAACATGAACCTGTCGAGCGCAACAGCCCTGAAGCTGGCAGCCAAAATCCGAAACATTCCCGGCGTCGCTGATGTCTTCACACCGCAGGACGTCGATTATCCCGCGCTGGAACTGGATGTGGACCGGATGCGCGCCAGCCAGATGGGCCTCAGCCAGCAGGAGGTGGTGACCAACATCATTACCGCCCTGACCTCGAACACTATGATCGCGCCGAGCTTTTGGATCGATCCGAAGACCGGTAATGACTACATGCTCACCGTCCAGTATCCGGAGAATCAGGTCAAAACTTTGTCCGACTTGAAAGCGATCCCACTCCGTGCGTCTAGCCAAAGCGAGCCGACCCGCCTCGACATGGTCAGCAGCATTCAACGCATCAAGTCACCCACCGAGGTGGACCATTACGAGATCCGGCGAATCACGGACATTTACGTACGGCCGTTGAACGAGGATCTTGGCCGGATCGCCAACGCGATCGACGAAATCATCGGGCAGACCAAGGTCCCGGAGGGTCTGAGCGTCACGCTGCGTGGGATGGTCCAGGGGATGCGAGCATCCTTCAAGAGCTTCGAACTCGGGTTGACGCTCGCGGTCGTCCTTTTGTACTTGATTTTAGTAGCGCAGTTCCAGTCGTTCCTCGATCCGTTCATCATCCTTCTCGCAGTTCCTCCCGGATTGACGGGCGTCATCGTTACCCTCTGGCTGACCGGTACGACACTCAATGTTATGTCGCTGATGGGCGTGGTGATGCTGGTTGGCATCGCCGTTTCCAACAGCATCCTGATCGTGGAATTCACCCGTCATCTTCGCAGCGAGGGGATGGAACCGCGGGAAGCGGTGGCGCTCGCGTGCCGCGTGCGGTTACGTCCGGTGCTGATGACTTCGCTGGCGACGATCATTGGTCTTCTGCCGATGGCCTTGAAGCTGGGTGCCGGGAGCGAATCGTATGCTCCTCTGGCCCGCGCGATTTTAGGCGGTTTGACTATTTCCGTCGCTCTGACGGTCTTCCTGGTACCCGCGGCGTATGTTCTCGTCTACGACAGAAAAAGATAAATGGCCCGAATCTCGACATTGCGAATCTTATGGGTGGTTCTGGCGGCCGGCTCCTTGTTCGCCCAACAGCAGCCCATCCATCTCAATTTGGCCGAGGCTCAGAAACAGGCGATTCAGAATAATCCACGCTTCACCGCGGCCAAGCTCAACGCCGCTGCCGCGAACCAGGTCCCTGCCGAATTCCGCGCTAATTTGGCTCCCACGGTGACAGGTAACTTAACAGGCGTGGGAGCCGATTCCGGTAGCCGCCTGGCTGCGGGCGCGTTGAACAATCCGGTCGTTTACAGCCGTTTGGCTTCGGGCGTGACCGTCAGCCAGATGCTGACCGATTTTGGCCGGACCCGCAGCCTGGTGGAGACGGCAAAACTTCGGGCGCAAGCGCAGGATCAAGCCTCTGAAAGCACGCGCGCGGATATTTTGCTGGCCACTAGCCGTGCCTATTTCAATGTTCTACGGGCGACAGCAGTGCTTCAGGTCGCACAACAAACGGTCGCCGCGCGGCAGCTTGTATCGGATCAGGTGACTGCGCTCGAGGCAAACAGGCTCAAGTCGCTGCTCGACGTCAGCTTCGCCAATGTGAATCTTGCTGATTCGAAGTTGCTGCTGTCGCAGGCCCAGAACGATTTAAAATCCTCCTATGCGGAGTTAGCCGCGGCGATGGGGTTACCGAGTCAGACGGAGTTTGTTCTTTCCGAAGAGCCAGTCCCTGGTGCACTGCCGGACCGCATCGATCCGCTCATTCAGGACGCGATTCAAAACCGTCCGGAGTTGAAAGACCTGCGATTGGAGCAGGACGCGGCGGAGCGTTTCGTGAAAGCTGAGCATTCGCTTTTCTACCCTACGATCGCGGCGCTCGGTACTGCCGGCTACGTTCCGGCCGGAGAACAAGCAATACCCGGAACGTACGGAGCTGCGGGTGTGAATGTTTCGATCCCAATTTTCAACGGCGGGTTATTCAAGGCTCGCCAGACGGAGGCGGAGCTGCGGGCGCAGGCAGCTAAACAAAACGTCAACGACCTTGCCAACCGCGTGATTCGAGATCTTCGCGTCGCCTATCTCGCCGCAAAGACCGCGTACGACCGCATCGGCTTGACGGTGGAATTGTTGAAGCAGGCACAGCTTGGGCTCGATCTCGCCCAGAGCCGTTACAATCTCGGCCTGAGCTCGATTGTGGAATTGAGTCAGGCGCAGCTCAACTTGACCTCAGCGCAAATCGCGGCGGCTAGCGCCCGGTATGAATACGAGGGGCAATGGACGGCTGTCCAATACCAGGCCGGCGCGCTACACTAGAATAAAAGTGGCGCTAGCCTGTCAGGGCTTCGTTCCGGGAAGCGTAAAACGAAAGCAGGCTCCTGCTCCCAGCTCGGATTCTACCCAGATTCGGCCTCCGTGGCGGGCGATGATTTTCCTGCATACCGCGAGGCCAATTCCATTGCCGGGGTACTTATCCTTTCCGTGCAGGCGCTTGAAAATACCAAAAATCTTTTCGCAATACTGCGGTGCGATTCCTATGCCGTTATCTTGGATTGAAAATATCCATTCATGTCCATCGCACCTGGCCGAGACACCGATTTGTAACGGTTCCGAGCTGCGGTATTTGATCGAATTACCCAGCAGGTTCTGAAAAAGCCTGGTGAGTTGAATCGGGTCACCCTGGACCACCGGTAATGGCCCTCGCGTCACGACCGCCTGGCTCTCTTCAATTCGCGACTTCAGATTGAGAAGAGACTCGTCGAGGACCTTCCCGCAATCGATCGGTTTGAAAAAATCGTTCCCCATCGAATCCACGGCGGAGAAGTCCAACAGGTCGCGAATGAGTTGTTCCATGCGCAGCGAACTGTCGATGACCGTTCGCAGAAATTGATGCCCGTCCGGCTCCAACCGCGCACCGAACCGCTTCTCAATGAGTTGGCTATACACGCAAACCGTCCGCAATGGCTCTTGCAGGTCGTGACTCGCCACATACGCGAACTGCTGAAGTTCGTCATTGGAGCGCATCAACGCTTCCGTGCGCTCGAGAACCCGTTCCTCCAAATGAGCGTTCAGTTCGTGAATCTGCTCTTCGGCTCTTTTCCTATCGGTGATGTCGCGGATCGCGATGGTGATGAGAATGCCCTCTTCCGTTTGCAAGGGGCTGAAGCTGATTTCCACGGGAAAACCCTCATCGTCGGCGTTGAGCGCATCCAATTCAAGACCCGTCTCAGACCTCAATAGAAACCCTTCTCCAGTCTCCTCATCACGCACTCGCGCAAACTGGAGGTTGCACCCTGGGACCAGTTGCCGGATATTCATTCCGATCAAATTGCCGCGTTGGAGCTCGAACAGAGACTCCATTTGGGAATTGACCATCACGATCTCGCCGTCCTCGCGGCACATGACCATGGCGTCAGGCGCCGCCTCCAGCAATGACCGGAATTTCAATTCCGCCTTCTGAAGAACTTCGGCTTGCTCGCGCAAGATCCGGGCCTGGCGCCGGAGAAGAGCGGCGTTCCGGCTAAGTTCGACAAAAACAGCTACTTTCGAACGCAGAACTTCCGGAACAATGGGCTTGAACAGGAAATCCACCGCACCGAGATCGTATCCCCTGAACAACTGCCCTTCATTCCGGTAACCCGTTAGAAAGAGAATCGGCGTGTGCCGCGACCGCGGACGTTGCCGGATCAACTCGGCCGTTTCAAACCCATCCATATCGGGCATTTTCACGTCGAGAAGGATTGCCGCGAAGTCATCGTCCAGAAGATAACGTAATGCCTCTTTCCCCGAGCGGGCCAGAACGAGCTGCTCCCCGATTCCACGCAAGGCCGCTTCGAGCGCAACGAGATTCTCCGGAGTATCGTCCACCAGCAGAACCTTAACTGCCGCTTCCGGTGAGGTGATCGGTTCCTGTATTGTATGTTTGGCAGCCGTTGACATATCTCCAGGTCAGTCTCCCGCTACAGGTGCGGCGGATTGTTGCACTTCGTGTCGTCTGTCCATCCACACACGCAGCACCGAAAATAATTGGTCCAGATCTACCGGCTTGGTAATGTAATCCGATGCTCCCGCTTCTATGCATTTCTCGCGGTCGCCTTTCATCGCTTTGGCTGTCACCGCAATAATCGGCAGAGCATGGAAGGCAGGGATTTGCCGAATCGCCCGAATCGTCTCGTAGCCATCCATCTCCGGCATCATGATGTCCATAAGAACAACGTCGACCGCAGGCGTCTTGCGCAGGGCTTCGATTCCTGCCAATCCATTCTCGGCATGGATCACCTGCAGATTGTGTTGCTCCAGTATACTCGTCAGCGCAAAAATATTGCGAATGTCGTCGTCAACGACGAGAACTCGTTTGTCGGCAAGCGCTATTCCACTCCGGCGCACTTCCTCCAGAACAGACCGCTGCTCTTCGCTCAGATCGGCCTCGTTTCTGTGCAGCAGGAACACTACTTCATCCAGCAGCCGCTCCGGGGACGGCGCGTGCTTCACAACGCCGGTCCGCGCCAGCCGGATCATCTCTAAATCTTCCTGTTCGGTCGCCTTCCGTTTGCTGAAGAGAACGACTGGCGGGGGTTGCGGGTAGACTTGATCCTGGATCTGGTGAACCAGCTGCATCGGCGAGATGTCCTTCAGCCGCAAATCCACAACCATCGCGTCCGGTCGCCGTTTTTTCGCCAGCTCGAGGGCTTCTCGTCCCGATGCCGCCTCAATGATCTCAACGTCGGGGCCCGCCAGCGTCTCCTGCATATTGAGACGTCTTTTTTCCTCTGTGCTGACCAGGATCAACCTCTTAACTTTCTGCTGCAGAGAGTCGCAGATTCCCTCAAACGCGCGGACCAGGTTATCTTTGGGGATTGCTTTTTCCAAGTAGGTCATCGCCCCGAGTGCGAACCCACGGCGTTTGTTCTCATCTCCGGAAATCACGTGAATTGGAATGTGCCTGCTGGCCGGGTCGTGCTTTAGCCGGTCCAGAATGGTCCAACCCACCATATCGGGAAGTCTGATGTCGAGAGTGATGGCGCCCGGCCGGAATTCACGAACCAGTGACAACGCTGTATCGCCGCGAGATGCAATCAGCGCTTTCAGCCCGCGATCATGCGCCAGATCCAGAAGGATTCGCGCGAACGTGACATCGTCCTCCACAATCAGAAGAATCGGATCGCCGGGCTGAATCAGGTGCCGGTCGTCTTCCACGACGAACTCTTCGGCAATCGAAGCCGATTCGCCCTCGTCGGCGGCCACAACCATCTCTCGATTGTTTTCCGATGGCGAGATGGATATTTCAGCCGGCAGTAATGTCGTTTTTGCGCTATCCGGTCTCGGCGTTGTTGCCATTGTGGCAATGTAGGTCTGAGGTAAATAAAGCGTAAACGTACTGCCAACGCCCGGGGCGCTCTTCAGCCGGATCTCGCCGCCGAGAAGCCTGGCCAATTCGCGGCTGATCGACAACCCCAATCCAGTGCCGCCGTACTTGCGACTGGTGGTGCCGTCCGCTTGTAGAAACGCTTCGAAAATGATTCTTTGCTTGTCTTGCGGGATACCAATTCCAGTATCCATGGCCGAAAACGCAATCACTGCTTTGGCGCGGTTCAGCACCGGATGATTCACGCTCCATCCGCTCGTTGCTCGCTCCAAATGCAGATGCACGGAGCCATGTTCGGTAAATTTGATAGCGTTGGAAAGCAAATTCTTGAGTACCTGCTGCAACCGCTTGGCATCTGTTACGATACTTTCCGCCGGCAGGTTCTGATCCAGGTCGGTGATAAAGTCCAAGCCTTTGTTCTCGGCGACGTGGCGGAAGGTGCGTGAACAGTAATCGCGCAGATCCTCAAATCGTACGCTTCCCACTTCCACATCCATCTTCCCGGACTCGATTTTGCTGAGATCGAGAATATCGTTGATTAGGGCAAGCAGATCGGTACCCGACGAATGAATGGTCTCGGCGTACTTGACCTGCTTCGGCGTCAAATTCTTGTCGCTGTTTTCGGCCAACATCTGAGCCAGAATTAAGAGATTGTTCAGCGGCGTCCGAAGCTCGTGACTCATGTTCGCCAGGAATTCGCTCTTGTATTTCGAGGTAAGAGCCAACTGCTCGGCCTTCTCCTCAAGCGCCGCCTTTGCCTGCTCCACCTCGCGGTTCTTAGTCTCAACCTCGGTTTTTTGTTCGGCCAATAGTTGCGCTTTCTCTTCCAGCTCCGCGTTGGTCTTCTGTAATTGTTCGGCCAGCGCCTGGCTTTGCTTCAGAAGTTCCTCTGTCCGCATCGTAGCCGCAATCGTATTGAGCACGATTCCGATGCTTTGCGTCAATTGATCGAGGAACGAAAGATGCACGTCGCTGAAGTGACGGAAGGAAGCCAGTTCGATGACCGCCTTGGCCTCTCCCTCAAAGAGAACAGGCAGCACCACGATGCTGACCGGCGTACCGGCAGCCAGACTCGAAGTAATTCGGATCGCATCGGGGGGAACCTCCGTCACAAGGATCCGCGCGCGTTCCAGGGCGCACTGGCCTACCAGTCCCTGTCCCATTCTGAAAGTTTTTGGAGTGAGGTCGTCTGCATCCGAAGCGTAGCCGGCAAGCAGCTTCAACGCCGGGAGTTCATCGTTGGATTCGGCGATATAGAAGCTGCCCCCCTGCGCACCGACTAGAGGCGTCAGCTCCGAGAGCAGAAGCTTCGACACAGTTAACAGATCGCGTTGCCCCTGTAGCATTCCGGTGAATTTCGCGATGTTCGTTTTCAGCCAATCCTGGTCGGTATTCTTACGGGTTGTCTCCGCCAGGTTGACGATCATTTCATTGATATTGTCTTTCAAAGCCGCGACTTCGCCTTGCGCAGCGACCGCGATGGACCGCGTGAGATCGCCTTTGGTCACCGCAGTGGCGACATCAGCGATGGCGCGAACTTGCGTCGTCAGATTTGCGGCGAGCTGATTCACGTTATCCGTCAAATCGCGCCAGATACCCGCTGCTCCCGGAACTCGAGCCTGGCCGCCGAGTTTTCCTTCGATTCCGACTTCGCGCGCAACGTTGCTGACCTGATCCGCAAAGACTGCCAGCGTATCGATCATGCCGTTGATGGTGTCGGCGAGTTGCGCAATTTCACCTTTTGTTTCGAGGACAAGTTTGCGTTTCAGATCTCCATTCGCCACGCCAGTAACTACCGTCGCGATCCCGCGAACCTGCGTAGTGAGGTTCGCTGCCATCGAGTTCACGTTGTCGGTCAGATCCTTCCAGGTCCCGGCGACGCCTTTCACTTCGGCCTGTCCTCCCAGTTTGCCTTCCGTTCCTACCTCACGGGCGACTCGGGTGACTTCCGATGCGAAGCTGTTCAACTGGTCGACCATCGTGTTGATGGTGTTCTTCAGCTCCAGAATTTCGCCGCGCACATCTACGGTGATTTTTCGGCTCAAGTCGCCGTTCGCCACGGCTGTGGTCACCTGAGCAATGTTGCGGACCTGCGCCGTCAGATTGCCGGCCATGGAATTCACGCTATCCGTCAAATCCTTCCATGTTCCGGCCACTCCGCGAACCTCCGCCTGGCCACCCAGTTTGCCTTCCGTTCCCACTTCGCGCGCCACACGTGTGACCTCGGCCGCAAAGGATCCAAGTTGATCCACCATGGTGTTGATGGTGTTCTTAAGCTCCAGGATTTCGCCGCGCACGTCCACCGTGATCTTGCGCGATAGATCACCCTTTGCTACTGCCGTGGTGACTTCCGCAATATTGCGAACCTGAGTTGTCAAATTCGCCGCCATGGAATTCACGCTGTCTGTGAGATCCTTCCACGTACCGGCGACTCCGCGTACGTCGGCCTGGCCGCCCAGCTTGCCTTCAGTACCGACTTCGCGAGCGACGCGAGTGACTTCCGATGCGAAGGATCCGAGTTGGTCCACCATCGTATTAATGGTGTTCTTTAATTCCAGAATTTCCCCTCGGGCATCCACCGTAATCTTCGTGGTCAAATCACCTTTGGCGACGGCCGTTGTGACTCCCGCGATGTTGCGAACCTGGTTGGTCAGGTTGCTGGCCATGGAATTCACCGAGTCCGTCAGATCCTTCCATGTACCGGCGACCCCTCGGACGTCGGCCTGGCCTCCGAGCTTTCCTTCCGTGCCTACTTCACGCGCCACGCGAGTCACTTCGCCTGCAAACGCGTTGAGCTGATCGACCATCGTGTTGATAGTGTTCTTCAACTCAAGAATTTCGCCTCGTGCGTCTACCGTAATCTTGGTGGACAAATCGCCCAACGCCACGCCGGTCGTCACCTGCGCAATATTTCGGACCTGGCTGGTCAGGTTGCCGGCCATGAAGTTCACGCTATCCGTCAGATCTTTCCACGTGCCGCCGACGCCTTTCACTTCGGCCTGCCCGCCCAGTTTTCCTTCCGTGCCGACTTCGCGCGCCACGCGCGTCACTTCGCCGGCGAACGCGTTGAGCTGATCGACCATGGTGTTAATGGTGTTTTTCAGCTCAAGGATTTCGCCGCGAACGTCGACCGTAATTTTGCGGCTTAAATCGCCCCGGGCGACGGCCGTCGTAACTTCGGCGATGTTGCGAACCTGTCCCGTTAAGTTGCGGGCCATCGAATTTACGCTGTCGGTCAGATCTTTCCATGTTCCAGCGACGTCGCGCACGTCGGCCTGACCGCCGAGTTTTCCTTCCGTACCCACTTCGCGCGCGACTCGGGTAACTTCCGATGCGAACGAACTAAGCTGATCGACCATCGTATTGAAGGTATTCTTCAGCTCCAGAATTTCACCCCGGACATCGACCGTGATCTTGCGCGAGAGATCGCCGCGAGCGACCGCCGTTGTGACTTCGGCGATGTTGCGCACCTGGTTGGTCAGGTTGCTGGCCATCGAGTTCACGGAATCGGTCAAATCCTTCCAGGTGCCCGCGACTCCTTTCACTTCGGCCTGACCGCCGAGTTTGCCCTCGGTGCCGACTTCGCGCGCCACGCGCGTCACCTCCGATGCAAACGCGTTGAGCTGGTCCACCATGGTGTTGATCGTATTTTTCAACTCCAGAATTTCGCCGCGCACATCGACCGTAATCTTGCGCGAGAGGTCGCCGTTGGCAACAGCGGTTGTGACTTCGGCAATGTTTCGGACCTGCGCTGTGAGGTTGCCGGCCATGGAGTTCACGCTGTCCGTAAGGTCCTTCCAGACGCCGCCGACTCCCTTCACCTCCGCCTGTCCGCCCAGCTCGCCTTCCGTACCGACTTCGCGCGCCACACGCGTTACTTCGGAAGCAAACGCGTTGAGCTGATCGACCATGGTGTTGATCGTATTTTTCAACTCCAGAATTTCGCCGCGCACATCGACCGTGATTTTGCGCGAGAGATCGCCGTTGGCTACAGCGGTTGTGACCTCGGCGATGTTCCGAACTTGCGCCGTAAGATTGCCGGCCATCGAGTTCACGCTGTCCGTAAGATCCTTCCAGACGCCGCCGACGCCCTTCACCTGCGCCTGTCCGCCAAGTTTGCCCTCAGTACCTACCTCGCGAGCGACTCTGGTAACTTCTGAACCGAAGCTGTTGAGCTGGTCGACCATCGTGTTGATGGTATTCTTCAATTCGAGAATTTCGCCGCGAGCATCTACCGTGATCTTCGTGGAGAGATCGCCTTTCGCCACCGCGGTTGTCACGCCCGCGATATTACGAACCTGGTTCGTCAGGTTGCCGGCCATCGAGTTGACGCTTTCCGTCAGATCTTTCCATGTACCCGCAACACCGGTAACTTCCGCCTGGCCTCCCAACTTACCTTCCGTGCCGACTTCTCTGGCGACGCGCGTGACCTCTGAAGCAAACGAACTGAGCTGATCGACCATGGTGTTGATCGTATTCTTGAGCTCAAGAATTTCGCCACGCACCTGGACCGTAATTTTGCGCGACAAATCGCCCTTGGCCACGGCGGTGGTTACCTCGGCGATATTACGGACCTGTCCCGTCAGGTTGCCGGCCATCGAATTGACGCTGTCCGTCAGATCTTTCCAGGTACCCGCTACGCCGCGTACGTCCGCTTGACCGCCGAGAATACCCTCGGTGCCGACTTCCCTCGCCACACGCGTTACTTCTGACGCGAAGGCGTTCAATTGGTCAACCATCGTGTTGATGGTGATTTTGAGCTCCAGAATTTCGCCCCGGACATCCACCGTGATCTTGCGCGATAGATCTCCATTCGCCACAGCCGTGGTTACGCCCGCGATGTTGCGGACCTGCGCCGTCAGATTGCCGGCCATCGAGTTGACGCTGTCGGTGAGATCCTTCCAGACGCCTCCGACTCCCCTCACTTCCGCTTGTCCGCCGAGCTTCCCTTCCGTACCCACTTCGCGAGCCACGCGGGTTACTTCCGATGCAAAAGAACTGAGCTGGTCGACCATCGTGTTGATGGTGTTCTTCAGTTCGAGAATTTCACCTTGGACATCGACGGTGATTTTGCGGGAGAGGTCTCCGTTTGCGACGGCCGTTGTGACTTCAGCGATGTTCCGTACTTGCGCGGTCAGATTGCCGGCCATCGAGTTCACGCTGTCCGTGAGGTCTTTCCACACGCCGCCGACGCCTTTCAGCGTCGCCTGTCCGCCGAGCTTTCCTTCAGTCGCCACTTCGCGCGCGACGCGGGTTACTTCCGAGGCGAACGAGTTCAACTGCTCCACCATCGTGTTCACCACGCGGGCCGTGTGCAGGAACTCGCCTCGCAGCGTTCGTCCGTCCACTTCAAGGGCCATCGTTTGCGACAAATCGCCCTTGGCCACAGCGCCGATCACTCTGGCGATCTCGGTGGACGGCTGCATAAGATCCCCGATCAGGTCGTTCACCGACTGGATGCACTCGGACCAGTCGCCCGTAGCGGAGCCATCGAGAGAGGCGCGCTGGGTAATTTTTCCTTCTTTGCCGACCGCATTGCTGATGCGCACCAACTCTCCGGCCATTCGCTCATTCCGGCGAATGATTTCATTGAGAGTATCGGCAATCTTCCCGGCGACTCCAGTGCGGTCTACGGGCAGACGAACTGAAAAATCACCGTCCCGGAACGCGACCAAAGCTCCTAGCAGTACGCTCGCATCCAGAACATCCGTGACAGATTCGGGTCTCATGGTTCAATCCTTCCAAAGTGTAATCGGACAGTCAAGATGACGAGAGATTAGACTTCACGACATCTACTATCTTCCACATTCGCCTAATTAGGGTACAAAACTTGACCGTAGACTCGGGGCTATCGTGAAAGTTTCAGCTTTTTTTGGAATCAGACGTGCTCTAGGATACACGCCTTAGTACTGCTGGACCGCAGGGTCCAGTGGCGGGATAAATGACAGCACAATGTGTGGGTTGGAATAGGTTTTTTACTTGAGATCGCGCCAATCTTTCTCGTTCAGCTCGACATGAAATTTCTTGGCAGCGGCCTTGATGCGTTTCCAGGCTCCATCGCGCTCGGCGTCGGTTACACCCTGTACTTGGTTGAAACGCGCAATTGCGTTCCGAACGTGCGCGGCATCATAAATGGGCTCCTTCTGTTCCTTCGGGAAGGCGAAGTTTTCATCAGAGATATGTTCGCGGGTTGCTTGTTTGATTTTGGACATATCTCTTGCGGAGCAATTCGACTGCCAAAACCGGGTTGATTCAACTCTTCGGCAGGCTCGCCACGTTCCAGCCACCGCCCAGCGCTTTCACCAACAGGACGCTCGCATCCATGCGGCGGCGGAGAATATCGACTTCGGTGCGTTCATTGGTGAGCGCGATGGTCTGCGATGTAATCACGTCGAGGTACGTCGCAAGACCACCCTTATAGCGGTTTGTCGCGAGCAGCAGCGACTCCTCGGCGGCTTTCACCGCGTCGCGTTGTGTCTTGGCTTCGTCGGAAAGCACTCGTAGTGCGGCGAGGTTGTCTTCTACCTGTTGAAAGGCTGTCAGCGTGGTCTGGCGGTAATCGGCCACTGTGGCGTCGTAGTTTGCGATTGCGCCTTCCGACGTTGCGCGGCGGCGGCCTCCATCGAACGCGGTCTGCAGCATCGAAGGTCCGACGGCCCAGAAGCGGCTCGGCCAGTTGAACCAGTTGGTGACGGAGCTTCCCAGCAGACCGCCTGCGGCGCTGATCAGAAGTGATGGGAAGAAAGCCGCCCGAGCGATTCCAACCTGGGCGTTCGCTTCCGCTACGCGCCGCTCGGCCGACGCGATGTCAGGGCGCCGCTCCAGCAATTGCGAAGGCATACCTACCGGGATCACCGGCGGATTCAACTTCTGGGGCAGCGGAGGGATCGAGAAATCTTCCGGCGGTTTACCGATCAGCGTCGCGATGGCATGCTCAAATTGCGCGCGCAGCTGACCGGTGTCGATGTCTTGTGCACGCGTGCTTTCCAATTGGGTCTGGGCTTGCGCCAAATCCGCTTTCGGCGCGAGTCCGCCGGAATAGCGATTCTGCGTCAGCTCCACCGCCCGCGTGTATGTGGTCACGGTCTCGTCGAGAAGCGCCTTTTGCGCGTCCAAGCTGCGAAGTTCAAAATAGTCGACGGCCAATTCCGAGTGCAGGCTCAGATTGACTGTTTGCAAATCTCCCGCGGTGGCTTGGAATTCTTCCCTGGCCGCCTCGACGGAATGGCGCACGCGGCCCCACAAATCCACTTCATAGTTCAAGTCGATCGGTAGAGTGAACTCGTTGTAACCGCGGCCGGCCCCGGCAAAAGCCGTGTTGGCGGATGCGTGGGCATTGACGACGGAAGGCGCCGTTGAGATCGTCGGGAACTGATCGGCCCGGTTGAATTTGATCATTGCGCGAGCTTGACGGAAACGCGCTTCGGCCGCTTTCAACGTCTGGTTGGCCGGCTCGATCTGTTCTTCCAGCTCGTTGAGCTTCGGATCTTGGAAGGTCTCCCACCATTTCGGGCGTATCACCGCATCAGCAGGCTCCGCAGTCTTCCAACCTGCGTCTTCCTTGTATTCCGCCGGCGGGGACTCTTTGTAGGCGGACGGCGTGGCCACTGTCGGCACCTTATATTTCGGGCCTACGCTACAGTTTGCCAACGCGAACAAAGACAGCACGACAAGGATTGCTTTCTTGCTGCTCATTCTGCGCCTCCGGAGGCGGCGTGTACCTCCATCCCCGTGGTTAGGGAGTCGGCCGGATTTACGATCACCGCATCGGCTGGGTGCAATCCATTCACGACTTCCACTTCGCTGCCGAAATCACGTCCCATGGTGAAGGGCACAAGCTGCGCGTGTCCGTTCCGAACTACGGCGACCCGCAGTCCCTCGGACCGGAAGAGCAAAGTATTGACCGGAACAGTGAGCGCCCGGACCTTGGAAGGCAACTTGAGATGAACAGATGTGTATGCCCCTGGAAACAATTCGCCGGTCGCGTTGTTCACTTCGATTTCGGTGAGCAGTGTTCGTGACGCGGGATCAATCGCTTCGGTGGTGCGCGATAGAGTGCCCCGGAACCGCCGGCCGGGGAATTCGTTAAACGTGAGATCGGCCGTGCTCCCAACTCTGGCGGCGTGCGAGTAAACCTGCGGAACATTCACGAAGACGCGCAGCGTTCCGGTGGACGCCTCGTGGAACAACTCCTTGCCCGGACTGTTCGCGCCTGAATCAATGAGCGCTCCGATATCGGTGTTGCGCGCCGTGATGACACCGTCGAAGGGCGCGTAGAGTTTCTGGAAGCCCTGCGTCTGCTCGAGGCGTCGCACAGTGGCCTCGGCGGAATCGACAATGGCTTTCTTCGCGTTCAGATCGCCTATTTTGTCGTCGGTCTCCTGCTGCGAGACGGAGTCCGTCTTCAACAGAAACTGATAGCGTGTGGCGGTCGATTGGGCCAACGCCAGGTTGGCCTTAGCTGTCGCCAGATCGGCACGTACTTGTTGAAGCTGCTGGTCAATCTCCGGTGTCTCGATATCAGCGAGAGGCTGCCCAGCCTTTACACGGGCACCGATATCCACGTACCATTTTTTCAAATATCCATTGGTGCGGGCGTAGATGGGCGAATCGGTGAACGCCTGGATGTTGCCAGGCAGCACGATTTCCTCGGCCGCATCTGATAGCTTCGGATGAACGATAGAAACCGTGGGAATCGCCATTTGCCCGGTCTCCTGCTTCAATGTGGACTCGGCGCGCACGCGCGCGGTGATGCCGTTATAGATCAGGAAGGCCAACGCGCAGGCCGCAAGGGCAAACACCAGGAACATCACGAAACGGAAACCGCTGGAGCGCGGTGGTGGCGGCGTCTGTTTTGATTCCGCCTGTTCCGGTTCTACCAATGTGTTATCGAGCATGGATGGGATCCTCCTGATTGATCTGTTGCTGGTTATCGGCCTTTTTAGTCCGCCTGTGCAAAATTCCGAATACAACCGGAACGAAGAACAATGTCGCCACGGTGGCGCAGGTTAGCCCGCCAATGACACCGCGCCCGAGAGGTGCGTTCTGCTCACCGCCTTCGCCCAGGCCTAACGCCATGGGGATCATTCCGATGATCATGGCGAGCGCCGTCATCAGCACTGGGCGGAAACGCGTAGACCCTGCCTCCAGCGCCGCTTCCAACGGGTCGCCGTGTTCGGCGAGCTTTTCCCGCGCGAAGCTCACCACCAGAATGCTGTTCGCGGTGGCCACACCGATGCACATGATGGCGCCCATCAACGCAGGAACGCTGGCGGTCGTGTGCGTCAGGAACAGCATCAGAATGATTCCGGCGAGAGCCGCCGGTAGTGCCGTGATGATGATGAACGGGTCGAGCCACGATTGGAAATTCACGACGATCAGCAGGTAAACCAGTACGATCGCGGCGGCCAAACCGATGAGCAGACCGCTAAACGACGTGCGCATTGTTTCCACTTGACCGCGAAGGACGAGCTGCGATCCGCGCGGCAGTGATTTGCGGGCATTGGTCAGAACGCCGTCAATATCCTTGGCCACTGCTCCAAGATCGCGGCCATCGACGGACCCGTAGATGTCGACCACGCGTTGTATGTTCCAGTGATTGATCGTGCGCATGCCGGAGTAGCGCGTAATATTAGCGACGTCCCCCAGGATTTCCGGCCGCGTTGAATTCTGTCCGCTAATGGGAGTGTTTTGCAAATCCTGCAATGTCTGGATGTTGTATTGCGGTGTTTGCGTCACCATGATGTAACTCACCCCGTTTTTCGGATTGAGCCAGAACGACGGCTGCGTCTGGAAGCTGCCGCTGAGCGAAATCAGCAGGCTGGTGGCGATATCGCGCTGCGTGAAGCCGCTTCCGGCCGCCTTCGTACGATCAACCTCGATGTGGAAACGTGGTTCGTCGAAGACCTGCTGGATGCGCAAGTCCGTGGCTCCGGGAATTTGCTTGATCTGGTTGAGGACGCGATCGGCAATCTGACGGTTGCCCTCTATGTTGGCGCCGATGAATTGAATATCGATCGGCGCAGGCAGGCCAAAATTGAGAATCTGCGTCACGATATCCGCGGGCAGGAAGTAGAATGTCACGCCCGGAAATTTGCGGGCAAGGCCGGCGCGCAACGTGCGAACATAACGCTCCGTGGGATGGTGTTCAGGCGAGAGCGAAACGAGTATATCGGCGTCTTCGGTACCACTGGTAGCGGAATTGCTATACGCGGTGTTGATGCCACTATAAGGCAGCCCGATATTATCGAGCACGCTGACCACTTCCTGTTTTGGGATTTGGCCGCGTATGTAAGTCTCTACCAGATCGCAGAGACGAGCGGTTTCTTCGATGCGGGTACCCGTCTTAGCGCGCAGGTGCAGTTTGAACTGCCCCGTATCGGTGTCGGGGAAGAAGTCTTGTCCCAGCCAGGGAATCAGCGCGAATGTGGCGAGACATGCGGCGAGGAAAACGGGTACAAAAACAAAACGACGATAGATGAAAGCTGTGAGCATCACCTGGTAGCCGGTGCGGATTCGATCGAAACCGCGTTCAAACGCGCGTTGGAAAAGGACGAAGGGATTGCGGCTGCGGACTGATGCGTGTTGCTTGACGCGCAGCAGGTACATGGCGAGAGTGGGGACCAGCGTCCGCGACAGTATGTAGGAGGCAAGCATCGCGAATACGACCGCTTCAGCGAGCGGTACGAAGAGATATTTCGCTACGCCACCCAGAAGGAACATGGGTATGAAGACGATACAAATACAGAGCGTCGAAACCAGTGCGGGAATCGAGATCTGGCCCGCGCCTTCGAGAATCCCCGTATGTAGATCTTTGCCTTCTTCGAGGAACCGCTCGATATTCTCGATCGTTACCGTGGCGTCATCCACTAGGATGCCAACCGCCAGGGCAAGACCGCCGAGAGTCATGATGTTGATAGTTTCGTGCAACGCGCCCAATACGATGATCGAAGAAAGGATCGAAAGCGGGATCGAAATGGCGATGATAATGGTGCTGCGCCAGCTTCCCAGAAAGATCAGGATCATGATGCCGGTGAGGCACGCCGCGATAATCGCTTCCCTGACGACTCCGCTGATGGACGCGCGCACGAAGATCGATTGATCGGCGAGCGGTTGCAATCGGAGCTGGGGCGGAAGGGTGGCGGCGAGCTTGGGCAGCAGCTTTTTCACCCCCTCAACCACATCGAGAGTGGATGCGTTGCCGGCTTTCAGAATGGTCAAAAGCGCGCCGCGTTGGCCGTCCTGGCGGACGATATTGGTCTGCGGAGAGAAGCCGTCGCGGACATGCGCTACGTCGCGAATATAGATCGTGGAATTGTTGACGACCTTGACCGGCAGGTCATTGATTTCGGCGACGGTTTTTGGACTGCTATTCATGTCCACGTCGTATTCAAACTGTCCGAGCTTCGCAGTACCGGACGGCAGAATCAGGTTCTGCGTGTTCACCGCATTGACCAGGTCCATCGGAGACAGATTTTTCGACTGAAGTTGGGCCGGATTCAGGTCGATCATGATTTGCCGCTGCTTACCGCCGTACGGCCAGGGGACCGCCGCGCCTGGAACCGTGACCAGTTGCACTCGCAGAAAATTCGTTCCCAGGTCGTTCAGGTCCTGTTCTCCTAAAACGTTGCTGGAGAGAGCCAATTGCAGAATCGGCACGCTGGATGCGTTATAAGTAAGGACCAGCGGGGGCGAAATCCCTGGGGGCATCTGCCTGAGCGTGGTTTGAGACACCGCCGTCACTTGGGCCATGGCGGTGCGGATATCGGCATTTGGTTGTAGAAAAATTTTGACGACGTTCAGTCCATCGAGCGTTTGTGATTCAATATGCTCAATGTCGTTAACGAGGGTGGTGAGAACGCGCTCGTAAACCGAAGTGATGCGCCCTTCCATCTCCTCCGGATTCATGCCATTGTATTGCCAGACGACGGCGATGACGGGAATATCGATGTTCGGGAAAATGTCGGTTGGCGTGCGAAGAATTACGAACGGGCTGATAAGCAGGATTAGAAGAGCCAGAACGATAAAAGTGTAGGGGCGTGATAGTGCGGTTCTGATCAGCCACATGTGAGTTCGCCGTCCATACGGGGTCAGATGAGTTACGAGACGCAGAAGTTTCGTAAATGGCGTGTCGAATTCGTAACGGTATGAATCATATAGGGCATGGGGATGACTGAAACGGTCGAAAGCACGAAGCGTCCGGGACGCCCTCGCGACAAATCGGCTCGCCAAAGAATTCTCGATGCCGCACTAGAAATCGTTGAGGAGGTTGGATTCGCTCAAGTCACAACATGTGCGATCGCTGAGCGGGCCGGGGTGGGGAAGGCTACGGTGTACCGGTGGTGGCCGAATAAAGCGGCCGTGTTGATTGAGGCGTTCCGCGAGGCCGTGGCCCCCGAGGTTCCATTCGTCGATACAGGCTCGTTCGAAGCGGACATCCGGCTGCAGGTTGAGAAATTCGTACGGATGCTGATCAGTCCTAAAGGAAGGATGCTGGCCGCGATTTTGGCCGCGGCCCAGAACGATGCCGACGTCGCGGCGGCCCTGATGGATTACTGGGTTCGCCCGCGACGGGCGGAGGCCAGTGCGGCCATGGAACGTAAGGAGCAGTGGAAGGAACATGCCGGCGGCATCGACACCGGGCTGCTACTGGACATGCTGTATGGGCCTCTTTATTTCCGGCTGCTTACTGGCCTGCCGCTTTCGCCGGAGTACGCCGATGAAGTTGCGGAGTTTGTGTTGCGCACTTTGCGTGCGAAGTGATGCTCATAGTCTGGGGTCAACGGGTTCGCTTTCCAATGCGAGCACCGCGAACGCACATTCGTGGACGCGGCGTAGCAGCTCGCGAGAGATGAATCGGCGAAGGCCTTCGACGCGGATCGCGAATTCGCGCGGCGCGAGGGACTGCTTCGACGCGAGCCCGCGGGCGCGCAGACGTTCGATCTGATCGGTGCAGTGTACTCAGGTCCGTAGATGATCCGCAGGTATTCGCGCCCGCGGCACTTCATCGCTGGTTGCACCACTCCACGCTTTCCCCGTGCGATGAAGTCTGTCGGTTTTTCGACCATCCCTTCGCCGCCGGCGGCGGTCAATGTTTCCCACCACTCGGCGGCCGATGCTCTAGCTAAGGCTCGTAGTTTCTATCGCCGAACGCTACGCCGGCCGCGGCGTCCAAATCCTGGATCTGATTCAGGAAGGCAACACCGGACTAATGATGGCAGCCCAACAATTCGACTATAGACGCGGCTACCGGTTCTCGACCTACGCCACCTGGTGGTACACCAGGCGATCGTGCGAGCGCGCTCGGATGAATCTTTATGAGATCCTTGTGGCCTTTTAACGGCTTTTTCATGCCTCCGCGAGTACGGTCGAGGTGGAGGCCGGAAGGCATAGTGAAAATCGAAGCGGTGATCCA
>Ga0105237_10002564_pt1 | contig 22427 bp, 23 predicted proteins | sample KBSC24metaG_FD_81520 | JGI IMG/M metagenome (GOLD analysis project Ga0105237, IMG submission 81520) | Corn rhizosphere microbial communities from Kellogg Biological Station, Michigan, USA - KBS C2-4 metaG | ecosystem: Host-associated > Plants > Roots > Rhizosphere > Soil | place: Michigan, USA...
ACGTACCCGTTCACACCGCACGGAACGGATCAGGTCAGGGCCACGATCCGGTCGTTCACGCCGCACGGGCCCTACGTGCTGATGCAGTTCGTCCAGACCGTCGACGGCGTCGACCACGCCGCCTCGCTGGTTGCCAAGACGATCGACGCGCAGGGCCCGTCGATCGATCAGTTCAAGGCGGCAGACGAGGGTGCGCTGGCCGCAGTCCCGTTGGACCCCACCGGATTACTGGCGAAGGTCTTGCCGACGATCAAGGGCGCCACCGCGAAGAACGCCGTCTACGACATTCGCGGGGCTGCGCACTTTCAGACAGATCCGATCGCCTCGACGAAACTGTTCAAGGACAACGGCGTATCGGAGATCGCGATGGCCAAGACGAACGTCTACCAAGCGAAGGACGAGGCAGGCGCGAGGGCCGTCACCGACTCGTTCGGCATGGAGGTCACCGCGGAGGGCACCAAGCCCGCGGACCCGGTGCCCGCGCTGCCGAACAGTCACTGCATGGGGTTTCCGAAGGGTTTCTACTGCGTCGCGCCGGCGGGACGGTATGCGATCGAGGCCAGGGGTGAGCAGTTGAAGGACGTGCAGCAACAGATCGCCGCGCAGTACGTGATCCTCACGGCGCACTGAGCCGCGCGTCGAAATCTGCACCTTGGCTGTTGTCGGCTGGAAGTCGCAGCCCTCGTGCAGATCTCGGCGCAGGGTTTCGCCGGTTCGGCGCTAGGGTGGCGCGGTGCGGAGTTCGCAGACCTGGGCCCGGGCCGCGTCGATCATCGCGGCTGCAGTGGTGGCAGCGCTGCCAAGTGCGGGGATCAGTGGAGCGCAGGGCGATCCCAATGCCCTGTGGAACATCGTCAACGGCAGCTGCGTCCCTGATCAACTGCAGCACGATGACGCCGCGCCCTGTGCGCAGGTCGATCTGAGCGCAGGCGAGGAGAACGGCTATGCGGTACTGAAGGACCTCGTCGGGCCGCTGCAGTTCCTGCTGATCCCGACCGCTCGCGTCACCGGCATCGAGAGTCCGGAGGTCCTGGCGCCCGGCTCCCCGAACTACTTCGCGGCGGCCTGGCGCGCCCGATCCTTCGTCGAGGAGCGCGCTGGACGGACGTTGCCGCGGGATTGGGTGAGCCTCGCGATCAACTCCGAGCAGGCGCGGACGCAGACCCAACTTCACATCCACGTCGACTGTGTAAGCGCCGACGTACACGAAGCGTTGGTGCAACATTCATCCGAGATCGGCCCCGTATGGACCGACTTCCCGGTGCCGCTGGCCGGCCACCGCTACGCCGCCGTCGCCGTCGGCGGTGAGGATCTGGACGCGGCCGACCCGTTCACGCTCCTGGCCGACGGCGTTCCCGGCGCACGCACCGACATGGGCAACCAGACGCTCGTGGTGGTCGGCACGACCGGACCGGACGGCAATCTGGGGTTCATCGTCCTCGCCGATCACGTGGACGAGGCCACCGGGGACAGGGCAGCCGGAGAATCGCTGCAAGATCACCAGACGTGTGCAGCGCCGACCGTCGGAAAGTAACTCGACGACGGCCGAAAGGTACTGGCGCCGAAGAGTTTCAGAGTCGAACGAGAACCGCGACGTAGCCGATCGGGATGCCGGTCTTGGTGGCGATGCACCTGCGGGCAGCCAGCTCGACCGTCGCGCGACGACGGGTGTGGGTGACGCTGCCGATCTCGGGGATCCGGATCAGCCACCCGTCCGATTCGCGGCTGACTTCGATGTCGAAGCACTGACCGATGGTCGGGGAGATGACGCGGGGTGCGGTGCGCTGGCTGCGAAAGCTGTGCGCGAGCGGTGCACGAATCGCGGAGGGCTGAGTAGGCATGAGGGGCTTCCCGAGTCGACGACGAACCGTGCGCGAGAGTAGCGGGCATTCGGCCGGAAACCCAATCGGCTCCGCTCGCCCTCAGATCTCGACGCGCTCGCCCATGATCACGGTCTTGTCCTGGTCGAGTCCGAAGTAGTGGCTGGCGTCGGTGCTGAACTTGGCGGTGGCGATGAACAGTCGCTTGCGCCACGTCGGCATGGTCTTGGCCTTGCCCCTCGACAGTTCCAGCTTGGACAGGAAGTAGGAGGCGCCGTCGATGACGATGGGGCCTTCGGTCTGTCCGGGGTCGACCAGCCGCAGTGCGGCTGCGACGTTTGGCGTCTCCATGTAGCCGAAGTTCGCGGTGACGTGAATGATGCCGTCCTCCGCGTAGCCCAGTGCGTCGACAGTGATGCGGTCGGCGTTGGGGACGCGTGGCACGGGCAGCGTTTCGATGGCCATGATGACGCACTGTTCGTGACGAACGTGGTTGTGCTCGACGTTCGCCCGCATCGCAAGTGGCGCGGTCTCCTTGCCGCGGTTGAGGAACACCGCCGTGCCGGGGACGCGCACCAATGGCGCCTGACTGCTTGCGATTTCGTCGATGAACTCGCGTAGCGACCCCTCGGCTTCCTCGCGTTCCCTGGTGACGAGGATGCGTCCCCGCTCCCAGGTCCGCATCACCGTGAACGCCACGATGGCGATCAGCAGGGGCAGCCACGCGCCGTGCACGAGCTTGGTCAGGTTCGCCGCGAGGAACATCAGGTCGACCAGGATCAGTGCGCCGCCGCCGACCAGCACGATCCACAGCGGGGTCCGCCACCGCGTGTGAGCGATGTAGAGGAACAGCGTCGTGGTGATCGTGATGGTGCCCGTGACCGCCATGCCGAACGCGTACGCCAGTGCGGCGGAGCTCTGGAACGCGAACACCAGGACCAGGACGCCGACCATCAGGATGCCGTTGATCGACGGCACGTAGACCTGGCCGTACGCCGACGCCGACGTGTGCACCACCCGCAGCCTCGGCAGATACCCGAGTTGAGCCGCCTGCGACGCCACCGAGTACGCCCCGGTGATCACGGCCTGCGAGGCGATCACCGTGGCTGCGGTCGCTAGCAGCACCATGGGCAGCCGCGCCCACTCGGGGGTGAGCAGGAAGAACGGTGCGCTGACCATGGTCTCGTCGCCGAGGATCAGTGCGCCCTGGCCGAAGTAGCTCAGCACGCATGCGGGCAACACGAGGAAGAGCCAGCCAAGGACGATCGGCTTGCGGCTGAAGTGACCCATGTCGGCGTACAGCGCCTCAGCGCCGGTGACCGACAGGACGATCGCCGCGAGCGCGAAGAACGCGATGTGGAAGTGCCCGGTCATGAAGTCGATCGCGTACAGCGGCGAGAGTGCCTTGAGGATCTCGGGATGACCGATGATCCCGATGACGCCGCATGCGCCGATGGCGGAGAACCACAGGATCATCACCGGCCCGAAGAAACGACCGACGATGGCGGTGCCGTGGCGCTGCACGGAGAAGAGCACGACGATGATGACCGCGGTGATCGGCACGATCCACTGTTCCAGGTCCGGCTCGACGACCTTGAGGCCCTCGACCGCGGACAGCACTGAGATCGCAGGGGTGATCATGCTGTCGCCGAAGAACAACGCCGCACCGAAGAGCCCGAGCGCGGCCAGCATCAAGGCGGTGCGGCGACGCCCGTCGGCCACGCTCCAGCGGCGCAGCATCGTGATGAGCGCCATGATGCCGCCCTCGCCGTCGTTGTCGGCGCGCATCACCAGGGTGATGTAGGTCAGGGTGACGATGATCATCACCGACCAGAAGATCGTCGACACCACGCCGTAGACGTTGTCGATGCTGATCGGCACGGGATGCGGGTCAGCGGGGTTGAACACCGTTTGGATGGTGTAGATCGGGCTGGTCCCGATGTCGCCGAACACGACGCCGAGTGCGGCCACGACGACGGCGAGCCGCAGCGGGCTGGTCTTGGGTGTCGGGTGCACGGTCAGCTCCTCGATTCGCGCAGGTCGCCACGGGGTGGTCGACGACGCCCCACGAGGATCTTGCCCCACGCGGACCGGAAGCGTTACGAGTGTGGCCGCACGTCACAGAATGACGCCGGGATTCAGGATTCCCTGCGGGTCGAGCGCTGACTTGACTCGTCGAGTGAGATCCATGGCGCCGGCACCGACCTGATCGGGCAGCCAAGCCTTCTTCAGCCGCCCGATGCCATGTTCGCCGGTGATGGTGCCACCGAGTGATATTGCCAAGTCCATGATTTCACCAAACGCGACACCCGCCCGCCTCGTCTCGTCGTCATCACCGGGGTCGTGCACGATCAACGGGTGTGTGTTGCCGTCACCGGCATGAGCCACGACCGCGATGAGGACCTCGCACCGGGCCGCGATGTCCTGAATGCCACGTATCAGCGCGGGAAGCCGAGACAGTGGGACGCCGACGTCTTCGAGGAGAACCTTCCCCAACTTCTCCACTGCGGGCAGCACGAACCGGCGCGCCGCCATGAAGGACTCACCCTCAGCGGGGTCGTCGGTGGCGAACAGCTCGATGGCACCAGAATCGGTGAAAATCCGTGACATCACCTCGATCTCGCGGTCGCGTTCGTTTCCCCGTGCATCGGATCGAGCGATCAGCATGGCGCCGCAGTCCACGTCGAGGCCCATCTTCATCGCCGACTCGACGGCACCGATCGACGCACGATCCATTAGCTCCAACATCGCGGGCCGCAGATCGCGGGTAACGCCCAAGACGGCATCGACGCAGTCCTCGATGGTGCGGAAGGTCGCAACGACCGTGCTCGCCGGCGGCTGGGCGGGCACCAGGCGGACGACGACCTCGGTGATGAATCCCAACGTGCCTTCGCTTCCGACGAACAGCTTCGTCAACGACAGCCCTGCGGCGTCCTTGAGAAGCGGCCCACCAAGCTTCGCCACGGTGCCATCGGCTAGGACGACCGTCAGTCCCAGCACGTAGTCGGACGTGACGCCATACTTCACGCAACACAGTCCGCCGGCATTCGTCGCGACATTGCCTCCGATGGAGCACATCTCGTACGAGGACGGATCGGGCGGATACCACAGCCCGTGTTTCGCGGCCTCCCGCTTCACGTCGACGTTGAGTAGGCCCGGTTGAACGGTAGCGGTCCGGGTGAGGGGATCGACGACGATGTTGCGCATGAGTTCGGTGCTCACCACCACGCAGCCGTCGACGGCCGTAGCGCCACCGGACAGGCCGGACCCGGCGCCACGGGGTATCACGGCGACGCGATGCGTCGACGCCCACTTCATCACGGCCTGAACGTGTTCCGTCGATGACGGACGTATCACTGCGAGCGGCTGGCCTGCGCCGAGGTCGCGCACCCAGTCGTGGCGGTAGCGCTCCATCACGGCGGGGTCCACGATGACCGGCGCCCCGTGGAGGAGTTCCCGCAGTTCCTCTAGTCGCTGATCGGTCGTCAACTATCGTCCTGTCTCGCCGCCGAACACCGCAGCCCCGGACGGGGTCTGCAGCGGGACCTCGGGGAGTGTTTGGCCCCCGTCCACGATGAGGGTCTGGCCGGTGATGTAGTCCGAGCGTTCGTCCGCGAAGAAGTATGCCGCGTGGGCGATGTCCGAGGGCTCGGCGAGGCGTCCCACGGGTACCGACCGCTCGGCCGCCTCGATGTATTCGTCGGTCTGCGTTCCCCAGCCCGGTGTCCGCACGTTGCCTGGCAACACCGCGTTGATGGTGATGCCGTCGCCCGCGACCTCTAGCGCCGCGGACCGGATCAGCCCGAGCTGGCCAGCCTTCGATGCTCCGTAGTGCGTCAAACCCAGTACCCCGGTGACGGGTCCGGTGACCGACGACGTGACGACGATGCGTCCCGACTGCTGCCGTCGCATGGGGGTCAGGGCGTGTTTTATGCAGAGGTACAAGCCCGTCAGGTTCACGCCGACTACGCGATCCCAGTCGGCAACGGTGATGTCTTCGATCGGCGCCGACGGAAAGATGCCTGCGTTCGCGCAGAGGACGTCCAACCGATCCCAGCGCTCGAGGACCGCGGCGATGACGGCCTGAACGCTCGTCTCGTCGCTGACGTCGAGGTGGAATGCGGCTGTTTCGCAGACGGCCGACAGATCCCTTGCCACCTCCTCGGCCGCCGATGAATCGACGTCGGCGACGGCTATGCGAGCGCCCTCTTGGCTGAAGCGTTCGGCCAATCCACGGCCGATGCCGCGCGCGGCACCGGTCACTAGCACTACTCGGCCCTGCTGGTTCGGATCCATTCTCATTGTCTCCCTGCTGCTTTCACTGGAGCGTCCCGCAATCGAGGAACAGGTCCAGAAAGCGGGTCATTAAGGGTTCCGAGCGCGCCATCCATCGTGTAACCTGAGCCACAGTTCCATTGATTGAATCATCATTCCATTAAATGGAACGATGACAGCCTACGAGATGCCCGCCCAGGGCGCAAGGGAGTCTTACAGGTGATTCGCTCACGTCCCATCATCGCACTCACGGCCGTCGCCGCCCTCCTCCTCGCCGGTTGTGGTGGCAAGGAGGACAACGCAAGTGGCCCAACCGAGATCGCCGTGTGGAATGGCTTCACCGACGCCTCCGCAACGAACTTCGCGGCAATGATCGACCAGTACAACAAGGATCATCCCGACGTCCGGGTGACCCAGCTGATGACCAGCAACGACCTGGTGCTGCAGAAGGTGCTGACCGCAGTGCGCGGCGGCAGCCCGCCCGACGTCGCCTACATGTACGGCTCGTGGTCACCCAACATCGCCGAGATATCCACGGTCACAGACCTATCCGGGGAGGTGTCGAAGCCCGGTTGGAACTGGGACGACTTCTACCCGGCCGAACGCGCCGCCGCCACCGTCGGCGACAAGATCGTCGGCGTGCCTGCGCTGGTGGACAACCTCGCGGTCGTCTACAACAAGACGCTGTTCGCCGAGGCCGGCATCGCGCCACCCGCGAAGGACTGGACGTGGGATGACTTCCGCGCCGCGGCGGCGAAGCTGACCAACTCCAAGGGGCAGTACGGCACGCTCATCTCCGGCGACGCCTCCGAGGACACGGTGTGGCACTACCTGCCGATGCTGTGGGGGGCGGGCGGCGACATCTTGAGCCCCGACAATCAGCATGCCGTGTTCAACTCCGCCGCCGGCGTCAAGGCCCTGACCACACTGCAGCAGATGGCCGTCACCGACAAGTCGCTCTACGTGGATGCCACCAACGCCAATGGTGTGAACTTGATGAACAGCGGCAAGATCGGCATGCTGGTCACGGGGCCGTGGGATCTGCCGTCGTTCACCGACATCGACTACGGCGTGCAAGTGCTTCCCGCCTACCCCGACGGTGCTGGCCACCAGACCATCTCCGGACCCGACAACTGGGTCATCTTCAACAACGGGACCCAACGTCAAAGGGCCGCACTGGACTTCGTCAAATGGGTGACCGCTGCTCCGCAGGTCGCAGCGACGTCGAAGGCCACCGGCGAGCTACCCACCCGCACGTCGGTTGGCGAGGACCCCACCTTGGTCGCCGATCTCACCAAGAAGGTGCCGGGTACCGACACGTTCATCGAGAACCTGTCCAACGTGAAGAAGTCCAGACCGACCGTCCCGCAGTACCCGGCGATCTCCCAGGCCCTCGGACAGGCCATCGTGTCGGTGTTGCTCGGCACGGCGCAGCCTGCGGACGCGTTGAACACCGCGGCACAGGCCGCCGACGCAGCTTTGGCGGGGAAGTAGACGCATGCTGCGGGAGCCACTGACGTCGAGCCGCTCGCCCCGGCCATCGCCGATTCAGCGTTGGTCCGAGAGCCTGACCGGATGGGCGCTCGTCGGCCCCGGCGCGGTGCTGATCCTCGTCTTCGGCGGGCTGCCCGTTCTGATGTCGCTGACGCTGTCCTTCCAGAAGTCCGATCTGCTGTCGACCGATGCTCCGTGGGTCGGCTTCGACAACTACCGCAAGCTCGCCACCGACCCGCTCTTCGTCGAGGCGATCAAGCACACCCTGGTGTACACGGCGCTCTTCGTGCCAGGCACCATGCTGGTCGGTCTGCTGGTCGCCGTCGCGATGAATCGCTCACTGCGGTTCATCTCCGTCTATCGGACCGCGGCGTACCTCACGATGGCCGTGTCGACGATCTCCCAGGGCATCATCTTCATGTGGCTGACCGACCAGAACTACGGTCTGGTGAACGCCGCGCTCAACACGGTCGGGATCGAGTCGCAGCCCTTCTTGTCGTCTCCATCGCAAGCGCTGTATGTGATTGTGGCGATGACGATCTGGGGGTGGACAGGCTTCGCGGTGATCATCTACCTCGCGGCGTTGCAAGCGGTGCCCGCCGAACTCCACGAAGCCGCCGCGGTCGACGGCGCGAGCCGCCTGACGCGATTCCGCACGATCACGGTGCCGCTGCTCGGACCGGCGAATCTGTTTCTGCTGGTGTGGCTCTCGATCAACGCGTTGCAGCTCTTCGACGAGGTCTATCTCACGACGCGAGGTGGACCGCTGCGCTCCACCAGCGTGATCGTGTACTACCTCTGGGATCAGGCCTTCGTGCAGTTCAATGCCGGCTATGCGGCCGCCATGGCCTACGCGCTGTTCGTGGTCGTCGTGATCATCACCGCCGTGCAGTTCCGGATCACCCGAAAGTACGTGCACAACACATGAGCAGCACAACGGAACTCGCGATCGACACGGTGCTCGACGATGCCAAGGAAGAGCTTCCGGCAGCGCCGCGTCGTCGACGCCTGCCCTTCAGCCCCTGGCATCTCGTCCTGATTCCCCTGACGTTCGTGCTGATCGCCCCACTGGTGTGGATGCTGATCACGTCGCTGCAGACGCACGCCGAGGCGACCCACTTCCCGCCGGTTCTGGTGCCCCAGCATCCGAGGTTTCAGAACTATGCCGACGCGTGGGCGGCCGCGCCGTTCGGACACTTCCTTCTGAACAGCTTGATCGTCACCCTGGTCGTGCTGGTGAGCAACCTGGTCGTGTGCAGCCTTGCCGGGTACGCGTTCGCCCGCGTCCGGTTCCTCGGTCGCGGCGCCCTGTTCTTGACGCTGATGGCGACCCTGATGGTGCCGTTCCAGGTCACCATGATTCCGGTGTTTCTCATCGTGAAGTGGTTCGGCGACAACGTATGGGACGCGCTGGGCATCGATCACATCGGGGCGCTGATGCTGCCGAACCTCGCCACCGCATTCGGCGTCTTCTTTCTTCGCCAGTTCTTCACGACGATCCCGGTCGAACTCGAAGAGGCTGCCCGAGTCGATGGCACGTCACGGCTCGGCGTGCTCTTCAAGATCGTGCTTCCCCTGTCGCTACCCGCGATGTCGACGTTGGCCGCCCTGACGGTGCTGACCTCTTGGAACGACTTCATGTGGCCCCTCATCGTGGTCACGTCGACCGATCAGATGACGATTCCCTTGGGACTCAGCTACTTTCAGGGAGCTCACAACACGCAATGGCCGCTGCTGATGGCGGCCAACGTCATGAGCCTGGTGCCGATGCTCGCGGTATTCCTCGTCGCACAAAAGTACTTCGTTCAGTCCGTCGCCAGTACGGGCCTCAAGGGCTGACCCACCGCTCTTCCATCGAAAGGACATGCGTTGGCGCAAGTAGAGTTCCGTGACGTCACACGTCGCTACACCCGCGAGCTGACCGCACTGCGGAACCTCGATCTCGTGGTGTCCGATGGGGAATTCCTGGTACTGGTCGGCCCGTCCGGGTGTGGCAAGAGCACCGCGCTGCGGCTACTCGCGGGCCTGGACACGCCGACCTCGGGGGATGTCAAGATCGACGGCGCCACGGTGAACCATCTCGGCCCGGGACAACGCGACATCGCGATGGTGTTTCAGAACTATGCGCTCTACCCCCACATGAGCGTCTACCAGAACCTGGCATACGGTCTGCGCCAACGCAAGACGCCGCGACGGGAGATCGACCAGCGGGTCCGCGACACCGCTGCGTTGCTCGAGATCGACGCGCTGCTTGACCGCAAACCGGGCCAGCTCTCGGGCGGGCAGCGACAGCGCGTCGCGATGGGCCGCGCCCTGGTGCGGCGGCCGCGTGCCTTCCTGCTGGACGAGCCGCTGTCCAATCTCGATGCAAAGCTGCGCACCCAGGTCCGCGGCGATCTCAAGCGGCTCCATCGCGAAGTGCCGGTGACCTCCATCTACGTCACCCACGATCAGGTGGAGGCGATGACCCTCGGCGATCGGCTGTGCGTGATGGCCAATGGCGAAGTGCAACAGATCGGTACGCCCGACGACATCTACAGTAGGCCCGCCAACACGTTCGTTGCCGCGTTCATGGGCAGCCCGCCGATGAACCTGGTGCCCGGTCTCGTCCGCGGAGGGACGCTGCACATCGGCGACGTGCCGGTGATGGAGGTTGCGGCACCGGACGGCGCCGTCACCGTCGGGGCGCGCCCCGAACACCTGCAGCTGCGCCCGGATTCCGAACCAGGGGTGCTCGCGGCCCGCGTCGACTTCTGCGAGCGGCTCGGCAGTCACGTGCTCGTGCACGCCCTCGTCGAGCTGGCGGGCGACGACGGGCCCGTGCGAATGATCCTGCAGGCGCCTGCCGAGGCCGACCACGACGCCGGATCGCGGATCGCCGTCGGGCTGAATCCAGACCGGACGCATCTCTTCGACGGCGAGACGGGTAATGCCCGGCGCAACCGCGCACGGGTGTTGATGTCGAACGGACCAAGCCTGCCGATCTAGCGGGAGGTACTGACCTCGACGATCAGTTCCACTTCGACCGATGCGTTCAGCGGCAGCTCCGCCACACCGACGGCGGAGCGCGCGTGTCCGCCGCGCGCGCCGAACACCTCGCACAACAGATCAGATGCGCCGTCGATGACCCCGGCCTGCCCGCTGAAGCCCGGTGCCGACGAGACGAAGCCGACGACCTTCACCACCTGGGTGACGGCGTCAAGGCCGACCAGCGAATCCACCGCGGACAGCGCGTTCAGCGCACACGTCCTCGCCAGCGCGCGAGCCTCTGTGGCAGTGACGTCCGCTCCGACCTTGCCGGTCTGCAGGAGCTTGCCGTCGACGAAATGGACCTGCCCCGCGGTGTACACCAGGTTCGCGGTGCGAACGGCAGGTACGTAGGACGCCAACGGTGGCATCAATGCGGGCAACTCGATACCCAGCTCGGCGAGCCGCGTCCGGACCTCGGTCATCGTCTTCTCCATTCAGTCGTGTCGCGCTGGCCATGCGGCGCATCAATAGGTGGCCCGGCCGCCGCTGATGTCGTAGACCGCGCCGGTGGAGAAGCTGACGCGATCCGAGACCAGCCAGGCGACCAGTTCGGCCACCTCCTCCGGTCTGCCCACTCGTTTCATCGGGATGAGGCTGGCGATGTGTTCGTACACCTCGGGGTCGGTGGCGGCGTTCATCGGAGTCTGAATGACCGCAGGGGCAATGACATTGACCAACACCCCGGTCGCGGCCAACTCCTTCCCGAGGGACTTCGTCAGCGCGATGACGGCGGCCTTGGAAGCCGAATACGCCGCCATGTTGGGGTTTCCGTCCTTGCCCGCCATGCTCGCGAAGTTCACGATGCGTCCCCAGCCGCGGTTCGCCATGCCCGGAGCGAACGCGCGGCAGAAGTTGAACGTGCCGGTGACGTTGACCTCCATCGTCCGCCGCCACTCCGAGTCGGTGATCTCGGTGAGCTGTTTGTTGGGCCCGACGATCCCTGCGCTGTTCACCAGGATGTCGACGGGGCCGATCTGGCTGGCCGCCGCTTCGACGGCCGGCGCATCGGAGATGTCGAGGCAGAACGTGGCATCGCCGTCGATGTCGACGGTGATCACCTCGATGCCGTCGCGCGCCAGCCGCTGCGCGCTGGCCTCTCCGAGCCCGCTGGCGGCACCCGTGATCACGGCTACGCGCGTCATCGCCGATGCCCCACAGTCGAATTCGTCGCCGTCACGAAGTGCTGCCCGCGGACACCGGGTCGTTCCCCAACGCCACCGCCGTGCGCAGCGCCGCGGGCAGGAGATCACCGTGCGCCGCCGTCATGTCGTCGCACATTCGCCAGATCTGATCGAGGGTCAGCGTCGCAGCGGTGTTCGGGTCCACCATCGCGGCCGCCCGCACGAGGCGCGGGTCGTCGTCGAGGGCGGCGCGCACGGCGAGTTCGCCGGGCCCGATGAAGTTCCGGTTCAGCGCGGCGCACTGCGGTGGCAGATCGCCGACCTTGATCGGGTGGGCGCCCAACGAGTCGAGGACGGTCGGCACCTCCACGGCAAAACCGTTGGGGAGGTTGGTGATCAGTCCGTCGTTGACCACGTTGGCGGCGATGACCCGCCGCGTCCCGGTCTCAAGGGAATGGATCACCTGAGGTGCGTACTCGGTCGAACTGGCGTCGATGGCAAGGGAGTCCACGTGGTTGAGCTCGTCACGGATCCGCACGTACTCCGCCTGGTTTGCCCGGCTCATCCCGACATAGGTGCCAATGTCGATGCGCAGCCGCTCGACTTCTTCCTGGTGGCGCAGATACCACGGCACGTACTCGCTGGAGTGCTCACTGGTCTCCGTCGGGTAGTACCCGAGCCTGCGATACATGTCGACGCGCACCCGCCTGCGCAACTCGGGGTCTGCCTCGATGCACGCGTCGAGGAGCGGGTACAGGTCCTGCCCGTTGTGTTCCCATCGCAGCACCCACGCCTGATGATTGACACCGGCCGACCAGTAGGACACCTCGTCCAGTGGCACCCCGACGAGCTCGGACAGGCCCCTGATCGTCCAGTACACGGAATGGCACAGGCCAAGCACTTTCAGCTTCGGCGCGACGGCATGAAGGTACGCCACGTTCATGGCCATCGGGTTGGTGTAGTTGAGCAACCACGCATCGGGACATACCTGCGTCATGTCCTCGGCGATCCCGGCGAGAACAGGGAAGGTCCGCAGTCCGCGGAAGATGCCCCCGATCCCGATGGTGTCTCCGATGGTCTGATTGAGCCCGTAGCGTGCCGGGATGTCGAAGTCGCGCTCCGTCGCCTCGAGCATCCCGACTTGGATCGTGTTGATCACGTAGTCGGCGCCGGCCAGTGCTCGACGGCGATCCGTGGCGGTGCTGATCTCGGGTGTGGCACCAGCTGCTCGCGCCGTCGCGCGCGCGATCTTCTCCGAAGTCGCGAGTCGATCGATGTCGATGTCGTGCAAGATGATTCGGGATGTGGATAGCTCGGGGAACGAGAGGATGTCGCCGAGCAGCTCACGGGTGAACTCGACGCTGCCTGCGCCGACGATCACGATCGTGGGCGCCTGCGATGCGGTCCTTCTTGATGTCATTCGTAGTACTCCGTAGTTTCGCCGGACCACGGGTGATCCGGTGAGCATGAGATCGGGCTTTCTCAGTCGGCACGGTTCTCAGTCCTGGCTCGTCGACTCCTTGCTTTCAGTGACTCAATCTCGTAGCCTACGAATATTCCGTTTACTGGAACTACGATCTGAAAGGTGGAACAGTGACTGACGATACACCTTCAGTAGGGGCGTGGGAAGAACCCGATACCCGGGTAGTGGGGTCCGACCGCGTGCTCGCGGTTCTGGCCGAATTGGCTCGACATCCCAATGGGATTGGGCTCGACGACATCAGCAAGCGGCTCGGCAGCGCCAAGCCGACGGTGCACCGTGCGCTGGCGTCGCTGCGCAAGGCAGGGTTCGCGTCATTGGACGGGCACGGGCACTACATCCTCGGCGACGAATTCCTGCGGATCGCCTTTGCGCACCACGAAGCCCGTCCCGATCACCTCCGCGTCCACCCGGTGCTCGAGCAACTCGCCAATCGCTATCGGGAGACCACGCACTACGCGATCTTGGACGGCGATTCGGTGGTGTATCGATCCAAGGTCGATCCAACCGTGGGCGCGGTCAAACTGACGTCGACCGTCGGTGGCCGCAATCCCGCGCACTGCACGGCGGTCGGAAAGTTGTTGCTCGCCTACGCACTACCCGACGAGGCCGCTCTTCTGGACTGGATCGGCGATCGCACCCTGGAACGGCGCACCGAGAACTCAGTCACCGACCCCAAGGCCCTGCACGCCGAATTGGAGCAGACCCGCGAACGCGGTTACGCCGTCGAAGACCGGGAGAACGAGTCCGTCATCAATTGCCTGGCGGTGCCTGCGTTTCTGAATTCTCCCCAGCGTCCCAGCGGGGCAATCAGTATCAGCGCCCTTACCTATCGGACGCCGCTGGCGGATCTGGTCGCAGACATCGACGAGATCCGCAGGATCGTCGCAGGCCAAGCGTGATCCAGTACACCGCGACGGCGGCCTCCGAGGTCGTCTACGAACTCGCCGAGGGTCCGCTCTGGGACCCGATGCGCAAACGCGTGCTCTGGGTGGATATCCCAGCCGGGCAGGTGTGCGAAGGACACCTCGGCGACGATGGCGCCAGGGTGGTCACGACGATCACCCACCAGTTCGCCAACACGGTCGGCGCGGTCGCCACCGCCGAGGACGGCCGCCTGCTGGTGGCCGGTGACAACCAGCTGATGGTGATCGACCACGACGGCGTGCGCTACGGACCACAGGTGATGCCCAGCGCCGATGCCAACCGGTTCAACGATGGAAAGTGCGACCCGGCAGGCAACTTCGTCGTCGGCACCCTGTCCCTCGATGGCTCCGACGAGCATCAGATGCTGCTGCACGCCGACGGCTCGCGGATTCGAGTGATCGACGACGACTTGGGCCTTTCCAATGGTCTGGCGTGGTCGGTCGATGGCGGCACCCTGTACAGCGTCGACACGGTGCGCGGCAACGTCTGGAGTCGCTCGTACGACGCCGGGACAGCCAGCTGGGCAGGGCGCCAGCTCCTCTTCCGGATCAGCGAGGCGCTGCCCGACGGCATGTGCGTCGACGCCGAAGGGAATCTGTGGATCGCGCTGTGGGGAGCGGGCCAGGTCCGCAGGTACTCACCGAAGGGAGAGGTGCTTGCCGTCGTCGATGTGGCTGCACCCCACACCAGTTCAGTGTGCTTCGTCGGCGATCGGCTCGATTCGCTGCTGATCACGACGGCACGGGCGGAACTTACCCCTGCCCAGCGTCAGGAGTATCCGCTGTCCGGGCGGCTCTTCACCGTCGCAGTCGACACGTGCGGCGCGCCCGCAGCTCTCTGGAACGGCATTTTCGAGTACTCAATGGACGGAGTCTGACGTGAAACTGATGCGGATCGGCGAGCCGGGGAAGGAACGGCCCGTCGTGCGGGTCGACACGAGCACCTATGTCGACGTCTCCGACGAGATCGGTGACTACGACGCGGCGTTCTTCTCGGACGACGGCGTTGCCCGGGTGCGCGAACTCGTCGCGGACCGCCGCCGGACACGTACATTCGACGGCGAACGCATCGGCCCACCCATTGCCCGCCCTCACCAGATTCTCTGCATCGGCCTGAACTACAGCGATCACGCCGCCGAAACGGGCCAGCCGGTGCCCGACGAACCGATCCTGTTCACCAAGTCGCCCAATACTCTGGTGGGGCCCAACGATGACGTCCGAACGCCCCCTGGCGCAACGAAACTCGACTGGGAGGTGGAATTGGGCGTCGTCATCGGCCGCCGAACGAGTTACCTCGGAAGCGTCGACGACGCCAGGGCTGCCATCGCCGGCTACGTCACGGTCAACGACGTCAGTGAGCGCGGCTTTCAGTTCGAACGCAACGGCCAGTGGGCCAAGGGCAAGTCCGCCGAGACGTTCAATCCCGCAGGCCCTTGGCTGGTCACCACCGACGAGGTGGAGGACGTGCTGCAACTGCGCATGTGGCTCGACGTCAACGGCACACGGCGCCAGAGCGGGTCAACCGACAAGATGATCTTCGACCCGTACTTCATCGTGCACTATCTCAGCCAATTCATGGTCCTCGAACCTGGCGACCTCATCAACACGGGAACTCCGCCAGGAGTGGGCATGGGATTCGATCCCCCCGTGTGGCTGCAGGCCGGTGACGTCGTCGAGCTCGGAATCGACGGGCTCGGCACCCAGCACCAGAAGATACTTGCGCCTCGATAGCCAAGAGTCCGCAAGGATCCTCCCCGAAACGCGTATGGAAAGCGTTAGGAGAACCCTTCGCGCCCGTTCGTGGACGTAGAAACGGTGGCGTGGCCGAGGAACACGACAGCCCGAACACGCGGGTGGATCAGGGCGTCCGCAGGCGTGTGCCCGTCATCGATGGACAGAGGCAATGGGGCTCGATCGACACCGGAGTGAGCCGGCAAGGATTTCGGCGCTACCGGCTGGTGGTCTTTCCTCCAGGCATCAGTGATCCCGAGCGGCGGCTGCTACGGCTGTGGCGTCGATGGCCGGTGTGGGGCGCGACGGTGTGGCTGGTGACCGTGATCCCGTTCGTCGGCACCCCGAACGCCTCGATGGCCGTCGTCACCGCCACCGCGCTGTACATCGGCAGTGGGGCAACGCTCTTCGTCATGCTGAGATCCGTGCGTACTCGTGTGCGCACGATGTCGGTGGTGCTCATCTCGGGGTACTCGAACCCAGTCGCGGCAGCGGCGTACACCGAGCTGAAGGCAGTGGCGATCATCCTGTGCGCCGCGGACACGATGCGCGATGCGGGTGACATCACCGCGGCCCAGCACGAGGCGCTGTGGTGGCAGGCGTACGACCGAATGGGAACGCGCACCGATGGCTGAGATGTTGCAGGTCGTATCGCTGTTGGCCGCCGTGGCCATCGTCTTCGCCGCATTGGGCCACGTCAACCGTCGCGGGGACCGGGCTGCGGCAAGGGGAGGTGGGCGCTCAGCAGCCAGCCGGGCACCGATTGGCGGCCGTTCGGCTCCTCCCGCACGTCGCCGAACGGCAACGCCGAGAAGCGTTGCAGCAGAAGGCCATGGAGGCGGGCGGGTTGGCGAGTTCGATGGCGGTCGCTGACAGGTCGAGCCCCACGCACGTGTGACCGCGCGCGGCGAGGTCGAGTGAAATGGCCGCCTCACCGCATCCGACGTCGAGCACGTCGCCGTGGAACCTGCCCTGCTCGATCAGCACGGCGAGCTCGGGCTGCGGAACACCGATGCTCCACGGCGGTTTGGGGCCATCCCCGAGACAGGGTGCCTCGCCCCGGTAGGCGTCCTCGAACGTGAAATCCTGTGGTGCGGTCATGATTGGCTATCTACTCGTTCGGATCGGGTGGGCGTCATCGCTGCAACGGTCAGCAGCACGAATGCCAGTACGGACGTGGTGGTGCGCGCGACATGTGCAAGTTGCCAGCGGTCACGCACGGCGGACCAGTCGGCAGGCGGCGCGACGACGGACCAGCTCGCCTGAGCGGTGTTGATCGGCATGTTGAACGACACGCTGATCGCCACGGTCGTCAACAACAGCAGGGCGGCGGTAAGTGGCAGCCAGCGGCTGCCGCCGCGACGACGAAATGCGGCCACCGCCAACACGATCGAGGCCAGGATGGCAGGGATCAGCAGCGACTTGGCCAGGTCGTCGTGATGCTGGAGCTCGACGAGGCGGACCTGGGTGTACACCGAGGATCCGTATCCCCGCAGGGTGGCTTCGAGGACCAGGACCGTGGTGAGGAATCCGGCGAACAGTCCACTGAACAGCACGGCGAGGAAGGCGGTCAGCCTAACGGTCCGCGTCACGATGCGGCCGCTTCGCGCAGGATCATCTGCCACAGGGTTGGCGTGCCCTCGGTGGTCGAGATGATGACGGTCTGACGGGCGACCGACGAGTCCGCGGCCAGCGACAGCAGGTAGTCGGCCAGGTCGATGCGCGCGGTGAAGGCACCAACGGGATCGACCGCGCCGCTGACGTACTGGGTCGGTGCGGGCAGGTCGAACAACCCGGATGGGCGAACGATCGTCCAGTCGAGACCGCTGGCACGCACGATGTCCTCCATGCGCCGGACGTCGTCGTACACGGTCTTGCCGATGGTCCTGGTGATGATGGGCTCGACCACCCGCAGCGCGAGCGACGAGCCGCTGCGACGCGTGGGGTACGCGGCCGTCGAGCTGACCACGACCAGGCGGCGCGTCCCGGCGGCCCGCATGGCGGCCGCGATGTTGGCGGTTCCCTTCGAGTACGTGTCGACCTGTTCCCTGGTGAAGGAGACGCCGAGCGTGGATACGACGGCGTCGACCCCTGCCACGACAGGCCCGACGGAGGACGCGTCGCGCACATCGGCCTCGACCACCGTCAGACCGTCCCCGGTCAGGGGGAACTCCTTCGGGCGGCGGGTCACCGCAAAGACCTCGTGGCCTGCGTTGAGGGCGAGTGCGGTCGCCAGACGGCCGGTCTGACCGTTGGCGCCGAACAGTGCGAGCTTCATGATGCCTCCTAGATAGTCACTACTAGTGATCATCACTGTAGATGACAATCATCCGAAGTGCTAGTGTCTGGGGATGGAAGATCGGTCGGTCGGCATCGCCTCGCTCGATGAACGCATCCCGTTCCTGTTGTCTCAGCTGGGCTTTCACGTCGCAGGCGTGTTTCAGCGGGATATGGGTGACATGGGCGTCGACCCGCGGTCCTATGCGGTGTTGATGGCGCTGGCAACCGAGAACGGCCAGTCCCAGCGCCAGCTGTCGGCCCGGCTCGGCATCCACCGCAACGCGATGGTGGCCGTCATCGACGCGCTCGAAGCCGACGACCTGGTCAAACGCATGGCGCACCCCGACGATCGCCGCGCCTTCGCGATCACGCTCACCGAACGCGCTCGCACGCTGCTGCCAAGCCTCGACGAGGCCACCAATGCGCTCGAAGACACCATCACCGAACCGCTGTCGGTCGCCGAACGAAACACCCTGCGCCAGCTTCTGCAACGGATCGCCGTTGGCGAGGGTCTCATCCCTGGCGTCCACCCGGGACTGGGCACGGGCAAGACGGAGTTCTAAGGGGCGAGCGGAGCGACGGGGGAAGAAGGGGAGGGCGAGCGGAGCGACGGGGGAAGATAGGGCGCTGCTCAGCTCGAGTCGCTAGTGTGCGGTCATGAACCGCCCAGACATCTTCGATCGCCTACCCGCCGATCTCGTCGGCATGGGCGTCTACGGCCAGCCCATCGAGGTCGACGGCGCTACCGTCATACCCGTCGCCAAGGTCCGCGCCGGTGGCGGCGCCACGCCCATCGGGGTGTACGTGATCCGCGGCGGTGAGGTCTCGTGGACTGCCGCGGTCGACCACGACCGCATCGCGCTGATCGGCGTGATCACCGGGTTGGCGGCGGCCGTGATCGCCACCCTGGCAATGCTGCGGCGTCCGCCATGGCCGGACATCGTTCTGCGAGACGACTTCGACAACTTTCGCCAGCGACTCATCTGGCCCGGGCGCGGCCATCACGGAAAGGGAGCCAGCGGTGCTGGGTCTGCCGGATGACGTGCGCGCCTGTCTGTTCGACCTCGACGGCGTTCTGACCGACACCGCGAGCGTGCACCGCAAGGCGTGGAAGTCGATGTTCGACGACTTCCTGCGGGCGCGCGACGGCGACAAGTTCCTGCCGTTCGACGTCGACGCCGACTACGCGACGTACGTCGACGGCAAGAAGCGCGAGGACGGCGTGCGGTCGTTCCTCGCCAGCCGCGGCATCACGCTGCCAGAGGGCGAACCCCACGACGATCCAGGCACGGAAACGGTGAATGGGCTCGGAAACCGCAAGAACGCACTGTTTCTCGAGGTTCTGCACGGCGAGGGGGTCGAGGTCTTCGAGGGTTCGCGCAAGTATCTGGAGGCCGTGCACGCCGCCGGATTCGCGATCGCCGTGGTGTCGTCGAGCGCCAATACCCGCCAGGTACTGGAGATCACCGGCCTCGACAGGTTCGTCGGGCAGCGCGTCGACGCCATCACCATGCGTGCCGAGAACATCCCTGGCAAGCCCGCCCCCGACTCGTATCTGCGCGGGGCCGAGCTGCTCGACGTGCCACCCGGTGCGGCTGCCGTCTTCGAGGACGCGATCGCCGGTGTTCAGGCCGGCCACGCCGGCCACTTCGGCGTGGTGGTCGGGGTGGACCGCGTCGACCACGCAGAAGCATTGCGCAGCAACGGCGCCGACATCGTCGTCAAGGATCTCGCCGACCTGCTTCCCGCATCATGATCGCCGACGACGCCTATCCGGTCGAGCCGTGGCACGTGCGCGAGATCGCGCTCAACCTCGATCTGCTGGCCCAGTCCGAGTCGGTGTTCGCATTGTCCAATGGGCACATCGGTTTGCGGGGCAACCTGGACGAGGGCGAGCCGCACGGATTGCCGGGCACGTACCTGAACTCGTTCTACGAGACGCAGCCGCTGCCCTATGCCGAGGCGGGCTACGGCTATCCGGAGGACGGTCAGACGCTGATCGACATCACCAACGGCAAGATCGTGCGTCTGCTGGTAGACGACGAGCCGTTCGACGTGCGCTACGGCGATCTCATCGAGCACGAGCGGGTACTCGATCTGCGCGCGGGCACGCTGGTGCGGACGGTGCGCTGGCGCTCACCGGCGGGCAAGCAGGTGCTGGTGCGTTCGACTCGCCTCGTCTCGCTGACTCAGCGCGGCGTCGTCGCAATCGAGTACTCGGTCGAAGCCGTCGACGAATTCACCCGCGTCACCGTGCAATCCGAGCTGGTCGCCAACGAGGACCAACCGGAGTCGTCCGCAGACCCGCGCGTCGCCGCCGTGTTGCGCACCCCGCTTGCCCCGATCGCCCACGAGATCACCGATCGCGGTGCCCTGCTGATGCACACCACCAAGGCCAGCGGTCTCATGATGGCCGCGGCAATGGACCACCTCGTCGAGGTGCCTGGCCGCGTCGAGACGGATACCGACGCAGGCGAGGACTGGGCGCGCACCACGATCATCTGCGGGCTGCGGCCAGGACAGACGCTGCGGGTGGTGAAGTACATCGCTTACGGCTGGTCGAGCCTACGATCCAGACCCGCTGTGCGCGATCAGGTCTCGGGCGCCATCGCGGGTGCCCGCTACACCGGATGGCAAGGGCTCCTCGACGCCCAGCGTGCCTACCTCGACGAGTTCTGGGACAGCGCCGACGTCGAGGTGGAGGGCGACCCCGCGGTCCAGCAGGCGGTGCGGTTCGGCCTCTTTCACGTGTTGCAGGCCAGTGCGAGGGCCGAGCGCCGCGCCATTCCAGGCAAGGGGCTGACGGGTACGGGCTATGACGGGCACGCGTTCTGGGACACAGAGGGATTCGTGTTGCCGCTGCTGACCTACACGGCGCCGGAGGCGGCGGCGGACGCGCTCCGGTGGCGGGCGTCGACGCTGGACCTCGCGCGTGAGCGGGCGGCCGAGCTCGACCTGGCTGGGGCTGCGTTCCCGTGGCGCACCATCGCGGGGGAGGAATGCTCGGCGTACTGGCCTGCGGGCACGGCAGCGTGGCACATCAACGCCGACATCGCGGTGGCGCTCGAGCGCTACCGCGTGGTCAGCGGCGATGACACGCTCGAGGCGGAATGCGGGCTGGCGGTGTTGGTGGAGACCGCGCGGCTGTGGACTTCGCTCGGCCACCACGATCGGCACGGCCGGTGGCACCTGGACGGCGTGACCGGTCCCGACGAATACACCGCGGTGGTTCGCGACAACGTGTTCACCAATTTGATGGCCGCCAACAATCTGCGCATTGCCGCACAGGCGTGCGAGCGCCATCCCGTCGCGGCGCAGGACATCGGCGTGACCACCGAGGAGACCGCCGCTTGGCGGGATGCGGCTGCGGCCGTGCACATTCCGTACGACGCGGAGCTCGGGGTGCACGAACAGTGCGAGGGGTTCACCACGCTGCGCGAGTGGAACTTCACCGAGAACACCGAGTACCCGCTGCTGTTGCACGAAGCCTATGTGCGGCTGTATCCGTCGCAGGTGATCAAGCAGGCCGACCTGGTGCTGGCGATGCACTGGCAGGGGCACGCGTTCACGCGGGAGCAGAAGGCGCGCAACGTCGACTACTACGAGCGGCGCACCACGCGGGACTCGTCTCTGTCGGCGTGTACGCAGGCGGTGCTGTGCGCCGAGGTTGGGCACCTGGAGCTGGCGCACGACTACGTCTACGAAACCGCCGTGATCGACCTGCGCGACCTGCACCACAACACCCGCGACGGCCTGCACATGGCATCGCTCGCGGGAGCGTGGACGGCACTGGTTGCGGGTTTCGGCGGGCTACGCGACGACGAAGGCATCCTGTCCCTTGATCCGCAACTGCCCGAGGGCATTTCGCGGCTGCGCTTCCGGCTGCGCTGGCGCGGATTCCGGCTCGTCATCGACGTCGACCACGGTCGGGTGAGCTATGTCCTGCGCGACGGGCCCGACGGCGCATTGACCATCCGTCACGCAGGCAAGGACGTCATCCTCACGACGAAGAGCCCAACGACGGTTGCGCTCCGCCCGCGCCACGCGCTATTGCCGCCGCCACCACAACCGCCTGGGCTGCAACCGATTTCGCGCCGCTGAGCGTCAGGTCCCGCAGAAGGTGCGGTAGTCGCCGAAGTCTCCAGGTGCAGGCTCGGCGTAGCGTTCGTGCCCTGGACGTTCGTCGTACGGTGCGGCCACCGCATTCACGAGGTTCTCGAACGGGGTCAGGTCGCCGTCGGTCGCCGCAGCGAGGGCTTCCTCGACCAGG
>Ga0105237_10002566_pt1 | contig 22419 bp, 19 predicted proteins | sample KBSC24metaG_FD_81520 | JGI IMG/M metagenome (GOLD analysis project Ga0105237, IMG submission 81520) | Corn rhizosphere microbial communities from Kellogg Biological Station, Michigan, USA - KBS C2-4 metaG | ecosystem: Host-associated > Plants > Roots > Rhizosphere > Soil | place: Michigan, USA...
ATAGGCGAATTATAGGGGCCAGAACCACTGGCCCCAAGTATTAGCTTCCCCTCATGGACGAAATGCACCACGCGATTGATACGGCCTCCGGAGCCCTTTCAGGCGTCCCGGCGAGCGGCCATTCCGGCACCGGCGCCCAGGATGGCGTCACGGGATATGACCCCGCGGCCATCGAGGCCAAGTGGCGGGCTCGGTGGACGGAGTTGGAGATCAACGTCACCGATATTCACGGCGCAGCCAAACCGTACTACGCGCTCATGATGTTCCCCTACCCGTCGGCCGAAGGGCTGCATGTGGGGAACATGTTCGCGTTTACCGGGAACGACATCTTTGCCCGCTTCCAGCGGATGCAAGGATATCAGGTGTTCGAGCCGCTGGGCTACGACGCGTTCGGCATTCACTCCGAAAACTACGCGCTCAAAGTGGGCGTCCACCCCGCGGAGATGATTCCGCGCAACATCGCCAACTTCCGCCGCCAGTTGGAGCGCGCGGGGTTGATGGTGGATTGGAGCCGTTCGCTGTCGACTACCGACCCCGATTATTACCGCTGGACGCAGTGGGTCTTTCTGCAACTCTACAAGCAGGGGCTCGCGTACAAGAAAAAGGCGGCGGTCAATTGGTGTCCGTTCGACAAAACCGTGCTGGCCAACGAGCAGGTGGTGGGCGGGCTATGCGAGCGGTGCGGTACCAAAGTTGAGCAGCGACTGCTGGAGCAGTGGTTCTTTGAAATCTCTAAATACGCCGGCCGGTTGCTCGACAATCTCGATCGGTTGGATTGGTCGGAGACCACCACAACCGCGCAACGCAACTGGATCGGCCGCTCGCAAGGGGCGGAAATCGATTTTGTCGTCGCTAACAGCGATGCGTCCATTCGTGTGTTCACGACGCGTCCTGATACCATCACAGGTGTAACGTACATGGTGCTCGCGCCCGAGCATCCGTTGGTCGATACCATCACGACGGATACGCAGCGCGCCGAGGTGAATGCGTATCGTGAGCGAACCAAGAAGCAGGATGTGATCGCACGGAAGGTCAACAAAGACAAAACCGGTATCTTTACCGGTGCCTTCGCGGTCAATCCCGCGACGGGAAAACATGCCCCCGTCTGGATCGCCGATTACGTACTCATGGAGTACGGGACCGGCGCGATCATGGCAGTGCCAGGACACGATGAGCGTGACCGTGAGTTCGCGGAAGCGTTCTCGCTGCCCATTGTCGATTTGACCGACGACGAGATGGCCAACGCGCCGGCGGTCGGAGCGCGTGTCGTCAATTATCGATTGCATGATTGGTGCATCTCGCGCCAGCGTTATTGGGGACCGCCCATCCCCATCATTTATTGCGATACGTGCGGTCCGGTGCCGGTTCCGGAGCAAGATCTCCCAGTCCTCCTTCCGCCCATCGAAGACTTTCGCCCGGATGACTCGGGTGTCTCGCCGCTCGCGCGTCACGAAGAATGGTATCGCGTCCCGTGTCCGACCTGCGGGGCGATGGGGCGTCGCGAAACCGACGTCTCCGATACGTTCCTGGACAGTGCGTGGTATTTCTTACGCTATCCCAGCGTAGGGAACAACGACGTGCCATTCGACGCCGAGGTGACCAAGCGGTGGTTACCGGTCGATTCATATATCGGCGGCAACGAGCACGCGGTGTTACACCTATTGTATTCGCGCTTCATCACGATGGTGTTGCACGATGCCGGCTACCTGCAGTTCGAGGAGCCGTTCACCAAGTTCCGTGCGCATGGCCTCATCATTCGTGAAGGGGCCAAGATGTCCAAGAGCAAAGGGAACGTGGTCAACCCCGATGCGTACATCGATGATTGGGGAGCGGATGCGTTCCGCACCTATCTCATGTTCCTCGGACCGTTCGAAGAGGGTGGCGACTTCCGCGACAAGGGGATCTCGGGTGTCCATCGTTTCCTCGGCCGTCTCTGGGCGTCGGTGGGGAGCGTGGCCACCGCGGGCGAGCCGGACGTCGAGGTGGTGCGCAAGTTACATCAGACCATCAAAAAGGTCACCGACGATACGCCGCGTCTGAGCTACAATACGGCCATTGCCGCGATGATGGAGTACATGAACGTACTTCGCAAAGGGGAGCGGACGCCGCATCGCGACGAAGTGACGCCGCTCGTGCAGCTGATCGCACCGTATGCGCCGCATCTGGCCGAGGAGTTGTGGCACCAGTTGGGCAACGCGGGGAGCGTGTTCGATTCGCAATGGCCGTCGTACGATCCGTCGTTGCTCGTGGAGAACACGGTGGATCTGGTGGTGCAGGTCAACGGAAAAGTCCGCGGGACCATCGCGGTCGCGCGTGACGTGACACAGGATGCGGCATACGCGACCGCGCTTGCGGTACCGGCGGTCGCCAAGTTCGTGACGGGTGAACCGAAAAAGGTGATCTTCGTCCCAGGGCGATTGCTCAATATTGTTGTCTGACGCCCGGTAACGTCAGATAAGACAACGGCGGTGATGTCGATCGAGACATTGCCGCCGTTGTGCTATCGGCGCTGAAACTCCGGCGTCCCCAATGCCAAGCCGACGACCTGCGCGAGCGATGAGGCATTCCCTGGCGGTGGACCGCCTGTCGTGGATGTCGTCCCTTCTTCCAAGACGCGCGCTGTTTCCGGTGAGGCTGTCCCTTCGAGAATAGTCCGGATGACCGTCGTCACCTGTTGCGCGCGCGGTGTCGCGGTGACGTCGCGTGCGATTGGCCAGGCTGCCACTGACACGCCACGCACACGGTCGGACGCTACCGCGACGCCAAAGTTGATGCGTGAAAGGATCGCCCCGGTGTTGATCCACGCATCGCCGGTCTCGGGGTATCCATCCGGCGCGATGTGTCCAAAGACCGGCTCACCCAATTGCGTCAACACGACGTTGAAGGCGTATGCGGTATCCGCATGTCCACCCAACGCGCGAAAGGTGCTCGCCAAAAATTCTACCGGTGACTTGACCTTGGCGCGATACGCCGCGCGCGAGAAAAACTCCGGTGAAGCGATGATGGTGCGGAGTACGGCACTGATGTCACCATCGGTCTGCAGAAATGTCTCCGCCGCCGATCGGACCAATTCCACCGACGGCGTGTCGCTCACGAAGCGCCGCGCGAGTTTGTATGCGATGAAACGCGCGGTGGCGGGCTGCCGAGCGAGAAAGTCGAGCAGCTCTTCGCCCTCGTCCTGGCCACGTCCACCGGCAAAGCGGTGTCCCAAGACCACTTTCGGCGTGGCGTCGTGCATATCGGCCCGAAATTGAAAGCGTCCATCGTGCGCGATGTCGTGAATGGTCCATCCCGTGAGAATTCGTGCCGCATCAATCACGTCCTGCTGCGTATAGCCGCCATTCACCCCCACGGTGTGCAGCTCGAGTAGCTCACGTCCATAGTTTTCGTTGAGTCCGCGTCCGCGCCGCGCCGGCGGACGATACGGCGCGGGCGGGCGAAGCGTGGCACCGGTGGCCACGACGCGGCCGTAGGGGTCCACCACCACGCGACGCCGTTTGATCTCGTACTCCTCGTACGCTCGCTGTGCCTTCGCCTCGCCCTGCAAATCCCCCAGTGTCACGTACCCGCTGTCCGCGCGACTCTCCCAATTGTCCAGGTAGTACAACATCGCCGGCGAATGCGCGACCACACCCAGGAGGTCCCGAAACCGTCCCAAGGCGTGTGCACGAATCTGCCGATCGTAACTGGGGATCCACTGCGGGAGATCTCCTTTGCCCGCATAGACGGAAAAGTGGTTCTCCCAAAAATCCGTCATCACCTCTTGCAACTGCCGCTGGCTCATGATCGCCCGCGTCATCCGCGCGTTGATCACGTCGCGCACGATCCGTCCGCGTGCTTGATATGCTTGCCGCAACGCGATACTGTCTGGCATGAGCGGATTGGCTTTGCGCAACAGCTCAGGATAATGCCACGTCGCCACAAGTGTCGAATCGCTGGTGAATTCCGCGGGATAGCTCGCGATCAGCTCAGCCGGGACATTGTCGTCGATTCGTGCGGGAACCAGTTGCTCTCCTACCCATCGATCCACGCCGATCTGTTTAATGCGTTCGAAATCTCCGGGGCGCGGGCCGAACGTGAGCCGATTCATCACCTGCGCGATCTGCTCGTCATCGCTCAGCTCGCGAGGACCGTGCGCAAGAGGAACAATCGGTGGGAGTGGTGGGCTGGCGGGTACGGAGGCGCAACTGGCCAATCCACCGACCGCAAGCGCGCCGATGAGTCCGGCCATCGAACGAGGCCATCGGTGTCGGATGATACGGTGACAATCGTACCATGCACGTATCATGAACGAGTGGCCCATCCAAAAGAGTGTCAGACATCGATGGAAAAAGCATGTCTCAGGCCACTCTAAGGCCGATACATGCTTTTTCTGGTCAACCGATGAGACGTCCTCTCCTCGGTCCGTGTTAAGTGGAGCAGGAGGCTATGGCTCGGCTCCATCAGTACGCGCGGCCCGACAGTAGGGAGACAACCGCGCGACAGCGGTGTCAAAGCAACGCTAGAACAACGCGCTAATCCAATTGCCGGCGAAATATCCCACGGCCGCCACGCCCAACCCTACGACGAACATATCGAACCCGGAGCGTAGCACGCCGCGTCCAGTGAACACGGAACGGAGCGCCCCCACGAGGAAGTGGCTCGCCATGGAGATCACGAACGACGTAATCACCGCCGAACGGCCGGTAAAAAAGAAGAACGGCAACACCGGAATGAGCGCCCCAACCGCCGTCGCAGTCCCAGTGAGCCACGCCTCGCGCATCGGCGACATGTTCGCTTCGCCAATCTGCAGCTCTTCCTGCACCTGCTCGCGCAGCATCCGTTCCGGATCGTGCATGATTTCCGTCGCCAACTGCCGAGCCCCCTCGGTCGACATTCCCTTGGCCTCGTACATCAACGCGAGCTCGTCACGCTCCACCTCGGGCATGAGCGCGATCTCGTCGCGCTCCATGGCAATCTCGTGCTCGTACACTTCCTGCTCGCTCTTGGCCGCGAGATAGCCACTCGAGCCCATCGACAGCGCGTCGGCCACGAGCCCGGCCACGCCCGCCACGATCACCAGATGCGCCTGGTTGGCCGCCGTCGCGCCGATCATTCCGGCCACGAGCCCAAAGTTGGCGGTCAGGCCATCGTTGAAACCGTACACGGTGTTGCGCAGAAAGCCGCCCGATTCCTTTTGATGCCACGGCTCTTCGTTGCGCCCACTGATCTTGGCCAACTCCTCGGCGTGCCCAGCCGATTCGCGCGCCAAGAGCAACGCCTCTGCGCCACCGGGGGTCCCATGCGGCGTCGCCCGGTGCATATCCATGTACCCTCTGACTTCGCGCCCCTCCTCGGCCAGCAACATCGGGAGCAAAAAGCCGGGGCCGAACATGCGACCTAAACGGGCAAGCAGCTTGGTCCGACCAGTCGGGTGGAATTTCTTGACAGAACGTCCGTTCTCAGCGAGCAGTTTTTCCCAAATTGCGACGTGCCGCTGCTCGACTTCGGCGAGCCGGCGATAGATGTCCTGCTTTTTGGGATCGGACTCGAGCGAGGCCAGCACATCATAGAGATAGGCGGCGTCGGCTTCGTCCTGCCAATGGTGCTCGAAGGTGTCGAGATCGGGCGCGGTCCGTGGCGCGCTGGAGGGGGATCGGGGGTCCTGAATCGTCGCCATCACTCTAATATGACCGCCGTGGAAACCTTTTTCGACCCCGCCTCCTCTAAGGGGCACACCGTTCTTCTCGAGGTTTTCATGCGTCTCTCCCCAGCGCTCGCGGTCGCCGCGACCGCGGCGGTCGTGTCAGGATCCGCGGCCGCGCAGAAACCGAAAAAAATCACTGTGTCGCCGCAGGCGACCGACACCACCATCGCGGTTGGGCCCAACGCCCAAGTCCACGTCCGCACGTTCAAGGGCGCGGCGCCGGGCTTCACCTTGACCACCGACGATTCGGCCTGGGCCAACCGTGCCACGCTTGGCATGACGCTCCGGACCACCGGCTCCAAACGCGACACGCTCGGCCTCTTTGTCGAAAGCGTCATCCCGAACGGACCAGCGGAAAAGGCAGGAATCGTCGAAGGGGATCGCATCGCCTACATCGGCGACACCGATCTTCGCGTGGCGGCGTCCGATCTCGAGGATACGTACGTCGCCAACGTCTCGCTCCACCGGCTGCGTCGGCAGGTGACCAAGCTCGCCCCGGGTGCCAAGGCGGAGCTCCGCGTCTACAAAGATGGACGGATGCGCACCGTCACCGTGACGGCGGAAAAAGCCAGCGCGGTGTTCAAAGGCCGTCCGTTCCAATTCCACTTCGGCGCCGTCCCGCGTCTTGGCGCCATGGGGCCAGCCACGGCGATGCTCCCGTCAGACGGTGGCAATGTGCACTTCGAGGTCATGGGCGACGGTGATGCCCCAGACGACGCGGTCGGCGCAGTGGAGATGGCGCCGGAGCTGGAGATCATGGACGACGATCACCCAGATGACGATCGCCCCGATGTCCATATCGAGGTATCACCCGAGCTGAACGATCAGATCCACGGTGAGATCCAGGGGATGATCAAGCAGCTCGAGGCCGCTACGGACGCGCAAGCCAAGGCGCTGCGCGCGGAATTGCTCACGCGGCAAGACCAGGCGCGCAAGATGTTCGTCCAGATCAAGGACCAGACGGACCAAGCGAATGTTGTAGTTCGCCGTTCCCTGCCCATCATGCAGGCGAAACTACGCCAGGCCAACGAAGCGCTCATGAACGCCAAGCTCCGCATGTTGTCGACCGACGGCCCGCAGCTGTTCGAGTTCCGTGGGGGTGTCTCGGTCGATGATGACGTGCAGGACAACCGGCTCGCGTTCTAGTCGAAGCAGAAAGGCATCAGTGTCCGTGCAGTATCGTGGTACTGTAGCAAAATTCTGTCGTTATGTATCGTAAAAACGGAACGGGACCGCGTTAGCGGTCCCGTTTGTCTTTTATCGCCTCATCTCGACAGGCTCGTTTCAGGGCGGCGCGTTGTCGTGCGTCGGCACGCATTTGATCCATCTTGGCCTGCTGTTTTGGTGTGAGCACGAGGCGAATTTGGCCAAGCGTACTGTCGCTGATGGCGTCGGCGCGGTCGCGCGCCGAGTCGAGCATGGTGCGAAGGGGGTCGTAGAGGGCGATGACTTTGTTGTGTTGCAGGTCGAGCAGAGAGTCGATTACCACGCGCTGCGCGGGGGTGATCCCCCACTCTTTAGTGGTGGCGTCCCAATAGCCGCGCATCCCGGCTGGACCGCACATTTGCGGACCGGGATGGGTGAGCGCCCGGTCGACGGCAAAGCCGACCGCGCCACCGATAATGAATGTGCCGGCCAGGAAGAGTGCGGCGAGGCTTTTGGAGCGTTGCATGTCTGGACGTGCCGTGACGTTAGCGGGAGATGACGTCGCGGAATGTTTCGCCGCGCGTGTCCCCGTCATCGCTCAACAATCCTGACGGGACGGCGAGCGACTCCGCTGGCGCGGGGCGCAGAATGGCGTCGTACGCGGTCTGCATATCTTCACGATGGGCGTGCAGGAGGAGCGCGCCGGCGATGGCCAACGCGACGGTGGCGGCCACGATGCCGCCCTGGGTCCATCCGCTCAAAACTTGCCACCAGCGCGCCGGGGCCGCCGACACGGTCGATAGGCGCGCCATGACTTTGGCTTCGAGGGTGGCCCAATACGAGGGGTCGGCCGGCGCCGCATAAATGGTACGTGCGGCGTCGAGCACGGGCTGTGGAAGTGGATTGTCGAACGGAATCTGTTCCATGGTCATGTGCCTCGCAAATTCTCCAACCGCTTGCGTAACCGCTGCCGAGCGTGGTGGAGATCCGACCGCGCCGTCCCTTCTGGTATGCCCAACATTTCGCCTATCTCGGCGTGCGCGAATCCTTGCACGTCGTGTAATACGATGACCGACCGCATGCGATCGGGCAACTCCTGCAACGCGTCCGTCAGCCGCTGGCGCAGCTCGTCCGATTCGCCGGGGTCGGTGAATCGGTCGGCCACGGTGTCGTGCAGCTCATCCGTTGTGCGGACCTTGCGGCGTCGAGCGATGTCGAGCGCCGCGTTGGCCACGATGCGGTTGAGCCATGCGCCGAACGCCTGCTCCGGGTTGAACCGGTCGAGCGCTTGAAACGCACGGACGAACGCTTCCTGCACTGCGTCTTCTGCGTCTTCGTGGACGAGCACGATGGCCCGCGCGACGGCGTACATCCGCTTTTGGTGAATCCGGACCAGCCCGCCGAACGCGTCTCGGTCGCCCTGCTGGGCGGCAAAGACGAGCGCACGCTCGTCTGGATCAATACGCAGGGGCGGAGCCACGCGTTGACGGGGGAAGCATGGGCGAAATCTACTCAGGGAGGGGGGCGGATCGGTGAGCTGCTCGGGGGGACGAACGGCTTGGGGTGACCGGTCTCGGTGGAGGGTGTTCGTGTAAGACGCGTTGGCAGGGCGGAGGGTTGCCTAGGGGGAAAAAAAGGGGTTCCTCAAATGCCAATACGGGGCAGAGAGGTTGTCTCTCTGCCCCGTATTGGCCGCTGGCCGGGCTACCTGCTAGCCGGGTGCGAATCTATAGAAAAATCGCGCGGTACGAGGGTGTGCGCGCGTGTGCGCGCTGGTCCGCCTTCGCCTAGTGCGCGTCTACTACTCCGCTGCCGGCTGCTTTTCCTGTTCGGAAGAGGAACAGGCAGGGGAGTGCGCAGACCAATACGGCGCCGCTCAGCAGATACATCTTGGAGAACGCCAGCATACTGGACTGCAACTGGATTTGTCGGTCTAAGATTGCCGTGGCGGCGTTGGGGGCGGTCACGGGGTTGATGCCGCGGGCGATGAGTCCTTTTGTAATGAGCCCTAATCGGTAGAGTGTTGCCGCGTCGCCTGCCACGACGTGCGAGGTGACATAGGTGCGTTCGATCTTGGTGGTGTGGCTGAGCAACGTCGTGAGGATCGCGATGCCGAGCGATCCGCCGAGCTGCCGGAAGAGGTTGAACATGCCCGTCCCTTGGGCCAGATCTTTGGGGCTCAGGTCGGCGATGGTGGCGTTGGTGAGTGGTACGAAAATGAAGCCCAGGCCAATACCACGCCAAATGAGTGGCCAGAAAAAGTCATCCGCGCCGCTCTGTGATGTAGCGGTGGACATCTGCCACATCGCCAGCATGTACAACGCCGCGCCAATCACTACGGTGTAGCGTGCGTCCAGACGTCCCGCGTTGCGTCCCACGATGGCCATGGTAAATGCGGCGGCGAGTGCGCCGGGGAGAATCACCTTTCCGGTTTGCCACGCGGACATTCCCAAATTCTGTTGCAGGAAGATGGGGAGAATGAACACTGAGCCGTAGAGGGCGAAGCCGAGTACCAGTCCCAAGATGACGCCGGCGGTGACTTGGCGACTTTTGAGGATGCGGAAGTTCACCACGGGCTCGTCGATGCTGAGCTCGCGCCAGATGAGGAGCGCGGTGCTGATGAGCGCGGTGAGTCCGAGTGTGGTGATGAACGGTGATTCCCACCAGTCGTATCGCTCGCCGCGTTCCAACATCCATTGCAGCGATCCGACCGCGACGGTGAGGAGGATGATACCCAGGACGTCGATCTGTTTGGCGCGTTGTTGGTGCGCGGTATCCTTGACGTACGTGACCGTCGCGATAAACGCCAGGATGCCGAGTGGCACGTTGATGTAAAAGACCCACGGCCAGCTGTAGTTGTCGACGATCCAGCCACCTAACGTGGGGCCCACGGTGGGGCCAACCATCACGCCGATGCCGAAGATCGCCATGGCGATCCCGAGTTCTTCGGGGGGGAAGGTTTCGCGCAGCGTGGCTTGCGCGGTGGAGAGGAGCGCCCCGCCGCCGATCCCTTGCACGGTACGCCAGAGCACCAGCGCGCCCAATGAATGGGAGTTGCCGCAGAGGAACGACGAGATGACGAAGATGGCGATGGAGCCGGCGAAGTAGCGTTTGCGGCCGAAAAAGCCGGACAGCCACGCCGACATGGAGATGATGATGACGTTGGCGATGATATACGCCACCGATACCCAGGTGATTTCGTCCAGTGTCGCGCCAAGATTTCCCATCATGTGGGGAATCGCGACGTTCACGATGGACGTGTCGATCAGCTCCAGTACAGCGGCCAGTGTAACTGTGGCCGCGATGATGTATTTGTGCGCGTATCGGTCTGGAGCGACGGCGGCGGCCGCCGGTTCCGGCAGCGCGAGCGTTGCCATAAAGACACTCGAATGGTCAAACGGTGAAGATTGCACTCACGATGGTGTACGTTCGCGTGACGTCGGCGCGATTCCGCCGTCCCGCGGGAGGCGCTTGCACACGAGCGCACTCCCATTGTGAGTCCTGCGCGATTCTGCTCTGTCCTACCTTGATCCTACAGTTTGCGTGATACAGTGACTTACTTGGTCGAGACGTGCACGTCCACCGACAGGCCAGGACGCAACGGACGGCCAGGGCACGGTTTGGTGATTTTGATACGCACGGGCACGCGCTGCACGACTTTGGTGAAGTTCCCCGTCGCGTTGTCGGGTGGGAGCAGTGCGAACTTGGCGCCGGTGGCGCCGCTGAAGCTCTCGACCACGCCTTCCGCGGCGCAGCCGCCGTACGCGTCGATGTCGAACTCCACCGGTTGTCCCACTTTGATGTTGGCCAGCTGTGTTTCTTTGAAGTTGGCCGTCACCCACACGCTCGTATCAGACACGAGACTCAGGAGCGGTTGGCCCGGTTGCACGAGCTGGCCAACCTGCACCTGCTTGCGCGCCACCAGCCCTGCCGTTGGGGCGATGACTTTGGTGTAGCTCAACTGCAACTTGGCGTTATCCACCGCCGCTTGCGCCGCCAACAGTTTGGCTTCGGCGACGCGCACGCCGGCTTGCGCGCTCGAGACTTGCGCGCCCGCCGCGGTCGCCTGTTTTTGCGCGGCCGTCAACTGCGCCTGCGCGGCATCGGCCGTTGCTTGCGCGGCGTCGAGCTGCTGGCGCGACACGATCTGCTTGTCGGCCAGATCTTTCATGCGCGCGAGATCGGCTTGTGCGCGGACGCTGGCGGCGCGTGCCGCCTCAATCTGCGCCGTTGTCGCCTGGCTCTGTCCCGACGCGGTCGCGACGCCGGCCTCGGCCTGCCCGGTCCGTCCACCCACGCTCACGCCGGCTTGCGCGCCGGCCAGATCGGCCTGGGCTTGGGCCAATCGTACGCGGTACTCTTGATCGTCGATGGTGACGAGCACTTGGTTCGCGGAGACTTGTTCGTTTTCCCTGACCGCAATGTTGGTGACGTAGCCGCCGACTTTGGCGAGCACGGGGGTGATGTCACCATCGATCTGCGCGTCGTCGGTGCTTTCGTGCGCGCGGGAGTAGAGCCAGGTTTTTACGCCCCATCCCAACGCCACGAGCACCAGCACGAGGACAATGGGGAGGACGAACTTTCGCTTGCTGCCGGAGTTGCCAATACTGCCGTTTTCGGTTGCCATGGAAGTCGATCTCAGGGACGGGAGATATTACGGAAGAGTCGTGACGGTCCCTTCGGCGCGCGCGAGCGCGACTCGGGCCGATTGATAGTTGGTCAATGCATCGATCGCGGCGGTGCGTGCGTCGGTCAGCGACAGCGACGCGGTAATGACGTCCGCGTTCCCCGCGACACCCGCGCGGAACCGCTCGCGGGCTTGCGAGACTTCTTGGTCGGCCAGCCGCAGCCGTTCCCGTGTCGCGTCCACTTGCTCGCGCGCCGAGGCCAAGTCCAACAGCGCGCCGCGGATGTCGGCTTCCGCTTGGTCGCGCAAATCCCTCGCGCGCAGCTCGGCTTCGCGAAGCTGCGCGGTTTGCTCTTGTACGCGTCCTTCGCGGCGCAGTCCGTCAAACAAGGGGAGCGACACTTGGAAGCCGTAGTTGTACGTGTTGAGGAGGTACGAATAGTTTTTTCCGCTCACACCCTGGTCGCCGAACACCGAGATGGTGGGAAGACGTTCCAGTTTGACCGCGTTCACGCCTTGCTTGGCGGCGTCGATGCGCTCCTGCGCCGCCCGCAGATCGGGACGTGCGCTCAGGCCGCGCGTGATGGCTGTCGACTCGTCGGTGGTGAGTCCCGCGCTGTTCAGTGTGCCGAGCGAGTCGTGTAACGCGAGCGCGGTGGTGAGCGGGAGGCCGAGGGCGCGGAGGAGATCCAGTCGCGCACGGTCGCGGGTGTTGCGCGACGCGATCAACTTGGCGCGCGTGCCGGCCAGCTGCGACTGTGCGCGTGTCACGTCCAACGCGATCCCCACGCCGGCGTCGAGCTGGCGTTGTGCGATCTGCAACAGATCCGAGGCGAGCACGGAGTCGGCGTTGCGGGCGCGTAGCTCGTCTTCGGCGCGCAACGTCCGAATGTACGCGATTGCCGCGTTGGTCCCAGCCTGCTCGGCGACATCCGCCGCATCCGATTGACTCGAGCGCGCTAATGTTTGCGCCGAGCGGACTCGGCCAAACGCGGCCAGGTCGAGGATGGGTTGTTCGATTTTGCCGCGGTAGTCGACGACCGTGAATGGCGGGACGACTTCACCGTTGGGGTCGAAGAGCGGCGGTTGGCCGGGTTGGGACGGAAAGGTGATTCCGAAGGTCGCCGTGTTCATGGTGCGGCGAACCGTAGAACCGCTTGCGCTGACTTGTGGGAGCAGCGCGGAGCGCGTTTGCCGCACACGAGCCTGTGCTTCGAGGGTGCGGAGCTGCGCCGTTTGCGCGGTGACACTGTGTTGCGCGGCGAACCGGATCGCGTCGCCCAGCGAAAGGGGTTGCGTGGGAATTCCCGACGATGTCGCGGGGTGCGACGAATCCGCGGGGGTGACCTGCTGCGCCACGAGCGGCCGTGGAGGCACGGTGCTCAGCACGACCGCGCCCAGCGCGATACCGAGTGCCGCGGGAAAGAGTGAAGAGCGTGTCATGGTGTTACGCGAAGAGCGTGAAGGTAGAAATCGATCAATTCCGCACGGACCTGCTCGTCCGTGAAATCCTGCAACTGCGGGAAATACTGGCGTTTGCGGCACCACATCGCATTTGTCAAAAAGAGCGCGGACAACATGCGCGATGCGATCGACGGCTCGATCGGGCGAAACTCGCCGCGTTCGACGCCGCGCTTGATGATGCGTTCCACCATACTGCGCGCGCGGATCACGACTTCTTTGAAGTAGAAGTCCGCGAGATCTGGAAACAGGTGGATCTCTCCGGTGACAATGCGATAGATCGTCATGTAGCTCGGCGTGCTGGCGAGATTCCAGAACTGCTCCATGTAATGCGTGAGCTGCTCCGTGGGCGTCTGGTCGTCGGGGAGTTGTTCACCCCACGCGATCGTTTCGATCAGCGTGTTGCGTACCATTTCGCGAAAGAGCTCTTCCTTGTTCGGGAAGTAGAGATAGATGGTCCCCTTGGACACCCCCGCCTCTTTGGCGATGTCCTCGAGTCGCGCTCCACTCAGCCCTTTTTTATCGAACACCTCGATTGCGGCCTGAATGATCTGATGTGGCCGCTCCTCGGGGAGCCTCCGCCATCGGGGTTCAGGGGTTGGAGTCATAAGAAAGGAGTAGATGACCAGATAAATAACTGACTGGTCAGTAATATATGAGACGGAGCTCGTTTCGCAATGGTGTTATGTCGGAGGGGCGTGGGCGGATGCAAAAAAGGGGTGAGCGCTGTGGCGCTCACCCCTTGATGCGTTCAAGGAGAACGACCGTTCTACTTTTTGGCCGGCGCAGCTGGTGTTGGTGCTGGTGTCAGCGCTGGTGCGGCGGCTGGCGGTGCTGGCGTGGCCAGTGTGGCCGGCGTCGATGGACTGGCTTCCGCGGCCGCTGCTTCTTCGCCCGCGTACTTATGGTTGGTGAGCTCGACCACTCCGAAGAGGAGAACGAACAACACGCAACCGCCCACGATGAGTCCGGTGATGGCGGCGCCGAAATCGGTACGGGTGTTAGCCATGCGTCAAAATGCTCCTAGTGTCGTGAATGGTGACGGGTGCTCAGCTGGCGGACGCGTCGGTTACGCGCCCGTCGGTCACGCGCACGCTGTTCATCACGTCGTTCTGCTGAATTTTGCTCACCACGTCCAACCCGTCGACGACTTTGCCGAACACGGTGTGCACGCCGTTGAGGTGGCGCGTATTGGCCTCGCTCAACACGACGAAAAACTGGCTGCCACCCGTGTCTTTTCCGGCATGCGCCATGGAGAGCGCGCCGATGTCGTGCTTGTGCGGGTTGCCGGCGGTCTCGCACTGGATTTTGTAGCCCGGGCCGCCCGTGCCGATGCGACGGTCGCCTTCAGGAAGATCGCGCGAGAGCGGATCGCCGCCCTGCACCACGAAGTCCGGGATGACGCGATGGAATTTCACGCCGTCGTAGAACCCTTTGTTGGCCAAGGTCTCGAAGTTTTCCACCGTCTTCGGCGCTTCGCCGTCGTACAGCTCGGCGACCATGGTTCCTTTGTTTGTTTCGATGACCGCTCGTTTCATACCCACACTCACACTAAGCTCGAAGGACAGAGATCGTTCAACACGCACGCCTCGCATTTGGGGCGGCGCGCTTCGCACACTCGGCGACCGTGAAATATCAGCAAGTGGGCCAGGAGAGTCCAATCCCTGCGCGGAAAGAGTCGCATGAGATCCTGCTCGACCTTGACCGGATCGGTTTCCCGGGTGAAGCCTAGCCGCCGAGAGAGGCGGCCGATGTGGGTGTCGACCACGACGCCGGCGTTGATGCCGAAGGCGTTGCCTAGCAGCACGTTAGCGGTCTTACGCCCCACGCCTGGGAGGGTCACCAATTCGTCCAGCGTCTTGGGGATGGCGCCGCCAAAGCGATCGACCACGCCGGCGGCCATCCCGATCAGATTTTTGGCTTTGGCGCGGAAAAACCCAGTGGTCTTGATGATCGCTTCCAACTCCTCGGGCTTGGCGTTGGCCAGCGCTTTGGGGGTGGGATAGCGTTTGAACAGCGCGGGGGTCACCATGTTCACGCGCCGGTCGGTGCACTGAGCGCTCAAAATGGTGGCGGCGAGGAGCTGATACGCGTCGGCGTGATCGAGCTCGCAATGCGCGTCCGGGTATTCGCGATGGAGTCGCTTGAAGACCTGGGCGGGTGGCGCGGGAGGACGCTTGGGGTGACGGGGCTTCGCGTCCGGCTTCGCCGCCTTAGCGGTGTTCTTCGACGCCGGCAACGGTCGGGAGAATGTCGACGATTTCGTGGAGCTGTCTGACGACCAGATCGACTTCTTGCTTGGCGCCGTCGGGGTCGAGCATGCCCGCGCGCATGGAGAGTGCGACGCGGTTCATGTATTTCACTTTTTCGAGGATGGTTTCGGTGGCGCGGCGCAGCTGGAGATACTTGCGCTTTTCGGCGCGCGCGCGGTAAAAACGGCGCAGCAGATCGTCCGGTGTGAACCGTTCGGCCAGCTGATACGCTTCCTCCATGGTGCGTCCGGGGATACCACCGTGATCGGGGATGGCGTTGTCTCCCACGGCCGGCCCGCTGAACCACAAGCGGCCGATGTGCTCCAGGCCATCGTACGCGAAGCGGACGAAGACGTCGCACAAGGCGCCGTCGGCGTCGATCGTGGCGAGATGGTGTTCTGCGCGAAAGTCGGTCATCGGCGGTCTCAACAGGGCCTCTACTGGGCGATGGCGTCGGTGGACGCCAGGAACGGATCGAAGGCGGCCCACAGTTGCGCGGGCTGCTCGACGTACGGCACATGTCCACACCGTTCGATCAGGGTCACTTCGGCGCCCAGGACCCGGCCCGCTTCAATAGAAGACTGGGCTGGAATGGGATCGTCACACCCATGAACGAGGCGTGCCGGCACGCGCACGCGTGCCAAGTCCGGTAGCAAATTGTAGTCCCCCAAGCTCTCCCACGTGGATTGTTGGACACGTCCAACAACGCGAAAGGGGGTTAATTCTCTCGCGTGCGTGGGGTCGGCAAAATATCCGACCACACCGAGCTCGAAGAGCCGTTGGCGATACCCCTCGGGGTCTTGCTCGCGCATCCCGGAGGCCATCAGCGCCTGACGCTCGGCGACGATGGCCGGTGTGTTTCCCCGGGCGCGCAATGATTCATCGAATTGCGCGCGCCATTCTTTTGTGACGGGCGCCGGACTAATGAGCGCCATGCGGGCCACTGGGGGGAAGGAGGGGTTGTCGATGGCTGCGATGGCATAGAGCATGGCCAACATCCCACCCCAGGAATAGCCAACCAGCGACGGGCGTGCAATACTGAGCTCTCGGCAAAGCTGGGCGAGGTCGGCGACGTGGTCGTGCCAGGTGATGGGGGTGTTGTTGGTTGCGCGCGACTCGCCGCTTCCGCGTTGATCGTAGAGCACGAGCGAGTAGCTCGTGGTCAGGTGGAGGAGTTGGGGGAGGAGGTATCGATGGTCGGCCCCTGGGCCACCGTGGAGCGCCAGCAGGGTGGGACGGCTGGGATCGCCGTATTGCACCCAGTGGAGCGGAATCGCGGTGGTCTGCGTGGCTCCGGAGCGGTTGGGAGCCGGGATTGGGAGGGGCACGACAGAAATGTAATGCGCACGGGCCGCCGAGGGGGGAGGGAAACGTGCGGCGGTGTGGGCAATCGTGCGTGGTGTGCCTTATAAGGCACCGTGGCGCGTGTGTGGTGTGCGCTCGAAGGGGGGTGCGAGGTGACCGGATCGGCGAGGAGTGATTTCCACAACGTCCTCGCTCGGCCGGCTCGGCTTCGTCGAGCGGCTTTGCTGCGAATGTTGTGGAAATCACTCCTCTGCCGGCCTACGCCTTTTCCATTTCCATATCTATGCGTTGGTGTGGATATGAATGCAGCGGATACTCGTTCACGTGATGCGAGTGTGTTGCGTCACGTTGTGGGAGCCACGACGGTGATGACGGCGAGGCCGGAGACGGTGCCGTCGGTGGCTTTCACCGTGTCGACGCCTGGCGCGACCGCGGTGACGAGGCCGGTGTCGTCGACGGTGGCGATGGCGGTGTTGGTGGAGGACCAGGTGAGTGTTTGGCCGGCGATCGGGCTATATGCGCTGGTTTCGGCGGCGCCGGTCAGGTGGACGGTACTGCCGACTGTCATGGAGTCGGCGGTGAGTGACATCGCGATTCGGCCGACGGTGGGGTTGGTGCCGCTGTCGCTCGAGCATGCGATGGCGCCGAGGAGTGGTGCGGAGACGAGAATGGTGCCGAGGACGAGAGATTTAGTGCGCATGGAATACTCCGAAAAACAGGAGGGTGTGAGTGGAGAAGTAAACGAGCTGACTACGGTACGTCGTATGATCGCAATGTGTTGATGGCGAGCGACGACGAATCTGCATAGCGTCGTTGTGCCGAAGTGCGACGAGTACGGAGATTGTGCGTTAAGGGAGTTTTTGTTCGGAAAACCGTATGGATTGCCTGTCGTGACAGGACTCTGTGATAATGTTAAGAAATCGTTGAGATTACTGTGTGTGTTCAACGGCATCGCGGATTCGGCGTAGCGAGCATGCACTAGCGGTTGCGTGATAGTTCGATGACGTATGTACGCGTGCGGTGTGAGCGCGTACTCTGCGCATGGTGTTCATTGATCGATGGCGGGCGTTTGTCTGGTCGGTGCAATCATGGCGCGGTGAATGTGTCGAGCTGTTTGCGCGTCTCGTCTGACAAAAATTCCGACGCGTCGTGTACCGCGCCGCGCATACATCGTTGGGATGCGTTTTTTTTTGCGCGATTGTCGCGCGAAGAGGTCGCGTACGTGAAATGTGATGCTGGGCTCTGTAGTAGGTACGGTCATCCCGTGCGAGCCGCATCTTGACCGTTCGTGGTCCCGGCATGACGTTGGGCGCATGGAGTCCGAGGTTCCCCTTCACATGTCCGACGCGGTGTTGTTAGAGCGCGTCCGTCAGGGCGACGAACGGGCTTTCGAGGCGCTCGTGCTTCGCTATCGGCCGGTGCTCACGCGATACGTGCTGCGTGTGTCGCGGTATTCCATCGATGCCGATGATGTGTTGCAGGCGGTCTTCTTTCGGCTGTGGATGGGACGGGAGCGGTTGGCGGTGACGGTGTCGATGCGCGCGTATCTCTACGCGGCCGTTCGGCATCAGACGCTCAATGCGCTGCGTGATGCGCGTGCGAATGCGCAGGTCGACGCGTTGATGGATGAGGGTGACGGCGTATCGGTCAATGACGTGTCGGGGCGTGGCGATGCGGTGCTCCGGATGGTGGCGACGTCGGAGCTCGTCCCCGATACGGCGCTCGAGTTAGCCGATCTCGAAGCCACGGTGCATGCGGCGATCGACGCGTTACCACCGCGGTGTCGAGAGATTTTCGTGTTGAGTCGAGAGGGGGAGCTGAGTTATCCCGAGATCGCGGCGGCGCTCGGGATCTCCATCAATACGGTGAAAACACAAATGTCGCGTGCGCTGGCCGCATTGGCCGCGGCGGCCGCTCCCTTTCTGGTCGTCCTGCTCGCGGTGCATTAGGGCGGGTTCCCCGGCCGTTTCGAGGCGTGTTTCGCGGTTTTTCAATCGCGTGTCACCCGGTTTGTCAAATGCCGTGTCACACCAGGTAGAGCCTCTATGCGCGATTCCAACGAACTTTCGCCGCTCGATTCCGAGCTGATCACCCGATATCTGTCGGGGCAGGGAACGTCGGCCGATGTGGCCGCGGTGACGGCGTGGTCTGCTGGGCACGACGACCGCGTGGCCATGCTGCACCGGTTGCAGGCCGCGTGGACTGCCGCTGAGCCGGCCGAGGTGCCGATCACGGATCACGATCGCTTTATGGCCCAGCTTCGTCAGCGTGTTCGCGTGGCGTCGCCGGAGGGCGAGGTGGTCACGAGATCGACCGCGCGCTCCGGTATTGCTCGGCAGACGCCATCGCATGGGACGCGGTCCATTCCGTCCGCGAACGTCCTTGGGCGGTGGATGGGGGTTGCGGCCGGTGTAGCGATCGCTGCGATTGGTCTTGTGCTCGTGGCGCGGCGTCCGAATGCTGGGTCACACGCGATAGGGACATCGTCCACTGGTCGGAGCTATGCCACGACGGCGGGACAGCGCGCCACGATCCCACTAGGTGACGGCACGACCGTGATGCTCGCGCCGGGAACCACGATGGTCGTGGACGGGCATGTGGTGTCACTCGTGGGCGAGGCATTTTTCACTGTCCATCATCACGCCGGTACGCCCTGGATTGTGCGGACCGGTGGTGTCGAGACGCGCGTGCTTGGCACCGCCTTCGACGTCCGGCGGTATGCGGACGACGGTGCCACACGCGTCGTCGTGACCGAAGGGAAGGTGACCACCGGCGGCCGCATGACGGCGCCGGTGACGGCGGGGATGATCGCGTATGCCACCGATTCGACCGTCCGTTCCTTGGTTGCCAGTGATCCCGAGACGTTGACGAGTTGGACGCGTGGACGGTTGGTGTTCCACAATACGCCCGTGAGCGATGTGCTGTCGGCGGTGAGCCAATGGTACGGCGTCGCGATTCGCGTGAGTGATCCCGCGGTGGGCAAACAGTTATTGACGGCGGAGCTCGATGTGGAGCGGAGCCGGAGCGAATTCATCGCAGCACTCGAAGTGGTGCTCGATGTCCAGGTCACCGCGGTGGGCGATACGCTCATGATCACGCCACGCCGCGCACGCACGTTTCGGGGGACGCCGACGCGTGACCCCGCAACGCCTTTCACGCCACGAACGGAGATAGGGCGATGACGATGGGTGGTGCGATACAAGGAATGCGATGGGGCGCGGCGCGCACGCGTGTGTGGAGCGTACGCTTGGCGGCGATCGCCGGATTGTACGGCGTGGCTGCGTCAACGCTTACGTTGGTGTTCACACCGACGCTCGGAGCGCAGGAGCCGTCGCATGTCGCGACGGAGCCAGTACGGACGTCGCGGACGGCGGCAGCTGAGGCGCTCTTGGCGAAGCCGGTGACGGTGGCAGTCGCCAACGTTTCGATCGACAAGGCGATCGACGCCTTGGGTGCCGCGGCGGGGACCACCGTGTTTTATAAGCACGACGTGGTGACGTCGGCGGTGGCACATCCGGTGTCGGTGCACGTGCGGAATACGCCATTGGGTGAGGTGTTTGCGCAACTGCTCAACAAGACCTCGTTGACGCTCGTGACATTGCCGGGCGGACAACTCGGCGTGATCGCCGCGGCGGACGTGGCGGCCGATGGTGTGATTACGGGACAGGTCACGAGTGGCAAGGACAAGCAGCCGATCCGTGGGGCGAGTGTGTGGCTGGACGATAGCACACACTCGTTGCGCACCGACGAGAGTGGCCGGTTCCGGTTCATCAACGTGGCGCCCGGGCAACATCGGCTGACCGTTCGATACGTGGGCTTTGCTCGACAAACGCGGATCGTGACGGTCACGGATGGCACGGTCACAGCGGATATCGTACTGAGCGCGAGTGTCAATACGCTCGATCAAGTCGTGGTCACCGCTACGGGTGAGCAGCGGGTGCGCGAGTTGGGGCATGTGGTGGCGAAAATCAACGCCGATTCGCTCGTGAAAGAGGCGCCGATCACCAATCTGAGCGATCTGCTGCAATCGCGCGTGCCGGGGCTACAAGTCTTTACCGGTAATGGTGGGATGGCGGGTGGCGAGATCTCACTCCGGCTCCGTGGGACCTCCACGCTGGCGTTGAACGCCGAGCCGGTCGTGATCGTGGATGGAGTCCGTTATAAGAGCAACAATTTGATTTATGGCGACGGTGCGTACATCCGAGAAGATACCCGTGGGAATGGCGGCGAGCTCAATAGCCCGCTCAACGATCTCAATCCCAACGATGTCGAAACGATCGAAATCGTGAAGGGGCCCTCCGCGTCGACGCTCTATGGTCCCGACGCGGCGAATGGCGTGATCGTCATCACGACCAAGCGGGGTAAGCCGGGCGAGACCAAGTTCAAGTGGTACGCACGGCCGGTGACCACCTCGGTACCCAAGCCGCCGACGTCCAAGATGTATCTCGCCTGGTCCCACGATTCGTCGGGCGCGTTGTTTCACGATCAGTGCTCGGTGCTCTATCAGTATCAATTCGGGATCTGCATTCTCGACAGCATCACCGTCGCGCCCGTCACGGCGACCGATAACCGCTACGCAATTATCGCCAAAGATCGGCCCACGTGGCTGTATGGCGCGAGTTTGAGTGGCGGCGCCCCGGCGGTTCAATATTTCGTGTCCGGAAATTACAACTCGCAAGACGGCGTGCTCCAAGTTCCGCCCGAGGCGTTGGACTATTTGAAGCGGCAGTTGGGCGTCAGCACTGTCAGCAGCGCCATCAGCAAACCCAACACGTTGCAGCAGTTGGGAACACACGCCAATCTGTCGACGAACTTGTCGTCCAAAGCGACGATGTCGCTGAACGCCGATTACGTGCAGGGGACGCACACCACCGCGTCCGCGTCGTTTTATCCGCAACAGTACCTCAACGGCAATCCGTATCCTGGTGTGGACACGGCGAACAATCTCAATCGGTTCATCGATCCCACGTTCTCATTGTATACGAGCACCGAGCAGTCCAACCACTTTACCAGCTCCCTCACAGGGAACGCGAATCCATGGAGCTGGCTTGGCGCCAATGCCTCGGTCGGGATCGATCTCTCGGGGATCACGACGCATTCGCTCTTGCCGGCGGGACAACGGTCGCCCACGGATGGTGGACAAGCGCGCGACGATCGCCGGAACTCGCAAGGGCGCACGCTGACCGGGGGGCTCACGGCGACGGCGCATCCGGGCATCTGGAGCTTCCGGAGCTCGGTGGGCGCGCAATACATCTACCAGCATCTGGACGGTGTGAGCACGCAGGGAACGGGGCTAGCGCCCGGGAGTAATTCCATTGGGACCGCGAACAGCGTCAGCACGCAGCAGCTGTGGTCGGAATCCGTCGACTTGGGAACGTACGGGGAGGAAGTGATCGGCGCGCTCGATCGACTCTTTCTCACAACGTCGCTCCGTCTTGATGGCTCGACGACGTTTGGCGACGCGTATCACGCGCACCCGTATCCCAAGCTCGGTTTGTCGTGGATCGCCTCCGACGAGCCGTTCTTCCGCCTCCCCGGTGTGCACGAGCTGCGGTTCCGTGCCTCGTATGGCGCATCGAGCAACTATCCCACGTCCGCGATGAAGTTAGGGGTGAACCAGGGCGGCGCGTACACGGCGGAAGACAGAAATCAGAACTACTTTTACCGTCCCATTCTCGCCAATCAAAACATTCGTCCCGAGCGGACCAAAGAGGGCGAGTACGGCGCGGATGTCACGATCCTCAACGGGATCAACGTCGGCTTGACCTGGAATCGGCGTCGTGTCAATGACCAATTACAGCTCCTCAACTACGCGTACGGGCTCCCGCAAGGGTGGGCCAACATTGGCGATATGTCCAGCCATGGTTTCGAAGCCACGGCTTCGATTCCGGTGGTCAATACCCACGGTCTCACCGCGGATCTCGCGCTGAGCTACGCGCATC
>Ga0105237_10002568_pt1 | contig 22408 bp, 16 predicted proteins | sample KBSC24metaG_FD_81520 | JGI IMG/M metagenome (GOLD analysis project Ga0105237, IMG submission 81520) | Corn rhizosphere microbial communities from Kellogg Biological Station, Michigan, USA - KBS C2-4 metaG | ecosystem: Host-associated > Plants > Roots > Rhizosphere > Soil | place: Michigan, USA...
GGGATCGAAGCCCCAGCAAATGATTTCCACACTGTGCTTGGCCCGCCGGATGTCCTGCAAGATACGGGAAAAGCCTTCTTCGCCACAGATCAATATTTCCAGCTGGTTGGCGTGATAGATCGGGGAATTGCTGTCTTCTGCGCGTTCCAGCAGCCATTGCGCCGTTGCGGTAGCACTACGTTTGCGCAGGTCGATGGGGACGCTGCCTGGGTGGTAGGTCTGTGTCATGGCGATGATCCAGAAAGGGAATGGGTTCAGGCGCCTGCATGGCGCAGGCGGCTTTCTGCGTCCGCTTCAGTACTGCGGTAGCCCGAGGCCGCCAGTTGTTGGTCCAGTGCGCTGACCTGTTCGTGGACCGGTAAATCAAAGCAGTAGCCATTGGGGAGCTTGACCGAGTAGCTGTCGTCGCCCGGCTGATGGCCTTCGATTCGTAATCGCCCGGCGGCGTCAGTGACGCCCACGGCGATCTGCGTCCCCTGCTTGAAGAGCGTATAGGGTTGGTGTGCCAGCGGCCTTCCATCACGCACATGACTGCGCAGGCGGACCATCAAGCTGGCGTTCTGTTGCAGTTCTTCAAAGGTAGGCGGTGGCGCTATCTCCGGCGGCGGACAATTGGCCGGACCCAGCACATTGTGTTCAGCAGCCTGTTGCCGCCACTGTCCGCTGGTGCCGTGTTCGATGAGGCTGGCATTCCAGCGGCTGAAGCTGCCGCCGCCATGGATTTGCGTGTCATCGCGCGAACGGATGCTGATCTTCGGGGCCTGCAGGATGATCTCTTCGCTGGCCTCCAGCAGGATGCGTCGTGCAGCCTGAAGCTCGACGTGTTCTTCGTGCGCCTGCACCTTGACACTGCCCTTGCCGCTGATCAGCTTCATGTGCTTGCCGGCAAAGGCAGCGAACATTTCTCCTGCCCGCATCAGCAATTTGCGTCCGGCATTGAGCTGGGTATTGTCCCGGCTGACCAGGTCGATATGCCGGGACGCGCCCAGCACCATGGTGTCCTGGCTCGTCACGCTCACGCCGGCCGGTGCGTCGAGGGCGACCATGGGTGCCGCAGCGTGCCTCGTGCCGCCGGCCGCTTCGCTCGTGTCCCATGCCTGCAGCTGCTTCCTGATGCGCTCCAGCTGCGCCAGATCGGTCACTTCTGCGTGGTACCTGGCGGCATCCTGGCTCAGGCGCTGCGCCAGTTCCTCCAGACTGTGCAGGGTGTCCAGCAGGGCCTCGCGCTCCAGCATGCGGCCGCGCCCCCGGTCCTGTGCTTGTGCCGTAATGAGGATGCCTTTGGCCCCACGCAGGACGCCATGCCCATCCGTGCGCGCCTCCAGTCCCTCGCCACGATCATCTCCCTGCCCGTCGTGACGCGGCTCGGTGAGATAACCCAGATTGATCTGGCTGTGCTGGTGCTCGCTGGCCAGTTGCGTGCTGATCTGTCCGGGCGTGTCATCCAGCCGCAGCTGGTTGTAGCGGACGCCTTCGATCTCCTTGCTCTTGATCCCCGAGAGGAAGCGATTGCCGGGCAAGCCGCCGTTGTGGCTGAAGCGCGCCGGATGGTTGATGCCGTTGTGCAGGACACCGGCGACGAACATCTTGTCCGGATCACCCCCAAGAAAATCGATCAGCACTTCCATGCCGACCCGGGGCACCGCATCGTGCCCATAGCCTGCTCCGGCCCAGGCGCTCGATACCCGCACAAATGCGCTATCCCGTTCCTGCCCGCTGGTGCCCGCACCTTGCGCGTGGACGTGGTCTTCCACGTGCAAGCCCTGCAGTTGTACCTTGATGCGGCCCAGTTCGTCGCAATACACCTCCTCGTTGGCAGGCCCGACTACCAGTGCGGTGACCGGATGCACGGCCGGCAGATGCAGCCCGGGATCGTAATGCGGTGCCAGCGGCGCGCTGCGGCGGCGGCAGCTGAGCTGGTTGCGGTAGCGCATGTCCGCCGCGCCCTGCACATCGGCTTGCCAGGTGGAGGCGGGCAGCAGGCGGTCGATCGCATCCTGCAACGCTTTGGGGAAATTGTTTTCGGCTTGCTGCCGCAAGGAGGTCACGATGAATTCGCGCAAGTTGCGATCTTGGCCGTGCATGTCCGGATGCCCTTCCAGCTCGAACCAGTGCCCCACCGCCAGATCGCGTACCGTACCACTGGCCTCGAAGGATTCGCTGCGGCCCTCGTGCGCCAGCATGCGGGCATCGGCCAGGCGCAAGTGATCTTGCTGGCCATCCGCAGCGTGAGGGGCCTCGATCAACCCGTCATTCAGGATGGCCGCCAATGCCCGGCCGGTATCGCCCTGGTCAATCGCGCTGTGACTGGCGGCTTCCTCGACGCGCACCGCCTTGTAGTCCCAGCTGCCGCGCCATACACGACCCGGCACCAGGTTGCGCTGGCGGCTCCATGCGCTGATGGTGTCGCGCTCCTCGGTGGCACCATCACGGTGGTAACGCACCGTACCGGCAAGGGCCCGGGGCAGCAGGGCGGACTGATCGCAGAACACCAGCGTATGCATTGGAACGTCTGCATCCTCTGTCCTGCCGGTATCGGCAGCCGGCTGGGGGCTGGCCACATACCAGGCAATGCCCTCGCGCCGGCAGAGCCGCCTGATGAAGTGCGCATCGGATTCGTTGAACTGATGGCTGATCTCGCGCATCGGATAACGGCGATCTTCCAGGCCATCCAGATCGAAGTGAAACGCCGTCGCCAGTGCGGGGCTGCGCTGACGCCATTCACCGAGCATGATCTCCAGGATGCGCGGCACGCTCAGCTGACGGAAGACGCGGGTGTTGATGCGCTCCTCCATGATCGACAGCGCGTCCTTGAGCGTGAGCTGGTAGACCCGCAGCGCACCGTCGGCCTGGCCGGCGCGCGCCTCGGTGATGATCCCGTTGGTGTGATGCAGACCGCCTCGGTCAGTCACCATCTCGATGCCCAGCGGCTGTCCGAGCAGGGCCTGCAGCGGCAGTTCAGGATCGCTGGACACGCAGGTCAGCTTCGCCTGCAGTCCTTCCAGACAAGCTTCTTCGATGTCGACCCGCTGCACCAGCAGCCATTGCGCGAAATGAGTTTCCTGCGCTCGCCAGCGTAGCCTGAGGGGACGATGTTGCTGCGAGAGTACGGCGCCGGCAAATGCCGCAGCGATGGTCTGGAATTGATCTGTCATGGCGGAATGGACGGCAGCGACAAGCGTGGTCGCAAAAACTGGCCAGCATAGTGAGGCTGATCCACCAGGGCAGAGATTCACCAAAGAAAGGATGTGAATCCCGATTTTCTTGAGCAAATGATTCAAAAAATATCGATAATTACCGCTACTCACTAGGCATCACTGACCACTTCTCATCCCGACATGGACACCACCCGCATCGACAAATGGTGCTGGGCCGCACGCTTCTTCAAGACGCGGTCTCAGGCCACCGAAGCCGTGGAGCGCGGCCGCATCAAGCTCAACGGCGAGCGCACCAAGCCCGCCCACAACGTCAGGAACGGCGACCGCCTGGACATCGACAACGGTTCCACCGAATGGGAAGTGCTGGTCACCGGCATCGCCGACAAGCGCGGCTCGGCCGCCATCGCCGCCACCCTCTATCAGGAAACCGAAGAGAGCATCACGCGCCGTGCCGCGCTGGCCGAACGCCATCGCCTCTTCCGCGAACCCTCGGCCGAGATCAAAGGACGCCCGACCAAGCGTGACCGCCGCCTGCTCGACCGTTCCTCATCCTGATCCCGCCGCAGCGCTGGCTCGTTGTAAGATGAAGGCCGTTTTCCCCGGCCTGTCTTTTCTCCAACCCAGGTGCAAAGGTGCAGATGTCTCAGGTGGTCTCTTCCGAATCGATGCAGTCCGTCCCCGTGGCCCGGCCCCTGCGCAAGGAGTGCCCGCCCGGTGCCTGCGACTGCCAGCGGGAGGCGCTGCTGGAATGCCTGCACGCGCCGGAAGCCCGCGTGCTCTGGCTCACCCGTGAAGAAGAAAAACGCCTGATCGAACGCATCACCCGCGTCAGCACCTACGACGAGCTGCTGCATGTGGGCAGCCTCATGCGCAAGAACCTCGGCATCCACCTGCACATCAGCCCCGGGGCCAACGAGGTGCGCACCGTGCGCGGCCTGCAGATCCACCTGGCCGAGCAGCCAGGCCTGTGCCGCAAGACGCGCGACACCATCCCGGCGGCCATCCGCAAGTGCCTGGAAAACAACCCCACCATCGTCTACGCTCTGCTCGATGCCCACGACCTGCTGGGTGCCGCCAGCCCCCCTTCCGAATCCGCCTGAAGGCTTGCCGCCCGGCAAAAATCCATACCGCAAGACAGCCCGATTTTTTGTTTGACATTTGCGGCGCGATGAATAATAGTACGATCGTTCGAATAAATTCTGCATGAAGATAAATTCATGCCGGGTTATCCAGGGCACAAGACAGCGGACCCCGAGCCGCGCCCGTCGAACCGGTTCCTTCCCGTCGCCGCCTGCGGCGGATATCAAAGAGACAACGATGACTGAGACAAGCAAGGTGACCACCGCGCCCGCCCGGCCCAAGTTCCTGCGCAAGGGCGAGCAGACCCGCGCTGCCATCCTGGATGTGGCGCTGGAGCTGGCCAGCCGTGATGGCCTGGAAGGGCTCACCATTGGCCTGCTGGCCGAGAAGATGAAGATGAGCAAGTCCGGCGTCTTCGCCCATTTCGGCTCGCGCGAGGACCTGCAGATCGAGGTCGTGCGCCTGTACCACAACCGCTTCGAGCAGGACGTGTTCTATCCCTCCATCAAGGAGCCGCGCGGCCTGCCGCGCCTGGAAGGCATGTTCGCGCGCTGGATCAAGCAGGTCACGGTGGAAATCGCCCTGGGCTGCATCTACATCAGCGGCGCGGTCGAGTATGACGACCGTCCCGGTGCCATCCGCGATCACCTCGTTGCCATGGTCCAGGCCTGGCGCGATGCGCTGGAGCGCTGCATCAAGCAGGCCATGGAAGCCGGCCACCTGCGCACCGACATCGAGGTCAGCCAGATGGTCTATGAAATGTATGGCCTGATCCTGGCCCTGCATCACGATGCGCGCTTCCTGCACATTCCCGGCAGCGTCGAACGTGCCGAGGCCAGTTTCCGGCGTCTGATCGACAGCTACCGCCCGCAGGGCAGCGACAGCGCCAGTACCAGCGCCCCCAAGAATTCCAAATCGGCTGCCAGGAAGGCAGCGTAACCCGTCCGGAGACATTCATGCCCCAATACAACGCCCCCTTGCGCGACATGCAATTCGTGCTGCACGAGCTGCTCAATGTCGAGGAAGTGTTCAAGGCACTGCCGCCCCACGCCGACACCAACCGCGAACTGGTGGACCAGGTGCTGGAAGAGGGCGGCAAGTTCGCCTCGCAGGTCCTGTTCCCGCTGAACCATTCGGGTGACCGCGAGGGTTGCCATTTCGATCGCGAGAGCAAGGCCGTGACCACGCCCAAGGGTTTCAAGGAAGCCTACAAGCAATACGTCCAAGCCGGCTGGGCGGCGTTGTCCTGTGATCCGGACTTTGGCGGCCAGGGTCTGCCGCTGACGATCAACAATTCCTTCTACGAGATGCTGAACTCGTCCAACCAGGCCTGGACCATGTACCCCGGCCTGTCGCACGGCGCCTACGAGTGCCTGCATGCGCACGGTTCGGACGAACAGAAGCAGCTCTACCTGCCCAAGCTGGTCTCGGGCGAATGGACCGGCACCATGTGCCTGACCGAAGCCCATTGCGGCACCGACCTGGGCCTCCTGCGCAGCAAGGCCGAGCCGCAGGCTGATGGCTCCTACAAGATCACCGGCAACAAGATTTTCATCTCCGCCGGTGAAAACGACGTGTCCGCCAATATCGTTCACCTGGTTCTGGCCCGTCTGCCCGATGCGCCGGAAGGTTCGAAGGGGATTTCACTTTTCCTGGTTCCCAAGTTCCTGCCCAATGCCGATGGCTCGCTGGGTGCGCGCAACCCGATCTTCTGCGGTGCCATCGAAGAGAAGATGGGCATCCACGGCAACGCTACCTGCCAGATGAACCTGGACGGCGCCACCGGCTGGCTGATCGGCCAGCCGCACAAGGGCCTGCAGGCCATGTTCGTGTTCATGAACGCGGCGCGCCTTGGCGTGGGCATGCAAGGCCTGGGCCTGACCGAAGTGGCCTACCAGAACGCCCTGGTCTACGCCAAGGACCGCCTGCAGATGCGCAGTCTGTCCGGCATCAAGGCCGCCGACAAGCCGGCTGACCCGATCATCGTGCACCCGGACGTGCGCCGCATGTTGCTGACGGCCAAGGCTTTCGCCGAAGGTGGCCGCGCCTTCACCTCCTACGTCGCGCTGGAGCTGGACAAGGAACTGACCCACCCCGATGAGCAGGTGCGCAAGGACAGCGCCGACATCGTGGCCCTGCTGACCCCCGTGGTGAAAGCCTTCCTGACCGACAATGCCTGGATGGCCACTTCCGAGTGCCTGCAGGTCTACGGCGGCCACGGCTACATCGCCGAGTGGGGCATGGAGCAATACGTGCGCGATGCCCGCATCAACATGATTTATGAAGGAACCAACACCATCCAGTCGCTGGACCTGCTGGGCCGCAAGATCCTGATGGACAACGGTGCCAAGCTGAAGAAATTCGGCGCGCAGATCCAGGCCTTCGTGGAAGAACACGGCACGGATGAGTCCATGTCCGAGTTCATCACTCCGCTGGCCGACATCGGCGACAAGGTGACCAAGCTGACCATGGAAATCGGCATGAAGTCCTTTGCCAACCAGGATGAAGCCGGTGCGGCGGCCGTGCCCTACCTGCGCGTGGTGGGCCACCTGGTGTTCTCCTACCTGTTCGCCCGCATGGCCAAGATCGCGCTGGAAAAGCAGGACAGCGGCGACGCCTTCTACACCGCCAAGCTGGCCACGGCGCGCTTCTACTTCGCGCGCCTGCTGCCGGAAACCGCGATGCTGATCCGCCAGGCCCGTTCGGGTGCGGCCAACCTGATGGCGCTGGACGCAGAACTGTTCTGATCGCAACACCACGCCGCGCGCGGGCTGCATGCCTGCACGCGGCGTTGATCCAACGCAATGCGGCCCGTGACGGCGTCACGCGGGCGTCACTGCGGCAGGGCATGCTGTGAGCCGCCGCACCCGGGATAAAGAGCGTACAGTGAGCGTTCGTCCCAGCGGCGCAGCACCTTGCCAGGCCCGAATTCATGTTTCATGTTTGCAGCACCAGCAAAGGAGATTTGCGTGTCCAATTTCATCGTCAAAAAAGTGGCCGTGCTCGGCGCGGGCGTCATGGGGGCCCAGATTGCCGCCCACTGCATCAATGCCCGTGTGCCGGTCGTGCTGTTCGACCTGCCGGCCAAGGAAGGCCCGAAGAACGGCATCGTGCAACGCGCCATCGAGAACCTCAAGAAACTCAGCCCCGCTCCGCTGGGCAACAAGGATGACGCGGCCCTGATCCAGGTCGCCAACTACGAGGATGACCTGGCCGTGCTGGAAGGCTGCGACCTCATCATCGAAGCCATCGCCGAGCGCATGGACTGGAAGCACGACCTCTACAAGAAGGTCGCCCCGCACATCGGCCCCAAGGCCATCTTCGCCTCCAACACCTCGGGCCTGTCGATCAATGCCCTCTCCGAAGGTTTCGATGCGGGCCTGAAGGCGCGCTTCTGCGGCGTGCACTTCTTCAACCCGCCGCGCTACATGCACCTGGTCGAACTGATCCCGACCCAATCGACCGAACCGCACATCCTCGATCAGCTCGAAGCCTTCCTCACCACCACCCTGGGCAAGGGCGTGGTGCGTGCCTTCGACACCCCCAACTTCGTGGCCAACCGCGTGGGCGTGTTCGGCATCCTGGCCACCATCATCGAAGCCGAGAAGTACGGTCTCTCGGTCGATGTGGTCGATGACCTGACCGGCGCCAAGCTGGGCCGTGCCAAGTCCGGTACCTTCCGTACCGCCGACGTGGTGGGCCTGGATACCATGGGCCACGTCATCCGGACCATGCAGGACAACCTGAAGGACGATCCTTTCTTCTCCTCCTATGCCACCCCGCCGCTGTTGGCCAAGCTGGTCGAGCAGGGCGCGCTGGGCCAGAAAAGCGGTGCCGGTTTCTACAAGAAGGTGGGCAAGGACATCCTGCGCATCGATCCGGCCAAGGGCGACTACGTCCCGGGCGGTGCCAAGGCCGATGACATCATCGCCCGCATCCTCAAGGAAAAGGATCCGGTCAAGCGCATGAAGGCGCTGCATGATTCGACCAATCCGCAAGGCCAGTTCCTGTGGGCCATCTTCCGCGATGCTTTCCACTACATCGCCGTGCACCTGGAATCGGTGGCCGACAACGCCCGCGACCTGGACTTCGCCATGCGCTGGGGCTTCGGCTGGAGCGTCGGCCCCTTCGAGACCTGGCAAGCTGCCGGCTGGAAGCAGATCGCGCAATGGGTCAAGGAAGACATCGAGGCCGGCAAGGCACTGTCGAGCGCACCGCTGCCCGACTGGGTCTTCGATGGCCGTGACGGCGTGCATTCGGAGAAGGGCTCCTGGTCGCCCTCCAAGAAGGCCGACGTGGCCCGTTCCGAGCTGCCGGTCTACCAGCGCCAGGCCTTCCGTGCCCCGCTGGTGGGCGAGGGTGCGGCCGATGGCAAGAGCGCCGGTACCACCTTCTTCGAAGACGAATCGGTGCGCATCTGGCACCAGAACGACGATGTGCTGATCCTGTCCTTCAAGACCAAGATGCACGTGATCGGCCAGGGCGTGATCGATGGCATGAACAAGGCCGTCACCGAAGCCGAACAGAACTTCAAGGGCCTGGTGATCTGGCATCCGGATGCAGCCGAAGACGGTGCATTCTCCGCAGGTGCCGACCTGCAGTCGATGCTGCCGCTGTTCATGTCCGGTGGCGTCAAGGCCATCGAGCCGGTGGTGCACCAGCTGCAGCAGGCGCACCAGCGCCTGAAGTACGCCAGCGTGCCGGTAATCGCCGCTGTCGCCGGCCTGGCGCTGGGCGGTGGCTGCGAATTGCTGCTGCATACCGCCAAGCGCGTAGTCTCCATCGAGTCCTACATCGGCCTGGTGGAAGTGGGCGTGGGCCTGATCCCGGCCGGTGGCGGCCTGAAGGAAGCCGCCGTGCGCGCTGCCAAGGAAGCCAAGGGCAACGACATCCTGCAGTTCCTGAAGGAATACATGCTGGCTGCGGCCACTGCCAATGTCTCCAAGTCCGCACTGGAAGCGCGCAAGCTGGGTTACCTGCGCGAGGATGACGTGATCGTCTTCAACCCCTATGAATTGCTGCACGTGGCCAAGGTCGAGGCGCGCGCGCTGTTCGATGCCGGTTATCGTCCGCAACTGCCGCCGCAGGTGCCGGTGATCGGCCGCAACGGCCTGGCCACCATCATGGCGCAGCTGGTCAACATGCGTGATGGCGGCTTCATCTCGGCCCACGACTTCAAGCTCGGCAAGATGATTGCTGAGACCGTCGCCGGTGGTGAAGTGGAAGAGGGCAGCATCGTCAATGAACAATGGCTGCTCGACATCGAGCGCAAGTTCTTCATGGAGCTGCTCAACCACCCCAAGACCCAGGAACGCATCATGGGCATGATGCAAACCGGCAAGCCTGTGCGCAATTAATGAAACCTCTCTCCCCCTGAAGGGGAGGGAGAGTCCAAGGAGATTTGGTAATGAGCAAACAACTGCAAGACGCCTACATCGTCGCCGCCACCCGCACCCCCATCGGCAAGGCGCCGCGTGGCATGTTCAAGAACACCCGCCCGGATGACCTGCTGGTACGTGCCATCCAGTCCGCCGTGGCGCAGGTGCCGGGCCTGGATCCCAAGCTGATCGAGGACGCCATCGTCGGCTGCTCCTTCCCCGAAGGCGCACAGGGTCTCAACATGGCGCGCAATGCCGTGCTGCTGGCCGGCCTGCCCAACACCATCGGCGGCGTCACCATCAACCGCTACTGCGCCTCCGGCATCACCGCCATCGCCATGGCCGCCGACCGTATCCGCGTCGGTGAGGCCGATGTCATGATCGCCGCCGGTGCGGAATCGATGTCGATGGTGCCGATGATGGGTTTCCATCCTTCCATCAACATCAATGCCTTCAAGGATGAGAACGTCGGCATGGCCTATGGCATGGGCCTGACCGCCGAGAAGGTGGCGCAGCAGTGGAAGGTCTCGCGTGAAGCGCAGGACGAGTTCTCGCTGGCTTCGCACCAGAAGGCCATCGCCGCACAGCAGGCCGGTGAATTCGCCGACGAGATGACCTCGGTTGAGATCGTCGAGCGCTTCCCCAACCTGGCCACCGGCGAGATCGACATCAAGACCCGTACCGTCGCCCTGGACGAAGGTCCGCGCGCCGATTCCAACTTGGCCGCGCTGGCCAAGCTGAAACCCGTCTTCGCCGCCAAGGGCAGCGTCACTGCCGGCAACAGCTCGCAGACCTCCGATGGCGCAGGTGCGCTGATCATCGTTTCGGAAAAGATCCTGAAGCAATTCAACCTGACCCCGCTGGCGCGCTTCGTCTCCTTCGCCGTACGCGGCGTGCCGCCGGAGATCATGGGCATCGGTCCGAAGGAAGCGATTCCTGCGGCCCTGAAGGCCGGTGGCCTGACCCAGGACCAGATCGACTGGATCGAACTGAACGAAGCCTTCGCTGCACAAGCGCTGGCCGTCATCGGCGACCTGGGCCTGGACCCGAGCAAGGTCAACCCCATGGGCGGTGCGATTGCCCTGGGCCACCCGCTGGGGGCTACCGGTGCGATCCGTGCCGCCACCACCATCCATGCACTGCGCCGCAAGAACCTGAAGTACGGCATGGTGACCATGTGCGTGGGCACCGGCATGGGTGCGGCGGGCATCTTCGAACGCGTCTGATCCGCGCCCGCAAGGCCTGATGCAAAAGCCGCACTGCGCATGCCGTGCGGCTTTTTTCATGAACCTTATAAATCATTTATAACATTCAAGGAGACTGTACAGATGGATATCCAGCTCACCAAGGCCGATGGCATCCTGACCATCCACTTCGATCGCGAAGACAAGAAGAACGCCATCACCGCGGCCATGTACCAGCAGCTGGCCGATGCCTTGAAGGAGGCCGAGACTGACAATACGGTCCGCGCCATCCTCTTCACCGGCAAGCCCAAATCCTTCTCGGCGGGTAATGACCTGGAAGACTTCCTGAAGAATCCGCCCAAGACCCAGGATGCGCCCGTATTCCAGTTCCTGTGGCAGATCAGCCATGCCAGCAAGCCCATCGTGGCCGCCGTCTCGGGCGTGGCCGTGGGCATCGGTACCACGCTGCTGCTGCATTGCGACCTGGTGTATGCGGCCGACAATGCCAAGTTCTCGATGCCCTTCACGCAACTTGGTTTGTGCCCGGAGGCGGCGTCTTCACTGCTGTTGCCGCATATCGCCGGTTACCAGCGTGCGGCCGAGAAGCTGTTGCTGGGCGAAGCCTTCGGCGCAGACGAAGCCTGCCAGATGGGTGTGGTCAACCGCGTGCTGCCGTTGGAGGAATTGCTGCCCTATGCGCAGCAGCAGGCAGCCAAGCTGGCGGCGCTGCCGGCGGCCTCGATCCGGGTGACCAAGCAGTTGATGAAGAAGAATCGCGTCACCGCGACCGAACAGCAGATGGTGGCCGAGATCGAGCACTTCTCGCGCATGCTGACCGCGCCTGAGGCCAAGGAAGCGTTCACGGCTTTCTTCGAGAAGCGCAAGCCGGATTTCACGCAGTTTTCCTGATGTCATGGTGCATCTCCTGCGGTTGGTGCTGCCAGAGGTGCCATCTGACCGGCAGTGGTCCTGAACGGTCAACCGCAGTGCGATGTGGTACTGAAATTCTGCTAGCAGTCAGTGTGGCAAAAGAAATGGGAATTTCATCAAAAGTTACTTAACAAGTAGGTCGACTTGTCCCGTTTTTCATCCTCCCATTAAGGCGCAAATTCTAGGATTTCTTCGCTATCGCAGCGGATCCTGACTGGCTAACATCGTCCTCCTTTTCATCGCGTTTCAACGCAGGTGAGGCTTTCAAGGAGGAGGCATGCACGAGACATTTCAAGCATTGAACCGGCTGATGCAGAGCCAGGAGCAGCGGCGCTTCCTGCGCCTGCACTTTCCGCACCAGGATGCCCCTGCCGCTCGCTTCGCGGTGCATCAGATTGAGGCCGAGGAAGGTCTCTCCCGTGATTTTTCCTTCAAGGTCGAATTGCTGTCGGATGAGCCCAGCCTGTCCCTCCAGGAGATGCAGGGAAAGCTGCTCAACGTGGCCATGGTCCGATCCGATGGCAGCCTGCGCTATTTCTCCGGTTATGTCTTCGGCTTTCGTCGCCTCCATTCGGACGGCGCGCTGACGCTCTATGAAGCCTGGCTAGGTCCCTGGCTGAAATTCCTTGCTTTGCGCAAGGATAACTATCTTTTCCACGGCAAGACTCTGCGGGAGCAGAGTGAAAGCATCTTCTCGGACTATTCCTTTTATCCCCGGTGGGAATGGCAGGTCAGCGGCGAAGATCCGCCCATGACCGATGCCTGCCAGTTCAACGAAACCGACTTCAATTACTTGTGCCGCCGCTGGGAAGCCGCAGGCTGGCATTACTTCTATCGGCATGATGAACAGGGACATACGCTCGTCGTCGCCAGCGATTCCAGCTGCTGCCTGCCCATTGATTGTGGTCCTGAGGTGCGCTTTCACGATCAGGGCGGGGCGAGTGAGGAGGATGGCATACATCGCTGGGCATGCACGCGCGAGATGATGCCGGCCAGCGTGGCCTTGAGTTCGTTCAACTTCAAGGATCCGCGTCCGGTCTGGCGCGATGCGCCCACGCTGAACCAGCAGGGATGCGTGCCGCATGTGGAGTCGTATGAATATGCCGGTGCCTATGGATTCCGCAATGCCGATGCCGGATACGAGATGGCCAAGCTGCGCATGGAAGAAGTGGAGGCCATTGCCAAGTCTTATCAAGGCGAAGGCAATTGCCGCTACATCGAACCGGGTCGTTACTTTCGCCTGGTTGATCACTTCAACCACGGACCGCACGGCCGGAGTGATGCCACCGGCAAGGATGACTTCCTGATCCTCTCCGTGAAGCACAAGGCAGTCAACAATGTATTGCAGCGAGCACCATCAGAGCGCTCCCGCTATGAGCAATGGCTCACGTGCACACGTCGCTCCATCCCCTGGCGACCAGGACGCCAGTTCAACAGCGAAGACACGCGGATACTGGCACCGCAGACGGCCACCGTCGTAGGTCCTTCCGGCCCGGACAGCATTCATACGGACGAGTATGGCCGGGTGCGCGTCCAGTTTCACTGGGACCGGATCGGTGGCAACGATGACCGCAGTTCGGCCTGGATCCGGGTTGCCGGGCCATGGGCTGGTGCTGAGCTTGGGAGCGCGGCCATTCCCCGGGTGGGCTAGGAAGTCATCGTGCACTGGCTATCCGGTGACCCTGACCGGCCGATCATTCTTGCTGCCGTGGCCAATCGCTGGAACATGCCGCCCTGGACCTTGCCTGAGCAGCGGGCACTTTCCGGCTTGCGTAGCCGCGAGCTGGCGCCGGGCACGGGAAATGCACCGGGCGGACGCGGCAATCATCTGATTCTCGACGATACGACTGAACAGCTGCAGATTCAGTTGAAGTCCGATCATCAATGCAGTCAGCTCTCGCTGGGTCACATCGTGCGCATAGAGCGGACGCAGGGCCGGGAAGAGGCCCGTGGAGAGGGCTGGGAGCTGGCCACCAATGCGTGGGGTGTGGCGCGTGCTGGCCGCGGCATGCTCATTACCACCGAGGCACGCCGCAATGCGGGAGGCCCGGCCAAGGATTTGGGCGAAACGGCACAACGTCTGGCGCTGGCACAGCAAGCCTTGGAGCATCACGCCGACTTTGCAGAACAATGCGGTGCGCTGGTGCCGGGGGAGTTGTCGGACATGGCTGCTGCGCTGCATAAGCAGAACAATGCCATCTCCGGAAAGGGTTCCGTTGCCGGGAGCGCAGCTTTTCCCGAGTTCGCCACGCCGCAACTGGTGCTGGCGAGCCCTGTCGGCATCGCCGGCAGCACGGACGGATCCACCCATCTTTCCAGCACGGAACATACCGTCGTCAGTACCGGCGGTACTGTGGCCGTTACAGCCGGAAACAGCTTCTTTGCCAGTGTGCGCAATAGCTTGCGCTTATTGGTGCACCGGGCCGGGATGAAACTCATCGCGGCGGCGGGCAATATCGACATGCAGGCACTGAGCGACAGCATCCACCTGCTGGCCAAACTCAAGATCACGCAGACAGCCGGGCAAATCACGATCACGGCGAAGGAAGAGATCCTCATCAATGGTGGTGGAAGTTACGCCCGCTTCAGTGGCGATGGCGTCGAGTTCGGAACCAGTGGCGACTTTATCGTGCATGCCGCCAATCATGAATTCACTTCACCCAAATCAATGAATGCGCAACTGGTGATTCCTGCTCAGGGCGGATTTGACAACGCGGGTGCGTTTCTCTTTTCGGCCTGATCGACGCGAGACTCTCTCATGATCATTACCTATCCCATTCATCTGCCCTACGTAGCCGGAGCGGAACAGCGTGTCGTCCCCGATGCGCTCTATCACCAGAGTGAAATTCTGAGCGGCTCTTATCCCATGGGGAAGAATCGATTCTGGCATGGCGGAGTGCACCTTCATCCGGTGGATCGCAACACGCCCATCCGCGCGATTGCTGCTGGCGAGCTGGTGGCCTATCGCTATGAGGATACCGATACCGGAGATGAACTCTTTGAGAAGGCCAGCTATTCGCGCAGCTTCATTTTGCTCAGGCATGAGATGGAACTTGGCCAGACTTCACTGGGTACCAGCAAGCTGGTGGCCTATTCGCTCTACATGCATCTGCGAGCGTGGAGCAAGGTCAAGGAAAAATCGGGAGAGCAGGCCATCAATTTCCTGAAGAAGAGGATTCCCGAAAGGCCACGCATGAAGAACAAGTCTCCGCTGATCGACAAGCAAGGTCGGCCAATCATGGAGCCAGCCCATGATGAGACGGTCCTGCCTGCGGCAGATGGCCAGATACAACTGGGGACTGAGTTTTCGCGTGTGCAGCGCGGCGATGTACTGGGCTATTGCGGCAGCATTCCCGACAACCTGGCCACACCGTCTCAGGGTATTCATTTCGAAATATTCTTTGAGGATCCTCGTTTTCTTCAAAACCCGATGCAGGCGATCTGGGGAAAATGCTGGCTGACAGGCAGCCTCAGGGTATTGGACGAACTGCTCGTGAAGCATGAGCTGGAAGTGGATCCCGAAAAGCCATTGATCCTGGTGGAGGATAAAGACAAGGACAAAGACAAAGGCGGGTGTCTCAATATTCAGACCGAGGACAAGAAGAACTGGTGGATCGAGAAGGACCAGTTCGTGGAGACAGAAGTACCTGCCGATCTCAAGAAAAAGACAGCCGCGAGGAAGGCCTACATGCCGACAGGGAAGCGGCTCATCGGCTATGCCAAGAATCCTGTCACGAATGCCCGCACATTGGAAGCTGGCAGTTTGATCGTTCCGTGGAGCGGACCGTGGCTGAATGCCGGCGAATTCCAGGAGCGCCAATATGAAGGGAAACTCTGGATCCAGATCTTCAAGCCCGATCAGAACAAGATCTTCTGGGCGGAAAAAAGTATGGTGAAGTATCTCAGCGATGCCGACTGGAAGGATTTCAGGAAGGTTGAGGAGCATGGTCAATTCAGTGCTGACGGCTTCATGGATGACGAGGGCCTGCAGCGCCTGATTCAGGAGAGTCAGAAAGGGCGCACCGACACGAAGACTGTGCAGTCAGACAAGGATGAAATGGTCCGCCATGTGGTCACCCGACACCCCACCGAGTGGAGCAATCAGGGCATCGCTCAGCGCTATGAGCGTGTGACCAGGGAAGACTTCGGTGCGCAGAAATTGACGCCAGAGCAGTTTCAGAAGTTGATCCGACACATCGATCGCCAGACCTTCTGGGAGAAGGTGCCGGGATTGCCGGATGCGCGCGGAGTTTGGCATGTGCATCCGATCAAGTTTATTGAGCATCTGGCGAAGTGCATGTGGTTGTCGAAGGAAGAGCTGGCATTGGTTTATCCGTCCACGGGCTCTCTCGCTGCCGCCACGATCAGTCATGGCACCTCAGAAGAACTCCGGGAGAAGTATCGCGCTGAGATCAACAAGTGCTGTTTCAAGTATGGGCTCAACAGTCGGTTGCGGATGGCGCATTTCTTGGCGCAGGGAGCCGTTGAGTCGGTGAGTCTTACCTATATGCTAGAAGTGACGGACGGCCATGGTTATGAACACAGCGAACAACTCGGCAATGTTTCTCCTGGAGATGGGCCGCGATTCAAAGGGAGGGGATTCAAACAATTGACTGGACGCTACAACTATGGCGAGTACTGGGCGTTTCGCGGATGGTTATCCAAGGGATTGGATTTTGATTTTGGCTGGAACATAAAATCTGGCGGCAAAGGTGACAAAGAGAAACGTCCGCCGCTCATCAGGGATCCAGACCGCATTCTTGAAACGAATTTCAACTGTATTGATACAGCAGCGTGGTACGCCGTGCTGTTCAGGCACAAGACGATCGAAGCCATGGATATGGATGATGTCCGCGGCGTGACCCTTGCGATAAACGGCGGGAATGCAACCTTGGCGTGGGAACAAAAAGCCAATCTTCCCGACAGGAAAAACTTTACACAAAGGATCAAGAGAGTTTTGCAATGATCCCTTTCTTCCGCCACTTGGTTCTCTTCGTCACCTTAATATTTCATGAAACTGGCCTCAGCAAAGAAAGGGAGGGAATTGACTATTCGCTATCAATATACCGTCAAACTGGTTTTGAAGAGCCTTTTCGCAGTCTATATATTGAAAAGTTGGTCCTGAAAAAGTCTGCCGCGATCGGAAAGACTCAAGTACTTAGGATCAATAGAGCTCTCGAAGAGAGATATGCGTCGGTATATGCCGAGGCGCGCAGCTGTCATGAGCCGGAACTCAGGCATCCATGGGGCTATCGCTTCCTCCATCAGAAGATCTATTCAGCCCATGGAGTGCTGGGCATCGTATTCGATTTCCAAGCGGTCTGCGGTGGCATCCCTTATTTTGGGAAAAGTGTAAAGAACTTCTCTATCAGAACAGGTAAGGCAATTTCAAGTCATCAGATCGTTAAAAAATATGCGCCGTCGCTGTTTGAGGCTGGTGCAGTCGCCAAGGGCAGTCTTCTTGTCCTTGGCGAAGATGCTGCCGAGATTCTGATTGAGCAGAATGGACACTTGTTGACACCTGACTTGAAAGAATTCTGTAGTTTCCACTTCAAGACTACGGCTTTCCACATCTTGATAAGGAACGAGGGATTGTTTCTCATGCCGTTATTCCAGCGGCCTTATTCGGCATGTCAAAAGGAATATCCAATCAGAAGATGAATGCCTGCGGTCTGTCTACCAGTCAAACTGGACCCGCGGAAGGTTGCTCTCTCTATTCATTATTCCCTGACCTATTGTCATCAAGCAGATGGCATTTGATCGGATCAAAGGCGATACCATGAAAAAATTGCTCCTGTTAACAGCCGCACTGGGAGCGGCCATTCTTAGTCCCTGCACTCAAGCACGAGAACTCGAACTCGACGATCAAAAATTCGATATTTCCGTCTACAGAAAAACCGGTCCACGTGACGCAATGAATCGCATCTATACCGAGAAGATAATAGTGAAGCCAGGAGGCCGGATATCAAAGGACGCAGCCAGCCAGATCCATGCCGCCATGGAAAAGTTTTATCAGTCGCTGTTCGCACAGGGAAAAACCTGTCGTCCCGATCCACAAGGTGGTGCATGGGCTTATGAAGCGGAGTTTGATGAAGCCCTGATGGCGTTCCGGACCATGAGCATCGTCTTCAACGTCACCAGTGCATGCGCCGGAAAGCATGTCTTCGACAAAGTGGGATGGACCTTCGAAATCAGCACTGGAAAACAGCTTCCACCCATAGCGCTGATCAATCGCTACGTCCCCTCCCTGCGCAAGGCAGGTGTCCGCACGAATGGAAATTTCCTGCAGTTGAACAAGGATGCAGTCGCACTGGTCATGTCCAACCTGAAGCCGGAGATAAAGACGGCCTGCCAGGATTATTTTGAGCGATCCAACTATGGTGTATGGCTTGATGAGCAAGGCGACGTCGTCTTCTCTCCCGTCTTTGACTATCGCTACCTGAACTGCGCAGGCCGCTACTACATGGCCGCTGAGAAATGAAAAGCTGCGAGAACGCAGAGATCACCACACCCTCGCTACTTCCAGCTGCTCTTCCCCGAAGCAATCACCTCCACCGGCTCCACCCGCTTCTCATAGGGATGGCGCAACACGATGCGGCTGGCGAATTTCTCGATGCCGATCTCGTCCTCCAGCAGGCGTTCCATCAACTCCTGGAACAGCGCCACGGTGGGCGAGACGATCTTGAGCAAATAGTCATACCCCCCGCTGACGTTGTAGCACTCCACGATTTCCGCATACTTGGCCGCGCCCTGTTCGAACTTGCGAAAGTCGGCAGGACGGTGGCTGCCCAGCGTGATTTCGGAGAACACCACGACATGGCTGCCCAATTTGTCCAGCGCGACCCGGGCTGCATAGCCGGCGATGACGCCGGTTTCTTCCATGCGCTTGGTCCGGGTCAGGCAGGGACTGGGGCTGAGATTGACGGCCTCGGCCAGCTCCACGTTCGAGCACCGGCCCTCGCGCTGCAAGTGCTCGAGGATCTTGATGTCGGTGCGGTCGAGAGGGTCGGTAGGTCGCATGGTCCGATCATAGCACCGCATCCCCGGCCTCAGGTTCAACGCCCCGCCGCCGATCGCGCTTCCGTCAGCGACTCGTCCAGCGCATCGATCACCATGCCCGCCTGTTCCGCCGTCAGCACCAGCGGTGGCCGGATCTTGAGCACGTTGTGACCCATCGCGCAGGCGCTGAGCAGCACGCCCTTCTGACGCATGCGGTTGACCACCTCGCTGGTGAGCGCGCGGTCAGGCGTGCGCTGCGTCCGGTCCGAGACCAGTTCGACACCCACGAACATGCCCGCACCGCGCACGTCGCCGATCGCTTCGTGACGTTCGGCCAGCGCTCGGATGCCGTCAAGCAGCACGCCACCGACCTCCCGTGCATGGGGAATCAGGCCTTCGCGTTCAATCGTCTTCAGCACCGCCAGCGCAGCGGCACACGAGACCGTATTGCCGGCAAAGGTATTGAAGTAACGCGAGCGCTGCCCGAACTCCTGCAACACATCGGCCGTCGCCAGAATGCCTGCGACCGGCTGGCCATTGCCCATCGGCTTGCCCATGGTCACGATGTCCGGCGCAATCCCGTGGCGCTGGAAGCCCCACATGTGCTCGCCGGTGCGGCCGAAGCCCGGTTGCACTTCATCGGCGATGAACAGGCCGCCGGCCGCCTTGATGGCCTGCACCGCGCCTTTGAGGAAGCCCGCTGGTCCCGGCAGGATGCCGTCACTGGTGAAGAGTGAATCAACGATCAGGGCAGCAGGCCGGATGCCGTGCCGTTGCAGGTCGGCGATGGCGGCTTGCACGTCGCGGGTGAATTTTTCTCCCAAATCCTGCCCCGGCGCATGATAGGCACGCGGGGACGGCACCAGGCGCACATGCGGTCCCAGGTTGACGCTGCTGCCCAGCGACGGCGAGAACTGCGAGACCGCATCGGTGATGCCGTGATACGCCGTGTCGGTGACGATCACGCCGGTGCCGCCGGTGCGGACCTTGGCGATGCGATAGGCCAGGTCATTGGCTTCGCTGCCGGTGCAGGTGAGCATCAGGTGCGCCAGCGATGTCTCCGGCACCGTCGCCAGCAGGCGTTCGGCCAGCTCCAGGATGGTGTCATGCAGGTAGCGCGTGTTGGTAGCCAGCGTCTGCACCTGTTCGCAGATCGCTGCGGTGACGGCCGGATGGCAGTGTCCCAGCGAAGTGACGTTGTTGTACACATCCAGATAACGCCGCCCCTGCGGATCGATCAGCCACACGCCTTCGCCGCGCACGATGTGCAAGGGATGTTCATACATCAGCCGATACGCCGGCCCCAGCAGGGCATTGCGGCGTTCGATCAGGGCCCCGGTGACGGGCCCGACGTCGGCACGGCCGGGGATGTAGGCGTTGACCATGGTGAGGTCGGTAGGGGTGCTCATGCAATGCTCCTGTGTCAGATGTCGGAAAGCAGGCGGTCACGTGCGTCCTGGCGCGGCAGGTCGGCCAGCTGGCCGAGCGCCTCCCAGGCCGCCGGGTTGTGCCGCATGATGTAGGCGCGGTTGTGGGGATAGCGCACCGCGCGCCATTCGGAAATGAGCGCCGTGACCAGATGGCGCGTGACCATGAGGTCGGCGACGATCTCCTGTTCCGGCGCGGTCAGCGGCAGCTCGGCGTGATAGGCCGCGACGAACTGCGCCGGACCGGAAAATGGATCTTCGCTGCCAGTCATGTGGAAGGCCGCCGCCGTGGCGACTTCACCGACCAGCGGCGCATGCAGCATGTCGCCGAAATCGATGATGCCGGTGATGCGCTCCTGCTCCTGCGGTGCCACCAGCACGTTGTAGAGGTGATAGTCGTTGTGGATCACCTGCGCACGCACGTCGCCCAGGCGCGGCAGCACATCTCGTTCGAAGCGCGCCATGAAGTGCCGTGCCAGCTGCTGCTTGGCCGGATCCTGCAGGCTCTCCATCTTGTCGCGCAAGCGGTGCGCGGTGGAGACATTCCACAGCAGGTCATGATGTGCCCCGGTGTGGCTGAACCCTTGCAGGGCCAGATCGAGCCTGGCCAGGCCGCTGCCCATGGCGCGCCGCTGGCCGTCGCTGCGTTCGGTGTGCTTGATCTGTACGCCGTCGAGGTAAGTCAGCAGGCGCACCATGCTCACGCTGTCATCCGGCAGTGTCACCTGCTCGATGCTTTGCCCGCTCAAGGAGCGCAGTACGCGCGGAATCGGAAGGTCCGGTGCCGTCCGCGCGATGTGATCCAGCGCGGCGATCTGGAAATCCACCACCGCCGCCTGTTCGGAAGGATTGCTGATCTTCAGCACGTAGCGCGTGCCATCGGCGCTCTCGATGCAGGCATTCTGGTCGCGCTCACCTCCCAGCGCGCTGGACTTGCCCACGATGCCATAGCGGGCGGCGGCCAGTTGTTCCAGCGCTGCCGGCGCAAGATCAGGTGCCGCCGTATTCAGGGCGGCGGGTTCTTGCAATGCGGTCTCAAGCATGATGCGTCCCGTCTCTCGTAGGCGCGACGGCAGCCATCAAAGGCCGACCAGCGTGGCCAGCTGGCGGAAGTCCGTCAGCCGGCTCACGCCATAGCCATCGCAGTAGGGCTCGTGATTGCGGTCGATGTAAGCCTTGCCCATGAAGCCGAGATCCTTGGCCGTCATCAGGTCATAGCGGAAGCTCGACGAGCAATGCACCATCTCTTCCGGGCCGCAGCCCAGCTGGTCGAACATGTATTCAAAGGCCTGCCCGCGCGGCTTGTAGGCTTGCGCTTCCTCGGCGGTGTAGACCGCATGGAAGGGCGCTTTGAGGTACGCCACGCTGTGCGGGATCAGGTCGATCATGGAGTTCGAGAGGATCACCAGCGGGATGTGGGGCGCGATCTTCTCCAGCGTTTCCACCACATGCGGATGTGGCTGCCAGGTCGGCACGGCCGCATAGAGGGCCTGGCCATCGCTGTCCCGGCATTCCACGCCATGGGCGTGGCAGGTGCGGCGGATGGCGTTGTCCACCACCTCCAGGAACGGTTTCCAGGCGCCCAGCACTTCGTCGAGACGATAGAAACGGAAGCTGTCCAGGAAGGCCGGCATGCGCTTCTCGTCGACACGATCGGCAAAGAGCATGCGGGCGGTCGGGCCCATTTCAAAATTGATCAGGGTGCCATAGCAGTCAAAACTGATGTACTTCGGCTTGAAAGTCATTTGCTCAAACTCCTTCGTTGGGGATGGAAGAAGTATGGCCGCCGGCCTCCAACTAATAATTTTTATTGCGCCGGGATCGGAGCAGCTTCTACTTTTAAACGGCGGCTTTCCGGCATTTTGCGTTACGCAGGGCGCTCTTCCTGCGGACAGCCAGCAGGGGCGGGCGCTGCACGAGCATTAACCTACGTTTAATGCTGCGTTCAATGAGCATTAATCACCGTACCGGGAGCGCGCACCATAATCAGTCCCTAGAACTCATTTCATAAATAGGCGTGAGATGCGTTCTGTCCAGAAAGGGCGCTGGCAAGGCGCGCGACGCGTCGTGTGGCGGTGCCACACGCAAGGAGCGCAACGCGGCCAGCGCCCTTTCTGGGCAGAACCCGAAGGGAGCGGCCCGTTTGGGCGAATTGCTGCGTTACGAATTTGGGTCAAGACGCCCAGTCTTGACCCAAATTCGCGCCTTGCACTTCATCCCAAACGGGACTCGCTCGCACTCACGCCTATTTA
>Ga0105237_10002569_pt1 | contig 22400 bp, 18 predicted proteins | sample KBSC24metaG_FD_81520 | JGI IMG/M metagenome (GOLD analysis project Ga0105237, IMG submission 81520) | Corn rhizosphere microbial communities from Kellogg Biological Station, Michigan, USA - KBS C2-4 metaG | ecosystem: Host-associated > Plants > Roots > Rhizosphere > Soil | place: Michigan, USA...
CTCTGTGTTGCGGCGCATTTGCCGACTGGAAGACGAGATCCTCGTCGTAGTCGAGTCCGAGCCACTCGAGACCTTCGATGATCGAGCGCGTCGACTCATCGGTCGAACGCTGCAAATCCGTGTCTTCTATGCGAAGGAGAAACTTGCCGCCGACCTTTCGCGCGTAGAGCCAGTTGAAGAGAGCGGAGCGTGCGGCGCCGATGTGCAGGTAGCCGGTTGGGGAGGGTGCGAAACGTACTCGAACAGACATGAGCCTCAAAAAGTTTGTGAGCCACAAAAAAGCACAAAAGTCACAAAGGATCTGACCCGACTCGTTTTGTGCTTTTTGTGCTTCTTTGTGGCTTACAGATTACTGGCAGATTTTTGGCGGAGATGACAGGATTCGAACCTGTGAAGGGCTTTTGACCCTTAACGGTTTAGCAAACCGCCGCCTTCAGCCACTCGGCCACATCTCCGTGCCGCAAAACGGGCGAATGCTAATTCTAGTCGCGAGGCGCAGATTGTCAAGGTAGGTTCTCTGCGAGCCACGCGCGAAGCTCGCTGAACATCTTCGCCGCGTGCGGATCGGAAGGGTTCACGAGGCGGTAGTGACTCCACCTTCCATCGCGGCGCGCTGCGACGAGCCCAGCGCGCCTGAGGTAAGCGAGGTGACGAGAAATCTTTGGTTGGTTTACCTTGAGAGTTTTGACACAAGAACAGACGCATACTTCTTCGTCGCCAATCAGGTGAATCAGACGCAGCCGGGTGTGGTCTGCAAGGGCTTTGAAGAGTGTTTCGAGCTGGACTTCCTTTTGACGCATCTGCGTTGATAACTACGATCTCGGACAGAACTCAGTTCAGCCCCAACTTTTTGATTGACACCAAGAGTTGAGCAGAGTACTTTACGGTATAGAGTTAGTGCGAGTTTAGGCTGAACTCTGAACGGAACGGACCGTATAGAAATGTTAATGATTGGAGTACAATGCCGCCACGATGACGCTTCTTGAGAGTATTAACTCACCAGCCGACCTACGCGCCCTGCCACCCGATCAGTTACGAACCGTCGCCGACGAAATTCGCACCTACATCCTCGAGACGATGTCTCGAGTCGGCGGTCATACGGGCGCTTCACTGGGCGCCGTCGAGCTTGCAGTCGCGTTGCACTACGCCTTCGACACGCCGCGCGATCGCCTCGTCTGGGACGTCGGTCACCAGGCATATGCGCACAAGATCCTGACGGGCCGGCGCGAACTTCTCCCAACCATCAAGCAGTACGGCGGCATCAGCGGTTTTCTCCGCCGTGACGAATCCGAGTACGACACATTCGGTGCCGGACACGCCTCGACCTCTCTTTCCGCGGCACTCGGAATGGCCATCGCGCGTGATCGAAAAGGCGAGGACCACCACGTCGTCGCGTTGATCGGCGACGCGTCGCTCGCAGGCGGCATGGCGATGGAAGCGATCAACCAGGCGGGCCACTTGAAGAGCCGCCTCATCGTTGTGCTGAACGACAACGAGATGTCGATCGCGCCCGCGGTCGGAGCGTTGACCGGCTACTTGAATCGCATACGCGGCGCACACGGCTATCACAGGTTCAAAGACGAAGTCGAAGGGAAGCTGTTGGCAATTCCTTCGGTAGGCGAGCGAATTCATCATGCCGCCAAGACGATGAAAGACGCGATCGCCGCCGCCGTTTTGCCCGGCGCGCTCGTGCACGAGCTCGGCTTCAAATACATCGGATACGTCGACGGGCATAACCCGCGTGCCATCGTTGCGGCATTGGAAGAAGCAAAACAGATCAAAGACGGTCCAGTGATCGTCCACGCGCTAACGATGAAAGGAAAAGGCTTCCCGCAAACGGAACCTGATTACTATCGCTGGCACGCGACCGGGCCTTTCGATCTCGCGACCGGCAAGCCATACAAGAGCTCCGCAAAGGCGCCAACTTACACGAAGGTGTTTGGCGACACGCTTTGCGAGCTGATGGAGAAGGATCCGAAAGTGGTAGCGTTGACGGCCGCGATGCCCGACGGTACGGGCATTTGCACCGCGCTCGAAAAGTTTCCCGAACGTTCTTTCGACGTCGGTATCGCCGAGCAGCACTGCGTTACTTTCGCGGCTGGTCTGTCTTGTGAAGGACTAAAACCCGTCTGCGCGATCTACTCGACTTTCCTACAGCGCGGTTTCGATCAGATCGTGCATGACGTCTGTATTCAGGATCTGAACGTGAAGTTTTGCATGGACCGTGGCGGGATCGCTGGTGGCGATGGACAAACTCATCACGGACTGCTCGACATCGCATACTTCCGCGCGGTGCCAAATGTCATTCTGATGGCGCCGAAAGACGAAGGCGAGATGCGCGACATGCTGTTCACAATGCTCGAGCACGTTGGTCCCGCCGCTATGCGCTACCCGCGCGGCAACGGCGTCGGCGCACCAATCGATCGCGAACCGGAACTGCTCGAGATCGGCAAGGGCGAAATACTGCGCGACGGCGGCGAGATCGCGATCGTCGCGTACGGTTCAATGGTCCATCCATCGCTCGAGGCTGCGGAACATCTCGCGAAGGACCGCATCGAGACCACTGTCGTCAATGCGCGATTCGTCAAACCGCTCGACACGTCTTTACTGCTGGCGCTGGCCCGGACCAAACGGCTGATCGTGACGGTTGAAGAAGCCTACCTCGCGGGCGGCTTCGGATCGGCGGTGATGGAGCTGCTCGAAGAGAACGGTCTACAGGACAAAGTGCGTGTGGTCCGAATGGGAATTCCGGATCGTCTCATCACTCACGGCGACGCAAAACTGCTCCTCGCGAAGTATGGACTCGATGCCGACGGCATTTACAACCGCGTCCGAGAGAGCATCGAGGTGCTTGACGACCGGCGCGCCAAGGCCCGTCGCGGCGCGTAAAACCATTTCACAGGATTTACAGGATTAGAGACCGGATTTACAAGAAAATCCTGCAAATCATGAAAAATCTTGTCAATCCTGTCCAACTGACTTGAACAACCGAGCGCGTTGTTTCCGTGCACGAAATCGGAAGATCGTTGTCTTCTCCCCGCTCTGAACCCTTGTTAAACAGTGCTCCTCACTTTGGCCTCGTTATTGCAACTGAATCTGCCCAGTTAGGGGAAAATGCAGGAACACGGTTTCGATAGAGAATTTGGACCCCCCACGCCACCGCACTTCAACGATGAACTAACACTGCTGTCGGCGCGTCGAGTCGTGCCTTTAGAGAAGATCGAGGCGAAGACGCGACACCGCAGAAACTGGATCTTGGGTGGTGCGTTTGCCATCGCGATGATGCTCGGGGCAGCTTCGGCCTTGCTGTCCTCTTATCTGAAACTGCGAAATGTTCCGATGCCAGTTGCCGAGGTCCCGGAAGTCGAGACTCCAGTTGCCGTCACAGATACAATGGCGAGCGAGTTACCCCTGGTCGAAAACGGCGGGGAAATACCGACGATTGACGAGCTCACGCCGAAGAAACCGAAGCGCAAACCCATCGTCAGGAACAACGCAGAAGTTACGCCGCCTCGCGTCGTTAGTCAGGGTGACGACGAAGACGGCGAGCTAACTCGAATTCGAGAAGCGGTACTCTTTGATTCCTGGCAGGAACGGCGCGCGCGCCGCGTGGCGAGACAAGAGCGCCGAAACAGAGACAATCATCACGATCGCGACCTCTCCAACGTGAACGAAATCTTCGAAGGTCCGAGAAGAAGGCCTCACTAGAACGTATCTGCCTTTGCCGTGCGGCTGTCAACGATTTAATACCCATGCCCAACAATGTTTTAAAAGATTGTATTGACCGAAATGTGATCGAGTGGCATCATCACGGAAAGCGAATGGGTCTTGCTCGAAGACTGGTTAACTCGCTTGCCTGTTTTCAACCATACATTTTTATAGAACACCCCGACATTTGATTTTAACGGTCCTGTATTTCGCGCGATGCGGCGCGGGGAAATATGGTGAATCATCATGAAAAGGCAGATGTTTCGCGAGCGAGAGTGTATTCACAGAGAAGAAGGCGCGGACGGTGATTTCTATAACGGGGCGTTTTACATTCAGGCTCTGCAACGATTGCGCGTCGACGATGCAGTAAGGATGGCGGGAAAAGTGACTTCGTTCTTTTGGTCGGATGCGCCACATATTCTCGTCTGGCTCTGCCACGACTGTGCCGGCGAACTCTGCCTGGATGCACCACGCGCGGTGACTCACGCTTCGCGACGCGCTTAATTCATGTAATCTTGTTATGTGAAGCGCGAGCGAATAGATAAGCTGCTTGTCGACCATGGTCTGGCTGAGTCGCGCACAAAGGCGCAGGCAATGATCATGGCTGGTGTCGTTCTCGTCGACGAGCAGCGCGTTGAAAAACCTTCCCAGCAATTCGATACAAACTCATCAATTCGCGTTAAAGGCGGCGACGACCCGACAAGTCGCTACGTCGGACGTGGCGGTCTGAAGCTCGAGGCAGCGTTGCGCGAGTTTCGGATCGACGTCGCCGGGTTCGTGTGTTTGGACGTTGGAGCTTCGACGGGTGGGTTTACGGATTGCCTGTTGCAACACGGTGCAAAGAGCGTTGTCGCGATTGACGTCGGACACAATCAGATCGACTGGCGTCTGCGAAACGACCGCCGGGTGGAAGTTAGAGAAGGCGTGAACGCGCGTTACTTGCAGCCGGCGGATTTTTCGCAAGCGTTCGATTTGGCGGTGATGGACGTTTCGTTTATCTCCGTCACGAAAGTGCTGCCCGCAGTCATTCCGTTGGTTCGCGAGGGTGGCGCAATCATCACGCTTATCAAGCCGCAGTTCGAAGTCGGCCGTGGGGAGGTTGGCGGTAGTGGAATCGTCCGCGACGCGGCGAAGCGATCACGCGTGGTCGAGGAAGTGAACGGCGCAGCGAAGGTGCTGGGTCTCTCGGTTGTGAATGTGATCGAATCGCCGATTCAAGGCGCTGAGGGTAACGTAGAGTTCTTAGCTCTTTACAAAGTTTAGCCTCGCAAAGACGCAAAGTTATCCAACTCTTCTTTGCGCCTTTGCGCCTTTGCGTGGAAATTCTTTATCATCCCGCTACTTCAAACCATGTCGACAATCACGCGGATAGGCATAGTCCTTAAACCGCATCAACCCGAGGCTCTAACCACACTCTGCGAGCTTGTGTTATGGCTTGCGGAGCGAGGCATCAAGCTTGTCGGCGGGCCCGAAATCGAACGCGAGCGCATCGAGCACCAGACGGGTTGCGCAGTCGACGAAGTCGCCACGCAAAAACTCCCGACCGGCGTCGACTTGATGCTCGTTCTCGGTGGCGACGGGACGATGATCGCCACTGCACGGATGATTGGCGATCACGAGGTCCCGGTTCTCGGAGTCAACTACGGCGGGCTCGGGTATCTCGCAGAATTCAGAATCGAAGAGCTTTACAGCGCGCTGGAGTCGATCCTTTCCGGCAACTACCGGCTCGATAAACGCGTGATGCTCGCCGTCGAGTTGTTACGCGATGAAGTTTCCGTCACAACCAATCGTGTTCTTAATGACGTCGTGATCAACAAGTCGGCGCTGGCCCGGATCATCGAGATCGAAACGTTTTTCAACAGCCAGTTCGTCAACTCGTTTCGCGCGGATGGTCTAATCGTCTCGACGCCGACGGGTTCGACCGCGTACAACCTCTCGGCGGGTGGACCAGTAATTTTCCCGTCGATGAATGCCGTAGTCGTCACTCCAATCTGTCCGTTTACGCTTTCTAACCGGCCGATCGTCGTGCCTGACGACGCCGAGATCGAGTTGATACTGAAGACAGACCAGGAAGAGGTTGCATTGACGCTCGACGGCCAGGTTGGTTTTCCACTGAAGGTCGGCGATCGAGTGAAGATTCAAAAGAGCCGCACGACGTTCAATCTCATACAGCCCAGCAACAGAAACTACTTCGACGTGTTGCGCGACAAGCTGCGTTGGGGCCGTTAGTTCTACTACGAAAACGACGGAGTCGAACACCAAACATGCCTGAAGACAAAAACGACAAACCCCGGACCAAAAATCGGGTCGAGCGCGACGCATTCGAACGCGAGATCGGAACAGACCTCGACGAAGAGACTCCCGACGAACCGAAAGGCATTCCGCTTCACACGAAGATTTTGATCGGGTTGGCAACCGGCGTGATTGCGGGCATTGCGGTGAATCGTTTGGTCGGCGGGGATAATCCGCGAGTCGTTTGGATCGTCGACAATTTCACTCATCCCGTGGGCCAACTGTTCCTGCGACTGCTGCTGATGATCGTGGTCCCGTTGGTGTTCTCATCACTCGTCGTCGGTATTGCAGGCATCGGCGACATCCGTAAGCTCGGGCGTGTCGGTCTCAAGTCGTTTGGATATTGCCTGGTGATTTCGGGAATCTCGGTCGTCATCGGTCTGACGCTCGCCAACACTATCCGACCCGGTCAGCGGATCGATCCCTCTACGTCAGCGGCGTTGCAGGCACGTTACGCCAATGACGCTACGAAAACCCTCCAAGCCGCGCAGCAATCGAAGGGTACGTCGTCGCCTTTAATGCAGGTGGTGGAAACGATCGTTCCGAAGAACCCGTTTTTCGCGATCTCGGATAAAGAAGATCCGAATATGCTTCACCTCATGTTTTTCGGATTGATCGTTGGCATCGCGATCACGCTTCTTCCGGTGACTGTCACCACGCCGTTTCTGCGCGTGCTGGAAGGCGTTTATGAGATCACGGCGAAGATCATCGAGATCATCATGAAGTTTGCGCCGTACGCAGTCGCCTGCCTGCTGTTCAACAACACCGCGCGCTTTGGGTTGGACCTGCTTCAGGCGCTCGGGTGGTTCGTGTTGACTGTGCTGCTCGGTTTGGCATTGCACATGTTTGGCGTCTACTCGCTTTCCGTATATTTCCTCTCGCGCATATCGCCGCTGGAGTTTTTCAGACGAATCAAGACCGTGATCCTGACTGCGTTTTCGACGTCGTCGTCGAACGCGACTTTGCCGACGGCGTTGCGCGTCTCGGAACAGAACCTCGGCGTGCCGCAGGAGATCAATAGTTTCGTTTTGACTGTCGGCGCGACGGCAAATCAGAACGGCACGGCGCTTTACGAAGGAGTCACCGTTCTGTTTTTGGCCCAACTCGCCGGCGTCGACCTTAGCCTGGGCCAACAGTTGACGGTTGTCTATCTTGCGATTCTCGGCGGTATTGGAACCGCTGGTATTCCGTCGGGATCGATCCCGTTCATCATCGGCGTGCTCGTGACGATCGGCGTCAATCCAGCGCTCATCGCGATCATCCTCGGCGTCGATCGTTTGCTCGACATGTGTCGCACGACGTTGAACGTCACCGGCGATATGACAGCCGCGACTTACGTCGCGCGTTCCGAGGGCTACGAATTATTGAGACCGCACGAGCCTGCGTTGGTTCACGCAGGCGTACCTGCCGCGAATGGCGGCATAGATTAACGACTCACGGCACAATCTGTGCGTACGGAGTTGCGTTTCGAATTCAAGACATGAGGTGCACGGTCCATGGTTTTTCCACTGTACGACGACAACACTGACAGACAGACAACACCATGGGTCAATTACCTGCTCATCGCAATCAACATCCTTGTTTTTGTTTTTCTGCAACAGCTTGGAACAAACGAACGATTCACCTACGCATTGTCGACGGTGCCGTTTGAGATCGTTACGGGACGGGACGTGCTTGTTCCGACGCCGGTTCCGCTTTACTTCACGCTCATTACTTCGATGTTCATGCACGGCGGCATCGCGCATATCGCCGGAAACATGCTCTTCCTTTGGATCTTCGGCGACCAAATCGAAGATCGTCTGGGGCACATCAAGTATTTGATCTTCTACCTGGTTTGCGGCGTGCTCGCGTCGTTGGCCCATGTGTTCGCCACCGCAGCGTTTGCGGGTGACCAGCAGAGCATGATGGTTCCTAGTTTGGGGGCTTCAGGTGCAATCTCCGGAGTTTTGGGTGGGTATATTCTGCTCCATCCGTCTCGGCGCGTGACAGTGATTCTCTTCCGGTTTCTGACGCAGGTTCCCGCGTACGTTGCGATCGGGATCTGGTTCGTATTTCAGTTAATCAGTGGACTCGGTATGCTTGGCGCGGGGTCGCAACAAGGTGGCGTTGCGTACGCAGCTCACATCGGAGGCTTCATCGCGGGCCTGGTGCTGATCAAGGTTTTCGATATTGGTCATCGGAATCGGGTACCGTCGTATTAGTTTCACAGGATTTACACGATTTAATCAGGATTTACAGGATACATCTTGTGAATCCTGTTGGAGAATCTTGTAAATCATGTGAACCCGACTTTTCGCACCAAGCCACTTCAAGTAAGATCCGCGCTGATGACTAATCAGCAATGTCTCGACATTCAATCGACGCCTCGTGCGGAGATGAACCTGTTTCCGCTCGACACGTTTCCTTACGAGTTTCCCGGTAACGAGATCAAGATCAACTTCGAGATCACGGAGTTCACGGCAATCTGCCCGTTCTCTGACTTCCCCGACTTCGCAACGATCCGCATCGAGTACGTTCCAAACGAGCGTTGCGTGGAATTGAAGAGCCTTAAGCTCTACATAAACTCATTCCGCAACGTGAAGATCTTTCACGAGCACGTGATCAACATCATCCTGGAAGACTTCGTCGCCGCCTGCGATCCAATCAGCGTGAACATCGAAGGCGATTTTCACGTGCGCGGAAACATTAAGACAATCGTTAGAGCAGCATACGCGCGCTAAATCTTGACTTCTGTAAATACTGCAAATGGTCAGGGCCTTTCCGGTTTATGGCATCGCTATCGCAGACTTCCGCGAAATGTCATCGCGATCGGTCTCGTTAGCCTGCTCAACGATGCATCGAGCGAAATCATCTACCCTCTCCTGCCGGTTTTTCTCGCGAGCACTTTAGGCGCATCCGCCAAAGCCATCGGCATCATCGAGGGACTCGCCGAATCGACGTCGAGCCTGCTGAAACTGTTTGCGGGCTATCTCAGCGATCGGCTCGGGAAGCGAAAGTTGCTGGTGGTTGCCGGTTATTCGCTCGCGTCGATCGTCAGGCCGCTGCTCGCGTTCGCACAGTCGTGGCAGCAGGTGCTTGGAATTCGAATGGCCGATCGCGTTGGCAAGGGATTTCGAACAGCTCCACGCGATGCGATGATTGCAGACACGGTGCAGGTCGAGCAGAGAGGTATCGCGTTTGGTTTTCACCGCGCGATGGACCATTGCGGCGCCGTAATCGGACCGCTGGTGGGTTACGTCCTGGTCATTCTATTTGTAGCGCATTCACAATCGCCGACGAGATCTGAATTTACGCGCATCTTTCTGATTGCGTCGGTACCGGCGCTGATGGCAGTGCTCGTCGCGATGTTTTTCATGCGTGAGTCGCCGGTGTCTCGACCGGCGGAAGCTGAGATGCCGAAGCTGACGCTCCGTGGTTTCGACGGTAACTTCAAACGTTTTCTCGTGATTCTTGCGCTCTTCACGCTTTCAAATTCTTCAGACAGCTTTCTGATCCTGCGAGCCGTGGATTCGGGAGTGTCAGTCGCGATGGTCCCGTTGCTTTGGGCGGCACATCACGCGACGAAGGTTTTGAGTTCATTGTTCGGTGGCGATCTTTCGGATCGACTTGGGCGTAAACGTCTGATCGTTTCGGGTTGGGTGTTGTACGCGGCAGTGTACGCGGGATTCGCATTTGCTACTCAGGAAGCGTCCTTGTGGGTTCTCTTCTTGATCTATGGGATCTATTTTGGTTTGGTGGAAGGAGCAGAGAAGGCGCTGGTTGCCGATCTCGTGCGACCAGAGCAACGAGGAACGGCGTATGGATTGTACAATCTCGCATTCGGCGTGACGGTGTTTCCTGCTTCGCTTTTGATGGGTATGATTTGGGATTGGAAGGGACCCGCGACGGCGTTTCTCGCGAGCGCGTTTGTGGGTGCAACTGCGGCGGTGCTCTTATTGATCTTTGTGAGGCCGCACCCGGAACCGGCGTTGGCTCGCACGGCCTGAGAACAGGAAGGATATTAAATGAGACGCAGAGTTTTATCTCCTCATCCCGGTCTATCGACCGGCATCGGCTTTTACCTCAGCGGAATGGAGGAAGTGCGGCGTCAGGTTGCCGTCGCGGTAAAAGACATTCCCGACGATCTAATCGGCAAGCCGGCATTTCTCGGCGCACATTCGATAGGCGCGCTCGTGTTGCACATCGGCGAAGCTGAGTGGTTCTGGATGAAGATGGTTGTTGGCGGACACAAGCTCACCGATGAAGACAAGCAGGCGCCTTACTGGGACATTCTCGACGACCTCGAACGCGTCGCACGCAATAGCTACACAGTCGAGTTTTGCCTGAACGAGGCTGAGAAGATACGCAATCTAACGCGCGACGTGCTTTTCACATACAACGATAAAGACCTCGAACGCATTATCAGTTTCGAGCGAAAGGGTGAAACGACTGAATATAACCTGCGCTGGATTTTGCACCACCTGATCGATCACGAATCACAGCACAAGGGACAGATTTTGATGTTGAAGCGAATGATGGCGCTTTAGAAACGTTTAATGAATTATCAAGTTATTACGACGGGCGATGATCTCCAAAAAGCAATCGAAGCCCTCACATCACAACCCGTAATCGGGCTCGACACCGAAACCACCGAGCTCGATCCATATACTTCACGCTTACGACTGATCCAGCTCGCGACGCCCGATTGCGTTTACATCTTCGACTTCGATCACTTCAGCAACGGCGATGCGGCGCACAGCGATGCATTGGCGCCTTTGCGACGGCTGCTCGCCGCGCCGAGACCGATCAAAATCGCACATAACGCAAAGTTCGATGCGAAGTTCCTCAAATACAATCTCGGAGTCGATCTCGGCGGGCTCTTCGATACGTTGTTGGCTAGCCAGCTTGCCGGCGCGGGTGACATTGAAGAGCGTCATGGACTCGAGACGGTTGCAAGTCGATATTTGAATGAAGCCGTCGACAAATCGGAACGTTTGAGCAACTGGAATTTCGAGTTGTCGGAAGCGCAGTTGGAGTATGCCGCGCGCGATGCCGCGATCCTGCTGCCGTTGCGTGAAAAGCTGATCGAGAGATTGAAAGCCGAGTCGTTAGTGAAGTGCGCGCAGCTCGAGTTTGAGTGTGTGATGCCGGTGGTGGATATCGAACTCGCCGGCTTCTACATGCACAAGGATCGTTGGCTCGAGCAGCTCGGGATTGTCGAAAAACGACGAAGCGAACTCGCCGAACAATTGCAGCAAGTGTTGGCTGAAGAATCCTCGCAGGGCTCGTTGTTTGGTGGGCCACAGCGCGACGACATCAATCTCGACTCGCACCAGCAGTTGACGCAGGCGCTGAATCGCCTCGGCATCCCTGTTCCCGATTCAACTCGCAACTGGAAGTTGCAACCACTCGCCGCGCAGTATCCGATTATCGGAACATTGCTGGAATATCGCACCGTGCAGAAGGCGCTCACGAGTTACGGAGAGAACATGATCGAGATGATCAATCCCGTAACGAAACGTTTGCACGCGGACTTCCGTCAGATCGGCGCGCCGACGGGCCGCTTTGCGTGCACGAACCCGAACATCCAGCAGGTGCCACACGCGATCGAGTACCGGCGCTGCTTCAGTGGTTACCCGGATGGGCGCAAGCTGATCATCGCCGACTATTCGCAGATCGAGTTGCGCATACTCGCCGAGTTTTCCAGCGATCGCGGTTTCATCGACGCGTTCAATTCCGGTGCAGATCTTCATCGCGTCACGGCGTCGCAGGTCTTCAACGCGTCGTTGGACCAGGTGACGAAAGAGCAGCGCGACTTTGCGAAGCGATTGAACTTCGGTGTCGTTTATGGAATCGGCGCACAGCGGTTTGCGCTGATGACAGGACTGAGCGTCCCGGATGCTGAAAACGTCTTGCGCCGCTATTTTGGGACGTACCGGCAGCTCGATTCCTACCTGCGCGAAGCGGCGAACCGCGCCGTCAGTGAGCGCCAGGCGCGGACGGCTTCAGGACGACTCGTGCGTTTTCGTTACGACGAGAACGATCGACAGCAGATCTCGATGACGCAGCGTAACGGAAAGAACACACCGATCCAGGGCACGAGCGCCGACATTCTGAAACGCGCGCTCCGTTTGTTGAGAGACGAGTTGAGCGACACGAGCGCGCGGATCGTCAACATCATTCACGACGAGATCGTGGTTGAAGCCGGCGCCGACGAGGCGGAAAGCGTCGCTGAGAAAGTCGAGCGCGTCATGTGCGCCGCAGGTGAGGAGTATTTAAAAACAGTCCCCGTGAAAGTCGAAACCGAAATCGCGGATGAATGGGTCAAATGAGCCGCAGATGAACGCAGATGAACGCAGATTTCGATCTGCGTTCATCTGCGTTCATCTGCGGCTCCAAATGAAATAGATCGGAATACCGGTGAAGACTAGTAAGTATCCGATGCCGGAGGTGGAAGGCGCCAGGATCGCGAGGTCGATAATGAATAGCCCTGCGAGGACGATATACACAAGCGGCACAAAAGGGTAGCCGAAAGTTCGATACGGTCTTTCCATCTCGGGCGCTTTGCGTCGCATCACGATCACCGCTCCCACCATCAACACGTAGAAGATCAGATCCGCGGAAACAATGTATTCGAGTAACTGCGTGTAAACGTTCCCGTATGTGTACGCACCTGTTTGTCGATTCACCGTCACCGTGCGTGGAAGTACGAGCAACGACGCCCACAATCCCTGCGCCATCAACGCCACCGCCGGCACGTGATGAGCATTCACGCTGTCAACGCGTTTGAAGAAGAGCCCGTCGCGTGCCATCGCGTAATAAACCCGCGCGCCCGCCAGTATGAGGCCGTTGTTACACCCGAACGTCGAGATCATGATCGCGAGCGCCATGATGATCGTGCCTCTTGGACCAAGCACCGCCTGCATCACGGCCGTTGCTACGCGGTTCTGCGGCGCGTTCTGAATTTCAGCGAGCGGCAGCGTCACGACGTACGCAAGATTTGCGAGCAGGTAAAGCGTTACCACCAGCCCGCAACCCAGCAGCAACGCGCGCGGCAAGTTCCTGCCCGGATCGCGCACTTCACCCGCCGTGAACGTAACGTTGTTCCACGCTGATTGCGCGAAGAGTGGTCCAACCATCGCTCGGCCGACCAGCATCAGCAAAGCCAGCACAAGCAAACCATGAGTCGCAGGTTCAAACCACACCTGCGACGCAGAAGGTTTCCAACCGTTCTCCCACGGCGCCCACCACGAGGACGTGTACGCGGCGCTGCCGTGATTCCACCCGAGAAACAATCCGATCACGATCAACCCGAGCAGCGCGGCGGTCTTCGTAAACGTAAACGTGTTTTGAATGATCTTCCCGGTCTGCAATCCGCGAGTGTTGACGAAAGTAAGAAACAGAATCATCACCACTGCCAGAAGCTGCTGGCTTGACAGACTCAGCGCGTAGCCGTTGAACGAAAGCTGATTGACTGTGAACGGTTTTACGAGCACGAGCGGTGAGATCAGATACCAATCCGCCGAAATCCAGTTTGTAAGCACACCCGTGAAGTTTGAGAAAGCGACGGCGACGGCAGCGATAGTCCCGGTCTGAATGATCAGGAACAGTCCCCAGCCGAACAGGAACCCGATGGATGGTCCATATGCTTCTCGCAGAAATACGTACTGACCGCCCGCTCTCGGCCACATCGCCGCGAGCTCGGCGCAACAGAGCGCACCCGTGATCGTGAGGATGCCCGCGAGTGCCCATGCTGCGATCAGCCAACCCGGCGAGCCGGCTAACCGCGACGATTCCGCTGAGGTGATAAAGATCCCCGATCCGATCATCGAGCCAACCACGATCATCGTGGCGTCGAGCAGGCTCAAACCACGGACGAGTTTGGGGGGAGCTTCTTTGCTCATTTTAGGCGGCGGGTATAGTGCCATAGATTTCCACGGATGGGTACGGATTAGATCCGCAATCATCTGTGTTAATCTGTGTTTCGGCTCTCCATTTGAACGACTATGAAGAATGAACTAATTAATTTAATAACGAACAAGCAGGCCCACGTTGGGGTCATCGGTCTCGGGTACGTCGGTTTGCCTTTGCTCGTCGAGTTTGCCTCGAAAGGGTTCAAAGGCACGGGCTTTGAAGTCGACGAGGCGAAGGCCAAACAGATCAATTCGGGCACTTCTTACATCGGCGATGTGCCGTCGCGAAAACTGAAGGAAGTCGTCGACGCGAAGCAGATGCAGGCGACTACCGATTTCGATCACCTGGGAAACTGCGATGCGATTATCATTTGCGTTCCCACACCGCTGCGCAAAACAAAAGAGCCGGATGTTTCCTACATCCTTGCGGCTGCTGAAGAGATCACGAAACGACTGCGTCGCGGCCATCTGATCATTCTCGAGTCGACCACGTATCCCGGCACTACAGACGAAGTGCTGCTGCCGATGTTTGAGGAGAAGGGGCTGAAACTCGATGAAGATTTTCTGCTGGCGTTCTCGCCTGAACGCGTCGACCCCGGCAATCCGCAGTTTATGACTCACAATATTCCAAAGGTTGTCGGCGGAGTCACGGCAGATTCGACCACGGTCGCCTCGCATCTCTATTCACAGATCGTCAAAGACGTTTACAGCGTGAGTTCGGCGCGCGTGGCGGAGGCGGCGAAGCTTCTGGAAAACACTTTTCGCGCGGTCAACATCGGCATGGCTAACGAGATGGCGCGGCTTTGTTACGCGCTCAACATCGACACGTGGGAAGTGATACGCGCGGCTGCGACGAAGCCTTTCGGTTTCATGCCATTTTATCCGGGGCCGGGAATCGGCGGGCATTGCATCCCGCTCGATCCGCATTACCTGTCGTGGAAGGCGCGACAGCACGGCTTCGATTCACGTTTCATCAGCCTTGCGGAGGAAGTCAATTCGCGCATGCCTGAGCACGTGGTCCAACTCGTTTCGGATGGGTTGAACGACGACCGCAAGCCGATGAAAGGCTCGAACGTTTTGTTGTTGGGGGTCGCGTATAAGAAAGACGTCAACGACGTGCGCGAGAGTCCGGCGTTGTCGATCATCGATCGCCTGCGCGCGAAAGGCGCAAACGTCAAGTATCACGATCCGTTCGTGCCTGAGGTTCGGTTTGACGATGCACACACCGATGCGGCGGGCGAGCCGCTGGCGTCAGTGTCGCTGACAAACGAAGAGCTTCAGGGCTCCGATTGCATCATCATCGTCACGGACCACAGCGAGGTTGACTACAAACGCGTGTGCTCGGTGGCGTCGCTCATTATCGACACACGAAATGCGTTGAATGGTGATGTGCGACGCGAGAGCCGCGCGCGCGTGATCAGACTGTAGCCACCAAAAGGCACAAAAGGTACAAAATGTGATTTTGTGCTTTTTTGTGGCCCATATCTATGCTGAAAGTTATTAACGTCGTCGGGGCGAGGCCCAACTTCATGAAGGTGGCGCCTATCGTCGCCGCGATGAAGAGGCGACCTGACAGGTTTCAGCCGCTCGTAGTTCACACCGGTCAACACTACGATTCAGCAATGTCTGATTCGTTCTTCCAGGATCTCGATCTCCCTCAACCCGACACACATCTCGGCGTAGGTTCCGCTTCGCACGCGGTGCAGACTGCGGCGGTGATGGAGCGCTTCGAGCCCGTTGTGCTTCAGGAGCGACCTGACTGGGTGCTGGTCGTCGGCGACGTCAATTCGACGCTCGCGTGCGCGCTCGTGTGCGTGAAGCTCGGTGTGAAAGTCGCGCATGTCGAGGCCGGACTGCGAAGCCGCGATCGCACGATGCCGGAAGAGATCAACCGGTTATTGACGGATCAGATCGCCGACTTGCTGTTTACGCCTTCGACCGACGCTGACGAGAACCTGCTGGCCGAAGGTATTCCACGCGAGCGAATCCGGTTCGTAGGAAACGTCATGATCGACTCGCTGCAAAAAAACCTTGCAGTTGCCGGAAAGCTTCAAACAAAAGAGCAGCTCGGGTTGACTGGTCGCGATTACGCGCTGCTGACGCTTCATCGCCCGTCGAATGTCGATCTTCGTGAATCATTTGAACCAATACTCGCCGCGCTGGAAGTGATCGCGTCGAAGCTGCCGATCGTTTTTCCGGTTCACCCGCGAACACGAAAGACGATCGCCGAACTGGGCTTAACGAATCGGGTTGCGTCCATAAAAGATCTGCGAACGATCGATCCGCTTGGTTATCTCGACTTCCTGAATCTCTCGAGCGGCGCGCGGCTGGTCCTGACCGATTCCGGCGGCATTCAGGAAGAGACGACGGCGCTCGGCATACCTTGCTTGACGTTGCGCGAGAACACGGAGCGCCCAATCACAGTCGAGATGGGGACCAACGTCGTAGTCGGCACTGACACGACAAAGATCGTTGCCGAAGCGAATGCTGCGTTGAACGGCTCTGCAAAGAAGACCATCACCTCGCCGCCTCTCTGGGATGGCCACACGTCTGAGCGCATACTCGATGCGCTCGAGCAATTTCATACCTGATGGCAGTTCTGAAGAAAATCAAACGCGCGGTTCGTGGAGAAGTGAAACTCACGACTGTCGCGCTGGAGGCGATTCGTCGCAGCCGCGCTTCGCTTCACGAGCGCAGAGAACGCGCGGAAATCCATGCCGTAGAGCCGCTGACTCTCGCGGATGAATACGCACGGATGAGTTCGGCTGAGTTGTTGGCGTATTTTCGCGGTGATCGTGACGCGCGGTTTTTTGATGATGTATTTGAGGTTGAGGCCGCGGAGATTACCGCGGCAGATCGGATGGTTGGTCGCGAGATTCAATGGACGCGCGATCCGCTGTCAAATTACGTCTGGCCGCTTGATTATCATCGCGACGTCAAGTTGATGCGCGGTGATGGGTCGGATGTGCGCGTGCTCTGGGAACTTAACCGCCTGGGCGACTTCATCACGCTCGCCCGTGCTTACTCGTTAACAAACGACGAGCGCTACAGCGCCGAGTTTTTTGCGCAGCTCCGAAGCTGGGCGGAGCAGAATCCTTACGGGCGTGGTCCGAACTGGAGTTGCGCGATGGAGGTCGCGTTGCGAGCGATAAGCGCGCTGGCAGCGTTCGAGACGTTCCGTCGTTCACCACAGTTGGACGCCGATTTCTTATCGTTCTTTCTACAATTACTTCAGCGACACGGAAACTATATCCGTCGCAATCTCGAGTTTTCTTACATCGCTACGAGCAATCACTATCTTTCGGATGTTGTAGGGCTGCTATGGTTGGGGTTGTTGCTTCCAGAGCTTCGGGGCGCTCGTGAGTGGCGCGAATTTGGGTTGGATCAGATGCTGCGCGAGATGGACAAGCAGGTGTTGCCCGACGGAGCTGATTTTGAAGCGTCGACGGGCTACCACCGGTTCGTAACAGAGCTCCTGCTTTACTCGTTCTTACTCTGCCGCGCGAACAAAGTCGAGATTGAAAATAGATACTGGTCCAGGCTTCAACAGATGCTGAGTTACATTCGTGCTTACCTGCGTCCCGACGGGTTTGCGCCGTTGATCGGTGACACTGACAGCGGCCGAGTTCTTCCCATTGGTCATCGCAGGGCGGACGATCACGCGTACGTTTTATCCATTGGCGCGGTGGTGTTTGATGACACGTCGCAAGTGGGTTCAAAAGCGTTTCCCGACGCAGGCACGTACATCATGCGTGACGGCGATCTTTACCTCTGCTTCAATGCGAGTGGCGCCGGGATTCACGGGCGCGGTTCGCATGGACACAACGATGCACTGAGCATTGAAGTGTCGGCAGGTGGTCGGGCGTTCATCGTCGATCCGGGAACTTATGTTTACTCCGCGGATCTCCAGAAGCGCCACGAGTTCCGATCGACGGCCTTCCATTCGACGGTACAGATCGATGGCAAAGAGCAGAACACGACTGACTTGCATATGCCATTTGTGATCGGCAACGAAGCCCAGCCGCGCGTGCTCGCGTGGGAGACTGGAGCGGAGTTCGACAGGGTAGTCGCGGAACATTACGGATACGCTCCGGTCACACATCGACGATCGGTTACATTCGATAAGCGAGCACGAATGTGGACGATCGATGATGAGTTTTTCGGCGATGGTGAACATGTTTACGAGGTGAGGTTTCACTTCGATACGGGATTGGATGTGAGTGTGCAGGGGACGTCGGTCGAGGCGCGCGACGGTGAGGTCAGCTTGCGCGTCGCAGCATTGAATTGTAACGTCACGCCGAGCCTGGAGCCGCAGCCGGTTTCGCGTGATTACGGCCAAATGAGCGACGCTCTTTCTGCGTGCTGGCGTATCTCAGGCCGACCCGGCAAGCTTAGCTGGAAGATAGAACCTGTTAGACAGGATTAACAAGATTTTTTCAGGATTATCCTGAAACATCCTGTCAATCCTGTCCAAAAATTATGTGTGGAATTTGTGGAGTTTGGGAGTACGGCGCGAGCGAGGGTGCAGTTGAGCCGTCGCTGATCGCACGTATGCGCGATGAGATGACGCATCGCGGACCAGACGACGCAGGCGAGTTGATCTTCGACGAGCGTAGGGGTGGCTTCGGCTTTCGCCGGCTTTCAATCATCGACCTCTCGGCAGCGGGGCATCAGCCAATGCACGGCTGCGATGATCGTACCTGGCTCGTCTTCAATGGCGAAATCTACAACCACGCTCTGCTCCGCGCCGATCTCGAACAACGCGGTCACAAGTATTTCTCACGCACCGACTCCGAAACGATCCTGCACCTCTACGAAGAACGCGGCCTCGATTTCATTCACGAGCTCGAAGGCGACTACGGAATCGCACTGTGGGACGCGAACAAAGATCAACTCGTACTCGTCCGCGATCGCATCGGCGTCAAGCCGCTGTACTTCTACCACAAGGACGGCCGCTTCATCTTCGCCTCCGAGATCAAGGCCATCCTGCAACATCCGTCAGTCACGCCCGACATCGACGAACAAGCGCTCTATCACTACCTGACGTTCCTGACGACGCCAGCACCCACGACGCTCTTTCGCGACATCCAAAAGCTCCCTGCCGGCCACATGCTGATCGCCAAACGCGACGGCACGTTGAAGATGGAACGTTACTGGGACGCGCTCCCTCCAAAAGAAATCGCCAGGGCGACCGAGCAGGACCAGCGTGCGGAAATCCTGCGACTGCTGCGCGACTCGATTCGCAAGCGAATGATGTCAGACGTACCTTTCGGCGTCTTTCTCTCCGGCGGCGTCGATTCTTCCGCAAACGTCGCGCTGATGTCGGAACTGATGTCGCGCCCGGTCGAGACATTCACCGTTGGCTTCAGCGACGCAGAGTATCTGAACGAACTCGAACCGGCCCGTCGCATTTCACGGCAGTTTGGCACCAACCACCATGAAGTGATCATCTCCGAAAAAGAGATGCACGACTTTCTCCCGCAGATGGTGTTTCATCAGGACGAGCCCATTGCCGATCCGGTGTGCGTGCCTTTGTATTACGTTTCGAAACTCGCGCGAGACTCTGGCACGATCGTGGTCCAGGTTGGCGAAGGCTCGGACGAGATCTTCAGTGGTTACGAAAACTACGTTCGCCACCTGCGCATTTACGAAAACTTCTGGCGCCACGCTGAATCGCTCCCGCTTTCGCTGCGTCGCGCAATCTCGAATCTTTCGCGGCCGGCGCTCGAGGCCACGGGGAGGAAGCGCGCGGCGATTGAGTTGATTCGACGGCTCGGCGCTGACGAGCCTTTGTTCTGGGGCGGTGTGGTTGTTTACGACGAGACGTTCAAACCGCGGGTGCTGTCGAGCCAGGTGCGAGAACGTTTGAACGGCCTTTCGTCGCTCCGCGTGGTTGAGTCGTATCTGAAGCACATCGAGCAGGAGCGGCCGAGCGCTGATTTTTTGGCGCGTATGACTTACCTGGAATTGAAGCTCCGTTTGCCGGAGCTGCTCCTGATGCGAGTTGATAAAATCACGATGGCGACGAGCGTCGAGGCGCGCGTACCGTTTCTCGATCATCACCTGGTTGAGTATGCGCTGGGGTTACCGCGATCGTTGAAAGTCGAGGGCGCGAGTGGCAAGCACATTCTCAAGCGCTCACTCGAAGAAATTCTGCCGCACGATCTGCTTTACGAACGCAAGCGCGGTTTCGGCGCGCCCGTGCGTGAATGGTTCCGTGAAGGCCTGGGTGGATGGTTTGACGATCACTTGATCAATTCGACGATGCGCCGTCGCGATCTGCTGGATTATTCATTTGTGAGTCGAATACTGGATGAGCATCGCCGGCAAACCAAAGACTGGGGATTTCATCTTTGGGCGTTACTCAACTTGAGCCTCTGGTACGAACGGTGGATAGACGGATGACAGACACGGAGATAGAGCGACACGGGGACGCGGGGAGCATCTCCGCGTCTCCGCGTCTCCGCGTCTCCGTGTCTAGCTTCTCATCACACGTAGTCTGGACCTTCGCGACGCGCCTCCTGATGATCTTCAACAGCGTCGTGGCGGGGATCATCGTGGCGCGCTGGTTAGGAGCGAAAGGCGTCGGAGAGCTGGCGGTGATCAACGTCGCAGTCGCCACGCTGGTCCAACTCGGCAGCTTCGGCCTTCCTTCGTCCAATACGTATTTCATCGCACAGGACCAGGACCGCTTTCGCGCGGCGGCAATCAACTCGCTGATATTCGCGCTTCTGGTTGGCTCGATCCTGGCACTCGGACTCAGCGCAACCAGCTCTTTGCGTCCCGCCTGGTTTGGTTTTGTTTCTCCGGAGCTGGTTCACATCGCATCGATCTCGATTCCATTTCAGCTCGTCACTTTGATTGGCCTGAACATCCTGCTTGCAGTCGGCAAGGTGAAAGAGTTCAACCTGCTCGATCTCACCGGGCAATTGTTTGTGCTGATCAACGCTGCCGCAGGTCTGATCGTTCTCAAGCGCGGGCTCGGAACACTCGTGACGCTGAACACAGCCGCCGCGATCCTGGTGAGCGTGGTCGTCGCGACGTTGCTCGTGGTTTCAGCGCGCTCGCTCGTGCAATCTCGTTGGCGAGCGGATATGTCGCTGCTGCGGCGAATGATTACGTATGGGATCAAGTTTCATGTTTCAATTCTGGCGGCCGCGATCATACTTCGCGCAGACTTGCTGATCGTGAATCACTTTCGTGGTGCGGAAGAAGCAGGTGTCTACAGCGTTGCTTCACAATTCGGGCTGTTGTTGATGCTGCTTCCCGGCGTGATCGCCACACTGCTTTTCCCGCGCGTGACCGCCGAACAAGACGCGCGCGGCGAGACGACATGCCTGGTCACTCGCTACACGACGTTCATCATGTTTCTGTGTTGCCTGGCGGCAGTTCCTTTCAGCTTGTTGCTGCCTGTGTTGTATGGCGCTCAATTCGCTGACGCGACGAAGTTGCTTTTGATCCTGCTGCCGGGCGTTTACCTGATGGGACTCGAGTCAGTGCTGGTCCAACACTTCAACGCGCTCGGACTGCCTCGAGCTATTCCCGTTTACTGGGTCATCACGCTGGTGTTGAATCTGTGTTTAGTATTCGCGCTCGTACCGCGATTCGGCGCCCCGGGCGCTGCGATCGCGTCGACCGTCAGTTACGCTGCGATCTTCGCGCTGGTGGCGCTTCACTTTCACACCAGCACGGGACGATCGTTCACAGAGGTATTCGTGCTCGGGAGTTTGCGCGGATGAAAGTCGTTCTGCTGGCCCTCAGCGGCGACTTGTCTCGCTGGCGCGACAAACTGGTCCAACTCTATCCCGGCTGTTCAGTCGAATCGATCTCGCGTGCTGAATTCGAAACCGGCAGTCACCTGAAACGTCTCAAAGCGCTGCGCGCTCTGCGTCCGGACATCCTCGCGATTTGCACTGAACGACTGCCGTGGCAGAGAGGTCAAAATCTTTTCATGGTTTTTGGCGCACTTGCGGGCGCACGCGAGGTGCTCATGATCGATGCGCACGGGGGGATGCTGCGACGATCGCGTTCCAATCTTCTTTTTGGAGCGGCTGGAAGACTCAGTCGGGAAACGCTGACAGGCGCGAGCGACGTCGCTCAGTCGCGTCGTGAACTACAAAGGCTCGAGCAGGAGGCTCTGCGATCGAAAGGCACACGCGTCGAGATATTGAATCGTTCGCATCCGCGAGTTGTGTACCTTCGTTCAACGCCTGGGCCGGGAACACAGGCGGGTGGCGCTGCGAGTCACATCAAAGGCGTAGTCGAAGCGCTTGCAGCGCTCGGAGTGCACGTCGACATCATCAGCAACGATGTGATTGCGGGCCTTGATGCGCCGGAAGCTCGGTTCACGGTGATTCCGCCGGAGCCGGGTGGAGGCACGAGGGCGCAGTTTGATATTCATAACAACCTGGTGTTCACGCGCGGCGCCGTGCCGCTGGTCGGGCAGTCTCAGCCGGATTTTATTTATCAACGGTACGCGCGGTTTAGCTGGGCTGGAGTGGCGGCGGC
>Ga0105237_10002570_pt1 | contig 22391 bp, 27 predicted proteins | sample KBSC24metaG_FD_81520 | JGI IMG/M metagenome (GOLD analysis project Ga0105237, IMG submission 81520) | Corn rhizosphere microbial communities from Kellogg Biological Station, Michigan, USA - KBS C2-4 metaG | ecosystem: Host-associated > Plants > Roots > Rhizosphere > Soil | place: Michigan, USA...
ATCGAGTGCATGTGCTACCCCGACATCGTCGGGATGTTCCTGCGCGGCATGATCGGCCCGGACACCGTCACCCCCGGCATCTCCACCACCATCGCCGGCACCGGAACCGCCATCGGCGCCAACTCAATCCCCCTGGCCGCCTCGGTCCCGGTCGGCTCCACCATCGCCATCGATACCGGCGCCAACGTGGAGTACGCCATCACCGGCGTGCCCACCGGCACCGGCCCCTACTCGACCCCGCTGACCTCCACCGGCTCCGGCGCCGGCCTGGCCAAGACCCATGCCGTCGGCGCCACCGTCGTGTCGCAGGCTGTGCACCTGTTCAAGCAGTCCGCGTTCCAGCGCAGCACCTTCAGCCTGACCGTGTTCGACACGATCGGCACGCTCGGGTTCTCCTCGGCGGCGATCTCCGACATGCAGATCAAGATCGACCCGAAGTCGGCGGTGACGTTGAGCATCAAGATGCTGTCGTATCCGTCGGCACCGCAGGCGCCGATGGCTCAGCCGTACACGTCGCTGCCGCCGATGCTCGGGTGGCAGTGGCAGATGAGCAACGGTGGCGCCGCCTCTACCCGCGGTATCAGCCTGGACCTGACTCTGAAGCGCGCCACCGAGGCGCTGCACCTGTCCACCGGGCAGCAGCAGCCCAGGGAGATCTTCGCCGGCCCGATGGAGGCCGACGGCTCCTACAAGGCGATCTTCGAGAACATGTCGGATCTGAACCTGTACCAGCAGTACATCCAGGGCCCGGCCACCTCCATGCTGGTGCAGCCGCTGCCGTTCGGCGGAGCCAGCTTCGGGCTCACCATGTCTCAGTCCGGCTTCTACAAGGGAGCCCGCGACCTGTCTGGTGCGTACGCAGCGGCCTCCTTTTCCTTGTCCGGGATTGCAAACGCAACCGACGGCGGCGGCGTTATCCAGGCTGTGGTAAAGAACTTCGTACAAACGGTGTATTGATCTGTGCGTCGGCTTTTCGATGTAACGCAGGATCCCTGACACGGCACGCCCACGCTATTCGCCTAACAGGGCAGCTACTTCATCGGGATAACCTGTCACTCCGGCACTTACTGCGCGTAAATAGCATTCGCGCGCTTCTTTACGGCGTCGCCTTTGCCGCGCCAGCAACAGCGCAAGGCCATATAACGCACGATTATCTCCGGCGTCTATGGCTCGGTGGTAGAGCTGTTCGGCCTCGGCGCGCCGTGCGGGATCGTCTGACAGTAGGTCCGCTAAGTTGTTCTCTGCGAAGGTGTTTCCGGCCTTGATAGCGCGGCGGTAAAGCCTTTCAGCCTCATCGCGGCGTGCAGGATCGCCGGCCAGTAGGTTTGCCAAATTGCTTAGAGCGAGGACGTCTCCTGCGTCGATCGAGCGATAGTAAAGCTGTTCGGCCTCTGTGTGGCGGGCGGCGTCCAAAGAAAGCATCGTTGCCAGGTTATTCAGCGCGGTGGTCCGTCCTGCGTCTATGGCGCGGTGGTAGAGCTGTTCAGCCTCCTCGTGGTGCTCGGGATCTTTGGCAAGCAGGTTCGCCAGATTGCTTACAGCGAGGATATCTCCGGTTTCGATGGCGCGGCGGAAAAGATTTTCAGCCTCCTCCCGGCGTGCAGGATATCTCGTCAGCAAGTTCGCTAGGTTGTTCTCCGCGCCTATGTCCCCGGCGTCGATGGCACGGAGGTAGAACTCTTCTGCCTCCTCGCAGCGTGTGGGGTCGTCAGCCAGCAGGTCTGCCAGGCCGGCCAAAGCTTTGATACTTCCGGTGTCGATCGCGCGGTGGTAGAGCTGTTCGGCTTCGGTATGGCATTCAAAATCTTCGGCCAGGAGTAGCGCCAGGTTGGCCAGGGCCTTAGTGCTCCCGGCATCGATGGCTCGGCGGTAGAGCTGTTCTACCTCCTTGCGGCGTGCAGGATCGTCGGCCAAGAGGTTCGCCAAATTGTTGAGTGCGCCATGGTCTCCTTTGTCGATGGCACGGCGGTAGAGCTGTTCTACCTCCTTGCGGCATGCAGGATCGTAGCGCAAGAGGTTCGCCAAATTGTTTAATGCGTAAGTGTCTCCGGCATCGATGGCGCGGCGATAATAGTGTTCAGCTTCAGTGCGGCGTGCAGGTTGTTTGGTCAGCACAACAGCCAGGTTGAACAGCGCGTCGGTATCTCCGGCATCGATGGCGCGGCGGTAGAATTGTTCAGCCTCGTCATGGCGTGCAGGGTTTTCTGTAAGCAAATTTCCCAGGTTGTACAGCGCGATGTCGTCTCCGCCCGCTATGGCACGGCGGTAGAGCTTTTCAGCCTCATCATGGCGTGCAGGGTTTTTGCCGATGACGATCGCGAGGCCGTTCAGCGACTGAGGGTCGCCAGCGGAAGCGGCCTTTTCGAGTGCCTGCTCAGCGATATCCAGCAGGCTTCGGTTTAAGGCGGCGACGCCGATGGCGTAGCACTGCTGGACTGTGGACGCGTCGATCGCGGTATGCCACAAGACCTGCGGCATAGCTGGAGTGATGTCGGGATAACGTTGGGCGTGATCGGTCAGGTAATCGAACACATCGAACCGGTCGGGTTCGATTTGCTCCAGGCAGGGTCGGGTGTCGCGTTCGCTATCGCACGACCATGTCAGTGCATCACTAAAAGCCTGGTCGTCGAACTGGTGGTATCTGGTTGGCAAATGTTCCCGGGAAAGGGCGAGAAGCATTGGTGCGGGGATGGGCGCGGAGTAGCCAGCCAGCCGCAAATTTACGGCGGCATCGATGATTGCGCCACCGATCCGGTTTCCGCCATTGCGGCTGTCGCGCCAGCGGGCCAGGGCTGCTGGGCCGCCTGCCAGGCGGGGTCCGAAGCCGTCGTCGGCGTTGTGGGAGGTGGCATCGGCGATGCGCTTGTCGCTGCTTACTGCGGCGTCGGCTCGTTTCAGTTCTTCGGGGGTTAGCCGGGCGTCGATGTAGAAGAGGCCGGCGTGTTCGGCGCGTTCTACGATCCGCAGGGCGTCGGCCCGAAGGGCGCGGTCGGTGCTGCCGGTGTCGGATCGACCCAGTGCCGCTTTGGCGCCGCTGTTCAGCGTCGCCAGCACTGTCACCCCCCGTTGAGGCGAGACCAGGCGGTCCAGGACGCGTTCGGTGAGTCCGTCGGGGGTTAGGTAGCGCTGGAGATCGTCCAGCCAAATCAGGGTCCTGGTCGGGACCAGCTTCGCCAGCTCGGCCAACCCGCCAGGCATGGTGGCCGGCAGGTCAGGCACGACCATCGTCCAGTGTGGCACTACCGAGCGCGCAGCCTCGAAAGCCAGCCGGCTCTTGCCCACCGCCGAGCCGCCTTGCAGCAAAACGAACGAACCGGCCGCGATTCGTTCGGCCAGTGCGTCGTGCAGGTCGCGTTTCACATATGGGACCGGTGTGAGCGCTGTGAGACTACCCGCCCCTCCCGCCTGGTGGATGCGCAAGTGGGCTGGGTTCACGGAGCCGACTCGGAGCGGCCTGTCTTGCTGGCCGGGGCTGACCAACAGCAGATTGCGGGCTGTGCGCTGCCGCTGGAATTGGGCAAGGGTCGACTTCGAGGCTGAGCGACCTAACTTGGTTGCCATGGGGGCGGCGGCGATCGCGGCGGACGCGTAGGTGGCCGGTACCAAGGCGTGCTTGTTCGCCCACATCAGCGCTGATCCCGCCACTAACAGCCCCAGAGAGGCCGCTGCCGAAAGCAGCACAGCGGTGCCCAACGTGCCTACCAGCCAGTCCTTGAGCCCGCGCATCTATGCCCCCTACCGCGCTGCCTGTCCCAAGCAGATCCTACGACCACATAGCAGTCGTTAGCCCAATGTAGAGCGCTGATTTCAATCTCGCTCCGGACGCATCACGACCGCAGCTGATTCCACATCTGATTACCGAAGGGGCCGCCATGCCTGGCTACGCCAACCGCACCATCCGCTATGAGTTCCCGGAATTGTCCGAGCCCGGGGACCAGGTCTACGTCGTGCTGCGCAACCGCAAGACGGTGCCCCTGGAGATGCTGACCGGACCGGAGGACGCCACGGCCGGGGAGAAGGACCCGGCGGTGTTCTCCCGGGAGGTGATCGCCCGCATGGTCACCGACTGGCACGCCTACGACGCGTTCGGCGTAGGCGAGGACCAGGAGCCACTAACGCTGCCGGCCACCCCCGAGCTGGTGGCCAAGCTGCCGGTGGAAATCCGAACCACGCTGTCCAAGGCGCTGTCGCCGGACCCTACCCCGGCGGGCTAGACCCGTACTTCGAGGAGGTCCTGTTACCCGCCGAATCCATCTACGAGGGCACGTGGAACTCCGGCGCGCCGCCGGAGGAGCTGATCGACTTCGAGGTGATGCGCGAGATGGGCTGGACCTGGGCCGAGCTTCAAGACACGCCCTGGTACGTGCGCCGGTTCACCTGGGACCTGATCTGCGCCCGCCGGGCCGCAGAGAGCGAGCGCCGAGAGCGCGACGGCTGAGCCGGCCGCCGGTCTCCCGGCGGCCGTTCGCTTCGAGTCAGCGCCCGACGTTGGCCATGGCCTGCGCAAGCGGCGCGTCGTACTTCGCGTGGAGCATGGCGGGGAGCAAGAACGCCGCCGCCAGCGCGAGGTTACTGCGCGTGCCGAACATCTTCTTCGCCGCGATCGTCGCGACAGCGCCGACGACGATGTGTGCGACCATGCGAGTCTGGGGAGTCGGTGTAGCCAAAGGAATCACCTCCCCTCACTGTCCGGCCTTCGAGGCCACGAGAACGACGGCCAGGGCCAGGCCGACGCCAGCCAGGAAGGGCGCGAGGTCGGAGCGGTTGACCTTCGCCGTGTTCTGGTCCTCGCCGGCCAAGGCGCTGGTAAGGCTGCGCTTGCAACTCGGGCAGAAGCCTTTGATGAGCAGGTCTTCGCCGGTCAGCTCCGTCTTGCATTCACAGATGCCCAGCTTCTGAGGCAGTCGTGTCTGGATGGCGTCAAGCGCGGGCTTGACCCGGTCGAGTTCTTGCTGGAGCTCGGCGGCCCTGGCTTCAAGCGCCTTCACCGACGCCTCGCTTGAGGCGCTCTCCAGGCCACGGCCCAGTAGATCGGCGACCGCGTTCGCCTGCGTCATGCCGTTCTCGGCGGCGTACGCATCGGTCTGCTCCTTGAGCTCGACGGGGACCCGGGCGTAGATCGTAGTTGTGGCCATAGCTGAACTGTACGTGATGTTGCTAGCGATCTGCAAGCAATTCTTTCACCTTTGTAAGAGCGGTCCGGGCGCGGGGCGGACGAGGACCCCGGAGGCCGCGTGACGCCGGAGATTCTGGAACCGGGCCTGTTCACCCAGCTGTTCACCTCGATGGTGGAGGAGGGCGCGGCCGAGACCGCGGCCATGATGAACGCCCTCGCCGACCAGTCGGTGGCGCGCGCCCGCGAGTTGCTGCTGACGTACCGGGCCGACGTGGCCGGGCCATCGACGTCGCCGCGTGGGGAGCCGCCGGCGTTCCGGTCGGGGAACCTGCGGGCTGCGATCGGGCATGAGGAGCCGAAGCCGGGTGACTACGGGACCTTCTCGGTGCTGATCGGGCCGCGCCCGGGGTTCCGCACCGGCTATGGCACGCACCGGGAGGCCTCGCTGTACGGCGGATACCTGGAGCACGAGCAGGACCACCCGTTCCTGAAACGGGCGGTCCGTGATGCGACTGCACTTCAGAGGGACTTGGGCGGGTTCCGCTTCACCCAGTGGATGGGCAAGGGCAACGGCCATGCCTGGGGATTCCGCTGACGGAGGTTCACAACAAATAACTGAATAGCGAGCAGCCCGGGAGGCCGCGGTGACCGATGTCATCGCGGACTTCGCCGTCCGCATCGGCGCGATCGTCTCCCCGTTCAACGCTGCGCTGGCCGACGCCGCGGTCAACGGTGAGCGGTTCACCGCGCTTCAGAAGGCCAACGCCGATGCGATCCGTGAGGCGAACGTCCAGACCGCCGACGGGTTCGGCGCGGTCAAGGTTGCTGCCGAGGCGGTCGGGGTGGCGGTGGTCGCCTCCGCCGCGGAGTCGGTGCACTGGGCCACCACCTTCCAGACGCAGGTCACCCGCCTGTACACGCAGGCCGGGCTGAATGCCGAGCAGCTGTCCGCAGCTCACCTGACGGCCGACGGGCTGAATAAGCAGCTCCTGGAGATCGGCGACGAAGCCGGGTTCGCCGGCGACCAGGTCGCCGCCGCCCTGTACTACCCGGTCTCGGCAGGCCTGGGGCTGTCGCAGGCCCTTGACGATGTCTCGGAGGCGGAGAAGGCCGCCAAGATCAGCGGCTCGGACCTGACCGACACGACCGTTGCGCTCACCTCGGTGATGCGCGGCTACGGCGATCAGCTGCGGGATCCTGCACGGGCGATGGCCGAGATCAACGCCATCGTCGGTCAGGGGATGATGACGTTCACTGACTTCGACGGCTCGGTGAAGGCTTGGGAGCCGACTGCGGCGACCCTGCACGTCAACCTGCTGTCGGCCGGGGCGGCCCTTGACTTCCTCACCGACCGGGGTGACTCCGCGTCCACGGCCGGCACCCGGCTGTCGATGATGCTGGCGATGATGGTCGGCCAGTCCAAGCAGGCCGCGAAGTTCACGACCGAGCTGGGGTTGTCGACCTCGGATGCGATGTCCACCCAGACCGCGTTCAACGACGTGCTGAAGGCCACCGGGCTGTCGGTGTCCACCCTGGCCGATGACCTTCAGAAGCCGGACGGCGTGTACGTGGCGCTGATGCATCTGCGGGAAGCGATGAGCTCCAAGGGGATGACCGAGGACGCCCAGAACGCCCTGCTCACCAAGCTGTTCGGCGGCGGCAAGTCCTTCCGGGGCGTCGCCGAGCTGACCACCCAGCTCGACCAGCTCCAGGTCAAGTACAAGCAGGTCACCGACCAGGCCAACGGCAATGCCTGGGACGCGGCCTGGCAGAAGACGTCCGCCACACTGTCCCAGCAGCTTGATGTGATCGGCGCCCGGTTCCACAACGTGGGGATCGAAGTCGGCGACTACATGGTGCCGAAGATCTCCGCCGGGCTGTCCTGGCTAGAGACAAGCGGCGCGGCGGCCTGGAAGAAGTTCTGGGGCGGCCTCACCGGCGACGGAGCAAGCAGCCCAGGCAAGGACGCCGCGAACCCCTTCGCCCCCGGGGACCTGAACACCCACGCCGGCGCGCCGCTGGCCGACACCGAGGACACCTCCAACTGGCGCAAAGCCGGCGAGGCTGTCCGCGAAGTCGCTGCCGACGTCTCCACCTTCGCCGGGGAAGTCCGGGACGCCGCCACGGTGGTGCTGCCGATCCTGCTGAACATCGGCCAGTCCGTCGCCGACACCGTCGGCCGCGACCTGCTGTCCGGGGCACGCACCCTGATCGACATCGTCGGGCCCGGCATCGAGTGGTTCGCCAACCTGGTGCGTGATCACCAGGGCGACTTCGAGTTCTTCATCGACGGCGTCCTTGGTGCTCTGGCGGTGAAGTGGGCTGTGCTCGCAGGGCTGCGCGCTATCACTTTCATCGGGGACATGGCCACGGCCATCATCTCGTTTCCGTTGCGGCAGGCCGGCCAGATCGGGGAGGCCATCACCGGTGTCGGTGCCTCCTGGTCGGCATTCGGCCGCAGCGCCGGTGCCATCGGCTCAACTGTGGCTGGTGCGTTCGGCACCGTCTACCACGGGGCCGCCGACGGCGTCGAGGCCATGGGCCGGTACGTCGCGATCGCCACCGGCTCGTTCGACCCGGCCTTGCTCGCGCAGGCCCGCGCCGCCCAGATAGCGGCGACCGCGCAGCAGGAGCTGGCCCGGCAGACTCTGGAGACCGCCCAGGTCGAAGCCGATACCGCCACCGAGAAGGCCGCGTTCATGATGCGCGCGCTCCAGTCGTCCGAGGGCGTGTCGACAGCTACTCGGCAGTCGATGCAGGCCGATGCCGAGGCCGCGCTGGTCAGCGCGGAGAAGTACGGCGTGTACGCGAAGCTGGCCGAGACCGAGGCCGCGGAGGCGGCCGCCGCGGCCGAGCAGGCCGCAGCGGATGTCGCCGTGGCTGAGGGCCGGATGGCCACCTCGACGGCGGCGATGTCCGCTGACGCCGGGGTCGCGGAGACCGCCGGGGCCGGCTTGATGGGCGGGCTCGGTTTGGGGCTGCCGATCATCGGCGGTGTGGTCGCGGGGATCGCGCTGCTCGGCACGACCCTGCTGTCCACCTCTGATGACGCCAAGACCGCCTCGGTCAGCGTCGACCAGTTCACAGCTGCGATGGCCCGCAGCAAGGCCGGCATGTCCGACGCCTCCGCCGATCTGGGCCAGGCTGCCCTGGACCTCAAGGCCTTCGACAACTGGGAAAACACAGCCTCGCACGTCAAGGACAAGTTCGACGGCGAGAACATGATCGACATGGTCGACGGCTTGATCCAGCTGAAGACCGTGCTTCCCCAGACCATGGACCCGATGGCCCGGATGGGCGTGATCCTGGGCAAGCTCAACCAGGAGTACGGCACCGACGGCGCCACCCTGAAGTCGTACGACAGCGCGCTGGCTCAACTGGTTACCTCCGGGCACGCCGACAAGGCGGCCGAGCTGATCGATCAGATCCGGTCGGTGGTCGGCACCAACCACGAGGCGCTGATCAACGCCGCCCGCGATTACCCACAGTACTACGCGGCCCTGGGCAAGATCGACGCCGAGCAGGCCCTGGGGATCAACGCCACCGACCAGGCCGCCACCGCCAACTCTGGCCTGGACGACACGCTGAAGCAGCTGTCGGACACCACGGACCGCACCAAAACGCAGTACCAGGCCATGTCCGATGTGATCAACAAGTCCGCGTCGATCGACTCGCTTCAAAAGCAGTTCAACGACCTGAATCAGACCCTTGAGAACAACGCACAGGATTTCAAGGGTTCGGCTAAGGACATCACCGGCAACTCCGACGCCGCGATCGCCAACCGCCAGGCGATCTCCGACATGGCCACCGCGATCTTGGACATGCATGGCAAGGAGATCGAGGCAGGCGGCGACATCGCCGACGCCAACAAGAAAATGGCCGACCAGGTAGTGCAGCTGGAGGCCGTTGCGACTAACGCCGGACTGTCCAAGACCCAGGTCGATGCCCTGCTCAAGTCCTACGGCCTGATCCCGCCGGAGGTCGACACCAAGATCAAGCTGGACTCCAGCACCCTGGACAACGCCCTGGACAAGCTCGGCCAGATCCAATCGATCACCGGTTCCTGGGGCAGCTCGGGTCACAGGCTCGTCTCCAGCTTCGACATCGGAGGCTGGGTACCCGGCGGCGCCGGCCAAGCCGTCCCGGCGATCGTGCACGCCGGCGAATACGTCCTGTCCCGGGACATGCTCACCGGCCGCGCCCCGATCGACCCGCGCGCCCTAGCCATGCTCGCCGCCCCACGCGGCGGAGCAATACCGGGACTGGCCGGTGCTGGGACCGGGGTGGGCGGAACGACCATCGTCGTGCCGGTCACCGTGCAAGGCGCGATGCTCACCACCGAAACCGCAGTGCAGCAGGCCGTCATCACCGCCATGACCCGCTTCGGGCTGCGCAACCCCAGCACCTACCCGCCGTACTCGGCCGCGCGAAACCGCGGCTCATAGCCGCCTGCCCGGCACACGTCACAGGAGGCGCGTTTGAGAACCCGACCCCGAAGCCGGCCTCGGCCGGACTACACCCGCGACTTCGACCGCGTCGAGACTGAACTGCTCGACATCCACCGCGATGTCGAGCAGCTCCTCGACCTGGTCGAACACCCCCGCACCCCGCGGACTATCACCATCTCCGCCACCATCACCGGAAGGACAACAGTGACCACCCAGTTCCCCGAAGGCCACCCGATCCTCATCAACGCCGACGTCCAGAACAAGGACGGCGTCGCAGTCCCGGACACCCTGACCTACACCACCACCTCCGGCACCCTCACCGCCGACGAGACCACCCTGAAGGCCACCCTCACCGGCGCGGCCCAGGGCCAGGTCACAATCTCCGCGACGGACCCGACCGGCCTGTCTGGCAGCCTCACCATCGAGGTCGTCGACCCCACCCCGGCCACCATCATCTTGTCCGCCGCAGCGGCCTAAGAAAGCGATTTATCTGGTCGCTGGCACCAGCGGTCTGGTAGCCGCAGCATCGAGTGGCCTTCTGAAATAGCAGGTGGCGTCAGGTATATGCCTGACGCCACCTTGAGCGATTCACGTCGACGAGGATGCTCGGCTGCGATCTTGGGGGCTCCGCAGTTCGGATTACGGAGCAGGTCACCCTGTCAGGAAGCTGAGTCCCGTCGTTGACGACGCAGTTGAGTGCGGATGCTCTTTGACTACGGAGCTTTCACGAACGCGGCGCTCTTATGCATGGGTTCCCTATCTTTCTAAGTGCTGAGAGCTGATCTGTCGGTGTCCGAACCTGACCTCAGACCTGACTCATGGGCAGGAATCGCTCATCGGCCGTCGATCTCCTTCTGCTTCTTGTCCTCAGCCAGGCCCTTCCTCACCTCGCGGTGATGGAGCCACACCTGAAGGACGGTGCGAAGGATCTGAAAGAAGATATTGATCTCCTCGTCAGATGTGATCGGACCAAACATGACGATCGCCTTCCCTCAGCCGTGCGCGCTTGCTGAAGGACTCGGGGAAACCCTTGCCGAAGTCACCTCCTACAAGCGCATTCCTGGCCCAGCGCCAGGAAGTCGTGGGTTTCGCTGAGGAAAGCGAAAGGAGCCCATCCCTGTAGGGGCAACGAGGCGCCCCCCTGGGGTTGGTTCCCGCCTATACGAGCTCTGTAACACCTGGCGAAAGGCAATCAGGCGTGCCGCAAAACCCGAACTGGCCGCGCCTGCAAGCACTGTGGAGCCCGTCCGGCCACATCGGCTACGGTCCATCGGCCGCCTCCTACGACTTGCTGCCGTGGGTGGATGTGACGCCGCGGCTGATCGGGCCGTGGCAGACCAACCGGGGCCGGCAATACGAACTGGACCAGGTGACCGCCGGGACCTGGTCGGGGGTACTGGACAACCGTGATGGCCTGTTCGATCCGGGCAACACCGCCTCGTCGGTGGCCGGTGCCGTACTGCCCTACCAGCCGTTTCGGGTTCGAGCTCAGTGGCCGCCGACGCCGAACCTGCTCACGGCCGATCAGGCCACAGCCGGGGAGGGCACGCCGCTGCCGGCTGGTACCAGCGGCAGCGCGTTCGGGATCACTACCCTGTACGGAAGTCTGGGCGTGGCTGCTTCGCCCTCGGCGTGGCAGGGCACGCAGGTGTGGCAGGTGCCGGTGGCGGCCACGGCGACGGGGGGACATTCGCTGGTCAAGCTGGGGCCGCTACCAGTGGCTCCTACCACTGGGCTGCCGTACGCGTTCTCCGTGCAGGTTCGCTCGGCGACCGCCGGGGCCAATGCGTCGGTCGTGCCGTTCCTGTGGTGGCAGAACGCCGCCGGCAACACCATCGCCACGGTCACCGGTGCGCCGGTGACGCTGACCGGCTCGGTCACTGGCGGTTGGACGTTCGCGACGGTCGCAGGCATCGTCCCGGCTGGAGCGGTTGGTGCCGTTGCCGGACTGACCCTCACCGTGACGCCTGCTGTTGCGTGGTCGTTCCAGATGGACGGGATGCAGTTCGAGCAGAACAGCACGGCCACCCCCTTCCAGGCGCCGGGTGTCTGGTTCAACCTGTTCACCGGCGGGATCGAGCGGTACCCGCAGACCTGGCGGCAGCAGGGAACCCTCGGGTTCGTGCAGGCCATCGCGGTGGACGCCCTGGCTCTGCTGTCACAGTCCAAACTCTCCGACCCGTTCATCGCAGCGGCGTTCCGGTACGCGGCGCAGGGAGCCCTGTCGCCGTCCTTCGCCTACCTGCTCGCCGACTCATCCGGTGGGCTGTTCCTGGACACCACCGGGCAGCGCGACCCGGCGCAGACAGCGATCGGCACCGACGGGCCCGGCTCGGTCACCGCCGGGGTCACCAGGACATCGGCCACTCCGACCGGGGCGTTCACGTGCCCGGCGGGTACGACGGTCGTGAACATCTCCACCACGGGCGTGGCCGGGGTCGGTGACTTCGACTCGCCCCGGAACATGTCCTACATCCAGCTGCCGTCCTCGCGGTCCGGGCTGCTCGGGCCTGGCACCGCGGGGACCGGGTTCACACGCATGATCGCGTTCCGGGTGCTGGCCGCGCCGAGGGCGCAGTCGGCGATCTGGCTGGCGACTGGTGACCGTGTCGCCCCGACCTACTCCTACACTCCGGCGGCGGGGCTGTGGGTGAACCCGGACTTGACGGTTTCGGCGGTGCTGACCGACGACAACCATCAGAACACTGCCGGTACCTTCAACTTGGGCAAGGCCAGCCTCGGCGATTGGCACCTGGGGTTCATCGGCGTCACCGGCGACGGCACCCAGTGGACCGGATACCTGGACGACAACGGATTCACCAACACGCTGAGCCCGGCGTTCACCGCGCCGGCCGCGGGCTGGATCGCGGACCTGATCGGTGCGGCAGTTACGAATACCGGCTTCGGCCCCACCGAATACAACTTCGTCGGCGATGTCGCGCTGGCCATCGAATGGCCGGGCCTGCTCACCGGCGATCAGATCAACGCCATCAAACTGGCCTGGCGCACCGGCTGGGCCGGGGAGCCGGCATCGCAGCGGTTCAGCCGGATCCTGGCGGCCGCGAGCTGGACCGGCCCTGCGGTCACGACCAGCGACACTGTGTCGATGGGTGCCGCCGTCGACATCGACGACACCGATGCGGCCACCGCTTTGCAGGCCGTCACCGACACCGAAGGCGGCGTCATGTACTGCGACGCCTCCGGGACCGTCCAGCTGATACGGCGCTCGGCCCGGTGGAATCCGGCGCCGGCCGCAGTGGTGTTCGGGGAGAACGCCGCGGCGGGGGAGTGGCCCTATGCCGACCAGCCGGTGTTCGACTACGACCCGACGTTGGTGACGAACCTGGCCGAGATCACCCAGTCCACGACTGGGCTGGTGCTCACCGCGCAGGACTTCGCATCGCAGATGCTCAACGGGGTCCGGGACCGGCAGGTCACCTCCCAGGCCGCCGACATGCAGGAGTGCCAGGACAAAGCCACCTGGCTGGTCACCCGCTACGCCGCCCCGCACCCGCGGGTGGCGTCGCTGACGGTGGACCCCTCGTCGATGCCGGCGATGTGGCCGGTGGTGCTAGGCCTGGATCTGGGGTCGCGAGCCAAAGCGGTGCGGCGCCCGCCCGCACCGGCAGCCCCCGTCGTGGTCGACGGGTTCGCCGAGAACATCGCCTGGAGCGTGGACGTCGCAGGCCAGGCCACCGTCACCTACCAGATCTCACCGGCCGACCCGGGCGTCTACGGGTTCGTCGACACAGCGGTCTTCGACCACTTCGTCTTCGGCTACTGACCCTTCTGCTGCCGCGCCTTGGGGGTGCTGTGACCGCACCCCCAAGCCCGGTCACGGTCACCGGCACCACCGTGTTCAGCAAAGACCTGTGGAACAACGGACCGGCCGCGCTGGATGCGTGGATGCGCGACCCGCCGCGCACGGTGCTGGCCCAGACCGTCGCCCAGTCGATCCCGAACAACGCCGACACACCAATCGCGCTCGACAAGGTCATCTACGACAACTACAACGGCCGCAACGCTGGCGGCACCACCTGGACGGCGCCAGCGGCCGGGGTGTACCTGGTCACTGGCCTGTCCAACCTGGCCTGGACCGGAGCTGGCAACTGCTTCGTCGGCACCCACCTGACGGTGGTCGGCAAAACCACCTGGGCCGCCAGCGAGCAGCCCTCCAACCCCGGGCCAGTGCGGTTTCAGTTCAGCCTGGCCGCCCTGATGCCGCTGGCCGCCGGCGACGGCGTGCAGCTGCGGATCTACCAGAACAGCGGCACCGCCCAGCCGACCGGCTTCGTCACCGGCGGCTGCCGCCTCACCGCGCGCTGGATCGCGCTGTAGCCCCATCACCCGCATCTGCTGGAGTCGCCGTTGAACAGGCTCGCACCGAACGTGCCGCAGCTGGGCACCGGCGCCCCGATCACCGCTGCGGCGTGGAACCGGTTCGTCTACGCCGCCGGATTCCACCTGCGCGCACCCTCAGCGCTGCTGGCGCAGACAGTCATGCAGGCCGTGGCATCCTCCACCACCACCCGCATCGCCTTCGACCAGGCGCTGCGGGACACCGAGGGCGGACACGACCCGGGCACCAACAGCTCCCGCTACACAGTCAAGACCGCCGGAACCTACCTGGTCAGCACCTACGCCATGATGCAGGGCTCCAGCCCGGCCGGCGGCGAGGAATCAGTGGCGATCATCGTCAACGAAGCCGTCATCTGGGCCATCCACATCCTGCCCCGCGACCCCGGCATCACCAACCCCATGTTCAGCTGCACCGCCGAGATCCCGCTCCAGGTCGGCGACTACATCGAAACCCAGCTGTGGCAGGACTCCGGCACCGCACAAACCACCCTGTCGACCTCGCCGAGCAACGCCTGCTGGATGGGCCTGCACTGGGTGGGAACCTAGATGCCGCCGCTGTATCCGCTGCCGGTCCCGGCCGGGGTGAACGTCGCACAGCTTGGCGCCTCAGCCGGGTGGAACGCCACCATGCCCCCGGCCATCAACTTCCTGCTGCACCGGCCCTACGCCTACCTGTGGCAGTCGGTCGCCCAAGTGCTGCCGGGCAACTCCAACAAGCCGCTGACGGCCATCTCCTTGGACTCCGGGGTCGACAACGACGGAGCCCACAGCACCACGGTCAACAACTCCCACTACGTGTGCCAGCTCCCCGGGCTCTACCACGTCGTCGGCCAGCTGGGTTTACAGACCCCGGCCATCTCCGGCTCCTCCGAACGATTCTCGCAGCTGAACATCACTGTCAACGGCAACACGCCTTACGCCTCCGCGCCGCTGCGGTTCGACGCCGGGCCGGCCAACGCCGGTGGCACAGTCCAGGCCGCGGCCTACCTCCAGCTCAAACTCGGCGACTACATCGAGCTGTACGGCCTGCCGTACTTCAACCCCATCACCACCTTCACCGACTACCGACGCCCGTCGATGTTCGTGCACTGGGTCAGCACCTGAGAACGCCCGAAAACGCAGAACGGAGCCCGTGATGGCGGCCGTATTCATTGCCGCAGCCCTGCTCTGGAGCTGCGGCGTCGCCATCGTGCTGGCACCGCTGCTCGGCCCCGCCGCTCGTGGACTGCTCGCCGAAGCCCGAGCAGTAGCGCGCCCTCTTCAGCGACTGCTCCATCGAAACGATGACCGCTGACAACTGAATACGAGGTCTCATCTTGAACGTCGAAGCGTGGGCGGTCACCGCCGCATCGGCCACCGCCGTGGCCGGCGCGGCCTGGACCGCCGCCGTCCGGGGCGGCCGACATACCCGCCGCATCATGCACGCCGTGGAGACCATCGAGCGCCACTCCATCGAACTCGTCCCCAATCACGGCTCCAGCCTGCGCGACCAGGTCGACAAGATCGCCGCCGAGCAGAACCGTCACAGCGAAGTCCTCGACGACCACACCACTGTCCTCAGCGAGGTACAGCGCACCGTCGCACAGGTAGCAGTCGTTGTCGCCGGACAAGCCGCCCGAGGCCGCCCGAAGTCCTGACCCGCCAGCACCGCCCACAACTGAATAGGACGCGCAGTGCCGCTCATCGATCATGTGCCGCACCCGCACATCGCCACCCGAACCCGCACCCCACCGGGTGGCCCGGCCAGCTCGCGGCGCAGCCGTGCGGAGGCGTTCAACAACCGCCTGGCCGTGGCCATCACCCGCGGCGTGGGCACCATGTGGTGCGCCTACGCCTTCACCGCGCTCGCCCTGTCCTCGTTGCCAGCGTCCCTGGCGACCGGCAATGCGCTGGTCATCGTCTCCTGGATCGCCCAGACCTTCCTGCAACTCGTACTGCTCAGCGTCCTGATGCTTGGTGGCAACATCGCCGCCCGCTCCGCCGACGACCGCGACGAGCGCACCTTCCTGGACGCCGAAGCCGTGCTGCACACCGCCCTGGCGATCCAAGACCACCTCGCCGCCCAAGACGACGTCCTCAATGCGGCGCTCACCCGGCTCGGCGAGCACGCCGACTCCCTGTCCGGGCTGCATACCCGCCTGGACTACCTCGCCCGCAAACCCCCGGCCACCGCCTCGGTGCAGGTCGACACAACTGAATAGGGCCCCGCCGACATGACCGTGTTCTTCCCCGACATCTCCAGCTACGAGGACGGGCTGACCATTCAGCCTGGCACCGTCGCCGTCATCGCCAAAGCCACCGAAGGCACCTACTACCGCGACGTGAACTACGAGGAGTTCCAGGCCCAGGCAGCCCGAGTCGGAGCAATCTTCTCGGCGTACCACTTCCTGAAGGCGGGCGGCGGCGCTGCGCAAGCCGAGTACTGCTTCGCGATGGTCGGCTCCACCCCGGTGATGCTCGACGTGGAGACCGAAGGCGCCTCCAAGCCGACCGTCCAGGACTGCCTGGATTTCATCGTCCGCATGCGCCAGCTCGGCGGCCGCGTCTGGGGAGCCTACTTCCCTCGGTGGTACTGGGAACAGGTCGGCGGCAACCTCGCCGAACTCGGCGTCGCCATCGTCGCCTCCGGCTACCCCGGCGGCTACTCCGACACCGACCCCAACTGGACAGCCTACGGCGGCGTCGCCCCGCTGATCTGGCAGTACACCAACGCCCAGCCCTACGGCGGGCAGCACATCGACTTCAACGCCTACCGCGGCACCACCGCACAGCTAGCCCACCTCATCAACGGCAGCGGCACCACAGCACCGGCACAACCGAATACAGGAGACACCGACATGGGCACCTACCAGGTCAGCGCAGGCTGGCAGAACGACTACTCCGACGTCGCCACCGCGCTCCAAGCGCACATCCCAGCCGGCACGATCGTGGACGAGACCCAGGCTGCCGCGTACGCCATGATCCGGTCCTTCGTCGCCGCCGAGCGTGCCGGAGTCATCGAAGCCAAGCTGGACCAGCTGCTCGGCCGCCCGGCCACTGCGGCGGCCGTCGACGTCAACGCTCTGGCTGGAGCTCTCGGGCCGCTGCTGCACCCCACCACCGACGCCAACGCCCTGGCCGCAGCGCTGCTGCCGCACCTGCCCGGCAACCCGGACCCGGCCGCGTTCGCCACCCAGCTGGCCACACACATCAAGATCGTCTAAGAACGCGCGCCAACCACGCACCGCCCGAACCACACATGCCGCACCGGACGAGCCGGGGCGGTTTTCTCATGCCCATCCACAACTGAATAAGGACACCGCCAGTGGCATCCCTGCTGTCCGCCCTGGAGAAGCGGCTCGCCGCCGACTTCGCCCGCTACCACGTCCGCACCCAGGCGCTGCGGTTCATCGGCTCCGTCGCCTCCACCTTCGCCATCCAGATGGCCACCGGAACCTCCGATGTCGGCTGGAAGGCCGCGCTGGCCGCGCTGTTCGCCATCGCCGTCACCACCGGCCGACAGCTGTGGCCGACGCTGCCGTGGCAGCTCGTCACCGACCACCTGCAAGCCGCGCAGGCCGCCGAGGTTGTGCCGCGCACCGGCATGGCAGCGAACCCGCCGAGCACGCCGGTGCCGCCGGCCGGACCAGCGCCGACCGCCTGATGAGCCTGCTGACCCAGAACCGGGAGCTGAAGAAGATCGGGGTCTGGAACTTCACGCTCCCGGCCTGGGCCGGACGCCTCCCGGACGGCCGCACCTACAACACCTGCCCCGAAGCGGGCGCTGCTTGTCGAGCCCTGTGCTACGCCAGGGTCGGCACGTACACCTGGCCGAAGGTGAAGGCCAAGCACGAGCGGAACTTGATGACGGTCTTGGACGAGCCCGAGCAATTCAAGGCGGAGATGGCCGCCGAACTGGGCCATCGTCGCTTCCGTGACGGCGGACTCGTCAGGTGGCACGACGCCGGCGACTTCTTCAGCGACGCCTACCTGCTGATGTGCCTGGAGATCTTCCGGGCCCACCCGCACATCACCTTCTACGCCTACACCAAATCGATCGACCGGTTCCGCCGCCTGGTGGAGCCGGACCCGCCGCCGAACTTCCGGTGGATCTTCTCCTACGGCGGCACCCAGGACGCCCTAATCGACATCACCCGCGACCGCGTCGCCGACGTCTTCCCCGACGAGGAGGCGATCGAGGTAGCTGGGTTCTCCAGCCAGGAGGATTCCGATCTGCTGGCCGCGTTCGGACCGCCAAAGGTCGGCATCCAGGCCAACAACATCCCGCACTTGAAGAAGCTGCTCGGCGACCGCTCGATGTCGCAGATGCAGGCCGAACACGATGCCTCTGCTGTTGAACGTCGAAAGCGGCAAGCTGGCGCATCTCGAATCTGATCCGGGTCTGCCCGGGGTCCGACTCCTTCGGGAGTCGGACCCCGGGCAGCTTTTTTGGTTTTAGGAGGTGACCGCTACGGGCGGAGGGCGGGCAGTGCGTGGTGCAGCTGTTGGTCGGCGTACCGGATCCAACCCGGGACCTTCGGGCCGGTGGGCATTGGATGGCCGGTAACCGCGCCGAGCAGGAGGCTGCGAAGCTTTGCCCGCTGGCTTGCCGGCAGCCGGAATTTCCGCACGGTACTGAGGAACGCTCGCGCTTCAGCTTCCCACAGCCCGATTTCGTAGTCGCGGTGGCTTACGAGATCGCGCCGGAAGGCATCCATGGCTTGTTCAACCGTCAGCGGCTCCCAGCCGTCGAAGGTCTCGTGGATGAGTCTCACACGCGCCTTCTGGACTTCGGTCAGTGGGGGACCGACCCGTGGATTCAGCGCGATATCTGACGTCGACGCCATGAATCCCATGCTCTCCTCGATCATGATCGTGAAGGTACCCAAGCCGGGGGCGTGGGTGGCCCAGGAGAGTGTCGTGTCGGCGGACGCATTTATTCGATCCCCTCGACGTGACGCGACAGTTGCTCGCTGCCTGTATCTGGCGGTGGCGGTGTGGTTTCTCGATCGGTGGGTTCATCGCCGTCCTGCGCAGGGTCCACTTCAGCGGCTGGCGTGGTGTCGGCGTCTGCCTGCGGAGTGAGCCCCTCTGATGACTCGCTGGTGGGGAGGCCTTCAACTGCCTGAAGTTTGCTCGTCGCCAAGGTCAGGCGATCCGCAGGCGTGGTTGACTGCCATCGAGCCGCTGCTGTTGCTCCGATACGTACTCGCGAATCGTCCCATCGGGGGCGGGCAGCCACAGCTGGAGCTCGCGCTGGCGCCCGCGGGTTGCCCGTCCTGTCGTGCTGACGGTGACGTGGCGGCCAGTGAGGTTGCCGGTGCCATCGCCGAGCCCTTCCCATTCCAAATCTTGCACGCGCATCGTGAGGTGCGCTTCCTCCCACGGGCTGCTGACGACGAGGACGCATCCGCGGTGCCGGTTGCTGGGTCGGATTCGGGAGGTTAAACGACGCAAGTCGCTGGTGGTGGGTCGGCGCGGGGCGTGCAGGAGTAGAAGGTCGACGGCGTCGGCGAGGACCGCAACAGCCTCCGCCCATTGTTCCCCGGGATGGTCGAGCATTTGGATCCGAGTCAGGTCGGCGCCGAGCGCTGACGCGGCGGCGATGCCGAAGTTCGGGTAGCCGACCACTCCTACGTAGCCGCCGCCTGCGGTGGCCCCTGCCACGAGTGCGAGGGTGAGGTAGGACACCGCTCCCTCCCCGGCGAACACCCTACCGGTGCGGGGCGGGGCAGCAATGACGGTGCCGCGGGCCAGGGTGCCACCGGGGACGAGCGGGCGGAGGAGTTGGTGGACCGGGATGTCCCCGCCGTCGGCAGGTACGTGGTGACGCGCTTCGGGGGCGGTGCCGTTGGCGACGAGTTCGCGGCGTAGATGGGCTATGGCGGCGTGGCGATCCAGCTTGGGCATCGGGGCAGCAGCCGCGCCCGATTGGTCGGTCGACGGGTACACGACGATCGTGGCCGACTGCATGAAGATGTCGTGGCGTAGCCCGGCCCGGGTGAGGGCTCCGGCGATGACCTGTTGCGGGCCCCACTTTCTGAGACCGTCGCCGCGAGCCGTAACGCTGCCGGCCTGCTCGTCCACCGTGACATCAACATCGAGGTTCATTCCGTACTTGGCCTCGAAGCGAGCGACCTCATCGGTGATGGCGTCAGCGATCGGTTGAAGAGCATCCTGGGCCACCCTGAAAAGCTATTCGAACAAAGGTGCGAGTTCAATATGGTGGCTGTCTGTTCACCGGATCGGGTGACTGCGACGAGACTCGGTACATGGCACCTTGACCCGATGGGTGGCACCAAGATCGAAGTGGCGGGAGCCCGCTCGCTGGCAACGAGCGGGGTCGCTCTTACGGCTGCTATGGATGGTCCACTTCCTCCGTCTCATGCTTGTCTGGACCCTGATGGGTGGGCGCGATGGCGTTCCGGGCGCGGATGATTGGAGGCACCGCGCGGAGGGTGGCGGGGATGGCCATGTACATCATCCCGATGGCGGCGGGACTGCGACGCATCGTCCATGCGGCCAAGCAGAGTGTGAAGAGTAGTCCCATGCCAAGGACGGTCCATCGCCGTCCGCTGGCGTCATAGGCCGACCTGCGATCTGGATCCGTACCGCTCGGTTTCGCCCGCCCTGTCAGGGCTCTGTTTCCCATGACTCTGAATGTTAACACTGTAAACATTGGTGGAGGGGAGGTTCGAGCTATCTCCCTTGTGGGCTGGGAGGCTCTGTCCCGAGAGCTCACTCGGCCTCGACGACCGCTATTCCTCGCTCCGGCTCCCTAGCCTGTCGTCGTAGCCGCGACGTCGATGGTCGCGGGCGAGTTGATGCCAAGTAGGTTGGGGCGCCGGTGCCAGCTATCGAGTCATGAACGACGTCACTTCCAAGGCCAGGGCGTAGGGCAACCAGCTATCGAGTCACGTCACAGTGACCGCTCGGCGTCGCCACCTGCGGTGGATCAGCTGGAAGACGGCGATGCTCCCTGCCGGACGAGATGCGTGGCCACCTAAAGCCGTACGCGCTTCCGCCGGTGTGCCTTGCTGTGTGTCCGCCTCGGCTTGGCGCCCGGGGTAGTGCCCACCGCAGCGGTCAGCTCGGGGCATCCGGGGACCGAGCACGGCGGGCTTGCGCCGCGTGCTCGACACCCCGATCTCATTTAGGTACACGTTCACAGACGCACAGTCATGGGACAGTGGATGCGGTCGGCAGGGTGCCGGACCAGCAAGGAGACGACCATGTCCGAGAGCACGCCTGCCGGCGATGAGACCCAGCCTGTCGCTTCGCAGCGCCGAACCCAGAGCGCCATCAGCGTTCTGCAAAATGTGACGCAGAACGTGACTGCCGCACAGGGCCGCGTCCAGGACGCCGACCTCGCTGCCGAGCCTGCCGAACTGACCGATGGGGAAGCCACGGGCTGACCATCCCGTACCCCGGCGCGGACCTCTCAGAGCCCGTGTCGGGGCGGAGTGCTGTCAGAGCGCCATGGCCATCACGCCGAAGTTATCCCGAGTCTTGTGGCAGGACATGCACAGCGGCTGTAGGTCCTCGCCCCCGAGGGCGGAGAACATCGGCCCGCGATTCAGGTACGCCGATCGGGTAGACATGCATGATCTCGCCGAGGGGGCAGTAACCGGGACACGTTCAGCTTCCGGTAGCTTCTGTGACTAGTAGTCGATCGGCCTTCTGCCGTGCGGTGTCTGCCCAGCGAGGTCGCTGTCGGTCTGCTTGAACTGGTCAGCGCAGGTGCGGGCCATTTTCGACAGCTGGGCGGAGTAGCTGTCCAGGATGGTTGCGGCGCTCGCCCAGGAGCGGGTGAAGCCGTCGAGTGCGTCGAGGAGGGCGGTGTCGCCAGCAAGCCAGTCGACATCCCCGATTTGATTGTCGGTGCCGTTCCACTGGGCTGTGATGTTCTCCAGCGAGCTGGCGAAGCGGTCGAGGCCGTCCAGGTCGAGACTTAGGTCGGCATCCGGGAGTGGGCGCATGTGCCTTCCGTTCCTTTGCGTCCATTGGCAGCGACTCATTGGTGTTTGCTATGCCTGGCCGGGCCGCCAGTCGCGGGTACGGACGATCCGTGCTGTGGTCTCGGGGCCGGCGCCTGTGAGATCGAGTGGATCGTCTTTTATGGTGTAGCCGGCGTATACGAGTTCGTCGATGAGTTGGTGGTCGGCGGCGTCGTCAATGAGTGAATCGCCATCGGTGAGGAGTTGTTCGACGGTGTCGAAGAGCCGTGTCCGCTCCTCGGGCGATCCTGTTCTGAGTCGCGGGGTCATGAACTCTTCCGCGAAGGTCCGGAGCAGGATGTAGCGCGCTGATGGGTCTGTGCCCCAGACGTCGAGGTGTGACTGGTAGAGCGGCGCAAAGTCCGGGTGTCGCTGGGTGAGGAACTCCCCCACGTTGGCGTCGGTGATCATGTGTGCTCCGGGGCTGCTCACGCTAGGGGATCGATTTCGGGGATCTCAGGGAGTTCGCTGCCGGGCTCGATGTCGCCGCCG
>Ga0105237_10002573_pt1 | contig 22369 bp, 16 predicted proteins | sample KBSC24metaG_FD_81520 | JGI IMG/M metagenome (GOLD analysis project Ga0105237, IMG submission 81520) | Corn rhizosphere microbial communities from Kellogg Biological Station, Michigan, USA - KBS C2-4 metaG | ecosystem: Host-associated > Plants > Roots > Rhizosphere > Soil | place: Michigan, USA...
AGCAGCGGCGTCAGATCGCGCGCGCGGCCCGCGTACGTCGCCAGAAACTCGATAGCCGAGTGGAACCCCACCTGGCCAAGTGATGCCCCGACCGGTGCATAACTCGGCTCGTCCAGCCGCGCCTGGAGAGCGTCCACATTGATTGGTCCAGGGCGGGCCTGTCCGAGCAGCACCAGATCAAAGCCATCCCCGTTCAGGTTGTTGCTCCAGATGGTGCCCTCCGGAAAGACCGCGAAGAACGTGGCCAGTTCGGTTTTGATGGTATCGGGATCGCTGTCGTAAATCGGTAGCCACTGGGCTACCACGCCGTCCGGATTCAAGCGCTGCTTCACCAATTCGTAGTATTCCTTCGAATATAAAACGGAGGTACCCTTCACCCACGGATGGATGGGGTCCGTGGTAATGACGTCGAATTTTTCGCGCGTGGTGAAGATGTAGTGGCGCGCGTCGTCATAGACCATGTGGGTGTGGACGTTATGCAGTACGTTGTAATTCTCTTTCCCGAAATACTGCGTGGAGGCCGGCGGGATGTAGGGCTCCAGTTCACAAATGACCAGGTTCTCGAGCTCCGGATAACGGGTGAACGACCCGGCGGTGACTCCCGCTCCAAAACCCACCACCAGCACCGATTTCGGATTGGGGTGCAGCAGCGCCGGCGCGTGCCCCATCATTCGCTCCAGGCGCATATCCAGGATCGCTGTGGACGCTTCGGCCTTGCCGCTCACGTAGAAATGGCGCTGTCCCGCCCGTTCGGCGATCAGGATCGAAGAGTTGACACCTTCGCCGCGGAACAAGACCTTGGTGGGATTCGACCGATCGTAGAGGTCGAAGGCCCGGATGATGGGGGCAATCCGACGCCCATAGGCGATCACTTCCCAGGGTACGTCCTGAACGGTTGCGGTTAGTCCCCAACCAAGAAACACAGCCGCAGCGGCTAAGCCGGCTAGACGAGCCTTCCGGCTTGCGAGCCCGGCCACGGAGGCGGTCCCCACAATGGCCGCCAGCACCGCTATCGCGATCAGGATCTGCTGCGATTCGCGCGATCCAATGCTGGGAATCAACCATAAACTGAATGCCAGCGAGCCGACGACCGAACCCGCGGTGTTGATCGCGTAGACACGTCCGGCGGCCCGTGCCGGATCGTCACCGAGGGAGGTCACCGAAGCCAGGGCTAACGGAAAACTCGCACCCCAGAGCAGCGTGGCGGGCAAAATCGCCCACACCGCACGCACCAGGTCCAACTCGAAGTTGAACCACGGGTCCAGCGACAACCAGGGGTCCACCGGCCAATACGGCAGCGAATGTGACATGGTGTAAGCGGTCCAGGCCAGCGCCGCAGCGAGCAGCATCTGGCAGGCAGCCAGCGCCAGCCGCGGACGTGCGAGGCGTCGCGCCAGCGAAGATCCTGCGCTGCTTCCAGCCCACAGCCCCAGCAAGAAGACGGCCAGAATGATCGAGAACGTGTAAACGGTCGGGCCCAACAATAGTGACAGTAGGCGCGTCCAGACAACTTCGGCGCCGAGCGCCGTCAGACCTGAGAGCGCGATCGCGACGTATACGAGTGTTGCGCCGGAGGGTGGGCGAAATGAGGGGAGCCGCGCGGGTTCGGCAGCCTGGCGTCCGCCTCGCGAGCTCGCGGTCAGGGCGGCCAAGGCGGCCGCCGCATTGATCGCCACCGCTACATAGGTCGCCACGGCCATATCGAAAGCCCGTAACAGATAGAATCCTGCTATCAAGCATCCCGCTACTGCCCCGGCGATGTTAGCGCTGTACAGGAATCCCATCCTGGAGATGCCTGGCGTCGATGTCCCCGCCCAGCGCGCAATCGCCGGAAGCGAGGCGCCCATCAAGAGCGTCGGCGGTATTAAGCACACCGCGGCGACCAGCCCCCGTGCTACCAGGCCGGAGGGCCCTGCAAGATAGATGCGGCCGACCAACGGGATTCCGAACAGTACCAGCAAACCAAGCACGCCGATGCCAGCTTCAAGCGCCGCATAGACCCGCAACGGATGGCGGTCCGGTCGAACGAGGCGAACCAGTAATGCGCTCCCAGCGCACAAGCCTCCCATATAAGCGGCCAGCAGAAGACCCAGCGAGACTGCCGAGGATCCGATTACGAGCTGCAGCAGCTGCAGCCAGACGATCTCATAAATCAGCGCCGCGCAGCCGCTGGCGGCCATCAGTAGCAGGAGCAACGCAAAAGTCCAACGCGAGTTACGAACGGCTTCCGCATCGCCGAACTCGGGCCGGATTCGTTGGTGGGCGCCGGAATTCACCCATTTAACCTACACCCTTGACGTATAGGAGCGCCATGGTCTTACCGCGAATCGATGTGCAACGGAACGGTTCTGGATAACGGCGTAACCGTCCATTACTCTTTCCTCTGCGCAATGCCGAGGATCCGGCCGGAATTTGAATTCTGGTTACTTCTCCGTAGCCCACCTATCAAGAAGTTGATCGACTCGGAGAAGATTTGAGGCGCGTTCACTTCTTCAAGAGAGCCTGCCAGTTCAGGACCACTGTCATCGGTACTGCCGTGCCCTGCTCCATCGGCGTGGCGACCAGGAAGCGGCCATCCGCGCTTACATCGTAGTTGGGGCTGCTGGGTCCCAGTTGGACGTCAAATAGCGGCTTGGGCACCCCGGCTTGAAACTGGGTGCCGGGCTTGATCTCCACGGCCATCAGCTTGTTGTTGGCACCGACGAAGTAGAGCTCCCTGCCGTCACGGCCCCACACAGGGATCCGGCCGCCGTCGACGGAAACCTGCCACTTGCCATTGAGCCCGGGAAATCCCACCACGTAGATTTCGGCGCGCTTGGATTCATCGGACTGATAAGCAAGCCACCGCCCGTCCGGAGATATCTTGTTGTAACTCTCCTGAAAGTCGGTCTGGAAAACAGGCGCTGGTTTGCGGTCGCCCGGTGAGCCGGTCATGGGCTGCACCCAGATATCATTGCCCGTCTTCGGATTTGTGTTGAGGGTAGCGGACGTCAGAAACCTCCCGTCTCGCGACCAGTCCATGGGAGCTCTGGTCGCCGCGTCCAGGATTTCTTCGGCACCCGTACCGTTGGCGGATTTTGCCAATAGCTTCCCCGATCCGTCGCGAGTCGCAAGGAAAGCGATCCGCGCGCCATCCGGCGACCAGATCGGGAACGTGTTGTTTCCCGCGAACGTGATCCGCTGTTCGGTGCCACGGGCCAGATCGTATAACCAGATGTCGCGGTCTGCCGAACCGGCGCTCGCGACACGGTCCGTGACCACGGACTTCCCATCCGGCGAAAGCGAAGCCCATTGGATGTCCACGGGTTTGCCTACGGTGCCCGCGGATTTGCCTGTGCGGTCAAACCAGTTGATCTGCAAGTTGCCGCCGTACCCGCCTGAAGCATAGGCCAGCACTCCGTTTTGGGAAGCGGAGAAGTAGCCGTATGGGAATCCGCCGGCCCTGTAATCCACCTGCTCGGCGACAGGGACCGGATCCCCGGTGGTCTGCAGCTTGGCTGCATCGAAAGGCTGGGCCATCAGGGTGCGATCGCGGGCGAACAGGAGATACCCGGGGGGAACGTAAACTACATTGCTGGCGACCTTGACCACTTCCCTGCGGTCCTTGGATTCAAGGTCGCCCATGAGAACCGCCGCTTTGTCGGCATCGCCGGATCTGGAACTGTACAGGAAGTGGCGCCCGTCGGGCAGAAACCACGGAAACCGCTGGGCGTCCTCCTTGCGGGCCGCGTCGAGTTCCGTTACGGGTGCGGGGGTTCCGCCCGCCGCAGGTACGCGAAATAGAGCAGATGTATTCCTCGGCGCGAACACGATCACGCCGTTCTCATTCCATGTCCCGCCCCGTCCGTTGTCGGCGTTGCAAATCGTGATGGCCGGTCCGCCCGCGACATCGATTTTCATCAACTTGCCCTGCGCGAAGAACCCGATCCAGCGGCTGTCGGGAGACCAAAAAGGCTGGGCCGCATTGTCCGTTCCGGCCAACATGCGTAGGCTGAGCGAATCCAGATCCCGAACCCACAAGGCGTTCTTGCCATCGACTGCGGCTCGGAAGACAACTCTGCGCCCGTCCGGCGAAACCGCCACCGAGGGCCCATTGGTTTCGTTGATCGAACCTTTTTCGGGCGGTGGGAAGTAGAGCTTCACCAGGCGCGGAGCTTCTTCACGGGTGTGGCGCAAGGCGATGTAACCCAGTGCCGCTACCGCAATCGCGAGCGTCGCTGCGATTGCCCACGGGAGTTTGCTCTGGGAGCGAACCACCAGCGGCTGGACGCCTTCAGCGGCGTCGTCCTGCAGCAGTAGTCGCATGTCGCCGATCGCTTGCAGGCGCTTCTTCGGATCCTTCTGTAAGCACGCCTCCAGGAGCCGCCGCACGCGCGGCGGAACGGTGCTGAGATCCGGCTTCTCCTTCACCACGCTGGCGAGCGTCTCGGTCAGGTCCTCACCTTGAAACAACCTCCGGCCGCTGAGCAGCTCGTGGAACACTACGCCGAAAGCCCAAATGTCTGCCCGTTGATCCACTGGTTTGCCGCGAGCCTGTTCTGGAGCCATATAGGCAGCGGTTCCGAGGATTACGCCGGCCTGCGTCGCCGCCATGCTTAGGGTCGGAGATTCTTCGCTCTGCGCGGCCGGAGTGCCGCCCATCTTCGCTAAGCCGAAATCCAACACCTTGACCGTGCCGTCAGGCCTGACCTTAATGTTGCCGGGCTTCAAGTCGCGGTGCACGATGCCCTTCTCGTGTGCGGCTTCCAGTGCGGCAGAGATCTGTTCCGCGATCCGCAGCGCTTCTTCGACCGGCAAGGGGCCCTGCGGCGCTTCGCCCTCGATATACTCCATCACGAGGTAGTTGGGTCCCACGTCGAAGAGCGTGCAGATGTTGGGATGATTCAGCGCAGCGACGGCGCGGACTTCGCGGTCAAAGCGTTCGTTGAATTGTTCGGCCGAAATCTTGATGGCGACGTAGCGGTCCGTACGAGGATCGTGTGCTTTGTACACCTCGCCCATCCCGCCTTTGCCGATCATCGCCAGAATCTCGTAAGGCCCGAGTCTGTCACCGGCGGTCAGAGGCATATGACGAATCCAGCTAAGTTTACATGATCAAGGAGTGGTTCGCCTGTGTTCCGGCGTATCCGGCAGAACTCGGGAATGGAAGGGTTGCCCACCCATCCTGGAGTTGAGCGCCTTCCTCCTGCTTAGGCGGTAGAGCGGATTGACGCCTAGAGCCGCACTCCGTTCCTGAGAATCGATGCTCTACCGATCTGGGCGATCGACGGCGTCCCACACTGCCGCATGGTGAGGGTAAGTTCAGCACGAAAAATGTCGAGTACTTGCTCCACACCTTCCTGTCCGAACGCTGAGAGGCCGTAGACATAAGGCCGGCCAATGCCCACGGCGCGCGCGCCGAGCGCCAAAGCCTTATATACATCGGAGCCCCGGCGGAAGCCACCGTCGACGAGAACGGGGAACTGCGAACCAACAGCATCCACCACTTCAGGAAGTATATCGATGGTGCCCCGGCCCGTCTCAGTCGAACGGCCTCCGTGGTTGGAGACGACCACGCCGTCGGCGCCGTGTTCGCGCGCAAGCTTCGCGTCCTCGGCTGTATCGATGCCTTTCAGCACCAGCTTCATCCTGGTCATCTTTTTCAAGCGATCGACGTAACTCCAGGTGGCCCCAGGCGGGTTCATATTGCCCGAGAGACCCGCGAACATTGGTTTCCTTTGGTTGCTCTGCGTGTTCGAGCCGGCAGTAGGGGAGGTTGTGTGACAGCTTAAGCAATCGCGCTGGTCGGTCCGAGTAAGACGCGCCGCAGTTTCCGTGTTGCGCCCAGCCAGCAGATCAATGGTCCACGCCAGCACAGGGCATCCGGCAGCCTCCACGCGCCTCACCATTTTTTCGGTGTCGTCCCAGGTGGTAGGCATGTAGAGCTGATACCAGGGCGGCGTGCCTAACGCCTTGCCCACTTCCTCCACCGGGACGGAGGAGACCGTGGAAAGCATCTGCATGGTCTTCTTGGCCTTGGCGGCCCGCGCGGTGGCGACTTCGCCTTCTGCATGAAACGCTTTCTGGCTGCCGACTGCGCTGATATAAATAGGCGTGTCCCACATCGCGCCGAAAATCTCGGTCTTGAGATCAGCCTGCGTGACGTCGACCAAGCGCCGCGCGCGAAGTTGGTAGTGGTCAAAGGCCTCGCGGTTCATGCGGAGCGTTTTGTCATCGTCCACTCCGGTCGCCATATAGCCCCAGTGAGCTGGCGGGAGAGCCTTGCGAGCCAGAGGCTCGAAATCCATGACGTTCAGCGCGTCTTTGGGGCGTGTAATGGAACTCGGGTCCTGCGCAAAAGCTCGTGCCGCCAAAGGACTGGCGGCGAGAAATCGCAAAAACCGGCGGCGATCGGAAGTCATGCTCCATTCTAGGCAGAAGTTTTGCGCCTCACAACGCTTGTCGGAACAACGTCTCTTCTGGTCCGCCCATCTGGACGCGGAACTTTTAACTGGAAGCCCGCTCCAAACCGCGCGAGTCATGAACGCCGCAAGAAGGCATGTTAGGATTTTGAATTCATGGCCCAACCCCCATTCGATCTGCGCGCCGCGGCTCACCAGGAAATGCTCGCCGAGGGATTTCAGCCGGATTTCTCATCCCAGGCCGTGCAGCAAATGAAGGCGCTGGTGGCTCAGGGAGCGCCGAAGGCGACTAACGGAGTGCGGGATTTGCGCTCTCTGTTGTGGTCCTCCATCGATAACGATACGTCGCGCGATCTGGATCAGGCAGAAGCAGCCGAGCGGGTGAGCGGCGGTATTCGCGTGCTGGTGGCTATTGCAGACGTAGACGCCGCCGTGCCAGTCGATTCTCCGATTGACAAGCATGCGGCGTACGAGACGACCTCGGTATATACCGGCGTCCAAACGTTTCCCATGCTGCCCGAGGAACTCTCGACCGACCTGACGTCATTGAACCAGAATGCCGACCGGCTGGCCGTAGTGGTGGAGATGGTGGTAGCCGGCGACGGATCGATTTCATCCCCCGCCGTCTATCGTGCGCTGGTCCGCAATCAGGCGCAGTTGACCTACAACGGTGTTGGGCCGTGGCTCGAAGGAAGCGCCACTTCACCGCCTAAAGTAGGCGCGTCTTCGGATCTCGCCGCGCAACTGAAGCTGCAGGACGAGGCTGCGCAGATCCTTGGGGAAGCACGGCAAAAGATGGGAGCATTGAACCTCGATCGCGTGGAGGCCGAGGCGGTGGTATCCGAGGGCGGGGAGGTGCAGGGCATCAATACCAGGAAAAAGAATCGCGCCACCGAACTAATAGAGAATTTCATGGTGGCCGCCAACGGGGTAATGGCTCGCGCTCTTCAGGACGCAAAAATAAGCTCGATCCGGCGCGTGGTTAAGACGCCGGAACGCTGGCCGCGCATCGTGGAACTAGCGGCGCAGCATGGCGAAACGCTTCCGGCTGAACCCGATTCTGGAGCGCTCAATGCGTTCCTTCAAAAAAGAAGGGCCGCCGATCCGGACCACTACGCGGACGTTTCCCTCGCGGTGGTGAAGCTTATGGGACCGGGAGAGTACGTGCTGGCGCGGAGCGGCGAAGATGCTCCTGGACACTTCGCATTGGCGGCGCACGATTACACGCATTCGACCGCGCCCAACCGGCGCTTCGCCGACACCGTTACGCAGCGGTTAATCAAGTCGGTGCTGGGGAAGCTGCCGTGTCCCTATTCGGATTCGCAACTGGACGCGATCGCCAAACGCTGCACGCTTCAGGAGGATGCTGCGCGCAAGGTGGAGCGAGTCATGAGCAAGCGCATCGCGGCGGTCGCGCTGCGGAACCGAGTCGGGGAAATCTTCCGCGCGGTAGTGACGGGCGCTGGTCCCAAGGGGGTGTTCGTGCGCGTTTTGGGACCGCCGGTGGAAGGAATGTTGGTGCAGGGCCAGCAGGGCGCCGACGTAGGCGACCGTATGCAGGTAAAACTGGTCGGCACCGATCCGCGGCGCGGGTTTATTGACTTTGCGAAGGCCTAAAGGGCCACCGCGATGCAGTCGATCTCAACGCGTACGTCGCGCGGAAGACGTGCGACTTCCACGGTAGATCGAGCTGGAGGTTTCTCAGGAAAATAGCGCGCGTAGACTTCATTCATACGCGCGAACTCGTCCATGTCCTTGAGATACACAGTGGTTTTAACAACCTGAGCTAACGACGATCCACAGCTTTCGAGCGCGGCTTTCAAGTTTTCGAGCACCCGTTCAGTCTGCTCACCAATGCCGCCTTCGATGATCTTGCCGGTGGCGGGGTCAAGCGGAATCTGGCCGCTCAAAAAAGCGAAGCCCTTCGAAACGACCGCTTGGGAATAGGGACCTATTGCCGCGGGGGCATGGGGCGTAGAAACGATCTTCATAACTTGAGAGTTCCAACGAGTTTGTTCACGTGCTCGATTCCCTCCTGCTGCAGGAAATCATCCAATTCACGAGCGATGCGTACCGGAGCTGATGGGTCCCAGAAGTTGGCGGTGCCCACTTCAACGGCGGATGCCCCGGCGATAAGAAATTCAGCCGCGTCCAGACCATTCGAAATGCCACCTAGACCGACAACGGGTATCTTCACCGCGCGTGCGGCCTCGTAGACCATGCGTAGCGCGATGGGCTTGATGGCGGGGCCGGACAAGCCGCCGAACCCAGCTCCTAAACGAGATTTGCGAGTCCGGGGATCGATCGCCAACGCGACGAACGTGTTCACCAGAGAGAGCGCGTCGGCGCCAGCCTCCTCGGCGGCTTTGGCGAGAGGTTCGATGCGCGCAACGTTAGGAGAGAGCTTCACGATCAGCGGCCGCCGGGCAATCTTGCGCACGGCGCAGATGACTTCAGCGAGCAATGCCGGATCGCTCGAAAAGAAGATTCCGCCGTGTTTGGTGTTCGGACAGGAAACGTTCAACTCGTACGCCGCGATTCCCTCGGCGTCCTCGAGCACCCGCACGACTTCCGCATAATCTTCGACCGCGTAACCGAAGACATTGGCAAAAATAGTTATGCCCGCAGTCCCCCCGCCGCGCAATTGGGGTAACTTATCGGCCACGAAGGCCCGGACGCCTATATTTTGCAGACCGATAGAGTTGATCATGCCGGCCTCGGTCTCCCACACGCGGGGGGGCGGATTCCCGTCCATGGGCTCGCGGGAAAGACCCTTGACCACGATGCCGCCGAGAGCCGACAGATCCATCAAATCGGCGAGTTCCACCCCATAGGCAAAGGTGCCCGAGGCTGCCAGAACTGGGTTTTTTAGGGTGACGCCGCACAGGGACGTAGCCAGGCGGGAACTCATTTTGTTCCAGAGTACCAGCCACCGTGGGCTAGTTGGCAAATAGGCCTGGTACTAAGGTGTTCAACCGATGGCTGGTCCGAGCGGAAGGATGGAACATTAGAATGTGGGGAAGGCTCGGATAGGCAAGCTGCGTTCGTTGTCATCGAAGTATTCGGCGTTCACGTCGATTCTACTGCTTTGGGTAGTGGCGACCAGTCTGTGGTGGGATATCCATCTCCACACGTTCAATTGGACGAAGGGCCTGGTTCTATGCGGAGTGGTGCTGGTGGTGGCTGCGGCCATTTCGCGCTTCACCAATCGGCTGCTGGCGCGACCCTTAACCTTGCTCGAAGCCGGTATCACCTCGGTTCGCGAGGGACGGCTGGAACCCATTCGCGTAAGCCGGACCGGCGATGAGGTCGAGTATCTCGGCGAGAGCTTCAACCGGATGATCACCGCGCTGGCCGCCTCTCAAGAGGAAATCCGGCAATATCAGGAATTGCTCGAAGAGCGCATCCGGCAGCGTACCCAGGAACTCGAGAAGGCCATGCATGGAGCACTGGCGGCGAGCCAGGCGAAAAGTGAGTTTCTGGCTAACATCTCGCACGAATTGCGGACGCCGATGAACGGCCTGCTGGGCATGCTGGACCTGGTCCTCGACAGCCACGTGGGCGGCGAGCAGCGGGAGCAGGTGGAGATCGCACAACGCTGCGCCTATTCACTGTTGGACCTGCTGAACGACATTCTCGATCTTTCGAAGATCGAGGCGGGCCGCATGATTCTGGAACAGGTGCCCTTCAATTTGCGCTCGGTGGCCGAGGACTGCGCGCGTGCGCAAGGGGCCAAGGCGCAGCAGAAGGGCGTCGAGCTTCGCTTCGAATACATCGGCGACATCACCAATGCAACCGGAGACCCCTTGCGCCTGCGGCAGATCGTGGCAAACCTGCTGTCGAACGCCATCAAGTTCACCGAGAAGGGTTGGGTCAGTGTGCGCCAGAGCGTTTCGGCGCGCGCAGACGGCAAACTCAACATGGTGCTGGACGTGGCCGATACGGGCGCAGGCATTCCCGCCGAAAAGGTTCCCCTGATTTTCGAAAAGTTTACGCAGGCCGATTCCAGCATCAGTCGAAAATACGGCGGCACGGGATTGGGTCTGGCCATTACGAAACGTTTGGTGGAGTTGCAGGGAGGGCAGATTCGCGTGGAGAGCCGGGTAGGGCGAGGAAGCACGTTTACTGTGGAAATACCTTTCGAGACAGCGCCGGCGGCGGGACTCATCGTCGAACCGCGACTGGAACAACCCACTGCGGCGCTGGCCGCCAAACAGGCACGGCTGCTTTTGGTGGAAGACAATGCTGTGAACCAACGGGTGGTTCTGGCGATGTTGCGCAAGAAGAATTTCGCGATCGACGTGGCTAACAACGGGCAGGAAGCGCTCGACAAACTGGAGCGTGCCACCGAACCATACAACCTGATTCTGATGGACGTACAAATGCCGGTATTGGATGGGCTTGAAACCACGCGGGCGATCCGCCGCAATAAGTCCTGGGATTATCTCCCGATCATCGCCATGACGGCGCACGCCATGATCGGGGATCGCGAACGGTGCCTGCAAGCGGGCATGAATGCCTATGTCTCAAAGCCGGTACAGCAGGCCGGTTTGATCGCCGTGATCGAACAGTATCTGGCATCCGGAACAGGCCAGGCGGTCCCATCGAAGGCGACCGGCGTCGATCGAATCCTGGTGGACAAACTCATGCAGCAAGACCGGGTTCTGGTGAGCGAAATGCTCCGCCTGTTCATCGAAGTTGCGCCGGAGCGGCTGGAGAAGCTGGAAACGGCGGCGGCATGCGGGGATTCGCAGACCCTTTCGGAGGAAGCCAAGAGCATCATTGCGGCCGCTGAGCACCTCGCGTCCACCAGCCTGGGCCAATTGGCGCGGAGCATCGGAGACGCTGCGGCGCAGGGGAACTTCGGCGCGGTCAAAGCGGATTTAGAGGCTCTTCGGCGGGAGATCCAGTCGCTGGAAGTGCTAACGACTTGATCCATTCCCAGGTTTGACGAACATCGTCTTCGGTAGTCGCAACGTTCCCGATCGCCAGCCGGAGTACAAACTTCCCGTGCAGCGTGGTTCCTGAGAGGAAGGCTTTACCGCTCGCGTTAATACGATCGAGCAGATCGCGATTGTGTTGATCTGAACCCCTGTATCGAAAACAGACCAGCGAGAAGAGGACCGGCGCGGCCACCTCGAAACGAGGGTCCGCCGATATTTGTTGCGCGAGATCCTGCGCCATTCTCATGTGACCCCGCAGAATCCGGGCGATCCCCTGGCGTCCGAAATACCGCAGCACGAACCACAACTTGAGCGACCGGAAACGGCGGCCCAGAGCCAGGCTGTAATCGGCGAGATTGACGGCTCGGTCCTGCTCGGCGGCCTGAAGGTAAGGCGGCGCTTCTTCGAGGGACAGCATGCGCCGCATGACGTCCTTCTTGCGGGTAAAGAGAACGCTCAAGTCGACGGGCGTGAAGAGCCACTTGTGAGGATTGACCACCAGCGAATCCGCCTGCGCCGCGCCATAGAGGATGTGGCGGTGTTCTTCGAGCAAGGCGGCGGATCCGGCATAGGCGGCGTCGACGTGAAACCAAAGGTTGTAGCGGCGTGCGACCTCGCCAATTTGTGCAACCGGATCCACGCTGGTGGTGGAAGTGGTTCCGGCCGTGGCCACTACACAGAAGGGCTTCCGGCCAGCGGCAAGGTCTGTTTCGATCATCGTGGCGAGCGCCTCGGGTCGCATGCGGAATTCTTCATCGGAAGGAACGTGGCGGATATTCTGGAGGCCGATACCGGCCGCTAGCGCACCGCGGTCGATAGAAGAATGGGCGTGCTCGGACGCGTAAAGGATCAACTGGGGATGTTCGCCGGTGAGGCGAACCTCAGGTGACGCCAGCTCGCGCGCAGCCAGGATCGCATGCAGGCTGCCGGTGGACGCCGTGTCGTGAATGATCCCGAAGAAGTCGTCAGGAAGCCTGAGCCATTGGCGGAGCCAGCCAAGCGTGACTTGCTCCAGTTCGGTGGCCGCGGGAGACGTCTTCCACAGCATGTGATTGACGTTTAGCGCTGCAGCCAGCATTTCGCCCAGGATTCCGGGACCCGAGGCGGAGATGGAGAAGTAGGCAAAAAAGCGCGGATGGTTCCAGTGTGTGATGCCGGGGACGATCAATTTGCGGAAATCGGTGAGGATGGCGTCCATGGACTCGCCCTTTTCCGGGCCGGCAGAAGGTAGGGCATCCATGAGTTCGCCGGGCTGGACGCGGGGGAGAACCGGAAGATCGCGGATGTCCCGCAGGTAGTCGGCGATCATATCTACAACTTGGTGGCCCGCGGCGCGGAATTCGTCAGGAGACATTTCAGAGGGCCTGTATCAAAAGACCCGGCGCGTGAGGCGCTCGACAGTGAACTTGGCGGTGTCGGCGACCGCCATCACGGTCATGACGCCGGCCTGAACCGGATCGGTGACTACCAGATCGGCCGCGTCCGGGACACTGCCCGCCATGTTAAGGCTGACGACCAAAAGACCTTGCGCACGAACCTCGCGGACGGCGATTTCGATTTCGCCGCCCATGAGCGAGCCGGCTAGCACCAACGCTTTGACACGCGGCAGGCGACCCGCGGCTCGCACGGCATCAGCTAGAGGCTGCTCGCCGACCAGCGGGATCGTGTCAACAGAGATGTGTTCGCCGCGGATGTTGTGGCGATCGGCTTCGGCGATCGCACCCAGCGCTACCTGACCTACCTGCGCGCCGCCGCCCACGATGATGATGCGCTTGCCGAAGATCTTCTCCATGGTCTGCACCAGCTTCGCGCGATGCACCACGGGCAGGGCTTGCAGGCCTTGCACCAGCTTCTGAGCGTCGTCGGGCAGGTCGATCTCGAAATAAGTAACGGTTTCCGGAGATTTCTCCTCCACAATTTCGATGCTCAGGATGTTGCCCTGTTCGTGCGCGATGACGCCGGTCAACTGGTGCAGCACGCCGGGGCCGGGATCGGCGCCCACTTCCACTCCGATTCGCTGGGACGCCTTCATCTCGCGCTGCTTCTTTTTGTGCTCGTACTGGAATTGGCCATAGTCCAACCTAGTCCACCTCGTATTTCTTCAAGATATCCGACCAGCGGCCCTGGGCTTGAAGCAGCAGCTCGGCGACTTCGCGAATCGCACCCTGGCCGCCCGCCGCGGCGGTGATGTAATGGGCCGCGCGCTTGACCTCTGGCCGCGCGTTGGCCGTCGCGATGGCGAGGCCCACGCGGCGCATGACCACGACGTCGGTGAGATCGTCGCCTGCGTAGGCGGTCTCTTCCGGTGCAATACCGCTCTTCGCGAGAATTTCCTGGAGGATCGGGATTTTCTCGATGTGACCCTGATAAACGTAGGTCATTTTGACCTGACGGGCACGTTCGACCGTGGCGGGCGATTCGCGTCCACTGATGACCCCGGTCGAGATGCCGTTCCAGGAAAGCCATTGCAGGGCGATGCCGTCCTGCGAGTCGAAGGCTTTCGTCTCAAACATGCCGCCATCCGGTGCAGGAACTTGGATTAAGCGGCCATCGGTGAGAACGCCATCGACATCCATCAGCAGCAGTTTGATGCGGGCTGCCCGCACTTTAAGATCAGTTGTAGAGGCGTTCATAGAGTTGGTTTTGTTGGGCAAGCAGATCCTGATAAGCCGCTTGAAATTCGGGACGAGGCGTCAACACGGCGCCGGTCGCAGCGGGCAGTGCGCCGATTCCGTCAATGATACCGAGACGCTCTAACGCCCATAAGGCCGCACCGCGGCAGGACGCTTCGGTTTCGGTGCAAATCGTGACGGGCCGACCGAGCGCGTCCGCGATCATCTGCGTCCACGCGGGCGAGTGCAACAAGGCTCCGCCGGATGCGATCACTTCCGCGGGCGCTCCCCATGGTTTCGCCAGGAGGCAGTAAATCTCACGAAAGCGCAGAGCGACGGACTCGAGCGCGGCGCGGAAGATGTCGAAGGAGTCGGTAGAGGCCGACAGGCCGGTAATGGCAGCACGCAGGTCGGCACGCCAATAAGGAGTCCGTTCGCCCGAGAAAAAAGGCAGCATCGTCAAACCATGGGATCCGGGAGAGGCTGTTTCCAGGCGAGCCTCGACATCCTTAGGAAGCGCCAAGTTGCGCTTCATCCACGCGTAAACGTCGCCGCCGTTCGAGAGTGCGCCCCCGGTGACGAAGCGCATTTTGTCGACGCGATAGCGCCAAAGCCCGGGAGCCGCCTTCGTCACCGGTCTATCGGAAACCAGGCGCATCGCCCCAGTGGTGCCCACCATCAGCGCGGCGCGATCCGTCGAAACGCATCCGCTGCCGAGGCTATTGCAGGCTCCATCGCCTAGGGCAGGAAACCAGCGCGCTTTTGTGAACGCAGGCCATAGGGCGCGATATTCGGGCAGCAGCTCGTGTTCAGATTCATCGAGCAAAGCAGGATCGGCAAGCTGATTGCGACGAATCGGCAGTGCGTCCAGTGTTTCGGGATCGTAGTCCGACTGGTTCTGATCCCACAGGCCGCTGGCGGAGACCATGGACGTCGATGCTCGGGGGCTGCCGAGCAGTTTCAGATATAGATACTCAGGGAAACTGAGAAAGCTGTGCGTGGCGCGAAATTCATCGGGACGATTCGCCGCCAGCCACAGGAGTTTCGCGGGCCAATAGCTGGAGTGCGGCACGCAGCCCGTGCGTTCCTGTGCATTGGGCACGCGTGCAACCTGATCGCCGCTGCGCGTATCGAGAAGGTGCAAGATCGGCAAAGTTGGGCGCCCAGTTTCGTCCACTCCACAGAAGCTGTGCCAGAAGGCGCTGCCGGCTACAGCGGCCACGCGGACTCCGGCCTCATGAACCTGGCGGTGCAACTCGTCCAAACAATCGATGGTCAGCTGCGCCAAAGTTTCGGGATCGACCTCCGCGCCCCCTTCGGGAGTGGTGTGGATGCGGTAGGTGAGTTGGGCCCCATAGCCCTCCATCTGGCGCGCACCGGCATCGAAGAGCAGAGCGCGAACAGAGGAGCTGCCGACGTCGATGCTGACGATAAAAGGATCGCCCGAGGGGGTGCTCACGACAAGTTCCCGTTATAGCATGGGTGCATGGGACGCATAGCTGCATTGATACTAGCGGCAGCAACGCTTGTCGCGGGGCAGACTAAAACTCCAGCTAACGCCACGCCGCGAATGCCTGACGGCAAGCCGGATCTCTCGGGATTCTGGCAAGGGCCGCTGCTGCGGAACATGTTCGAGAGTGTGGGCGGTCCTCCATTCACGCCGGCGGGTGAAGCCGCGTATCGCTACAACATGACGCAGTCGATCAATCCCGAAGGGCTGTGTCTCTTCGCTGGGGTGCCGCGAGCCAGCATCAGCGGCGTGCCGTTCGAGATCCTGCAAAACTCGAATCGGTTGGCGTTTCTTTATGAGCTGATGACGGCGTGGCGCTCAATCCCCCTGGATGGGCGTCCGCAACCGCCGATGAAAGACATCGAAGAGTCGTTTTTCGGGCATGGCGTCGGGCGCTGGGAAGGCGAGACGCTGGTCATTGACTCTATCGGCTTCAAGGACAAGCTGAGCTGGGTGGACGATGACGCGCATCCGCACAGCGGCGCGATGCACGTGGTGGAGCGCTGGTCGCGGCCGGATTGGGACCATCTGAAACACGACCTATGGGTAGAGGATCCTAAGTTTTACACCAAGCCGTGGACCTATAGCCGGGTGTTCACCCACATGGCCCCAGGCAAGCAGCCTATGGAGTATGCCTGTACCGAGAACAACAAGGATCTTGTGCACGGGTTGGGGTTTGGCCCGCAGAACCCCGATCTTGAGCGGTAGTGCCTGCAAGAAAAATGCATCTTTTCGCTGCGGGTTGACGTAATAGATTCTCAGTAGGAGGCATCTATGCGCTACTCCGCTATAGTCCTAGCCCTGGCTGGCGCCATTGGCTTGTTTGCCGATACCGAGGATCAGGTGAGGCGGTCGATTCCGGTCAATTCCTCCGGGCGCATGGTATTAACGGCCGACTGGGGCGCCATCAAAGTACACTCGGGCGTAGCGCGCTTTGCCGAAGTCGAAGTATACTTCCGGGGCAATCCGCGATCGCGGGCGGAATTCGACCGGATGCTGCGGGATTTTTCGCTCGATGTCAGCCAGGTCGGCACGGACATCCGCGTGAGCGGGCGGTTCAAGGACGGCTGGAAGCCACGCCCGTTGGGAGGTCTTTTCTGGGGATGGTTTAGTCACGAAATATGCCGGGACAATCGGTGCTTAGAGTACACCTGGCTGCGGCAGGTTGAGTATCGCGTGTCGGTGCCGCGGGAGTTTAGCGTGGATCTGAGTACGTCCGGTGGCTCCATCGCGGTGGGCGATCTGAAGGGTGAAGTGATGGCGCGAACTTCGGGCGGCGAATTGAACTTTGGACGCATCGACGGTCCAGTAAGAGGGAACACGTCGGGTGGCAGCATCTCGCTCGAAGGCAGCCGCGGAAAGGCGGTCCTGCGTACATCGGGCGGCGGGATTCGCATCGATGACGTGGCCGGCGAGGTGGATGCCGCAACTAGTGGTGGCTCTGTCCAGGTGAATCGAGCTACGGGACGCGTAAGCGCCCATACTTCAGGCGGCAGCATCACGATTCGGGAGACCACCGGCGCCGTGGATGCCTCGACCTCGGGCGGCAGCGTTAGCGCCCGTCTGTCGGCTCAACCACAGGAGTCGAGCCGGTTATCTACGTCGGGAGGCAGCATCAACGTCGAGCTGGCTCCTGGCGTGCACGTCGATGTGGACGCCAGCACCAGCGGCGGCTCCGTCTCAAGCGATTTTCCTGTCCCCACTTCCGGCAATCACCAGAACCTTCGAGCGGCGATCAATGGCGGTGGGCCCTTGCTGCGGTTGCGCACTTCGGGTGGCGGAATCAAGATCCAAAAGCGCTGACATAATGGGAGCGTGCTGGAGCGCGTGGCCGCGACCATTTCCCGTTACGAGATGCTGGCGCCTGGCGCTCGCGTGATCGTCGCGGTATCGGGCGGCCCGGATTCGGTTTGCCTGTTGCATGTCCTGCGGGAGCTGAATATTCGCGTAGTAGGAATCGCTCACATCAATCACAAACTTCGCGGGGAGGATTCGGAAGTAGACCAGCGGTTCGTCGCGGCCTTGGCTCGCGAACTGAAGTTGGAGTTCTATTGCACGGCGGCAGCTTGCGCAGGCGGGAATCTGGAGCAGACCGCTCGCCGTGCTCGACGTGAGTTTTTTCACGATCTGATTCGGCAAGGCCACGCTGATCGAGTCGCTCTGGGGCATACCCGCGACGATCAGGCCGAAACGGTGCTGTTCAGGATGCTGCGTGGCTCGGGACTCGCCGGACTGGCCGGGATTCTGCCCGTTACGGCCGAGGGGCTGATGCGGCCGCTTCTGGATGTGACTCGCAGTGACGTGGACGCGTTGCTGCGCGCACGCGGGATCTCGTGGCGGGAGGACGCGAGCAATCGGGAGCCGAAGTTCGCGCGCAATCGAATCCGTCATGAACTGTTACCACTCCTGAAACAGGAATGGAACCCGCGGCTATCCGAGTCCCTTGCCCATCTGGCGGACCTGGCTTACGAAGAGGAGCGCTGGTGGGCGGCGGCGATCGCCCGTCTTGGCGATCGGATGTTCACGAACTCTCCCGGAGCGGTCGAAGTTCGTGTACGGGAGGTGGCACAACTGCCTCGGGCTGTAGCCCGGCGGCTTATCCGATGCGCGATTCGCCAAGCCAAAGGCAGCCTGCAGGGGGTCCAATTCCGCCATGTCGAGCGTGTCTTAAAACTGCTCGAAGGTGGAGGGGAGGCAGAGTTGCCCGGGATCCGGGTAATCCGGTCTTTCGATTGGTTGCGGCTAGAAGTACCGGCCCAGGACTCCGGGGATGCTTGGAGTGGTGAGGTTGGAGTCCCTGGGCGGCGGGTGGCTCCCGACGGCAATTCCATGATTTGTTTGATGGTTATCGGCCGGGAGCAGGGGGCAGACGCCTGTGCTACGCTGAAGTCGGATCTATATTTCCGGAGCATTCCGGAAAGATTGGTACTCCGCGGCTGGAGGCCTGGAGATCGTTATCGTCCGGTTGGCCACGTCCATGATCGCAAGCTCAAAGAATTATTCCAGCGGCAGCGCGTACCCTCTTGGCGGCGTCCCTTATGGCCGATTCTCTGTTGTGGAGACAAGATCCTGTGGGCGCGGGACTTCGGGCCCGCGGCCGAGCATGCAAGGCCCTCTAGCGAGGCGCAATTCCGGCTGCGTGTCCGTGAGGTTCCGCCGGACGTCCTGGCCGAAGGATGAATCTTTTGGCGTGCTCTTAACGTCTTTAATTTCGAGGGGCTTTATTCGAGGAAGTCGAGATACTCATGAATTCTAATGTTCGAAATGCAGTGCTGTGGCTGATCGTCCTGTGCCTGGTGGTACTGGTATGGGCGGTGTTCCGCCATCCAGCCAACCCCGGTAAGTCGCCCCAGTTTTCCGATCTTTACAAAGACGTGGCGTCCGGGAATATTGAAAAGGCGACATTCAACTCCACCACTGGCGACGTCCAGGGTCAATACAAGAACGGCGAGCAGTTTCACTCCACGGTACCGCCGGCCTTTACGGATTTCCAAAAGCTGATGCTGGACAAAGGCGTCACGGTGACCGTGGTGCAGGATAACGGCAGCAACTGGGTCAATTTGCTGGGAACGTTCTTGCCATTTGCACTGGTGATCGGGTTCTGGGTGTTCATGCTGCGCCAGATGCAAAGCGGCGGGAACAAAGCACTGAGCTTCGGGAAGAGCCGCGCCCGGCTGCATTCGTCGCAGCAGAAGAAGGTCACGTTCAAGGACGTGGCGGGCGTGGAAGAGGCCAAGGAAGAGCTGCAGGAGATCATCGAGTTCCTGCGCGAGCCGCAAAAATTCCAAAAGCTGGGCGGCCGGATTCCCAAAGGCGTCCTGCTGATCGGATCGCCTGGAACGGGCAAGACGCTGTTGGCACGCGCCATCGCGGGCGAAGCCAATGTGCCATTCTTCTCGATCTCGGGTTCGGATTTCGTCGAAATGTTCGTGGGCGTCGGCGCCAGCCGCGTGCGCGACTTGTTCGAGCAAGGCAAGAAGAACGCACCGTGCATTATCTTCATCGATGAAATCGACGCGGTGGGCCGCCATCGTGGAGCGGGCCTGGGCGGCGGTCACGACGAGCGTGAACAGACTCTCAACCAACTCCTGGTCGAGATGGACGGATTTGAATCGAACGAAGGCGTGATCCTGGTAGCGGCCACCAACCGGCCGGACGTGCTGGATCCCGCGCTACTGCGGCCGGGCCGTTTTGACCGGCGCGTAGTGGTGGGGCGTCCCGACGTGAAGGGTCGCGAGCAGATTCTCAAAGTACACACGAAGAAAGTGCCGCTGGCGGACGACGTGGATCTCACGGTGGTCGCGCGTGGGACGCCGGGTTTCGCCGGCGCCGATTTGGCCAATCTGGTGAACGAAGCTGCCTTGGTGGCGGCGCGCCAGAATCGCAAGGTGGTCACGCAGTTCGATTTCGAGCTGGCCAAGGACAAAGTGATGATGGGCGTGGAGCGCAAGAGCCTCATCATCAGCGACGAAGAGAAGAAGAACACGGCCTATCATGAAGCTGGGCATGCGCTGGTCGCGGCGCTGACGCCCTATGCCGATCCGCTGCACAAGGTCACGATCATCCCGCGCGGGATGGCGCTAGGCCTGACCATGCAGTTGCCGCTCGACGACAAGCACTCCTATCACAAGGAATATTTGGGCGCGCAACTCGCCATTCTGATGGGCGGCCGTATCGCCGAAGAAGTGTTCATGCACCACATCACCACCGGTGCGGGTAACGACATTGAACGCGCCACTGACATGGCGCGCAAGATGGTCTGCGAATGGGGCATGAGCGAACTGGGTCCGCTAAGCTTCGGCAAGCGCGAAGAGCAGATTTTCCTGGGCCGCGAGATCGCGCAACATCGCGATTATAGCGAGGCCACGGCGATCCGTATCGACGAGCAGGTCAAGAAGCTGGTCCAGGACGGCTATGATCGGGCGCGCTCGATTATCGAAGAAAAATCGGATGCGCTGGAGCGCATCGCCCTGGCATTGCTCGAACGTGAAGTGCTGGACGGCGCGGAAGTACACCAGTTGATCGCGGGAGAAACGCTGCGGGCTTACGAAGCGCCGCGGTCGATTCCACCCGACGACGGAGCTCCGCAACAGATCCTGAAACCCGAACCGGGACGCAGGATGCCCGGGATTTTCCCTGAGGGCGGTCCTCAGCCGGCGTAATGGCGCACGCTGACAGGCTGATGCCTGTCTCTTCCAACGTGGACAGGCTGAAGCCCATCCCACGCTTCCCCGTCTATTTGTTCGACGTGGACGGAACCCTCATGGATTCCGCGCCGGATATCTGCGCGGCGCAGCTTGCAGTGCTGGCCGCGAACGGCCGCGAGGATGTTTCCGAGGAATTCCTGCGGCGCTATATCGGTCGTCACCTGATCGGCCTGTTTCAGGATCTGGGCTTCGGCGACGAGGCGATGGAGCCGCTCATCCAGAGCTACCGCACCACCTACTGGGCGCGCAAACACGCTGCCACGCGTGTATTTCCCGGCGTGGCAGAGATGCTCGATTCGCTGGGCGGCCGCAAATCGACAGCGACCATCAAGACTTCGAAAACGACCCGTGAGGTGCTGCATCAGTTCGGGTTGATCCAGCACTTCGAACACGTCCAAGGCACCGACGGATTCCCGGCCAAGCCAGAGCCCGACGTGATTCTGGCGTCTTTGCGGGTCTTCGGAGCGGCTCCGGAAGAATGCCTATTAGTAGGTGATGCGGCCTCTGATATGGAAGCTGGGCGTCGCGCCGGCGTGCGGACTTGCGCAGTGCGGTGGGGCTATGGCAATCATCAGGAAATGGCCAAGTGGGAACCGGATTACTGGATCGATCAGCCGGGGCAGCTAGTTGCCTTGTAGGATAAGGCGCATTTCGTTGGTCGGTTTAAATCCCAGGGCTTCATACAAGGTCCGTCCGTCGTCACTCGCGTGAAGAATCACCACGGTAATACCGTTGACCTGACACCATCGCAGCGAAGTCTCGACTAAGGCTCGCGCTAGACCTCTTCGCCGATGAGCGGTGTGAGTATAGACGTTAAGCAGCATGGCCCGGCGTCCGCTCAGGTCGGTTATCGTGGGAGGCCACTCAATCACCCAGATCCCGGTACCTGCGGCAACGGATTGGTCCGTTGCAAACGCCAGCCAGCCCAAGTATTCGCCCGCCGAGAGTTTCTTTTCGAGCCAAGGGCGAGACGCGAAGCCGACGGCATCGTGCCTGATCCCATCACCCTCTCCCATATCGGCAAACATGGAACGGCGGTGATCCGCAATTGTGCCCGCGTCGGCGACAGTCGCTTCGCGAATATAATAGCCGTTGGTCATAATTGGAGCGCCGCCAACTCGGCTAGATCCAACCGGCCGGTATAGATCGCCATGCCGAGCGCCGCGTGGATGTTGAGCGCGGCAAGAGCGCGGATGTCTTCCATTGTCGTGATGCCCCCGGCTGCTGTGATTTCGTGCTTGGTGGCGGCGCGCAGTCGCCGGAACCAATCGAGATCCGTTCCCTGCATCATGCCCTCTTTATCGACATAGGTACACAGGAAGCCGTTGCAAAACGGTTCAAGGCGGCTGATCATTTCGTCCGCAGTGAAATCCGTCGCTTCCTGCCAGCCCTTGACGACGATCTTGCCGTTTTTCGAATCCAGCGCCACGATCAGGCGCTCGCGCCCGACAGCCGCAGCGATTTGTTCGAGTGCCGGAGTAAAGGCCGCAGTGCCGACGATGACGCGGTGTGCGCCTTGCTGGATCAACCGCTGTGCGCGATCGGGCGTGCGGACACCGCCACCGACACGGCAACGGGCTTTTCCAGTTACGAGTTCCACAAGCGAAGCATTCTCACCCTTGCCCATGGCGGCGTCCAGATCGATCACCTGGATTTCAGGGAACGCGGCAAACTTGCGCAACATCTCCAGAGGCGC
>Ga0105237_10002579_pt1 | contig 22343 bp, 19 predicted proteins | sample KBSC24metaG_FD_81520 | JGI IMG/M metagenome (GOLD analysis project Ga0105237, IMG submission 81520) | Corn rhizosphere microbial communities from Kellogg Biological Station, Michigan, USA - KBS C2-4 metaG | ecosystem: Host-associated > Plants > Roots > Rhizosphere > Soil | place: Michigan, USA...
GGGCTGCCTATCCTCCGCAAAAAATCCCGTCTATCGCCCTGCCCCCCGCAGCCGCTTGGCTCGGACCGAAGAGCGTGGCACGACGAGGCCATGGTGACGCTCGCTCGAATCATGCTGCGCTTGATCGAAGACGCCTTGCGGTGGCTGATGCTTCTGACGCGTCCGGATGAGTCTGTCCGCGCCGAGAACCTCATGCTGCGTCGACAACTGGCGATGTTCATCGAGCGAGGAATCAGGCTCCGTCGAATGGATCCCGCCACCCGAGCCAGCTTGGCAGTGCTGACGCGCCTATTTGATTGGCGCAGCGCGCTGGTGGTCGTGCAGCCGGCGACAGTCGTTCGCTGGCATCGCGCAGGCTGGAGACTCTTCTGGCGAATGAAGTCTCGTCCCGGTCGACCGCCCATCGCTCGAGAACTCCGGGCGCTGATCCGGCAGATGGGCGAGAACAATCAGATCTGGGTTGAAGAGCGCATTGCCAACGATTGCAGCTCAAGCTGGGCGTGCGGGTCCCGCCGCGGACGGTCCGCAAGTACCTGCCCAGGCGACCTCCAGGTCGGCCCCGGGGTGATCAGCGCTGGTCGACCTTCCTGAAGAACCACGCGAAGAGCATTCTTGCGTGCGACTTCTTTGTCGCCGTCACGGCGACGTTTCGGCTGCTGTACGTGTTCGTCGTCATCGAGCACGGCAGCCGCCGTCTGAGGCATGTGAACGTGACAGCGCATCCGAGCGCTGCCTGGACGCTGCAGCAGCAGGTGGTCACCGATCCGAGCCCAGCGATGGTGGTGACGATGGAATCGCCCGGGGCGACCACGACCATCGGGCCTAGCGCACCGCTCATCACCACGTCGCCCTCACGCAGGGGCCTTCCGACCTCGACCATCCTTCGGGCCAGCCAGAGCGTTGCCTGGAGTGGGTGCCCTAGGCAGGCGGCGCCGACGCCGAGCGAGACCACCCTCGCCCCGGCGCTCCATCACCATGCCGCACAGCCGCAGGTCGACTTGGTCGAGCTTGCGCGGCTCGGTGCCTAGCGCGTTGAGGGCGGTCACCCCGCTTCGCCGGTAACGCTGGGCCGTCACGGCCCAGGTGCCTCGTCGTCGGCCTGCCGCCATGCGCGCGGCGTGATGCCGAAGCGCTGATGGAAGCTCCGGCTGAAGTGCGCGGCGTCGCTAAAGCCGAACGAGAAGGCGATGTCAGAGATGGTCCGACCCGACCAGCGCGAATCGCGCAACGCCTGCCGGCAGGCGGCCAGACGGCACTCCCAGATCCAGCGCTCCAGCGTCGTGCCCTCCGTGCGAAAAATCTTGTGCAGGTAGCTCGTTGACAGGCCCAGCGACCGGGAGATCCGGCCGACCGTGAGATGCGGATCGCCCAGGTTCTCGGCGACGTGAGACTTGACTCGCGCAATCTGTCTCGCCCCCGCCCGCGGGGTCATGTCGCCTTCGCCCTGCAGGCCGCGCAGGCCCCCTGTCAGCACGCTCAACACGCCGTCGGCGACGTCGAGTGATTGTGCCGAGGACAGCGGCGTGCCGGGGTCGCATGCGGCACGCACCATCTGGCTGAGCATGCGCGCGGGCAGTGCCTCGGCGGCCACCGCCAGTGCCGTGAGGTCGGCATCGCCGAGTCGCGGCAACAGCGTGGCGCGCGGCACTCGCAGCACCGCCTGCTGGTAGTCCTCTTCGAGGATCAGCTCGTAGGGTCGCGTGCTGTCATAGATTGCAAACTGCCCAGGTACGAGGATCGCCTCGCGAGTTCCCTGGATCACGCGGCATGTGCCCTGGAGCTGGATGCTGACCAGCACAAAGTCCTCGGTCGCCCGCGCCACCTGGTGCTGCGAACGCGTGACACGCTTGCGGTTGTGGCCGGCCGAATTAATGCGCGTCAGCGAGAGTTTCGCGAGTTCGCGATGATGCATCGTGGCAATGAATCCATCCTCGTCGAGGACCTCGAATGCCGACTCGACGAAGCGGTCGAACGCGGCTTCGGTCCAGCGCGCCACGCGCCTGTTCGGCGGCACCAGCAAGGTCGAGAATTCTGCTGCAACGGTCATGCGACTCACCCAGGAAGGTTGACTGTCAGGCAATCGACCAGGCCATTTTCAGGCAAGACACATGCCGGCCCAGCGCATACGCTTGTGTCGATTGTGGCGCCTGGCCCACGCCCACGGGAGTAACCATGAGTTCGGACGAATCGCTTCGCGACTGGCACCACCTCGCGCTGCGTCTGGAAGATGAGGTTGGCAAGGCCGTCATCGGCCAGGCCGACACGATCCGGCTCATCAACGTGGCGCTGTTCGCGCGCGGCCACGTGCTGCTGGAGGGCGACGTGGGCGTGGGCAAGACCACGGTGCTTCGCGCCTTCTCGCGTGCGGTGGGCGGCGCGTTCGAACGGGTCGAAGGCACGATCGATCTGCTGCCCGGTGACTTGGTCTATCACACGTATGTCAGTGCCGAGGGCCAGCCGCGCATCGATCCCGGGCCGCTGCTGCGGCACGGCGAACAACTGACGACCTTCTTCTTCAACGAGATCAACCGTGCGCGGCCGCAAGTGCAGTCGCTGTTGCTGCGCGCGATGGCCGAACGCACTGTCTCTGCCTTCAATCGAGAGTTTTCGTTTCCGCACATGACCGTCTATGCCGACCGCAACAGAGTCGAGAAGGAAGAAACCTTTGAGCTGGCGTCAGCCGCGCGTGACCGCTTCATGTTCGAGCTCAACATGGCCAAGCCCAGCGACCTGGCGATTCGCGAGGCACTGGTCTTTGACACCACCTACCACGACGTGGACGCCCTGATCGAGCAGGTCACGTCCGGTCTGCTGCCGTGGCAGGAACTCAACGCGATGGCCGCCACGATTCAGCTCAGCGTGCAAGCCAGCCCGGCCATCCGGCGATATGTGCTGGCGCTGTGGCAGGCGAGCGAAACGCCCAAGGCCTTCGGCATATCGCTGCCAGGGGTGGACATGGACCGCCTGATCCTCGCCGGCGCGAGCGCGCGCGGCGTGAGCGCACTGCTGCGGGCCGCCCGCGTGGTTGCCTGGCTGGCCGGCCGTACCCACCTGCTGCCCGACGACTTGCACGCCGTGGTTCCGGCTGCGCTCGGTCACCGTGTCTTCTTCACCCCGATGTATGAAATGCGCCGCACCGAGCTTGCCGAGGCCCTGGTAAGCCAAATCCTCGACAAAGTGGCCGCACCTTGAGATGGACGAATTCCACTACCGCTTGCACTCGCGCACTGGCGGCTACCGGCCCGGTGCGCATGCTGGCTCCACCCTCGGCGCTGGCCAGGAGTTTGCCACCCACGCCCGCCTCTTCGACCACCCCGATCCGCGTCGCTTGGACCTGCGGGCGAGCGTACGCGACGTGCGTCGCCAGTGGCTGGTGCGCAATCACAAGCAACGCGTTGCGGTGCCGGTTTACGCGGTGGTCGATGTCTCGGCGTCGATGCAGTTTGGAGCGAAACGTACCAAGCTGCAGGTCGCTGCCGATTTCGCGGAAGCGCTGGGCCACAGTGCGTTCCGCGTTGGCGACGCGGTGGGGCTGCTCGCTTTCGACCGCGAACTGCGCGACGATCTGTTTCTGCCGGCGCGCCACAGCCGCGGCATGGCGGCGCTGATGTCGGCGCTGCTGCGCGATTGCCGTGCCAGCGTTACCGGCACGAGCGTTGATGCCGCGCTCAGGCACGCCGTGGGGCGGCTCGCCGGGAAGCGGGCCTTGGTCTTCCTGGTGTCGGATTTCCACTGGCCCCTGGCCGTGCTGGGAGAACTGCTCGACGCCCTGAGCGGAGCGCGCGTCGTGCCCCTCGTCGTGTGGAATCGCGCCGAGACCGAGCCACCGCCCAATGGCGCGCTGCTCACCGTGCGCGACGCGGAGTCGGGCTCGCAGCGAACGCTGTGGATGCGCGATGCCTTGCGGGAGCAATGGAGTGCCGCGGTGACGAACCGCCGCGCCGAGATCGACAGTCAGTTTCGCGCTCGCGAGATCCAGCCATTCTGGGTGCACGGCGCGTTCGACGCCGAGGCGCTCTCGCGCTACTTCCTCGAGAACATGGCATGAGTCGCTTGTACTTGGTCATCGTTGCCGGTACGCTGGCCGTCGGCATCCCCCCCGTCGCCGACGCGGTCCCGGTCACCGTGGAGCAGCCGCGCGCCTTCGGCCACACGATCGGCGACGTGCTCACACAGCGCTTGTTGCTCGGCGACGATGAATTGGCGGTGACCCCGCCCAGCGGCCGCGTGGATGCGTGGTTCGAGCGCCGAATGGCGCGCGTCGAGACCGATGCCTCCGGCCGGCGCTGGCTCGCGATCGACTACCAGGTGGTCAACGCGCCCCGAACGCTCGCCAATGCGAGTCTTCCGGCGCAGACGCTCAAGGCCCGATCGGGCAACGATTGGCACATCGCCGAATGGCCCATCACCATCGGTCCCCTGACACCGGAGAACCTGGCCGCACAAGGTGATCTACAGGTCATGCGCCCAGATCACGAGGTGGGCGTCTTGCCCACGGCGCCGATCCACCAGCGCCTCAATCGCGAGGCCGCCGGGCTGGCGCTGACGCTCTCGGCGTGGCTCGCCTGGTGGCTATGGCGCATCCGGCGCGAGGCGATCAGGCTGCCGTTCGCGCGTGCGTGGGGCGAGGTGCGGCGCTTCAACGGCGCGGCCGAGGGCGTCGAGCCCGCCGCGTGGCTTAGCGTTCACCGGGCGCTCGACGCCACCGCTGGCCACGTGGTCACGGCCAGCACACTGGGTGGGCTGCTGACAAGGGCACCCCACCTGCGCGCATTGCAGCCGCAGCTGGAAGCCTTTTATCAACACTCCAGCGAGCGCTTCTTCTCCACGGAGTCGGTCCACGCGCCCTACCCCTTGCGCGACCTCAGCCTCGCCCTGCGCGACGCAGAAAAGCGTCATCACGGCGGGGCATGATGACAATCGATTTCCTGCAGCCCGTGATGCTGATCCTTCTGCCGCTGGCTGCCTTGCCCATGCTGCGGCGTCGCAGCGACGCGCTCGCGTTTTCCAACCTCGCCTGGCTGCCGGTGGACCGCGTCGGCGGTGCACTCTCTTGGCTTTGGCGCGCCCTCGGGGTACTGGCGCTGGCGAGCCTCGTCGTCGGGCTCGCCGGTCCGGGCCAATCGGGCGCGCAAATACCGCGCACCGGGCGCGGCGCCGAGGTGCTGATTCTGCTGGACCGCAGCAGCAGCATGGACAACGTCATCCGGCCTTGGAACGCGTCCGGGGGCGGATTGGAGGTCGGCGACTCCAAGGGCAAGATCGTCCGCGACCTGCTCGCCCAGTTTGTCACCAAGCGCCAGGACGACCGCTTCGCATTGATCACTTTCAGCACTCGACCCATGACCACGGTGCCGTTCACCGAACGGCGGGAGGTCGTGCTTGCCGGCCTGACCGCTGCCGGCATCGGCCGCGGCTTGCCCGACACCGACATGGGAAGCGCCCTGTTGATGGCCATCCGCCAGTTCGAAGGTCGCACCTACTCGGGCAGCCGCGTCGTTCTCATCGCTTCCGACGGCGGTGCGCAACTCGACGCGCCCACGCGCCTGAAAATCGAGGCCGGGCTGGCACGTCAGCGCGTCGGCGTGTACTGGATCTACATCCGCACCAGCCACAACTCGGCCGACTTGAAGGGTCTCACGGCGGACGCCGACGAGAGTGTCGAAGAAGTCGCGCTGCACCGCTTCTTCAGCAAGCTCGCCACACCCTACCGCCTCTATCAAACGGACGATGCTGGTGCCATGGCCGCCGCCGTCGCCGAGATCGATCGCCAACAAAACCAGCCGCTTTCGTTCCTCGAACGCGTACCACGTCGCGATCACAGCGGTGCTCTGTTCACCATCGCGCTCATGTCTTGCGTCACGCTGCTGGGCTGGCGATCCATTGAAGTGCGGGACTGGAGATGAAGCGGCGAACGGTGCACGTCCTGTTTGGTGTGGTCGCCTTCGTGTTCGCCGGCATTTTGTCGCATGAGACGCTCGAGCTTCAGCATGCGAAGGCGGTCAACCATGCGATCGCACTGGCCTCGACGCAAAGGCCATCGTCTGCCATGTCGCCGAATGCCCTGCCGGCAGCGAGCCAAGCGGCCAGCGGCTCGAGCGACTCATCCGACCCCTATGCCCTGCCCGAAGCGCGCCTCGCCCGGGCACATGTTCTCTCGCTCTCGGGCCAATACGACGCCGCGATCAAGCTCTACAGTGGACTGCTCCGGGACGGTTCGCCCGCGGGCCTGCGCCAGGCGGCGCTCTACAACCTGGCCAACGTGTACCTGCGCCAGGGCATGGCGGGCGCAGCTGGCGAGTCGATCGCGGCGCTCGAGCTCGCGAAGCAGCACTATCGCGAGCTGCTGCGCACCACGCCGCAAGAGTGGGACGCCCGCTACAACCTCGAACGCGCTCTGCGCCTCGCGCCCGAGAACGAGGCGGCGTTCGCAAATCAGAACGTTCCCGTCGAGCAGCGCAACGTGCGCATGCGCGGCATGGCGGCGGGCGATTTGCCGTGAACACGCCCCACCCTCCGGTTTCGCCTCTTCCTCTCGCCGGCGTCGAACAGCATCCCGATGTCCCGACGCGATTTGCCTTCAACTGGCTGCGCGCTGCAGTCGACCGAGCCACCTGGCCGATCTCGTCGGCGTTGCTGCTACTCATGTTGGCCGTGGGCACACCGCGCTTGTTGTTGCCTCGTGACGCCTACCGCTACATGGTGACGTTCGATGTCACGCAAAGCATGGATGTCGAGGACTTGCAACTGAACGGCCTGCCGGCGAGCCGACTGGCGCTTGCCCGTGCCGCTGCGCGAGAGGCGCTGCTCACCCTGCCCTGCGGTTCCAAGATCGGCTGGAGTCTGTTTGCCGATTACCGCGTGCTGGTGCTGCTGACGCCGGTCGAGGTCTGCAGCCACTACGAAGAGCTGCTGGCTTCGTTGGAGCAAATCGACGGCCGCATGCGCTGGGCCAACGCCAGCAACATCGGCAAGGGCGTCACCTGGGCCCTGCGCACCGCCAAGCAGATGGAACCGCACACCCACGTGATCTTCCTGACCGACGGGCAAGAGGCACCACCCTTGCGCGACCCCGGCCTGCCGCCGATGGTTGGCATCACACCCGGCGAAATCGGCGGCTGGCTCATTGGCGTGGGCGGGGAAATGGCGGTACCGATTCCGAAAACAGACACAGATGGCAAGCCGGCCGGTTTCTGGACAGCCGATGAGGTCGTGCAACGGCAAGGGGTGGGTCAGGGCATCGAGCATTTGTCGCGCCGCGAGGACGACTACCTGCAGTCGCTCGCCGCCGGAACGGGCTTGGGCTATAGCCCCCTCACCGATCCATCGATGCTGAAGCGCGCGATGCTCGACAGTCATCTCGCTTGGCGGCAACCGGTCGAGACCGATCTACGCTGGCTGCCTGCGGGACTGGCCCTGCTCCTCCTCGTGTGGCGATTTCGGCCGGAGCGAGGCAATCCGGTGGGCGGGCTGCGCGGTACCTGGCGACGCCTTGTACGGCGCCGGAATGAGAATTGAGGATCCTGCCAAGCAGATCCGCAGACTCCGGGTCAGCGCACGGATCGGGAGCCGTTGTCATGCCGCGCTGCTTGGCCGGGCGGCGCCCCGCATGCGGCCTCGCCGAGGCGAATGTCGCGGGCAGTGGCGCGACGCCGGAGGCGCTCGACACCGCAGGCATCGAAGGGACAGCGCCACGCGGCGTCATGTCGAGCCCCGGATGAACAGGCATCCCGGCAATGAGACCGACCGCCGCTCCCGTCGATCGAGCAGCATCTCGACCAGCACCTCCGACATTTGCCTCATCGGCTGTTCATAGGTGGTCAGGTCGAACATCGGCATCGCCGCCAGATCGATGCCGTCGTATCCAACCACCGCCAAGTCCTGCGGGATGCGCAGGCCGAACTCTGTGCGGGCCAGATCCACCACGCCCATCGCGAGCACGTCGTTCTCGCAGGTCAACACATCGATGCGCTTCGCGGCGGGTGTGTCGTGCAGATACTGCCGCAAGGCCGCTTCCGCATCCCGCCGGTCGTAGGCGCCCGCCGCGATCTCGGGAATGTCCTTGATGCCGTACTTGCGCCAGAAGGCCGCATGGTGCTTCTGCCGGCCAAGCGCCGTCGATAGCGACTGCGGGCCAGACATGAAGCCGGGCCGACGATAGCCCCTGGCGGCCAGGTGATCGACGATCTGCCGCATCGAAGCCCGGGCGTCGCACGCGACCGAGGGAATGCTCGCAATCGCGCTCTCGCGCGCGAGCACATACAGGGGCGGCGACCCCGCCTTCATCGCCCCTTTCAGGAGGTCGTCGCCGAAGGCCGTGCCGAGCAGTACGATCGCATCGACCTGACGCTGATCGGCATCGAGGAAGGCATTCGCATGATCGAAGCGCTGTCCGATGTGAATCAGCATTGCCACCCGCCCCTCGGCCTGCAGTGCCCCCCCGACCTTCGCAGGCGATATGAGCGTCTGCTTCACTCACAAACCGCCTCCCAAAACTTCTCCGCCGCCCGGCCGATCGCAGCCCTGTCGCGGAACAAGCGCACCTCCAACTCAACCCGCCAGTCGTCCGAGGCTGCCTGCACCAGCCGGCCGCTGGCGAGCTCGTCTCGCACGAGCGTCTCGGGCAACCAGGCCATGCCGCGCCCGTCGAGGGCCATCGTGCGCAGCACCGAAGCCAACTGGGCGGTGAACGACATCTGGACCGGCATGCGGTCGATCGCGGCACCGCGAACTTCGCGAAGGATCCTGCCGATACCCGACTCCGGACCGTAACCGAGCATCTGTACCGGCGCGGACCTGCTGCTGCCCAGACGATGCAACGCTTGGCCCTTGTCATCCGCCGCTGAGACGGGGATCAACACATCGCGGCCGATCTGCGCTGAGGGAAAGCCTGCTTCCTGCAGCTTTCCCGGTGCCTGGGGGTGGGCATGGCTCAGCACGAACTGCACCTGGCTTTGCAACAGCATCGATTCGCACAGCTGCAGCACGTCCGACCTCAAATGAATTGGGCCGACCGTCGTGCGCAATTCGAGCGCGCGCAGCCAGCCTGGCATGAAGGTGAACGACAAGGCGTGCGTGGCCGCGATCCGCAACGTGGTCGCGTTGGCTTCGGCCACCGCACGCGCTTCGCCCGGTACGCGTGCCACCTGCGCCAGCAGATCCTGGGCGACCTTGCGGAACCACTGCCCGGTCTCCGTCAGCCGTGCCGGCTGCGACCTGCGGTCGAACAGCTCGGTGCCCAGCCACTCTTCCAGCGCGCGGATACGGCGGCTGAAAGCCGGCTGCGTCATGTGCCGCTCGTCCGCCGCACGCGAGAAATTGCCCGTGGCCGCGAGGGCCAGAAAGTCGTCAAACCAGGTGAGGTTCATGGCCGGTGCTTTCAAAGCATCAAAGACTAGAAAAACGGCATTGGCCGCAAAGGCGCGCAATGACGATCATTCAGTCCTCACCCCGCCCCACCATTCGCTTACCCATAACGGAGCCAATCATGAAGATCGTCGAGATCCGTGAAAAGACCATCCCCATCAGCAGCCCGATCCGCAACGCCTACATCGACTTTAGCAAGATGACCCTGAGCCTCGTCGCCGTGGTCACCGACGTGATCCGTAACGGCAAGCCCGTCATCGGCTACGGCTTCAACTCGAACGGCCGCTACGGCCAGGGCAAACTGATGCGCGAGCGCTTCATCCCCCGCATCATGGAAGCGGCGCCCGAGTCGTTGATCGACGCGACCGGCAACAACCTGGATCCGCACAAGACCTGGAACGCGATGTTCACCAATGAGAAGCCCGGCGGCCATGGTGAGCGCTCGGTGGCGATCGGCACGATCGACATGGCGGTCTGGGACGCGGTCGCCAAGATCGAGGGGAGGCCCTTGTTCCAGTTGCTGGCGGATCGCTACGGCGACGGCAAGCCCAACCGCAAGATCTTCGTCTATGCCGCCGGCGGCTACTACTACCCCGGCCAGGACCACACGAAGTTGAAGGACGAGATGCGCAGCTACATCGACCGCGGCTACACGGTGGTGAAGAAGAAGATCGGCGGCGCCTCGCTCGATGAAGACCTGCGCCGCATCGACTCGATCCTCAGCGTGCTGCAGGACGGGCAGAAGCTCTGCGTCGATGCCAACGGCCGCTTCGATCTGGATACCGCCATCGCCTATGCCAAGGCGCTCTCGCAGTACGACCTCTTCTGGTACGAAGAGCCGGGCGACCCCCTCGATTTCGAACTGCAAGCCACGCTTCGCAACTACTACAAGAACCCGATGGCCACCGGCGAAGACCTGTTCTCGATGCAGGACGCGCGCAACCTGATCCGCTACGGCGGCATGCGCCCGGACCGGGATTATCTGCAGTTCGACTGCGCGCTGAGCTACGGCCTGGTGGAGTACCTGCGCACCCTGGAGATGCTGAAGGAACACGGCTGGTCCGCCAGTCGCTGCATCCCGCACGGTGGGCACCAGATGTCGCTCAACATCGCGGCCGGCCTGGGGCTCGGCGGCAACGAGTCGTACCCGGACCTGTTCCAGCCCTTCGGCGGCTTCCCCGATGGCGTGAGGGTCGACAACAGCTACGTGACCTTGCCCGACCTGCCGGGCATCGGCTTCGAGGGCAAGGCCGACCTCTATGCCCAAATGAAAGCCCTGGCCGAGTGAGCGCGCTCAGCGCCTGAGCCCTTGACGAGCAACCGCCCCGGCAAGAGGGCGGGCCTCGTCACGCGCCTTCGACGGCATCCCACCACATTGCAGCGGTTTGCTGGTCGGCGTTTCCACGGGAGGCGGCGACTCGCGCCGTCATGCCTGGAGACACCATGAGCATTCCGCATTCCGCCCCTGCGGGCAAAGTCCCCGTTCTTCGTCGCCTCTACGTGCAGGTGCTGATCGGCATTTCGCTCGGCATCGCCTTCGGCCATTTCTATCCCAGCCTCGGCACGGATATGAAGCCGCTCGGCGACGGCTTCATCAAGCTGATCAAGATGCTGCTCGCGCCGATCATCTTCGCGACGATCGTCGTCGGCATCGCCCGCATGGGCGACTTGAAGGAAGTCGGCAAGGTCGGCGCCAAGGCGATGCTGTACTTCGAAGTGCTGTCGTCACTGGCGCTGGTGGCCGGCTTGATCGTGGTCAACGTGCTGAAGCCCGGCGCCGGCTTCAATGTCGACCCGGCCACGCTCGACACCAAGTCGATCTCGGCCTATACCAGTGCCGCCGAGAACCAGCACGCTGGCGCGGTCGACTTCATCATGAACGTCATCCCGAAGACCATGGTCGGCTCCTTCGCCGATGGCAATGTGCTGCAAATCCTGCTCTGTTCGGTGCTGTTCGGCGCCGCGTTGGCGCGCATCGGCGAACGGGCGAAGCCCTTCATCGACATGCTGGAGATGTTCCTCAACGGCATGTTCGGCATCGTGCGCATGGTGATGGTGCTGGCACCGATCGGCGCGTTCGGCGCCATCGCGTTCACGATCGGCAAGTATGGCGTAGGCTCGCTCGCCTCGTACGGCAAGCTGATTCTGGCGGTGTACGGCACGTGCTTCCTCTTCGTCGTGGTGGTGCTTGGCACGGTCGCGAAGATCTGCCGCATCTCGCTCTTCTCCTACTTGCGCTTCATCCGTGAAGAGCTGCTGATCACGTTTGGTACCGCCTCGACCGAGTCGGTCTTGCCGCAGATGATGAAGAAGCTGGAGCGATCCGGCTGCGAGAAGACCGTGGTCGGCCTCGTGCTGCCGGCCGGCTACACCTTCAACCCCGACGGCACGGCGATCTATCTGACCATCGCGACCCTCTTCGTGGCGCAGGCGATGAACATCGACCTGTCGATGAGCCAGCAACTCGTGATCCTCGGCGTGCTGATGCTGACCTCGAAAGGCTCTGCCGGGGTGGCGGGCGCAGGATTCGTCACGTTGGCCGCGACCTTGGGCAGCCTGCACGTCATTCCCGTGGCGGGACTGGTGCTGCTGCTGGGCGTCGATCGCTTCTTGAACGAGGCGAGGGCGATCACGAACCTGATCGGCAACGGACTGGCGACCATCGCGGTCGCGAAGTGGGAGGGCGCTTTCGATGAGGTCAAGTGGCGGGAGTTGACCGGCGACAAGACCCGCCTGGGCAAGTCGCCTCCCATCGCGAAGGTCAGCCGGGCACCGCAGCTCGACCGTTCGGACGACGACATCATCGAAGCGCGAGGCTGATCATCAGCACATCCGAACAGAACCAGTTTCGCCAGGCCGCACTCGACTATCACCAGTACCCGGCTCCGGGCAAGCTGGCGATCGCCGCGACCAAGGGGCTGCTCAACCAGCGCGACCTGTCGCTCGCCTACTCCCCCGGCGTCGCGGCGCCCTGCGAAGAAATCATTGCCGACCCGGGCAACGCCCACAAGTACACCGCCCGGGGCAACCTGGTTGCCGTGATCAGCAACGGCACCGCGGTGCTCGGACTCGGCAACATCGGGGCGCCCGCCTCCAAGCCGGTGATGGAAGGCAAGGCGGTGCTCTTCAAGAAGTTCGCCGGCGTGGACGTGTTCGACATCGAGATCGACGAGCAAGACCCCGTGAAGCTGGTCGAAGTCATCGCGGCGCTGGAGCCGACCTTCAGTGCCATCAACCTCGAGGACATCAAGGCGCCGGACTGCTTCTACGTCGAGCGCGAGCTGCGCAAGCGCATGAAGATCCCGGTCTTCCATGATGACCAGCACGGCACCGCGATCACCGTCGCCGCGGCGATGCTCAATGGGCTGAAGGTTGCCGGCAAGCATATCGCCGAGGTCAAGCTCGTGGCCTCGGGCGCCGGCGCGGCAGCGCTGGCCTGCCTGAACCTGCTGCTAAAGGTAGGGCTGAAATGCGAGAACGTTTTCGTGACCGATCTGGCCGGGGTGGTCTACGAAGGCCGCGTCGAGCTGATGGACGAGGACAAGCGGCAGTTCGCGCAGAAGACCGATGCGCGCTCGCTCAGTCAAGTCATCGCCGGCGCGGACGTCTTCCTCGGGCTCTCCGCCGGTGGCGTGTTGAAGCCGGCGATGGTCGCCAGGATGGCCCCGCGCCCGGTGATCTTTGCCCTCGCGAAAGTACATCGACCAGGTGATCGGCAAGCGGCCCGCGACCGCGGCGCATTCGGCAGACGACGTGCCCATCTATGCCTGCATGAACTGCCTGCTGTTGCCAAACCGGCAGATCTTCCCGGTCGACACCCACGTCAACTACGACCCGAGCGCCGAGGAGCTTGCCAGCCGAGCGCGCTCAAGATGCGGCATGCACTGGCCTTGCTGAGGGAGCGAGCGCCGGGGCTGGATGTGGACGGGGAAATGCATGGCGACATGGCGCTGGACGCCGTGCAACGCGGCGCGATGATGCCGAAGAACACCTTGAACGGCAACGCCAACCTGCTCGTGTTCCCCAACATCGACGCGGCCAACATCGCCTACAACCTGTTAAAGACGGCCGCCGGCGGCAACCTGGCGATTGCCCCGGTGCTGCTGGGCGCGGCTGCACCGGTGCATGTGCTCACGGCCAGCGCGACCGTGCGGCGCATCGTCAACATGACGGCGCTCACCGTGGCCGATGCGAACGTCGAGCGAACTGCGGGCGAAACTTCGGATTGAGCTCGAATGGTCGATCCCGCTGTCCGAAGCACATCTGCGCTCGATCCTGCGTGAGTGGGTCGAGCACCACAACGGCGGACGTCCTCACAGTGCACTGGGGCCCGGCATACCGGGACCTCCTGCAGCACTCGTGCTCGCTCGAAGCCAGAATCCCGACATCGATGGATGCCGGGTGCGCGGGTGCGAGTGAAATCTGCGCTCGGCGGATTGCACCATGAATACGGGATGGTGACGGCGCCGGTGAGCGCGTAGTCAGAGCCGACCGGATCGCTCAATAGCGCAAGACAGCCCTTCTTAACGTGCCTCCGTCAGTCTGCGCGATGGTTCCAACGACATTCTTGCGGAGCACAGCCACCGTCGTCGCGGGCGGAACTGTGAAAGCCGTCTTCGCTCCGGCGGGCCGAGACGAAGCCGTGGTGACCGTCGAAATCGGACCGCTGACGCGAGCGTAGGCCGAACGGCACCGTTCCCTCGGACGCATGGGCCACGGGCTGACTCACCACATGCCCTCTCACCTCGCTCGGGCAAACGCCTGTGCGGCGCGATCTCGGCCGAGTTCGATCAATTCCTCGGCACGCCAGAACTCGAAAAAGCCGCAAGCGTTTCGAGGAATTTCCACGAGCACATCCGGCGGGTATGCCGTCAGCCTGAGTTGCGCGATCGTGTCCTGCATGGTTTGCATTGAGGTGAACGCGACATCGAGCAGTCCGCGCGCGGGCTCCCTGGGCCCGCGGTGCGGACGCACGGCCTCGACGAACTTCAGGATTCGCTTGCGATAGCTGCTGTCGCCCACGAGCGATGCGCTGATCGGTGGCACGGGGCGCGACTCGGCCGGACCGCTCAGGTCCACCGCAATGGTCAGGTCGGTCCCATCGTCAAGCGTTGGCGCGACGGGGACGGGATTCACCACCGCACCGTCGAACAAGGTTCGGTCCCCGTAGCGGACCGGCGTGAAGACCAGCGGCGTGGCGATCGACGCGCGTATCGCGTCAAACAGTTTGCCTTTGCGCAGCCAGATCTCCTGCCCCGAATCAAGATCGGTTGCGACCGCCGTGAACGAGATGGGCAGTTCCTCGATGTCGCAATCGCCGATCAGATCCCGAAGCACCTGGATGATGCGTTCCCCTTTAAAAAGCCCCGATCGCCCTATGGTAGGGTCCAGCAAACGCAGGACATGCATGCGCTCAAGCGCCAGCACCCACTCTGCATAGACCCCAAGCTTGCGGGTGGCGTAAATGCCACCGATCAGCGCGCCGATGGACGACCCGGAGATGGAACGAATCGCGTAGCCGTTCTCGGTGGGCCACTGGACCACGCCAAAGTGGGACAAGCCGCGCGCGCCCCCGCTACCGAGAACGAGGGAAACCGTGGTCGTGTCTGCAGGCATATGCCGAGGATTCTGACCCACCACCAGCGATGCCAATCGCCGCACTGACCCGGCCAGCGCGCGTGTCCGGGCCGATGTATACCGATGGCGCGCGTTGACTCCGAACGGAGTCCGATGCGATGAACGATGTCGACCGGGACCAGATGCGCTGGCGCTTCGCAGAGGGTGTCCTGCCTGCGGCGCTGTGCACCGTTCCTTCACTCGGCAAATGCGCGTGCGCAACGACGCGGAGCTACGGGCCCATCTCTATGACACGCTGTATGGACACGACGCCGATGCGGACCTGCACGTCTTCGCTTGTGGCTCGCTGTTGTGGGTCTCGGCGATGGGCGTCGCCAGCGTGAGCTCCGCGCGGGTGCATGCCAGCTAGATCCGCATTCGGTAACACAAGGGTTTACCGTTCCCTGTTGGCCGAAACGGTACCGCGACAGTACCCTTTGCGGCGAGGCTTTCTCGACGCCCTCCGAGCGGAGGCCACGTCCGCAAACTCCAACGGTACGTTCATGACGGGCATAGCGTGTGGCGGACTCACTTCCGCGATCCGAACGATCCCTTTGGAGATCGCCTTCACCCAGGTTTTCAGGAGGGCTGCGGCCATGGATGCCGAAAAGGGAACAGTGTCGGAACCCTCTCGACCCGTTGCGGACGCCGGAGTGAGAAGAATGCGGGCATTCCTTCGAGACATACGGACGCGAAGGTCCATCCAAGGCACCTCGGATCAGGCTACGACGACGACTTCCCCGTCAAAGCCTGCGAGTTCATCTCACCCGGTCCATACCGCGTCAAGGTGCTCTCGCATAGGCTGCCATGAACACCCGCACCGCTTCACGCAGCAGCGCCTGTCTTCCCGCGCGTCGGGCATATCGAGCATCATCAGCCCGCGGATGTGGCCATCGCCAAGGAATATTGACAGGAACAGGTCCGCCGCCTGACGCGGGCGCGGTATGTCCAGCGTGCCCTGCACATCTGCGCGAAGCAGATAGGCCGCCAGGCCGCCGATCAGCCTGTCGGCTCCCCTGCTTGTAGAAGGCCCGGCACGCCTCGCGCTGCACTTCGGCGGCACCATAGATCGAGCGAAACTGGCCCAGCGTATCTTTCTCGCGAGCCAGCGTCAGGAACTGCGCTCCGACGGCCAGCAGCGCCTTCTGAGGCCGCGTCGGGTCCAGCGTTTCGACGCCGGCAACCCCGCTCATCACGCGATCGGCGCGATCGTGAACGAGCGCCTCGAACAGCCTTTCCTTCGAAGCGAAGTGGCTGTAGATGGTCGTCTTCGAGACGCCGGCGTCCGCGGCGATGGCGTCGACGCTGGCTCGCTCCAACCGGTGCGCATTGAAGTGGCTGTGCGCCGCTTCCACGATGCGCCGCAGGCGCTCGGGGTCGCGCGGTCGGCCGCGACGCGGCTGAGGCGCGACATCGTCCTCGGTTCGGGGCATCGGGATCTTTCTGTACTTGACCGTCCATTATATGCAGCTATAATTTTTGGACGATCTAGTACATTATATGAAGACCTTCATGACACTCTCCGCGAACCGCGGCCTCGACCCCGGTGCCTGGTCGATGCGCCTCGTGCCAGTGGCCGCGGCACTGGCGATCCTGTCGGCCTGCTCCGTGCCGCCGGTGCAGCCCCCCGTGACTTCGGTGCCACTGTCCACCGCATTCGCGCAGGCCGCGCCGGTGGCCGCTACCGCCCAGACCATTGACGGCGCCTGGTGGGCCGGCTACGGTGATGCGACGTTGACAACACTGGTCGAGGAAGCCTCGACCGCGAACCAGGATGTCGTGATCGCGCTGCAACGCGTCGCGCAGGCGCGTGCGGGTCGCGATGGGCAGAGTTCCCGTCTGTGGCCCACGGTGGGCGTGCAGGCCTCCGCCTCACGCAGCGACAGCGGACTGCCCGACCCCGTCAAGCAAGGCATGCCCGACACACGCGCACTGCGCGCCGGCATCGACGTGGCCTGGGAGATCGACCTGGCCGGTGGCGTACGGGCGGCGCGCGACGCGGCGCAGGCCGATGCTGCCGCCGCAGCGGCGGGTGTCGAGGGCGCGCGGTTGCTGGTGACCAGCGAGGTCGCACGGCAGTACTTCGTGCTGCGCAGCGCCGAGGAGCGTCTGCGCATCGTGCAGGCTCTCGCGGCGGCCCAGCGCGAAACGGCGACCCGCGTCGCCAGCCGCCTGAGCGAAGGCGAGGCCAGCGCCTTCGACCTGGACCGCGCGCGCGCCGAGGCCGATGAGTTCGATGCGCAAGTGCCGCCGTTGCGGATGCTGGCGGGCACCTCGCAGACGCGGCTGGCCGTGCTGCTCGGCCGCAACCCGTCGGCCCGCGTCGTCGACGAGAACGCAGGCTTTGCGTGGCCTGCTGCGCGCGAGATCGGCACCGGCCAGCCCAGCGAATTGCTGCGGCGCCGTCCCGACCTGATCGCTGCCGAGTCGCGCGTCGCGGCCGAGACGCTGCGCGGCGCCGAGGCGCGAGCCCAATATTGGCCCAAGCTCTTTCTGAGCGCCTTGTTCGGCCGGGAGGACCTGCGGCTGAATGCACTCGATCTTGCACCGGTGCATTTCTCGAACGTCGCGCTGGCCTTTGCCATGCCGGTCTTCAACGCCGGTCGCATCGATGCGGGCGTCCGCGTGCAGTCGGCGCGCGCCGACGAGGCGCTGCTGGTCTGGCAGAAGGCGGTGCTGGTCGCCGTGCAAGAGGTCGAGGACAGCCTGCTCGTGCGCACCCAGGAGGCCGAGCGAGCCGCTGCGCTGAGCAGCACCGTCGACCACCGCCGCCGCTCGCTGCAGCGCGCGCAATCGCTGCAGCGTGAAGGACAGATCGACCTGCTGGTGCTGCTCGACGTGCAGCGCTCGGTGCTGTCCAGCGAACTCGCCCTGTCGGACAGCCGCCTTCAGCAGGTGCTGGCCGACGTGCAGCTCTACAAGGCGCTGGGCGGCGGTCTCGTGTCGACTCGCGCCGGCAGTGCCATGACTTCCTTTGCCGAGAGGACAGCCCAATGAACAGAACTTTCTACGCCGTCGCCCTCGTGGCCGTGGCCGCTGCCTGCGTACAGCTGGCCGCCTGCAGCCGCCCGCCGGCACCGGTCGCCGTCGTCAAGCCGGTCTTCGTGACCACCGTGACCCCCGCCGCGTCTGCGCAAACACGCAGCTTCACCTCCGTGGTCCGCGCCCGTGTCGAGACGGACCTGGGTTTCCGCACCGGCGGCAAGGTGGTGGATCGGCTGGTCGAGGTGGGCGACACAGTCAAGTCCGGTCAGGCGCTGGCGCGGCTGGATCCGGGCGACTATCAACTGGCCGTGGGCGCTGCCGCCGATCAGGTCCAGGCGGCGTCGGTCGATGCTCAGCAGGCCGCGTCCGACGAAGCCCGCCTGCGCCGCCTGTTGGTCGATGGTTCGGTGGGCGCTGCCGACCACGAGCGCCAGAAGGCGCGTGCCGACGCAGCCGCCGCGCGGCTGGAGCAGGCGCGCCGCCAACTCGATCTGGCACGCAATCGCCAGGGCTACGCGACGCTGGTGGCGCCCTATGCCGGCGTGGTCACCGCGCTGCGCTTCGAGCGTGGCCAGGTGGTGACCGAAGGCCAGCCGGTGCTGTCGCTGGCCCGCGACGGCGAGCGCGAGATCGTCGCCGACCTGCCCGAGGAATGGGTCGGCCGAGTGCGCACGCTCGCCGCCACGGCCACGCCCTGGCACGACGCCAAGTCACCGCTGGCGCTGGTGCTGCGCGAGCTCTCGCCGCTGGCCAGCGCGCAAGGCCGGACCTTCCGCGTGCGCTACGCTGCGGCCCCGGAATCGCGCGTGCAAGTCGCCGCCCTGCCGCTGGGCAGCACCATGCAGCTGAACCTGTCCGGGCAACCGACCGGGCCGGCGACCACCGCCGTGCCGGTCACTGCGCTGGTGAAGGCCAGCGCGTCCGCAGGGGTCTGGGTGCTCGACGCCAAGAGCTCGGGCCTGGTGTTCACGCCCGTGCAAGTCGTGGCCATCGACGACGCCTCGGTGCATGTCACCGGCCTGGCCGGCGGCAGCCGGGTGGTCAGCGTCGGCGCACAAAAGCTCGACGCCGGCATCTCGGTGCGAGCGATCGAGCGCACGCCCGAAGCAGGCTCGGCTGCCGTCGCCAGGAGCGGCTCATGAGCGGAGGTTCGAAGCGCTTCAACCCGTCGGAATGGGCCGTCACGCACCGGCCGATGGTGCTGTTCCTGATCATCGCGACGCTCATCGTCGGTGGCTTTTCCTTCAGCCGGCTCGGCCGCCTGGAGGACCCCAACTTCGACGTGCCGACGATGACGGCCATCGTCGTGTGGCCGGGCGCCACCGCGCAGGACGTGCAGGACGAGGTGCTCAACCGCATCGAGCGCAAGCTGCAGGAACTCGACCACTTCGACTACGTGCGCAGCTTCGCCCGCCAGGGCTATGGCGGCATCACGCTTTGGATGAAGGGCGGCAGCAGCAAGGAGGAGCTGGAGAACGCCTGGTACCAGGTGCGCAAGAAGATCGGCGACGTGCGCCAGGAGTTCCCCGAAGGCGTGCGCGGGCCGTTCTTCAACGACGAGTACAACGACCGCTACAGCGTGCTCTACGCGGTGAGCGCGCCCGAGCTGTCGATGGCCGAGCTGCTGACGGTCACCGAAGACGTGAAGCGGCGCATCCAGAGTGTCGACGGCGCCGCCAAGGTCGACGTGCTGGGCAAGCAGGCCGAGCGCGTGTACGTGGAGCTGTCGACGCGGCGGCTGGCCGCATTGGGAATCGCCCCGACCGCGGTATTCGACGCGCTGGCGCGGCAGAACCTAGTGACCCCGGCCGGCTCGGCCGACGCCACCCACGATCGTGTGCAGGTGCGGGTGGACGGCGGGCTGCGCAACGCGGCGGACGTCGCCAACGTGACGCTGGAGGTGGGCGGCCAACTGCTGCGGCTTGCCGACATCGCGACCGTGCGCACCGGCTACGAAGATCCTCCGAGCATGACCATCCGCCACAACGGCGTGCCGGTCCTGGCCATCGGCGTGACGATGCAGGGCAACGGCAATGTGCTGGACTTCGGGCGCGCGCTCGACCAGCGGCTGGCGCAGGTGCGGCAGGAACTCCCGGCGGGCGTGCAGATTCAGCAATACGCGGATCAACCGCGGGTGGTGGCCGAGTCCGTCTGGGAGTTCGAGCGCTCGTTCCTGGAGGCGCTGGCCATCGTGCTGGCGGTGTCGTTCCTGTTCCTGGGCTGGCGCACCGGCATCGTCGTGGCCGCGTCGGTGCCGCTGGTGCTCGGGCTGGTGGCGGCCGTGATGTACGCCGCCGGCTGGGCGCTAGACCGCATCTCGCTGGGCGCACTGATCATCGCGCTGGGCCTGTTGGTCGACGACGCCATCATCGCGGTGGAGATGATGGTGGTGAAGCTGGAAGAAGGCTGGGACCGCCTGCGCGCTGCCACGTACGCCTACACGTCCACCGCATTGCCGATGCTGACCGGCACGCTGGTCACGGCCGCCGGGTTCATGCCGGTGGGCTTCGCGAAGTCGATCGCCGGTCAGTACGCGGGCGGCATCTTCTGGGTCGTGGGCGCGGCGCTGATCCTGTCGTGGGTGGTGGCCGTGGTGTTTACGCCGTACCTCGGCGTCCTGCTGTTGCCGAAGAACCTGGGGAATCCGGAGGCGGGCACACACCACGACCCGTACGACCGGCCCGTCTACCGCCGGCTGCGCGGCGTCATTGACTGGGCCGTGCAGCGCCGAGCGTGGGTGCTGGGCACCACAGTGCTGGTGTTCGCCATCGCCGGCGCCGGCATGCTGAAGGTGCAGCAGCAGTTCTTCCCGACCGCGTCGCGGCCGGAGCTGCTGGTGGAACTGCGGCTGCGCGAGGGCGCGTCGTTCGCCGCCACCGAGAACCAGGTGAAGCTGCTCGAGGCCCGCCTGGCGAAGGACCCGGACATCGAGTTCTTCACCGCTTACACCGCTGCCGGCACGCCGCGCTTCTATCTGTCGATCCAGCCGGAGCTGCCGAACCCAGGGTTCGCGCAGTTCGTCGTCAAGACGGCCGGTATCGAGCAGCGCGAACGGGTACGCGCCCGTCTCATGGACCTGTTCGCCAAGGACGAAGTCTTGCCCGACGTCAACGCACGCGTGCTGCGTCTCGAGTTCGGGCCGCCGGTAGGCTTTCCGGTGCAGTTCCGCGTGATCGGCCCGGACAAGGCGCAGGTGCGCGAGATCGCCTACCGGGTGCGCGACGCGGTGCGCCGCAGCGCTCTGGTGCGCGACACGCAACTCGACTGGAACGAGCAGGTCCGCTCAGTGCAGGTCCATGTCGATCAGGACAAGGCACGGCTGCTGGGCCTGTCCAGCGCCGACATCCAGGGCCTGGTGCAGACGACGCTGGACGGCGCGCCGGTGACGCAGATCCGCCGCGGGGAGGAACTCGTCGACGTGGTCGTGCGGGCCACTCCTGACGAGCGCCAGAGCATTGGCCAGCTCGGCGATCTGCAGGTGTTCACGCGCAGCGGCGTCACCGTGCCGCTGTCGCAGCTGGCCCGCATCGAGCCGGGCTTCGAGGAGCCAGTGCTGTGGCGGCGCAATCGCGACATGGCACTGACGGTGCGCAGCGACGTTGTCGATGGTGTGCAAGGCCCCTACGCCACGGCGCAGATCCGGCCGTCGCTGCAGCCCATCGTCGACGGGCTGCCGCCGGGCTACCGCATCGAGGAAGGCGGCGCGATCGAGGAAAGCGACAAGGCAAACAAGGCGCTGTTCGCGGTGTTCCCGGCGATGTTCGCGGTGATGCTAACGCTGCTGATGATCCAGCTGCAGAGCTTTTCGCGGCTGTTCATGGTGTTCATGACGGGCCCGCTGGCCCTGATCGGCGTGGTGCCGGCGCTGCTGCTGTTCCAGGCGCCGTTCGGCTTCGTTGCGCTGCTCGGCGTGATTGCGCTCGGCGGGATGATCATGCGCAACTCGATCATCCTCGTCGATCAGATCGATCGGGACATCGCGCGCGGCGTCGCGCCCTGGGACGCGATCGTTGACGCCACTGTGCGGCGATCGCGCCCGGTGGTGCTGACGGCTGCCGCCGCGGTGCTGGCGATGATCCCGCTCACGCGCAGCGTGTTCTGGGGACCGATGGCGATCTCGATCATGGGCGGTCTCGTCGTCGCCACGGCGCTGACCCTCGTCTTCGTGCCGGCGCTGTACGCCGCGTGGTTCCGCGTCCGGCGCGACGGCCCAGCGCAGGCACCCGACGCGGCACCCATGACCGCCAGCGCGTGACACCCAACCTTCATCCAAACTTCTAAACGGAAAGTGAGACAGCAATGTCAACAGATCAGAAAGAGCAGGCGCAGCGCGTGGCGATCGTCACAGGGGCAGCGACAGGCATCGGGGAAGCGAC
>Ga0105237_10002581_pt1 | contig 22332 bp, 17 predicted proteins | sample KBSC24metaG_FD_81520 | JGI IMG/M metagenome (GOLD analysis project Ga0105237, IMG submission 81520) | Corn rhizosphere microbial communities from Kellogg Biological Station, Michigan, USA - KBS C2-4 metaG | ecosystem: Host-associated > Plants > Roots > Rhizosphere > Soil | place: Michigan, USA...
CTGGACGAGTTCTATGCGCGCGCCGAACAGGCCGCGCGAAGCGGTCGCGACAGTGCCGCCAGCCTTTGTCTCGAACCCGGCAATCGCTGGAACGGCATGATCGACGCGCTCTCGACCTATATCAACGGAACCGAACTCGACCGGGTCTCCATATTAGACATGGAGGCCTATGAGGACACCGAGATCAACTGGCGGGTGCGGCGCGGCTATGGCGCGCTGATGGCGGCGTATGGCGCGTCGTGCCCGCTGGTGCTCGACTGCAACGTCACCCTGATCGATCACTCCGGCGAGCGCCTGCGCCTCGAAACCTCCAGGGGAACGCTGACCGCCGGCAAGGTGATCGTGACGGTGCCCACCAATCTCATCGCCGACGAAGCGATCCGCTTCTTTCCCCCGCTGCCGTCCAAGGTCGACGCCGCGGCCGGACTGCCGCTCGGTCTCGACAACAAGGTGATGCTGGCGCTGGACGAGCCGGGCGACCTGCCGGTCGACGGCGGCTTGCGCGGCGCCACCATGCGCACCGAAATGGGCGGCTTTCACCTGCGTCCGTTCGGCCAGCCCTGCATCGAGGGCTTTTTCGGCGGGCGCTTCGCACGCGCGCTGGAGGAAGCCGGCGAGGGCGCCCTCGCCGCGCAGGCGATCGACGAGGTCGTGGCGCTGCTCGGCAATGACTATCGCAGGAAACTGAGGCCATTGGCGGAATCGCGCTGGGGTCACGACCCCTTCGCACGCGGCGCCTATTCGCACGCGCTGCCCGGCCATGCCGACAAGCGCGTGGTGCTCGCTGCCCCGGTCGACGGGCGTCTGTTTTTTGCCGGCGAGGCCACCTCGCCGAACTTCTTCTCCACTGCGCATGGCGCGCGCGATAGCGGCGAGCGCGCGGCAATAGAAGTGCTGGCGGCGAACAGGCCGTAGGCTACGCGATCACCACGGCGCGTCGATCGGCGCCAGTTCGACCGGCCGCGGCGGAGCCGGCGCGACCAGTTGCGCGGAGGCGCACAACGGCCCGTGGGAGTAATCCGGCCAGACGGTGTCGGCGCTGCCACTGCCGAACACCAACGCGGTCGCTGCGAACTCCACCGGAACGGTTTCGAGCGTCCCATCGAGCGCCACGCGCTGCACCTTTGTCGTTCCGGCCTGCGCTGCGACCAGCGCGCCCGACAGGTCGACGCCGTCGAGATTGCTCGCCGTGAAATCCGCGCCCTGCAGGAAGGCTCCGGCGAGCGAGGTGCCCTGATGCCCGGTCGCGGGACTGAGGTCGACACCATTGAAGCGGCAGTTCAGCAAGAGAGCGCCGCTGAGATCGACGCCCTTCATGTAGGCCTTGCGCAGGTCCATGTCGTTCAGGTTGGCATTGGCGAGCTTCGCTGATTCCAGGTGCGCGCCGTCGAGCTTGGCCTGATCGTAGATCTGCGCGTAGGCGAGATTGACGCCGAACAACTCGGCGTTGGTCAACGTCACCCCGGGCATCAGGGCGTAGGCGAGCGAAGCCGGATGCTGATCGCCGCCTCCGAGCTTGGCCCCTGTCAGATCTGCATAGGCGAGCCGCACGCGCGACAGATGGGCGTCGTACAGCGTGGCGCCGACCATGCGGCACTGATAGAGATCGGCGGTGTTCAGATCGGCGCCGGTCAGGTCGGCGTGGTTGAACGTGGCCTTGGCTAGTCGGCAACCGGCCATCGGCGCGTTGTGGAACACGATATTGTCGGCCTTGATGCCGGAGAGATCATTGTGCGGATCGAGCCCATGCACGGTCGCCCCGGTCAGGCGCAGGCAGGACCAGTCGCGACCGAGGATCGCTGTCGAGACCGTCGCGCCCTCGAGATTGGTCGCGAACGCCGCGTCGCGCGACCAGTCCGGTTGCGCGCTGAAGCGCGCGGGCGTCAAGTCGGTGCCGTGGAGATCAGTGGTATGCAGCTTGGCGCCGACGAAACTGGCATCGCGTAGCGACGCACCGTGCATCGCGGCGCCGGAGAGGTCGGAGGCGCCGAGATCGGCGCTATCGAGCAGAGCCGATTCGAACGTCGCGCCACTCAGGTTGCGGCCGGCGAGTGGAATGCCCGTGAGTTCCGCGCCGGCAAGATCGACACCGGACAGATCAGCCGGCGCCGCCGGCCAGGCGATCGGCGCGGATTCCCAGCGCGGGGTAGCGATGCTGGAGAAAATGCCGTCATTGCCATGGCCTGAGGTATCAGGGACCGAACGCCCGACCGCGCTGGAAAAGCCCAGCGGCCAATGCAGCCGCAGCCCCGGCTGCTTGCCGAGATAGCCGGTCATTTCCACGGCCGTCTGCTTCGGCGTCCGTACCCCGGCCCAGACCCGAACCTCCGCGATCGACCCGAGACCCTGCAGATAGCGATCCACCAGCCGTCCGCTGCTTTCCGAACGGCCCTCCTGTTGCTGGCGCTCACAGAATGGAAAGCTGACGATGAACGGGCCGTTCGAACTCAAGCGCAGTTCATCGTCGCCGAGGTCGAAGATGGCCGAACCGGCCCCCTGCCCATCGCGCAGCACCGTAATCGCGGTCCGTTTGAACCGGCCGACCGTATCGGGGCTTGGCGGCGGTGGCGCCGGCGGCCGCAAGAGGAAAGGAAACGACCACCAGGGCCTGCGCCGATATTCCTCCCACGGGTCCTTGGGCGCCGGATCGCCGGGCATCGCCACCAGGCGCGCATCGTCCTGCTGGATGCTGATCGCCAGATGATGCCAATGGCCGTCATCGACCCGGGCTCCGGTGGAGTGCGCGGCGCCGGCGAACTGCACCGTGATATTGCTCGGATCCATCACGACGATCGCCGAGCCACCGTCGTTGGGGTGATCGCTGCGCGAGCGGTCGTCATAGCTGATCAGGCGCTGGCTGCTGGTGTCGAAGCCCTGCCGCTGGAACTTGATCCAGAACGAAATGGTCAGCGCCCCTTCCGGGAAGTCGTTGAAACGGCTGCGGCTGACGCTGGCCTGCAGGCTGAAATCGACGTGCTGGAGTCCCGGATCGGGCGCCATGATGATCGCTCCTTCTCCGGGGCTCAGGCGTTCGGATTGGTGCCCGGCGGCGTCGACGGGATCCATTGGCTGATCGACGGCTCAGTGCGGTCGTTCGGCCCAAGCAGCTTCTGGTAATTGAGCGCATAGAGGTCGCGCCACATGCTGACCGTCATCTTGTCGACGTTCACGTTCTCGGTGGTGCAGAGGAACTCGCCTGTCGGCTGGTAGATGTCGAGATGGTAGTCGGTCGCAGCCCCACCATCCCCGGTATAGGACAGCACGTAGATGTAGCCCTTCGATTCGGCGGCGAGATCGAGATAGGTGACGGTCTGGTCGCGCGACTTCAGCGTCATGTAGGACCGCATGCCGTTATCCGCGGTGAAGGCCTGAATCGGATTGCCGGCGACGTCGAACGCCTGGATGCGGTTGTTGCCTTGCTCCAGCACCAGGAGCTTGCCGTCGGGCGTCACCGCCAGCGCCACCGGATTGTGCATCAGGCCCTCGCGGCTCCCCTCGCCAGACACCAGCGTCGCGGCGACGGCGTCCCGATCGGCCGATCCCTGGGCGGGGACCTGCAGGATTTCCATCTTGGAATTGGTCCAGCTCACCGCGGCGACATAGCCGGCGGGATGGACGACGATGGCGTCGAGATGCGGTTGGGTGAACTTGCCCCAGCTCAGCGGCGGCGTCGACGGCGCGAGATCGAACGGCTTGGCGTCGAAAGCCACGCGGCGCAGATGATAGACGGTGTCGACCACGTCGAGGTAGAAGTTGTTGCCCTCGCCCGTCGCACCCTGCTCGATCGGACCAAACTGGTCGTAGAGAATGTGCGGCACGCTGGTCAGTCCGCGATTGGTGGCTTTCAAGCCGCTCTCCGGCGAGCCCAGGTAAGATACGTTCTGGAACGCGTACATCTGCGCCTCACCGCCGGCGGTGCCGTCGGCGAAATCCATCCCCTGGCTCGACGCTCGCCAGCAATAGCCGAGCATGTGGGCGTGGTCGTTGATGGTGATCTCCAGCAGTTCGCTCAGGTGGTGATCGCCCGGCTGGTCGTCGAGGTTCTTCACGGTTTCGCTCGGCGCCGAGAGCGGCGCGTCGTCGGTGCCGCCCTGCCAGTGGTGGCCGTCGGCCGCGCTGTAGACCAGCTTCTGATTGTGGCTGTAGCGGGTGTCCGCCGACAGCGGCACCAGCTGTTCCTTGATGGTGAGATCGACCGTCAGGGTGTTGTTGGGGCCCGGCATGGCGCCGACCCAGTCGGCGCTATGAGCATAGCCGCAGATCCACCAGTTGCCCGAATAGACCACCGCATAGACCTTGAGCGAACCGCCCGCGGGCACATTGGTGATCTGCTTGACCACCGCGGCGGCCGAGGTCACCCCATTGGTGAATTCCGACATCTGGCCATCGAGATGCATGAAGGTGCCGCCCTCGTACTGGACCATCAGCCGGTACTTCCGCGCCACCGACGGCCACATCGCATGCTGCGGATCGGGATGCACATGGACTTCCAGGGTCATGGTCCGGGCGATGTCCACGCTGGTGATCGCGGGGGTCTTCGCCACCGCGGCGGTGGTCTCGGCAAGACCGGCGAGCGTGCCGGCGACGCCGAGAGCGTAGAACACGAAGCCGACGAAGGGTATGGCCTCCTTGGCCCGGGTCTCCGCCATCTGCGCCAGGATCCAGGTGCGCAGCTTGTCCATGGCCTTCTTGAGCAGAAGGCCCATCAGCTTGTTGCCGATCAGAATCAGGGCGCCTGCCGGGTCCTCCTCCATGTCGCGCACGAGGGCCGGCGTCAGCAGGTCCAGCGCGATGGCCATCAGCACCACCGACACGAACACGTTGTCGTTCATGATATCGCCGAGATTGGCGTCGTCGCTCTTCCAGACGCCCGCCACCAGCATGAACGTCGGCACGGCGAATTCGAACAGGGCAGTGCAGAACACGCCCATGCCGGCGATATTCATGTCGATATGGCCGGTACCCAGGGTGCCGAAATAGATCCGAGCGCCGGACGCGTCGTTCGGGATCGTGAACGACAGCCGCGTCGAGGAGGTCGGGATCGGAATGCCCAGCAGGAAGTTGCCCGGCGGCAGCAAGGTCAGGCGCTGGCCACGGCCGGCGATGACGTTGCCCATGTCGTCGAGCTGGTCGACCCAGGTACTCATGTGGCGCAGCGCATTGTTGGTGACGTCGATCGAATAGTCTTCGAACGTGTGATCGGCGCTGCCGAGATTCAGGCCATAGATCGAGGACCAGTTCGCCGGCGTCCAGTGCGCATCCCCTGATGTCGGCGGCGTCGGCTGCGGCGTTTCGACGACCGTCGAGGTCGCCGTCACCTGTCCGGCGAACGCGGAGGTCGCGACCGTCTTGGCCGCACCCGCGGAGTGATCGATCGAAGCGATGCCGTAGTTCTGACCCCAGGTCTTGTCCTTGAGCACGATGTCGTTCTTGCTGGTTTTCAGCGCGCCCTTGATCGGCGCTTCCATCGCCTGCCGGGTCTGCGGCGATGGCGCGTAGTGATAGATCGGCGTGCCGTCGTCGTGGGTCTGGATCTTGCCGGTCTCGTCGACGCAGGGCGAGATGGTGGCCCAGCCGCGATCGGTCTCGGCGGGCCCCTGACGGCGCAACGCGAGCGCCAGATCGGTGACGCCGCGGGCCGAAACCAGATGATTGTCATGGATATGACCGGCGACGGCCGGATCGAGATGCATCAGTTCGGGATGCATCGAGACCAGCGTGATCGCGGTGTCGAGCGGCGTCTTGAAACTGTGGGCGTGATCATCGTTGAGCGCGGGCTGGCCGGCGACGGCCGGCGGCGCGGCACCGAGCATCGCGAGCTTGTGCACCGCCAGCGCCGATGGCGCGCCGGACTTGAGCACGGGTCGCGCTTGCTTGGGAATGTGCAGGGCGAAGGCTGACAGCGCCGGCAGCGGCGCGTCCGGATCCTGCGAGGGATGCTGAACCCACATCAGCGCCACGTTGTCCGGCAGCGTCACGTTCTCGGCGAAGTGCGAGATGCGGTGCTGTTGATCGACCGGAACGGCGGCCAGCACGGGATTGGCCACCGCGTGGACCGCGCGCGTCTCCGCTGTGTGCGCCGTGAGCTTGTAGGTCTCGCCGGCGAGATTGAGGGTATGTTCGACACCGAGGGGCGCGTGCGAGAGGTCGAAGTGCACCGTGCCCACAATCGGGGCGGCTTGAAAAGCTGGCATTGGGAAACCTTCAAAAAAAGGGACGTCGTCAATGAAGCGAAATCGGCGTATCACATTTTGCTATAAACTATGAAATCATACACCCGGGAGTTGACGGGCGCAATAGGCGAGACGTCGCTGAACAGCGAGCGCCACCCCACAATCACCGGTGGTATGGCTCTCCTACCCGCGGTCGGCGGCGGCAGCAAAAAAACTCGCCCGCGGCGGGCGCTGGCTACTCGATCACCCTCGCCCGCATCGCCGCATCCGGCACGAAGCACGCGTCGTATTTGCCGAAGATGCGGTAGCGGTTGCGCGCGACGAGGCGATAGACCCCATCGCGCAACGGCTTCGGCACCTTGAGCAGTGCGCGGGCCCAGCTCCAGCCCGGCAGGTTCGAGAGCACGGTCAACGCGGCATCGGATTGCAGATGCACCCGGCCGCCGTGGATCACCGCGTTGGTGTCGGGATCATCGGGGTCGATGCCGAAGGCCTGCGCCAGGCGGGTGCCGTAGGCCGACTGGATCGGCGTAAAGCGGAAGCGCCTGTCGACATCGCGGATCGCGACGAAGCGAATCCAGCGCGAGCAGAACACGCAGACTCCATCGAACAGGATCACATCGTCGTCGGGCCATTCGGTCATCTCTCGTCCTGATGTCAGCATCATCGGTTGTCGAGCGTCAGCAGCGCCACGGCCATCAGCACGATCGCGGGTCCGGTCTTGACCAGCGCGCCGAGCGGCTCGATCCACAAATCCGTCGTCAGCACCGCCGTCCCCGCCATGTAGCCCAGCGCCACGAGGATGCCGGCAACGAGGCCGAATGCCGCGGTGCGCCTGACGGCGATGAGGCATCCGATACTGATGTCCATCAGGCTGGTCACCGCGGCAAAGGGCGCCGCCACCGCGGGCGCAAAACCGTGCGAGGTCAGGATCGCCGTTGTCGCGGGGAAGGAAACCACCAGCGCGATGAACCCCGATGCGATCCAGAACCAGGCGAGGCTGGCGATCACCAGCGCCTTGATCAGGAACAGCCGCGCGAACCATTTGTCCTGGATGCTCGCCGGGCGCCGCCCGACGATATCAGCGATGTCCTTTGGTCCGATGCCGGTCGCATCCATCCATGGTCGTGGATCGCCCGCCACCCCTCGCCGCAGTTCGGCGATCGCGGTGGTGCGCATCGGCGGCATCCAGCCGAGGCGGTTGGCGAGGTCGCCGAGCCTCGCGCCGAAATCCAGCAGGAACGACGGCAGCGTGAGACGCGGCCGAGCCGCCGCGCCCAGCGCGAGCCGAAACTGGTCGATCACGCCCCCCAGCGTGATCGTCCGCACCTGCATCAGGTCCCAGGAGACGGCGTCGACGTCGGCATCACCGGGGTCGCGAGCCGCGAGCCAGGCAATGGTCTCGGCGATGTCTTCGACCGCGACGGGCTGAAACGGCGTGGCGCTTGCCGTCGCCGGCAGATCGACCGGAAAGGCCGCAAGCGCGCGGATCATCGCGCTGCCCCCATATGCCGTTGGCGCGATCACAAAACCCGGCCGCAGGATCGCAAAAGGAACGTTCGACGCCATGATCAGGGCCTCGGCCGCACGCTTGGTGGTTGCGAAAGCAGTCAGATCCTCGCTCGCGGCTCCGGGGATGGAGACGTGGATGAGGCGCACCGTGCGACCGGACTCGCCGATCGCGTGCAGCAGCCGTGCGACGAAATCGCGATGCACGGCGCCGGTGTCGCTGCCCGGACCGTCCTGCAGCACGCCGAGACAATTGACGATCACGTCCACCGTGTGATCGCGGATGAGGCGCGCCAGCGCCGCCGCGGGCTTCGGCAGAATCGGCATCTCGAGATCGAGCGAGCTTGTCTTTTGTGACGCGGCGAATCTCCGTGCGATGCCGATCACGCGAAAGCCGCGCGCGCGCAGATCATCGGTGACGAACCGCCCGATCAGGCCGGAGGCGCCGAAGATCAGAACACTCTGCTGGTGCGTTCGATCGGCCATGGACGTCACCCCGGCTTCGCGATCATCAGCCAGAGAATGGCCATCACCGAACTGAAGCCGGGGATGCCGAACAGAAACCAGCGGCGGAACAGCGCGTGGTAGCGCGGCGGCAGCGCCTGGCCCGCGGCGTCCGCGACCCGCGCCAGATCGCGCATTTCGATCTGCATGAAGATCACGGGAATCCAGAACAGCCCGGCGACGGCATAGAGCAGCAGCGACGCCGCCAGCCAATGCTCCGCGAGCGAGGTGGTCGACATCATCATCAAAAGACCTCCCGTCACCGGTTGCAGGATCACGGCCGAGAGGGTGAAGAGCATGTCGGCTGTGACGACGGTGGCCGCCGTACGGGCGATGAATGCGGGGTCACGGCTGCGGTGCGCCATCAGCATGAAAAACGCGATCCCCATCCCCGTGCCGAGGATGACGATCGCACCGAGGAGATGCAGATATTTGACGAAAAAATAAGGCGTCATCGCTTCTGGATCGCCTTTGGCGGCGGTAACGTCAACGCCTGTTGAAGCACGGCGGCTGCGGGTCTGGCGTCGGTCGCCGCCTCACTCATTCGGCGCCCCGCCGGTCGACACCGGCCGGAATGACCATCGGCTGCGGGGCCGAACAGCACCGCATCGCGGCAAGAGCGGTATCGGGTGAAGGAACCGCCATGAACGAACCGGTTCGCCATCCCGACCGGTTCGGTTGCACGACGCCCGCAGCGGTTTGGCTGCGAACGGTTCGCGGATTCGGCGCAAGCATGGCTCTCGATTCGCGCTTCCGGCGCTCGTGTCGGAGCGCGCGCGACGCCATGTCGCGCCTCAACATCCGGCAAAGTGGCGACCCGACCACAACCTGTCCTTTTCCGGCACAACTATGCCCTAAAACTGATGCAAAAAGTCCACAGGTTAACCGATAATTAACGATGCATCTTGAAGGCAGCGCGCCGACTTGCTTTGATCCCAACCCATGAGCACAACCCTTATCGAGGTTCGACCTGCCAAGGCTGCCGACGCAGCTGCGATAGCGTTGACACATGACGAAGCCTGGCGCTCCGCTTACCAGGGCATCATCCCCGGCGCAGAGCTAGAGAAGCTGATCAATCGCCGCGGTCCCCTATGGTGGGACAGCGCGATCCGCAAGGGCAGCCGCGTCAGCGTGCTGGTGTTCGGCGACAAGGTCGCGGGCTACGCCAATTATGGCCGCAATCGCGCCCGCAGCTTGCACTTCGACGGCGAAATCTACGAACTCTACCTGCGGCCGGAATTCCAGGGCCTCGGCTTCGGCCGCCGGCTGTTCACCTCCGCCCGGCGCGATCTGGCGCAGAGCGGGCTGAAGAGCATGGTGATCTGGGCGCTGTCGGACAACGAACCCGCGACCGATTTCTACCGCACCCTGGGCGGGCGCATGGTTGCGCGCTCGTCCGAGCGGTTCGGCCCGAAGTCGCTCGACAAGGTCGCGTTCGCCTGGACCAATTGAGATCAAGCCGCCAGGGCGTGCGCGCTTTGGCGATGAGCGAATTCGCATAATTGATTTCGCGCGAGATCCGGCGCAAAAGCGGACTCCGAATTTGTGATCACGCGGCAACGCCACCCTCACCGTGGCCGCGCTTGGATGATCATCCCATCGAAGCCATACGGAGCCAGACATGCGCATTGACGCCATCCCGATCGGGGTTGATCCGCCGCGCGAGGTGAACGTCATCATCGAGGTGCCGGTCGGCGGCGAGCCGATCAAGTACGAGATGGACAAGGACGCCGGTACGCTGGTGGTCGACCGCTTCCTCTATACCGCGATGCGCTATCCCGGCAATTACGGCTTCATCCCGCACACGCTCTCCAACGACGGCGACCCCTGTGACGTGCTGGTTGCGAATACCCGCGCGATCGTGCCCGGGGCGGTCATGAGCGTGCGGCCGATCGGCGTCCTGCTGATGGAAGACGAGGCCGGCGGCGACGAAAAGATCATCGCGGTGCCTTCGTCAAAACTGACGCAGCGCTACGACAAGGTCCGCAGCTACAGCGATATGCCCGACATCACGCTGCAGCAGATCCAGCACTTCTTCGAGCACTACAAGGATCTCGAGCCCGGCAAATGGGTCAAGGTGCTGCGCTGGGGCTCGCCCGAGGATGCGCATCAGCTGATTGCCGAAGGAATCGCCAGAGCGAAAACGAAGAAGTAGGAGCCGTCATTCCGGGGCGATGCGAAGCATCGAACCCGGAATCTCGAGATTCCGGGTTCGCTTCGCGCCCCGGAATGACGGCTTTCTCACACCGCCGGCTTCGGCAGCCCCGCAATCGCGCAGGCCGCCCGCAGCGTATTGACGAGCAGGCACGCCACCGTCATCGGGCCAACCCCGCCCGGCACCGGCGTGATCGCGCCGGCGACATCAACCGCTTCCTGGAAGGCGACATCGCCGACCAGCCGGGTCTTGCCGTCGGCTAAGGGCTGACGGTTGATTCCGACATCGATCACGGTCGCACCCGGCCTGATCCAGTCGCCACGCACCATCTCGGGCTTGCCGACCGCTGCGAAGACCAGGTCGGCGCGGGCCGTGAGTTGCCGCAGGTCGCGCGAGCGCGAATGCGCGATCGTCACGGTGGCGTTCTCATTGAGCAGCAATTGCAGCAGCGGCCGGCCGACCAGGTTGGAACGGCCAATGACGATGGCGTTCATGCCCTCGAGCGAGGCATGCACGCGCTTGGCAAGGATGACGCAGCCGAGCGGCGTGCAGGGCGACAGCGCCGTCAATCCGCCGGCAAGCCGGCCCGCATTGTGCGGATGCAGTCCGTCGACATCCTTGGCCGGGTCGATGTGACTGATGATGGTTTCCGTGTGCAGCGACTTCGGCAGCGGCAGCTGCACCAAAATACCGTGCACCGCGGGGTCGCGGTTGAGCGTTGCGATCAGCGCCAGGAGTTCGTCCTGCGCCACGTCGGCGGGCAGCTTGTGCTCGAACGACGCCATGCCGGCGGCCTGGGTCTGCTTGTGCTTGCTGCGGACATAGACTTCGCTGGCCGGGTCGTGGCCGACCAGGACCACGGCCAGGCCCGGCGTCAATCCGTGATCGCGCCCAACCCGCACAACCTCGCTGGCCACCAGGCTGCGAAGGTCCGCGGCAATGGCCTTTCCATCGATGATCCGAGCCGTCATCCCCAATCCCTTGCAAGTTCCCTGTTGGTCAGTCGGGTTTCGCCGACGTCAACAGCCGCAGCGTCTCGTCGAGCATTGCGGGATCGCCGTCGACGGCGATCTGCTTCAGCCGCGAGGTTGCGCCGGAGAGCAGCCGGACGCGCGCCTTGGGCACGCGCAGCGATTTCGCCAGCAACGCGGTCACCGCGCGATTGGCCTCGCCGCCATCGGCGACGGCGCGGACCCGGACCTTGAGCACGCTGCGGCCGTCGGAGAGTGTCTCCACGCCGTCGATGTCATCGCGGCCGCCGCGCGGCGTCACCCGCAGCGCGACGCTGATGCCCGCGCCGGAGGTGCGCCAAGGATCCATCGGCCGTCCATCAGCTATCCATGCACCGATCAGATCACGTTCGGATAGATGTAGTACATGATCACCCGTTCGATGAACATGATCAGCAGAATCACGATGATCGGCGAGATATCGAGCCCACCAAGATTGGGCATGATCGAGCGGACCGGCGCCAGCACCGGTTCGGTGATTCGGTAGAGGAACTCCGCCACCGCGGAGACGAACTGGTTGCGCGTATTCACGACATTGAATGCGATCAGCCAGGACAGGATCGCGGACGCGATCAGCAGCCAAGTGTAGAGATCAAGAACGATGATGACGATGTCGAGAACGGCACGCATGCTGACAGCTCTGGCTCCGGTCGCGGATTCGACCAATGCTGCCCGTTGTCCCAAGGTCTGCAGCCGAAACGGCCCGATTGACGCAAACTTCGAAAATCCGGAGAGCACCCGCTAGATATCGGTTCCCCCCTGTCCAAACAAGGGAAGTCCCGGGAAAACATAGGGTAAAGCGCGGCTTCGCCGTTCTTGACTTGGGCTCGGCGCGGATTGTAGATAGCGGCCATTGCCGGCCTGCTTCGCGTGAGGCAGGTCGCCTAAGGGGCCATAGCTCAGCTGGGAGAGCGCGTCGTTCGCAATGACGAGGTCGGCGGTTCGATCCCGCCTGGCTCCACCAGCCTTCGCAGGCTGCGCCTGCTTCGGCTCGGCAAGCCCTACCGTAGCGAAGGCTGCCGCGTCGTAGCCATCTTGGGCGAAGACGGGCTATCGCCAAGTTCACTTCAGCCAGCCCCCTTGGCCAAGTCCCCCTACTTCCCCGTGAACCGCGGCGGGCGCTTCTCCATGAAGCTCGCCACGCCCTCGCGAAAATCGCTGCTGCCGAGCGCCACCAGCATCTCGCGGTTGGCGTCGATGGTGGCTTCGGCCAAGGTCTGGAACGGGACCGCATAAAGCTGGCGCTTGATCACCGCGATCGCGCTTGGCGAGACGAAGTCGGCGAGATCGCGGGCGTAGGCATAGGTCTCCTCGCGCAGCTTCTCCGGCGGACAGAGCCGGTTGACGAGGCCGATGCGCAGCGCCTCCGCGCTCGACACCCGCCGCGCCGACATCAGGAGGTCGAGCGCATTGGCGTGCCCGACGAGGCGCGGCAGCATCCAGCTGACGCCGTGTTCGGCGATCAGCCCGCGCCGCGCGAAGGCGGTCGTGAACACGGTGTTGTCGGCGGCAAAGCGCAGATCGCAATAGAGCGCGTGGACGAGGCCAATTCCGGCGGCGGCGCCGTTGAGCATGGCGATGACGGGCTTCGCGATCGATGGGTAATAGCCGTAGCGCGTCTGCCAGTCTGGCCCGCGGTCCATGTCGAAGGCCGGGAGATTGCCGGCCCGCCTGATATCGGAGGGATCGAGCCCCTTCAACGCATCCATGTCGGCGCCGGCACAGAACGCACGGCCCGCCCCGGTCAGCACGATGACGCGGACATCCTCGTCGGCTGCGGCTGCGGTCATGGCCTCGCGGACCTCCCGCTCCATGATCGGCGTCCAGGCATTCATGCGGTCGGGGCGGTTCAGCGTGATGGTCGCGATCTTGTCGCTGACGTCATAGAGAATGTGCTGATAGGTCACCGCGATCTCCCTGCACTTTTTTGACGTTTGAGCTGCGCTTTTCATGAGCTGCACGTGGCGCGCCTGCAGCCAGGCTGCGCCTGCTTCTTGCGCCGAAGGCTAGCACATCTTCGACAATGGGCGGCGGACGAACCGGCCTATTCCGCCGCCTGCGCCAGCATCATCGCCGGCGCCGGCGCCAGCCAGCGCGCGATGAAATCTCTCAGCCAGGCCCGTTCGGCCACGTCATGAAGGGCACGGTCGGCGAAATGATGGTGGCGGGCCCGTGCGCCCGGCGTGTCCATCCGGTCATGGCCGCGTGTGGTCCAGCGATGGAGCATCGCGTAGGTGACGTCCGGGTGGAACTGCAAACCGTAGGCGTCGCCGTAGCGGACCGCCTGCACCGGAAAATCGTCGCCTTCCGCCAGCAACTCGCAGCCCGACGGGCGCTCGAAGCCCTCACGATGCCAGTGATAGACGTGGCCGGGCCAGTCCGGACAGAGCGCCAGCCCGGCTGCGGTGGGACGGACCGGATAATAGCCGATTTCGGCGCGGCCCTGCGGATGGGGAGCGACGGCGGCGCCGAGCTGCTTGGCGAGCATCTGGGCTCCCAGACAAATGCCGAGAAACGGCCTGCGCTCGCGCAAGGGCACCTCGATCCAGTCGATCTCGCGGCGGACATAGTCGTCGGGATCGTTGGCACTCATCGGGCCGCCGAAAATCACCGCGCCGGCATGCTGCTCCAGCGTATCGGGAAGCGGATCGCCGAACCGCGGGCGGCGGATGTCGAGCCTGTATCCGAGCGCGCGCAGGACATTCCCGACCCGGCCCGGACTGGAGCTTTCCTGATGCAGCACGATCAGGACCGGCAACAGCGTCTCTTCCGCGCAAACTGGCGCAGAAGCCCTGAGGACGCCTTGCAGCGCGGCTCGGTGGACGGGGGCGAGCTGCGGCGGCGTTTGTCGCTGTGGCATTGTCATCGCGGCCGCCATAATACCTTAACGAAGGTTAAGTTCCCGTGAGCTCGGTCGCGCGCGCGATCGCCGCAGCCTGTCCGTCGCTGACAGGGAAAGCAAGGCACGGGCCAAGTCCGGCCCCCTTGCGATCAGCGTTTGCGCAGCTGGAACCGACCGACGGCCGCGAGGATGAATCCCCGCGGGAAGAACCGCAGCAGGAACGGCACGATCTTGATGCCGAGGCCCGGCAGCACCATCCGGCGGCCGCCCATCAGTCCGCGATAAGCCTGCTGCGCGACGCTGGCCGGGGACACGTTGAGGATTGCGGAATCGAAACCGGGTTCGAAGCCGGCGCGAATCTGGAATTCGGTCGGCACCGGACCCGGACAGACCACCGTGACCCGCACGCCGTGGGGCGCGAGCTCTTGCCGAAGCGCCTCCGTGAACGAAATCACATAGGCCTTCGAGGCGTAATAGACGGCCATGCCCGGCCCCGGCAGGAAGCCAGCGACCGAGCCCATATTGAGAATCCCGCCGCGATGCCGGATCAAACTGCCGGCGAAGCGCAGCGACAAGTCCGTCAAGGCGCTGACATTGACCGCGACGATGCTCAGCTGTTGGGCACGGTCGAGTTCGGCGGCCCGGCCGAACAGGCCGAAGCCGGCATTGTTGACAACGTATTCGACCTCGACGCCAGCCTCAGCAAGGGCGGCGACGATCCTGTCTGCGCCGTCAGGCTGCTCCAGATCGCAAACGATCACGATCGGAGGGGTCTTGCCGGAGGCGGCGATTTCATCGGCCAATTCCGTCAGCCGATCTTCGCGCCGGCCGGCGATGGCCAGACGATGGCCGTTCGCCGCAAACACGCGCGCCATTTCCGCGCCAATACCCGCTGAAGCCCCGGTAATCAGGGTTACACGTTCGGTCACGATCCAGAGCTCTTAAGGTCAGTTGCGGGACGGCGCTTGGACACGCCAGGACGAGAGCACAGGGGTACGGCCGGATGCAAGACGCCAGCATGCAGGCCGCCCCCGCGGCGCGCCCTGTGTATAATAAACGGGCGACGCTGTTACCTCCCTGGCCCGCCTTTCGGCAGCGTCAGGCACATTAAAGTTTTGTCATCTCGGGTCACGGCGAGTTGGCCCAAGCCTTTGTATCTATACATTTCTATAGCCGGGAGGTCAGCGCGATCCTGGCCGCGGGGCCGCATCAGCGCGAATGGCAACCGATTTCGCCTCGCGACATCGGACAGCCGCATATGGACGGAGATCACGTTCCAACGCGAGCGGCGACCCTGTGCTTCAGGTCGATCCGGTCGCGGGCCGAGATACCGAGCAGATCGGCGGCGCGCCATACCACATTGTCCTCGAACTCGGTGACCTGGCCATCCGCATAGACCAGCTCCCACATCATCTCGACGAGGCGCAGCCGGCCCGCCTCGTCCAGCTGGCGCATGATCACACTGGTAAAGTGATAGAGATCCACGGCCTCGCCCTCGACCAGCATCGCAGAGGCGATCAGGCGATCGGCAGTGCCACGGTCGAGCCCGAAACTGCTTTCGATCAGGCTGTGGAGCTTCTGCTTTTCAGCGCTGGTCGGCTCACCGTCGAGCGAGATCACATGGATCAGGAGCGCGGTGGCGGCAAGGCGATACCCGTGGTCGTCGAAGTCGCGGTCCTCGCGGGCGTGAGGGGAAACCACGTCGGCAATGAATTGGCGCAGTCCGTCCAGCATGGGGTCCCTACCGCATTCTCAGGGGTCGTGACCCGCCGCCGGGTCGTCGATGACCTCGATATACGATTACAACACCGGGCAGCAACGCAAGTTCAATGCCGGCGGGCGCCGGAGCGTGCCATCAGGGGATCTCGTAGACGACGATCTTGTCGGCGATCCCGCGCAGCGCGGCCTGTTTCTGAATCGGCGTAATGGCCTCTTTCTCCAGGATCATGGCGACGCCAGGCGCGTCGATCACGGGCCCGGTGACGTGCATTTCCTGCGCGGTGCAGAGGCTCTGCACCCGCGAGGCGATGTTGACGGTCTGTCCGAAATAGTCCTGCCGCTCGTTGAGCATGACCGCCAGGCACGGGCCCTCGTGAATCCCGATCTTGACGATGAGGTCGTCCTTCCCGCGCTCGACATTGAGCCGGTCCATGGCGGCGCGGATTCGCAAACCCGCCAACATCGCGTGTTCGGGCCTGACGAAGGTCGCCATCACGGCATCCCCGATGGTCTTCACCACCGCACCCTTCTCCGCGGAGATGATGTCGAGCAGCGCGTGGAAATGCGCGCGGACCAGATCGAACGCGGTGAGATCGCCAACCCGCTCATAGAGCGCAGTCGAGCCCTTGAGATCGGTGAACAGGAAGGTGAGCGAGGTGATCTTGAGGCGCTGGTCGATGTTGAGATTGTCGGCCTTGAAGACATCGCGGAAGGTCTGGTTCGACAGCATCCGCTTGGCGGTGAGGAACGGCTTGCGCTTGCCGATCAGGTGGTGGAGCGCGTCGGCGGCGATGAAGACGGTCGGCAGCACGCGTACGCCGGCCTGGTTGTCGAGCGACAGCCGCAGCGGCCCCGGGCGCATCGTCATGGTTCCCACCGGAGCCTTCACCTTGTTGTACATCAGCGAGAGTTGCTGGCGCTCCTTGGTCGGCTCACCCTGAACGTCGATGAATTGCGCCGAATGCGTCACCGGCTCGAACACGATGATGAATTGCGCCGGCAGTTGCAGGGACATCACGGCCTTTTCGCCGGCGGGCAATTCAAGTCCGTCGAGGGTCGCCTCCTCGGTCAGGGTCGTGAAGGAGTCCTGGTTCAAATCGACGCCCGAACTCCAGAACACCTGCTTGAAATATTCCCAGAGCGGCAGCGTCGCGGGATCGTGCGCCGCAATCCGCCTCACCTTCGGACTGACGGTGAAGGCGACCTCGACCTGCTCGTCGACCGAAGCCTCGTATCCACAGGCGCACAGGCCACATTGATAATCGTCATGGCGCAGCGATTTCAGGGTGTCGTGAGCATCGAGCACCCCGCCGCAGCCTGGGCACAGCACGTTCCAGGAGAGGTCGAACAGCCCCAGTCGCGAGGCATGCAGGAAGCCCGAAATCACCCGTTCTTCGTCAAGTCCGTTGCGCGTGGCGAAGTCGAGCGCATTGATCCGGTTGAGTTCGTGATCCGCGCCCTGCTTGACGAGCCGGGTAATCGCGTCGGCGACCTGCGGATCGGCGGACTGCCTGAGTACGGAAAGCTGGGCCTCGAGGTCGCTCATATCTCTGTCGCCTTCCGGTTGCCCACGCTCGGAAAATACCGTCATCCGTCGCGCCAGATACGTCGCACGAGTTGCAGACCGGCGCCACCACCACATGGAACCGTACGAACCCGAGAGCAATAGCCTTCAACGTGGTGTGATCGAAAACATCGGCGAGCGGTCGGGCTGCGTCGTCACCACCCCGACCGGCATCACCGGCGCCTTGTCGATCAGATCGACACGGAACGCACCGATCAGCTTGGCCAGCGCCAGGGTCGCCTCGACCAGCGCGAAATGCGCACCGATACAGACGCGCGCGCCAACGCCGAACGGCAGATAGGCAAAGCGATCCGGCGGCGGTGCCGGCGGCATGAAGCGCGCAGGAATGAAGGCATTGGGATCGCGCCAGAGCTTCTCGTGCCTGTGCAGCAGCCATGGCGCGATCAGGATCGCGTCATGTTTCTTCACCGATCGGCCCGCGATCGTGTCGGGCGCGGCGGCGGCGCGGGCGATCAGGAACGCGGGCGGATAGAGCCGCAACGTCTCGTCGACAACGGCGCGGGTCAATTTCAGCCGTTCGTGATCGAGCGGCGCGCCGCGCGCGGCCGCCGCCTTGGTTTCCGCGGCGACCTCGCTCGCCACCTCCTCCTGGGTCGCCTGATCGAGCGCCAGAAGATAGAGTGACCAGAACAGCGCCGTCGCCGTGGTTTCATGCCCGGCGAGAATCATCGTCGCCACTTCGTCGCCGAGTTGCTGCTCGGTGAACCCCGCGCCGGTTTCGGGATCACGTGCCCCACCCATCAGATCGAACAGATCGCGCGGCGGCGCGCCGTCATTCTTGCCGGCGGCGCGACGCTCGGCCATCAGCATCGCGATAAAGGCCGTCCAGCGTTTGCGAAACCGGGCCCGGGCAAAGTCCTGCGGGCTCGGCCATGACAACGGCAGCACCAGATCGAAGAAATACGGCCGCGCCAGCCGATCGGCGTATTCCGCAACGAAGTCCCGCAGCGCCGGACCGTGGCGGTCCATGCCGAAGGAAAACATGGTGCGGCCGGCGATTTCGAGCGTCATCCGTTGCATGGTCTCGCGCAGGTCGACCGCGCCCCCGCAACGCTCCCGAAGCTTTGCAATGGTGTCGTCGGTGACCGCGATCATGTGCGGCGTCAGGGTGGCGACCGCGCGCGGCGTGAAGGCCGGCGCCAGCGTCCTGCGCTGGTGTTTCCAGCTTCGCCCTTCGGCGATCAGAAGGCCCTCGCCCAAGGGAGGCCGCAGCACGCGGATGGCCGCGGCCGTCCGCGTGTAGTTCTCGTAATTGTCCACCAGCACATGCCGGATCGCGTCGGGATCGTTGAGGATGAAGCTGGACCGGCCGAAGAAGCGGCCCTGGACGATGTCGTCCTCGTAGGCGTTCTTCCCCCAGGTCGCGATCATGTTGTCGCGCATCAGCGTCACCCGTCCGATCGCCGAGATGCTGTCGGACGCGCGCGGCAGGCGCGGCGGCGTCAATGGCCGGCGCGCGAGGGGGAAATCGTAGACTTCGGCAGTGCTCACGTCGGCGCCTCGCGGTTAAGGCATCAATCAGAGAATGCCACCTCAGGATACGGGGTGGGACCCGGCTTGCCTCGGGCCCATCATGCTCGAAAAAAGCGATGAGATCATGATCTCCTCGCCGCCGTGACACACAGCTAGTAAGTCAGTTCTGCCATCGCAATCCGGTTTTCGGCCGCGGGCCACGCGCGCGCCACGATTCGTTCCTCGTTGAACAGGCCGACGACCGGACGTCCGACCTCGCCGGCCGGCAGCCGCAGCGTGCTCGACGTATCCGTCGGAACGCCGCTCTTCACATCGGCCGGTTCCTTGCCGTCGAACAGGACGACGTCGCGCGGAAGTCCGAAATAGCCGCGCGGACGCGTCAGGATCACGACCGCGCCGGCGCCGGCATCGGTCGGCCCCAGCGGGCGCGCGGCGCGAAGATGGACGACGTCCGAGGACCGCGGAAACGGCGAGCGGTAGATATGCGTGGTGGGCTGGTCGACCGAGGCGAGCACGACCTCGAGAGACCAGGTGGGCTCGACCACCGCGGGCCCCCAGCGTCCGTCCGCACCGGTCAGCGACTTGTGGATGACCTCGCCCAAACGCTCCCCGCTATCGGGTGCGACGCGATAGACCTCGACGGTGGCGTTCTGGACCGGACGGTTGGTCGGCACGCCGCCAGGCGTCGCCATCACGATGCCGCTCAGCCTGACCTGCGATTCCGGTGAGATCGCGAGGCGCTCCGGTTCGCGCCCGGCGATGAACTTGAAGATCTCGCGGAAGGCCCGCGGATGAAACGCGGTCTCACGGTGATCGAGCGCGCCGAGAACCAGATTGGTGGCGCCCTTCAGCGCCGGACCTTCCGTGGTGATTCCGGTCGGCGTGCCCGGCTTGCCGAGAAAGCGGCTGTCGGCTTGCGCGTATTTGTCGAGGCCATCGCTGCGCAAGGTGAGGAACGCGACGCCGGCCGTCACTTCGCTGTCACCCTCGTTGAGCGACCGCAGGAACGGCCCGCGCCCATTGAATTCATTGCCGAGACCCTCATCGGAGTCATAGACACCGTGATTGGGAGTGCCGCACAACACGGCGTGGCTGATATCGGCAGCCCCGCCGTTCTTGATGAGGTTGCGAATCGAATTGCCGCCGCGCGAACTGCCCACCAGCGCCACCCGCGATGCGCCGCTCCGCGTCTTCAATTCGGCGACTGCCGCGGCGAGTTCGCGGCGCTGGTCTTCCGTCGACGACTTGTTGGGCTGGGCAACCTTGTCATCGGCGCGCGCCAGCGGGTCGGTAAAGTTGATGGCCGACATCCGCTCGTGCGGCACGCCGTTGCTTTCCATGCGCCAGAGCGTCGTCATCCACAGCGCCGCATAATCGCCATTGCCATGGACGAACAGGATCGGCGGAATCTCGGCGTCCCGGGATTGCGCCGGCGAGGACTGCGCGAAGGCGCCCGGGATGAAATGTCCGGCCGCCAAGGGCAGCGCGCTAACGGCTTTCAGCATGGACCGCCGGGTTATCGTCATTGGATCAACTCTCTCCGTTTCATTCACGTCAGCACGTTATCCTCGTCAGCCCTACCACGATACGCATGGCAGGAGCCATGGGCTACTGGACATCGGCACTGGACAGCGCAGGACTTTCGCAGGCAGAAGTCGGAAGCACGTGCCGCCTTGGCAGACCCGGAAGGACACATGACCGATCAGTCGAAGCCGACGAAGTTTGCCACTGACGGTATTGCAGCCCCGCTGCGCCATGCCCCGTTCCGGCGAATCTGGCTCGCCAGCCTCCTGTCGAATCTCGGGCTCCTGATCCAGGCCGTCGGCGCGGCCTGGGCGATGACGCAGATGACGTCGTCCGCAGACAAGGTCGCGCTGGTGCAGACCGCGCTGATGCTGCCGATCATGCTGATCGCGATGCCGGCGGGCGCCGTCGCCGACATGTATGACCGTCGCATCGTCGCCCTGGTCTCGCTGTCGATCGGCTTGTCCGGCGCGGTGACACTTACCGTGCTGTCGGGGCTCGGTCTTGTCACACCCAACCTGCTGCTCGCCTTCTGCTTTGTGGTGGGCAGCGGCATGGCGCTGTTCGGGCCCGCCTGGCAGGCCTCGGTGAGCGAGCAGGTGCCGACGGAGACCCTTCCCGCGGCGGTGGCGCTGAACGGCATCAGCTATAACATCGCCCGCAGTTTCGGACCGGCCATCGGCGGCATCATCGTTGCGACCGCCGGCGCGGTGGCCGCCTTCGCCGCGAACGCAACGCTCTATCTGCCGCTGCTGGTGGTGCTGTTTCTCTGGCGCCGCGAGAACGAGGCCTCACGGCTGCCGCGAGAACGCCTCAACCGCGCCATCGTCTCCGGCGTGCGTTACATCGCCAATTCGCCGTCGATCCGGATCGTCCTGGCGCGCACCCTGGTGACCGGAATCATCGGCGGCTCGGTATCGGCGCTGATGCCGCTGGTCGCGCGCGACCTGCTGCATGGCGGCGCGCAGACCTATGGCATCATGCTCGGTGCGTTCGGCATGGGCGCGGTGATCGGCGCCCTCAATATCAGCGAATTGCGCAAGCGGCTCAGCGGGGAGGCCGCGATCCGCGCCTGCGCACTGTCGATGGGCGGCGCGATCATAGCGGTCGCCGTCAGCCACGAACCCGTCATCACGGCCGCCGCGCTGGTGATCGCCGGTGCGGTATGGATGCTCGCGGTCGCGCTTTTCAATATCGGCGTCCAGCTCTCCGCGCCGCGCTGGGTCGCGGGCCGGTCCCTCGCCGCCTTTCAGGCCTCGATCGCCGGCGGCATCGCCATCGGAAGCTGGGGCTGGGGACGCCTGACCGACGCCGCCGGCGTCGAGACCGCCCTGCTGGTCTCGGGCGGACTGATGTTGCTGTCACCGCTGCTGGGACTGTGGCTCACCATGCCGCCGGTCGGGGGACGGAATGAGGATGCCGAAAACCTCGCCGACCCCGAGGTGCGGCTGGCGCTGACCGGCCGCAGCGGCCCCCTGGTGGTCGAGATCGAATACCGCGTCGCACAAGACAATGCGCGCGCCTTCCACAACGTCATGCAGGACGTGCAGCTGAGCCGGCAGCGCAACGGCGCCTATGGCTGGTCGATCGCCCGCGACATTGCCGACCCTGAACTGTGGACCGAGCGCTACCACTGTCCGACCTGGCTCGATTACCTGCGCCAGCGCAACCGCTCGACGCAGTCGGAGCGGGCGCTGCATCAACAGGCCATAGGTTTCCACGTCGGGCCTGACCCCGTGCGGATTCGCCGCATGCTGGAGCGCCCGTTCGGATCGGTGCGCTGGAAGGACGACACCCCGGACCGCGCTGCAAACGAGGTGCTCCCCGTGGTCGCCAGC